>Ga0209061_1001191_pt1 | contig 46421 bp, 47 predicted proteins | sample Coa_R1_10_FD_187157 | JGI IMG/M metagenome (GOLD analysis project Ga0209061, IMG submission 187157) | Surface soil microbial communities from Centralia Pennsylvania, which are recovering from an underground coalmine fire - Coalmine... | ecosystem: Environmental > Terrestrial > Soil >...
AGAAGATCTTTCCACCGGCGTCCTCAATAATCTTTGTGTAACCCAGCTGGTCTGCTTGCCCCTTGACTTGCCTCGAAGTGTAGACATACAGCGGCTTTGTGAGTCTCCTATTTGTGAGTATCCTTGCAAGCCTACCTATTTCCTGAATGGATGCGTGGGGGCAGCCGATGGTTATAACCTCGGCGCTGGGCGCGGAGCCTCCGAGCTTATCGGCCTCCATCTTCAACTCAGCTTGGCCGACGTCGACCGCCTCAGGCCTGTCAGAGAGCCTCCACTCAGGTGTTACACCCTCGACGAAGAAGAGCGCCACGGCACCCGTTGAGGCTAGGGCGGCTCCGAGTGCTTTGAGGTCTTCTCTTGTAGGGTTAATACCCCTAAACGCCACAACCCTTTCACCCGCCACCCTACCAATATGGGATCCTAGTATAGCGTAGTCAACTGGGTCCGTTAACTTTGCGTCAACCCGTACGAGCAGTGTAGCCACCCTGTTCGAGGTAAGATGGTACCCATAGTAGGGGGTGTATCCGGTTATCGCGGAGCACAGCGCGGATACACCACTCTCCCTGTTGGTCATAGCGCCCAGAACTGAGTTGGCGAATATAACAGCGCTGCTCTCAGCCCAAGCCACGTGCTCCCCCAAACGTGGCTCCACACCTATCTGGTATGGGGCACAAGTAAGGGATAGGTTAACACCCATTTTACGGTAGGCCTGCAGTATCCTGTTTTGTCCCTCTATGAACTTACGGTCAAGCCCCATTTCCTCAAACCTATTGAGATCCATCCCCGCTGGGTTGATGTATGAGGCAATCCTCACCCTAGCACCCTTCTGGGCGAGATCCCAAAGGAAGTCAGCACCCGCATCGCCTATGTTCTTATAGCTCACACCCGATATCTGCGCGCTTGTACACCTTACAAGCCTTGGCGCACCATATATTTTACCCAGAGCCACCAATATCTCCATGGCTTTCGAAGACGCTTCCCCAAACTCGCCCGCAAGCATTCGCTCCTGTCTCTTGGTGAGGTACAATCTAAATAAATCTCTCGCTACGAATTAATAAACCCTAGCTACACCCCCACCTACACAATCCAACCCATAGGTTGACCGCACCCGCCCGCTTGCCTCCAGCGCTTGACACCAACATGGGAGATGATACGCTATAGACTGGAACCTCAAATAAACACTATTTCCCCCTCTGGGTCGCTTAGACCAAAGTAGTTTATTGGGGGGGAGACGTGTCCAAGTAGCGAACTCGACGGGTCCCACAATAAGTGCTATGCAAGAAGGTTGGGCTCTATGAAAACGTTGAATTATAGAATTTTTGAATACTATCCCCTCTTATGGTAAATCCAAGAAGCGGTATCCTACTTGTATTCTTAGCGTGCATTTTTACTGTGTCGAGTAAAAGTTTTCCTCGTCTGGCCCTCACGCTCACCGCCAACTGAGCCGGGACCCGGATTTTGGTCCACCATTATGCGGTGGCGACTCATCTGATCGCTCAGAAACTTTGGCTTGCAGACATCCCGTAATCCTTTGTGTGATGGCGTGGTTAGAGACCGATCAAATCGCTAATGTTATATTTTGAGACGGAATTAGTGTTGCCTAGGTATGGAAATCGTTGAATTAACGGATAAGGACGTTGAGTCGTATCTCAATCTCCTAAATGCAGAGGACAGTGTGAAGGACCTCTTCAGCAGACTGGGGTTCCCGCTCAGCAAGCAAGAGTACTACGAAAAAATCAAGAGTTTTTCCACGTGGATTAAAGCCTACGTGGCCAAGCAGGATGACGAAGTGGTTGGCGCCATAACATTCACAGGTGCCGAGAACCTCGACATGAAGGATGCGTGTATAATAACGGACGTATCCGTTAGACGAGACCAGCGTAACAGAGGTCTAGGTACCGCGCTGGTGAAAACCGTTCTTGACTTTGCGAGAAATCAAGGTATAAAGAAGGTTGTAACAATAGTGAGCGAAATGAATGTCCCAGCGCTGGAAATGTTCCATAAGGTCGGCTTCAAACCCTATAGAGTCCTAAAAGACTACTATATTCAGGGTGAGAACGCGGTAGCGCTCGAATACGACTTGGCGTAGCTTTAACGCCTAGTTTAGAATGGTCTAACCTCTACCTAATAATTGGATTTTGTATAAAAACTATGGCTGGGGATCCAAATCAAAAACTAGTATAGCCAGTTTAATCTCAGAGTGTTGGTGAGCCCGTAGAGTATGGGTACTCGTGTTGCATGTTCGAAGTTGTACTACTCGTTGGGGCAAAATCATATTTTTGGCTTCGAGCGCAACCACCTGAGCATTTCGGGTCGTAAATAATACCGTTGGGGCCAAATGTTTGTAGAATAGCCCCTCATTTTAAGTCTCATTTTTGGTTTTGCCTTTAAGATAAGCTGATAAACACGAATAGAGAAGTAAATGCATGCCTATTAGGATTTGTATTAATAGTCAAACACCGTTTCTCAGGTTCAAGCTCAGCTACTCTGAGTTGGTTGAGAAGTATGGTGTTCTCGACGACCCTCTAGACATAAGGATGCTTGACGAGGGTGTTGATTACGATTTCTCTCCGGGTGGTGTCACCGCTATGGTTTACCCCCTCATCAAAAATCTTGTTAATGAGGGTTACGTCTCGGATGCGTATTGGGTGAGTTTGGGGGTAGACTACCCCGCTAATGTTAAGGTTGATGGTATACACGTGGCCCACATTGAATTGGAGGATAGGTATAGACGTGATTACGCCTCCTTTAAAGAGAGGCTTTGGGCTGAGATTCACGGTTTAGGTCAACACGATTTCCCAATAGCCGAGTATAATGCCTACGTACACTACAACTCTATTAACGCTCAGAAACTCCTCGAATATGTTGGGAAGGTGGATGTGTTTGAAGTTGAAGATTTCCAGCAACTCCTCGTCGGCCAACTCATAGGTCCATCCGCCCCAGCCATTCTGCGCTGGCATGTACCCTTCGTACCCGAACACTTCGAAGGCGTACTACAAAGGTTCGTGCTAAAGGCCATAGAAGGCTTTGACGCAGTAGTGGTGAGCACTAGGAGGGATTTAGAGGGGCTTATTCGAAGCTCATATCATGGTAGAGCACACCAGATATATCCCTTTGTGGACCCATCCGAGTGGTCTGAACCGGCTAGGTCATCCAAACAGGAATTCCTAGATATGATTGGCTTCAAAAACGGTGAAAGGCTGCTTGTAATGGTGGCGAGAATGGATAGGATCAAGTCTCAGGATGTGGCGATAAGGGCGTTGGCAAGGCTTAAACAAAGAGAGAATCTACGTCTAGTGCTCATAGGTAATGGGAGCTTTACGTCTAGTGGTCGAGGCGGCCTTGCACATGGTAAGGCTCACGGGTGGAGAGCCCAACTCGAGCAGTTAGCTGAACATCTGGGTGTTTCCGACAGGGTGGTGTTTCTAGGTTACCTCCCCAAGCGCTTGGTTGAAGCCGCGTATAGCTGCGCCGACGCGGTGCTTTTAACCTCTAAGATTGAGGGGTTCGGGGTTACGGTTCTCGAGGCTTGGCTTTACAGGAAGCCAGTGATTGTAAGCACAGGTGCGGGTGTATCCGAGCTAATAGTTGATGGCTCCAACGGCTACACTTTCCCACCGGGAGACGACGGGAAACTTGCTGAAAGAGTAATGGAGGCTGTGGGAGCACACGCTGAAAGGCTTGGTGAAAATGGGTATGAGACTTCTAAGAGGTGTCACCTAAAGGTTTCCGCGGATAATATGAAGAGCGTCTACGAACAGGTCTCATCGCTATACGCTCAGGTGGGTAACACATGAACGACCCTGTGTGTGGAAAACAAGTGGACCAGAATACAAAATTTCGGGTCATCTTTAAGAAGAATGAATACAGATTCTGCAGTATGGCGTGCGAAACGGAATTCAAACGTAGCCCAGAGAAGTATCTCACAAAACCCCTCAACTAAAAGCTGGTGTCAAGCACAAATCACCACCCTAAATAGGTAGTGGAAGGATGTCTAGGTATGGGGAGCTTATCTAGTAGGTTGTTGGGCGCCGCAACCCACATCTCCCAGAGCGCCCCAAACCCAGCCTAATGTAATAGAGTGGGCCACAAAACCGAATCGCTTAGTGGTTCTCATGAGTAAAAGTTGTATGAATCCATGACGTGTGAAGGCTGGACCTACGAGGGCGGGGGGCACTGTTGGGGTATCGGTATTATACTGTGTGGATTGAGCCTGGCAACTAAGGCGAGAAGTTTTGCGATTTACGGTAACTCGAAAAACCTTAATCCGGCTTTTTGGGACACCGTTTATGGCTGGAGCCAATCTATGTTTAGATTTGTTGTAGATAAAACGGTTTAAATCACTGTTTGGGTGTGTTGAGATGAGTCGATAGTGGTGCGTACACCTCTCTACCCTGTTTACGCGGATAGGGCTCGCTTTATAGATTTTTATGGTTGGGAAATGCCTCTGTGGTTCAGCTCTATTGAGAGAGAGCATATGGCTGTAAGGAGAAACGCTGGTGTTTTTGACATCTCACATATGAAGAGAACTTATGTGCGTGGTAAACGGGCCGCTGATTACTTGGATTATCTGTGCGGTGCAAAACCTTCAGCTCTGAAGAAGGGTAGGCTAGCGTACACTCATGTTTTAAATGAAAGGGGAGGTATAATTGACGATGGGATAGTCTTCAGACTGGCGGAGGATGAGTTTCTGTTTGTCACCAATGCTTGCACAACCCAACGGATGTCCAGCTGGATGACTGAGGTTGCAGTACGCGGAGGTTTCGAGGTCGAGTTGGAGGACCGTGGGGGTAGGGAGGCGATGATAGCTCTCCAGGGGCCAACTTCTCTGTCTGTTTTAAAGGATACCACTGGCCTAGATATGGTATCCGTGAGGAAGTTTGAGTGTGTTCCCTATAGCCGGCTTTTAGTGAGCCGTAGCGGCTATACTGGTGAGGAGGGAGTGGAGATAGTGGGTCCGAGTCAGGATGTGCTTGAAGTTTTTGAGGGGCTGCTGGGTAAGGGTGTAGAGCCCTGCGGTCTCGGCTCGAGGGATACACTCAGACTTGAAATGGGATACCCGCTCGCATGCGTTGACTTCAATGAAGAAACCAACCCATACGAGATGGACGCCCAGAGGTTTCTAGACTTCACGAAGAAGTTCATAGGAAGGGAGGCACTCGAAAACCTGAAGCCGACCAGACTTCTAAAGGGGGTCATCACGGATGACCGAGTCGTGCTAAGAGGCGGCTACACAGTTGAGTGTTCACCCGACGTGCGAGCCAAGCTCACATCCGGCACACTTTCACCAGTTTTGGGGAAAGGTATTGGGTTAGGGTTTTTCCCCACGAGTGTGGAGACTGGTAGCCGCGTAAGTGTTGAGATTAGAGGGAAAACATATTCAGCCACGGTTGTTAGGCCCCCATTCATAAAGAAGTAGACTTATAGGGTTCAGAGGAATAGGTGGCTTAAAACACGCTTAAGTATATGGAGGGCTAGGAAATTCAGGATGTCCGCCATACCAGAAGGTATACTATATAGTAAGGAGCACGAATGGGTGAGGGTTGAGCATGGGGTGTGCACTGTGGGCATCACCGACTACGCGCAGTCGAAGCTTGGGGACGTGGTGGTCGTAGACCTACCCAAAGTGGGCGCCAGGCTTGAGTACATGAAGCCGGCTTGCAGTATCGAGTCATTCAAGGCTGTCTCGGACGTCTACTCCCCCCTGAGCGGCACGGTTGTCGAGGTAAACCCTGAAGTATCAAAAGACCCAGGTGTAGTTAACCGTGACCCCTACGGTAAAGGTTGGCTGTTTAAGCTTAAACCCGAAAGGCTCGAGGAGGAGGTTAAACTGCTGCTCAAACCCGAAGAGTATCGCAGACTCATAGAAGGGTTGAGCGATGCCTGAGCCAGAAGCAGACAGCTTCAGCCATCCCTACTTGGGGCTCACACCCGAAGATAGACGGGAGATGCTGAGGGAGCTTGGTATAAGCTCGGTCGATGAATTATTCAGTGATATCCCAGTTAAATCCGAGTTCCACGGCCTACCAAAGCCAGCATCCGAAGCCGAGGTTTACCGTGAGCTTTTCAATCTGAGCCTGGAGAACTCTAACTGCATGGAGCACCCATGCTTTCTTGGGGGACACCACATCCACTATGTTCCAGCGGTGGTCCAGAAGATCGCTGAGAGAAGCGAGTTTTTGACGTCGTACACACCATACCAGCCCGAGATCTCTCAGGGTCTGTTGCAGGCGTTGTTTGAATACCAATCCCTCATGGCTGAGCTCACAGCCTTGGATGTCGTGAATGCATCCCACTATACTTACGGCACATCCCTCGGGGAAGCCGCCCACATGGCCCATAGGGTTACGGGTAGGGGGAAGATTTTGGTGTGCGGTGCCGTGAACCCGGAGAGGCTAGAAGTGCTCAAAACCTACGCCTTTGGGCGTGACCTCAGCGTAGTTGAATGCGGCCACGACGGGGAATCCGGGGAGGCAAACTTGGAGGAAACTCTCAGCGAGTTGGACTCCGACACAGCAATGGTCTACGCGGAGAGCCCCAACTATTTTGGTGTAGTTGAGCCCCGCTTAGGAGAATTGGCTGAAGAGGCCCATAGACGTGGCTCGCTATTTTGTCAGGGCTTCGACACGATTTCACTAGCAATATTTAAGCCACCCGGCGAGGTTGGGGCTGACATCGCTGTGGGGGAGGGGGTTGGAGCGTATCCGAGCTACGGTGGCCCAACCTTAGGCGTCTTCGCGGTTAGAAGGGAGTACGTGAGGAGCATGCCCGGTAGGGTTGTGGGCGCCACAGTCGACCGCTCCGGCCGTAGAGGATTCGTGATAACGCTACAAACTAGGGAGCAGCACATAAGGAAGGAGAAGGCAACATCCAATATAACCACCAATAGTGCCATACTAGCTCTTCAGAGCGCTGTGTACATCGCGTTAATGGGGTACGAGGGCCTCAAGCGCTTAGCGCACACCGTGCTTTCAAACACCAAGTATACTCAACAAAGGATTTCTGAAGTAGAAGGCGTCGTTAGTCCACGCTTTAAAGGGTTCAGCTACCAGGACTTTGTTGTGGAGGGTAACATCAATGCTTCGGTTTTTAAACAGAGTTTAAGGTCACGAGGCGTGCTTGGACCAAAACAGATTAACTACAGGGGGGGCGCGGGGTGGCTTGTTGGGGTGAACGAGTTGATAACACCGGAACACGTGGACTTACTGGTTGAGTGTTTAAAGGAATCAGTGGAGGTATGATGCGCTTGAAGTATAGGCAGGCTGTTTATCAACACTCCGATAAAGTCAACGAGCCTCTTCTAGTGGAGCTTGACCAGCAATCTCGGCTTCCCCCACCAGTACCGGACGGCTTGGGTGGTGGTGTGGAGGTCCCAGCGCATCTAGCACGTATGCGTAGCCCAAGGCTGCCGGCCATCTCTGAGCTTAGCGTTGTAAGACACTTTGTTCGGCTGTCACAGATGAGCTTTGGGGTTGATAACGGCTCCTACCCTCTTGGTAGCTGTACGATGAAGTATAACCCGAAGATAGACGATGTGGTGGCTGGCCTGCCTGGTTTCTCTATGCTCCATCCAGCGCAGGATGAATCAAGTGTTCAGGGTGCTCTGCGCGTCATCTGGGAGCTCCAATTATTCCTAATAGAGCTCACAGGTATGGATGCCATAACACTGCAGCCTGCGGCCGGTTCCCAAGGGGAATTCGTGGGTATGCTTGTGGCGAAAGCCTACTTTAAGGAGATGGGTGAGCTAGACAAGAGGAGGAGGGTTTTGATACCTGAAACAGCTCATGGGAGCAACTTTGCTAGCGCCGCTATGGCTGGGTTCGAAGTGGTACCGGTGCCCATGCGGGACGGAGAAGTGGATATGCCCTCTTTTAGGGCGCTGTGTGATGATAAGGTGGCCGCATTCATGGCTACGGTGCCCAACACGCTTGGCTTGTTCGAGCAGCGAATCTTGGAGATCAGCGATGCCGTCCACGCCTGCGGGGGGCTTATGTATTTTGATGGCGCCAACATGAATGCGCTTATAGGTGTTGTAAAACCCGCACAGCTTGGTTTCGACATAGCCCACCTAAACCTCCATAAGACTTTCTCCACGCCGCACGGGGGAGGCGGGCCAGGTGCTGGACCCGTGGCCGTTAAGAAACACTTAGCGGATTATCTACCCATACCTAGACTTAGGAAAACTGGGGATGGCTCGTATGCATGGGATTATTCTTCTCACAGGTCTATCGGGAGGGTTAGGGAGGGTTTCGGGAACTTCGGGGTGCTTTTACGCGCATATACATATATACGCACACTTGGACTTGAAGGGTTGAGGCAGGCGGCGAGGGACTCTGTGCTCGTCTCAAACTACGCGGCGAAGAGGCTATCCCAAGTTTACTCACTGCCTTTCGGCGGTAAACCCAGGAAGCACGAGTTCGTGATATCCTCAAAGCCCACTGGGAAGAGGGCTTTCGACATAGCTAAGCACATCTTAAAGTGGGGTTACGCACCTACAATATATTTCCCACAGCTCGTGGATGAGGCGTTAATGGTTGAATTCACCGAGTCTGAAACCAAACGGGAAGTTGACGAGTACATTCAGGGCCTCCTAGATGCCGCTAAGTCTGATTTAACCTCTGACCCCACTAACACGGCGGTTGACAGACTCGACGAAGTAAGAGCTGCAAGGGAGCCTAAGCTCACATGGAGGGATTTGGGATATGTTCAGCCGTAGGGATAAAGTCGCCACGATGAGGTTAAGGCTTAGCGCCATAGACTACTTGATAGCTGTAAAGCAAAGGCATAGGTATACTGAACTAGAGAAGTACACTGGACTCAAACCAAGCGTCCTCACAAGATATGTTAAGGGTAGGGTGATACCCACCGAGAAAAGGGCTAAAGAGCTGATAACCATCTTATCAGAGCATTTCGGCCTAACCAGCCTGTTCAAGGAGTACGTCCACGTTGACCCAACAGGGATGGTGGACGACACAGAGCTTGTGGCCAACCCCTCGGTGCTCAGGCTTGCCGCCGCCGAGGCGGCTGTCAGATTCGGCGACCTGAAGGTGAACAGGGTTGTCACCATGGCTTCAGACGGCATCGCCTACGCGGCCTTCGTGGCCGACGCACTCGGCGCGAGGATGGTTATAGCGAAAAAGGAGAGGGAGAAGGGTGTGAAGAGATTCATATCCTCGGAGGCACCTATCGGCGACTCGGGGCTCTTCCTCACAGCGTACGCTCCAGCCGCAAGCCTGCGTAAATCTGATCGCTGCCTTATAGTGGACGACTTGGTGAGGAGCGGCGAAACACAGGAGGCTCTGACGAACCTCGTCAAACAGATTGGAGCCGAAGTACTCGGCTACTCATTCCTCATCGCGGTCACCGATAAGTGGAAATCCAAAATCGAACCAGACAAACCACTCCACATCGTTCTACCCATAAACTCGTTTTAACCCTCACGTAATCGAATCACCACTCTTTAAGGCCCCGTATCGATAGATAACCAGATATTACGCAAATATAGCGTGGTTGATACGCCCACACTGGCTTTAGCGTGAAACTCTACCATCCCATCCATAACCACTCACCAAGCGAATGCGCTAAGCGATAAACCATAAAAAATATATCTATTCGTGCGAGGGGCGGGAGACTGCCAACGGTTCACCCCCATCCATAAAGGCCTCAAAACTCCACCTTTACGGATTAAACGGGGCGCAAAACAGGGTGGAAAAGTGGGCGGGGCGGTTGGGTGCTGAACCAGCAAGCGCCAGCTCCCTTAGTGGCGGTGGTCACTCATATTCTATTGTGGCTGGAGGCTTCGGGGTCACATCATAGTAGACATCCCTTATATCGGGGTGGATTTCCAGGATTTCTTCTGCGAGGTATTTTAGTGTGGGGAAGTTTGGCCTTAGCACGTCCGCTGTCATAAAGTCGCTTGTTTTGACGGCTCTGATAACTATGCTGTATCCCTGAGCCGAGTCATGCTTGGCTGCAAGCCTCACACAAACCCTAAAGAACTCATCTGAAGTGTTCAAAACCTCCCGTAGAAGCGTGTTGGCATCCGTGTAAAGCCTGTAGGCCTTGTTGTCGAATTCCCGTGGTGAGGTATTGGCACTCGGCCCAACACCGATAAATCCCCCGTAGACTCTAGTGTCCCCCTTGACGCCTGTAACCTTCTGTGTGAAAACCCAGTTATCTGCGTCGCTCACAAGTGGCTGGTCGCGTTTATTTGCAGCGTCGAAGATCGCCGCGAACCACTGCGAGCCGCCGAGCCCATCCATTTTCTCCTCAACAATGGCTGTCGTTGCGCGTAGTAGGTCTATTTTTATACGGATTACCTCACCGGGCACCCTCACGAGTAGCCCTGGACCCGGGAATGGCTGCCTTGAGATGAATGCTTGGGGTAGTCCAAGCTGCTCCCCAAGCGCCCTTACTTGATCCTTGTAGAGGTAAGCCAATGGCTCGAGCAACCTGAAACCGAACTTTTCCTCCGTGCGTATACCCAGCTGGCGTAACACGTTGTGCTGTGTCTTTATGCCACCGGTAGTTTCTATCCAGTCCGGCGCGATGGTTCCTTGTACTAGTAGCCCCACGTTTATTTCATGCGTGAGGTCTCTTAGTACCGAGTAGAAGGTCTCCCTGAAGGCTAGCCGTTTCTTCTCCGCGTCGCTGATACCCTTAACAGCGGTGTAAAACCTTTCTTCCACATTAATTACTCTGAGCTTACGGGGTGAAACGAGGTCGAAGCTCGATTTGACCTGTCCCGCCTCCCCCTCACGCATGAAGCCCGTGTCTATGAAGACCGGATGGACGCGCTCTCCAAGCGCCCTGATTGTGACCAGTGCTGCAACCGTACTATCTATTCCACCAGAAACCGCTGCGAGAACCTTTTCTCCATCCGCCTTCTGCTTTACGAGTCTTGTTAGCTCCTCTACTAGCTTAGAAGGTGGAAGAGCGGAGGCTTTGAGCAGCTCTTCATCGTCGTAGGGCTGAGTTGAGGGCATTCTCTACCGACCTTAATCCTTGAACCTTGATTTGTCCGCTAAGCGTATCTCGTGTTTGAGTTGGTTGGAGTGAAGCGTAGCGTTAGCAACCTCCTCAGCCGACCTAATCATAAGGTCCTTATCGGCTGACCTAATCATTATGCTCACGTGTTGAACCGTCGTGTTGAGTTTTTTCGCTATGGATTCATAATCCACATACCAATCTTCTTCATACTGCTTCACGTCGAATGGTAGCTCCTTCTTGGGCATCAGTTTTATCCTGTTAAGAGCCACCCTCCAAGCCAAGACTTCACGTGGCTGCGCCACATGTGGTTGTTCTAAGCCCGCGAAGAACTGTGAAGCTTCAGGGTAGACTTCGGAAGCCAAACTGATAAGCGCCTTCCACGTCATATACGTTCTCTTCTCAGTTAGGTCAGCGCTCTCAGGTACACATTCAATCGTGTAGGGCATCGACTAAACAATTCACTAAATCCATAATAGGCTTTACTCAGATGTGCCTCCTTCTATATGAGGAGGGTCTTGGTTTGTGAGCTATCTGGTTGCCTCTATGAGTGACTGTAACGATTGGGCTTCGAACATGTTACCTTCAACTTTAAGTTTACCTGAAAAGAACGCTTGAATCGCGTCGAGTTGGCCTCTGAACAGCTGAACCATGTCGCCTGTGGACATGACGATCGTTGCGACGGCGTTCGGCGCAGACCCTTTCTCAAGCTTAACCTCACCTCCCCTGATAATCAGATAGAATGGGTCGGAGTCTGTGGGTCTAAATTGAAAAACTTTGTTCCAATCCTTTGTTTTCTCCTTAAGGCTTGCGTTCTGAGCGGCTTTACCGACAAGCTCTTTCAGGATTTCAAAGGGTGAATCCATGAAAGTAGGATAACGCCGCAATCTAAAAAGTTTACTATACGACTCTTGAACATTTTCCTGTGATAAACCCTGGAATGATTGTGTTGTCAGATGAGGCGTTTGTATTTAATGAAATGAATTTATATATACCGTAAAACTATACAGCCTGTGGCAAGAAGAGGTTCGCTGAAAATCGATAGTGTGGACAGGAAAATTCTACGCTCTATGCTACACAATGGTAAGTTTAACCTCAAAGACATAGCTCAGAGCGTGGGCGTGTCAAAATCCACCGTGCACAACAGGATTAAACGACTTCAGAGAATGGGCGTGATAAAGAGCATCTTGCCCTGGCTTGACCACGACAAGCTTGAGAACGAGTTCACAGCCGTCTCTTTGATAAGGGCGAAGTATGGCCCCAATTATGCCGAGGAGGTCGGTAAGAAGCTCGCCGCCATCGAAGGAGTGTGGGGGGTGTACTTCGTTCTTGGTGATAACGACTTTATAGTGCTTAGCCGGGCTAAAAACAGAGCGCAGCTTGAGCACGTTATCGAGAGCTTCACGAAGATTGACGGCGTGGAGAGAAGTAGCACAGCTGTGGCGCTCAAAGTCATAAAAGAAGACCCGCGCGACGCCTTCAGGATAGAAGAGTAAACCCTCTACGGGAGCTGAAAAACCGCTACCACTTTTTTCGGCTACGAACTCACTATGGGCCCGAAGTGCATACTCTGCTTCCTCTCATATCAAGCTCGGCTTACCCAGATTCCATATTGAGTAGCGCTAATATAGTCGTTGAGACAAACATTATTTTGGCTTATAAAATGAGTGATGATGAATCCTCAAAGGATGTAACCGTTAGGTTGGGTGCGGCTGCTGGTGACGGTATACAGAGCGCTGGTGAAATTGTTACAAAAATCTTTTCCAGAAGCGGCTTATACGTCTCCACCTACAACGGCAACCAGTCCCTGATAAGGGGTGGACACGTTTGGTTCCACGTCCACGCTGGTGAGAGCAGGGTTTACTCTCTGGGGTTCGGATTAGACTTTCTTGTCGCCCTAACCCAGCTCGCATACGATGAGCACTATATGAATGTGAATAGGGGTGGGGCGATAATCTATGATTCATCAGTCGTTAAGGAGCACGACTTTCCAGATCACGTGACTAGGGTGGATGCGCCTCTGACGAAGATAGCGCTAAAATACGAGAAGAGACCCATAATGAAGAACACTGTAGCGATAGGCCTCCTATGCGGCCTGCTAGGCCTCGACTTCAAGCTTGTGGGTGATGTGATAGCCGAACAGTTCCTCAGGAAACCTGACGTTCAGAAAAGCAACGTTGAGGCCGCGAGAGAGGGTTACGAGTTTTCCAAACAGTTCGGCACACTGAAAAAGCTGAACTATGATTATTCTAAGAGGAGAACCTTTATGCACGCCGATTACGCGTTCGCTCTCGGCGCCGTAGCCGCAGGATGCCGCTTCTACGCCGCTTATCCCATGAGTCCCGCAAGCCCCATACTCCACTGGATGGCTTCCAATGCTAAGAGGTTTGGGATAAGAGTCTTCCTAGGGGAAGATGAGATAGCTGTTGTGAACGCCACTATAGGCGCCTCGTTGGCGGGTGCGAGGTCTCTATGCGCTACTAGTGGTGGGGGATTCTCACTCATGCAGGAAGCCATAGGTCAGGCCGCTATGACTGAGACGCCCCTCGTTGTGGTGGATGTTATGAGAGCTGGTCCTAGCACGGGCTTGCCCACCAAGACTGCTCAGGGGGACCTCAACATGATGCTGGGTATCTCACACGATGATTTCCCCCGCGTGATACTCGCACCACGCTCTCCTGAGGATGCCTTTAGAACGGCTGGTAGGGCTTTCAACCTAGCTGAGAAATATCAGCTACCGGTGATTGTTCTGCTCGACTTCGCCATCGGTGATGGGGGGTACGCGACCGTTGAGAATCTCACCCCAAACATACCTATTGAGCGGGGTAAGATCGTTAAGGAGGCGGCTCCCGACATGCATAACGGCGTATGGTTCAGAAGGTATGCTTTAACCGAGGACGGCGTGTCCCCGAGGGCGCTACCTGGCACACCCGGTTTGATGTTCGTTGCGAAGACAGATGAGCACGACGAGTTTGGACACGACTTGAGCGATGTTCTGGCGGGTTTAAGGGAGGCTGTGGATATGCGTAGGAAGCAGTTTAATAAGAGGATGACTAAGCTTCAGAGTGTGGCTAAAGAGATGAATCCCCCTGATGTCTTCGGCCCAGATAAGGCGGATCTGACCATAGTTACGTGGGGCAGCTCCTCTCTCCCTGTGCGGGAGGCGCTTGAAAGGCTCTGGGGGGATGGCTTCAAGGTGAACAGCTATGAGTTCTATGATATCTACCCGTTCTCCGCGACTGTTGAAGGCATGCTTAAGCAGGCCAGTGAACTCATGGATGTTGAGCAGAACTATACAGCGCAGATGGCAAAACTCATTAGGCGTGAGACGGGTGTTTTAATACAGAACTATTATTTGAAGTATGATGGTGAACCGATATATCCGCTTGAGGTGGTTAAAGCCGTCAAGCAGCATATCGCTGGGAGTAATGGGAGGTGAAGAAGTATGTTGAACCCTAAGGTTTATGAGAGTGACACCAGACCCGACTGGTGTCCTGGTTGCGGTGACTTCGGTGTTCTCGCCGCCCTTAAGAATGCGCTCATAACCCTGCAGATTCCCCCAGAGCGTGTGTTCATAAGCTCGGGTATAGGTTGCTCATCCAACCTGCCGGGCTATATTAGGACCTATGCCCACCATGGCCTCCACGGCAGGCCTCTCCCTGTGGCGGTTGGGGTGAAGGTGGCGAACCCCAACTTGGTTGTGATAGCGGCGGCCGGTGACGGCGACGAGTACGGTATAGGTTTCAACCACGTGGTCCACACTGCTAGGAGGAATCATGATGTGAAACTCATAGTTATGAACAACGAGGTTTACGGCCTTACAACAGGCCAGCTCTCACCCACATCTAAGAAGGGCCAGAGAACTAAGACCTCACCCGATGGCAGCATTATCTACCCACTCAACCCGCTATCCACACTACTCGGTGTGGGCGCAACGTTTGTGGCTCGGGGCTTCAGCGGCGACCCCAAACATCTCTCTATGCTTATCCAAGAGGCCATTAAGCATCGCGGCTTCGCCCTCGTGGACGTGATAAGCCCATGTGTTACATGGCACGACATATACGACGAGGTGAGGCAGAAAATGTATAAGCTGGAGGATGTTGGTCATGATCCGAGCGACTTGGTGGCGGCGCTGCGCAGGGCTCAGGAAGTGGATAAGATACCGCTTGGCCTCTTCTATAGGTCGGAGGAGAAGCCAACATTCGAGGAGCTTGTGAGCTCAGAGGTTACGTCCACGATACCCGTTGAAAGTGTTAGGAATCTGAGCGAACAGGAATTCGCTAAGGCCCTAGAACCATTCCAGTAGTGTGCTGAAACATGAGGCTCAAGTATTCTAAGCTAGTGGAGTTCGTGGAGTCTTCAAACGGTGCGTACTCGCTTCAAACGGATGGTTCAAAACTATCGCTGATTTTCCTCTCCAAGCTTGACGCCGCAAGAGAACACTATGAGGACGCTGTTATAAAAATATACGGTACAAAGAGTGATGAGTACGTGGAAATAACGGGTGCGGAGATGGACTATGGCGGCGGAGATGTGCGTAAACTCAACCTTGAAACTCTGGTACCATGGTTGATGGCTGTTGACGACGAAGCATCTCCATAAGCGTAATGCGTGATGGTTTTGGCCGCTAAGGTTTACATCGCATTCCCAGCGGGCTCCGAGGTCAGGGAGGCTATCGCCTCAGAGCTCGGAGGCATAGGCAAGTTAGTGTATTCCAGCGAGGCCCCAAACCCACCCGAGGACACGGAGGCCATGCTTGTAGCCTACTCGTCAGGCTCCGGCGGTGGCGACTCCCGCCCAACGGGGGTATTCCTATCAGAGTGGGGACATCGACTACCCAAGCTGAGGGTTATACAGACGGTTTCAGCGGGTGTGGACGGCCTACCATTTGATTCCATACCTGAAGGTGTTGTTGTTCTCAGCAATGCTGGCGCCTACGCGGAGCCAATGGCTGAACACGTTTTCGCCATGATCCTCTACTTCTACAAGGAGTTGCAGCCGAACCACCAGCTACTGAAGCGAGGCGTCTTCAATCAGAAAACCCCCACGGAGGAGTTAGCGGGTAAAGTGTTGGGCATCCTCGGATATGGGGGCATAGGGCGCGCTGTGGCAAAAAGGGCTAAGTGCTTTGGTATGACTGTTCACGCTTTGAATCGGTCGGGTAATGCCGACGCTTATGTTGACAAGCTTTTTGGGCCGAGTGCCCTTAAAGAGTTTTTGAGTGGTGTTGACATACTGCTTCTAACCCTACCGCTAACCAAGCGCACAGCTGGTATGATCGATAGAGGGGCACTCGGGGTTATGAAGGATGATGCCGTGCTTGTTAACGTTGGACGCGCGGGTGTAATCGTTGAAGAGGACCTTTATAACCACCTCCTCAGCCACCCACGCTTCAGGGCTGCACTTGATGTTTGGTGGGATGAGCCGAAAGGTGACTCGGCTTTCCGTCCACGCTACCCATTCTTGGAGCTACCGAATGTTTTAGGGTCACCCCATAATTCGGGTGTTGTAAAGAACTTCTTCCCTAGGGCTGTGAGGAGTGCGGCTAGAAATCTCGCCGCATTCCTAGAGGGTAAGAACTACAGGAATGTGGTGAACAGGGAAGATTACGTTTAACGCCGAGTCATTAGGTGGCAACCTGCGTTTGGAGGTTGTGCACAAAACCATAAATCACACCGTTACGTGTTTAGCAAAAATGCCCGGCATAGAAAGTGATCACACAGAATTTGACCCCATGGGTTCGTTTAAACGGGGTATAATAGCTTCCCTATCATCCACGCTTAGCATTAAGCCGGATGAGTTCGAGGTTCCCCCCTCACCCGACCTAGGCGACTTGGCTTTACCCATCCACGCCGAGGCGAAACGGAGTGGCGAAACGCCGGATGCGCTGTCTAGAAGGCTCGCCGACTTAGCGGCCTCGGCGGCGCTCGACTTCGTTGAGCGAGTCCAACCCGTGGGTGGCTACGTTAACTTCTTCCTTAAGACGAAGAGTGTTGCTGATGCTGTTTGGAGTAGCATATCTAAGCTTGGGGAAAGATACGGTGAGAGCCCATCCACTCCGAGTAGGGTGATAGTTGAGCACACGAGCGCGAACCCTGTTCACCCCCTCCATATAGGTGCCGCGCGGAACGCGTTCTTCGGGGACACGTTGGCACGCCTCCTTCGAGCGAGACATAAAACGGTGACAACACACTTCTATGTGGATGATACGGGTAGGCAGACCGCGCTCGCCGCGTTGGCCTATAAGTTGCTGGGTGAACCAGAGCCGTCTGGTAAACCCGACTTCTACGTTGGCTCACTCTACGTGTTCGCCAACGCGTTTGTCGAGCTCTACGACGCTAAGGCTAGGCTCGCTGAAGCCGAAGGCGACGAAGAGGTGAAGAGGGTGCAGTCGGAGATCGATGAGTGGATGGGTGTACTAGCTGAGCAGTCTAAGAGGGATCCGGCGATGTTTGAAGCCTTGAGTCGCGCCTTCGCCGACCTAGAAGACCCTGTCCTCGCATTGAACCAGTTGATGATGGAGTACGAAGAAGGTGCGGGTGCGACCGTGAAGCTTGTGAGGAAGCTAGTAAACCACTGCTTAGAGGGATTCAAACAGACCCTTCACCGCGCCAACGTTAACCACGATAGGTTCTATTTTGAGAGTGACCTGCTATGGGATGGCAGCGTGGAGCTGCTTCTAGAGAAGCTAAGGGATTCGCCCTACGTTAAGAGGGAGGGTATGAGTCTTATCTTCGATGCTGAGAGGGCTGCGAATGAGTTGGGCTTAAAGGAGTTGTTCGGGATACCGAAGACACGAGTAATACCCCCACTTGTGCTCACGCGCTCTGATGGCACAACCCTTTACACAACACGGGACCTCGCCTACTCTGTTGCTAAGCTCTCCGAGGCGGACTATGTATACAACATAATCGGCGCCGAGCAGTCTACTCCACAGCTACAGCTCAAGGTGGCGCTCTACTCTCTTGGTTATAAAAAGATTGTTAACCAAGTACATGTTCCCTACGAACACGTTGAGCTCGAGGGTGAGAGGATGACTTCCAGACGTGGCAGGTATATCGCGCTTGACTCTGTGCTCGATGAGGCATTCAACAGGTCTGTGGATGAGGTTAAGCGGAGAAACAAAGAATTGGACGATGACACGGTGAAAAGCATAGCCGACAAGGTGAGTGTAGCCGCCATAAGGTTCGCGCTTATAAGCGTTAACGCCAACAAAAGAATATCCTTCAGCTGGGACCGTGTGCTCAACTTCGAATCCAACAGCGGTCCCTACGCACTCTACACCTATGTGCGCACTAGGAGCCTGCTAGCGAAGGCTGGAGACATTAAGCAGATACAACCAGACTTCTCGTGGCTTATGAACCCAGATGAGCACAGGCTAACCGTGCTCATCGCGCGGCTACCGGAGGTTGTTGGGTACGCGGCGGATAATCTGCGGCCAGAGGCTCTCGCGGACTATGTTTTAAAGCTGTGTGACCTTTTCAATAGCTACTACGATTCGACACCCGTTTTGGGGGCTACGGACCCAGCTGTACGTGATGCCAGACTGGGCCTAGTGGTGATGCTGAACCGTACGCTTTTATCCTGCTTCTCGCTTCTTGGGATTGTGCCCCCCGAGAGGATGTAGTGATACGTTATGAGTCTTGAAGAATCTGAGAATGGTTTTCGCATAGCTGGTTCGGTAACCGCTAAGGCGCTCATCAAGGCGCAGGAGATTGTGCACGAGGGTATGCCCCTGTCGGAGCTCTGTGAGAAGGTTGAAGCGGAGCTGAGAGCGCAGGGGTGTGAGCCAGCCTTCCCACTCAACGTGTCCATAGACAGTGTAGCCGCACACTATACTCCTTCCTCAATGGATACGGATCCAGTAATACCCAAGTCGAGCGTGGTAAAGATCGACGCCGGCGCACACTATAAGGGGTACATAGCCGATTCGGCAGTAACGGTGAGTTTTAACCCCGATGCGGAGACGATTGTGCGTGCGTCTAGGGAATCCCTCCTAGAAGCTCTCTCCCACATTAGGAGGGATATTAGGCTGGGCGATCTTGGTGGCGTCATTGAGGCGAAAATCAGGAGCTACGGCGTCAACCCAATCGTGGACCTCACTGGTCACACCATTAAGCGATATGAGCTACACGCCGGGGTGAGTGTGCCCAACGTGGCTAATGGTGTAAGCTTCAGGTTCACGCCGGGTGTTGCTGTAGCCATAGAGCCATTCACGACATATGGTGTTGGGAAGATCAAGGAGGATAGTGTGGGGAAGATATTCAGGGGGGTGAGGAAGGTCAGGACGCCCACTAGGCTTGATGAGAGAATACTTGAGTACGCGCTGGGCACTAGGAAGGGTATGCCCTTCACCGATAGGTGGCTAGCCTCATTCGCCTCGAAGGAGGAGGTGTACAACTCGATTATACGCCTGGTGAGAGCTGGGGGAATCTATGAGTATAAAGTGCTTCTAGAGAAGAGCGGCGGGCTGGTGGCCCAGTTTGAACACACCATCTTCATGTCTAACGACGGACCAGTGGTAACCACAAAGCGTGAAGACGAGTCACTGCCCATCTGATGGTTTTTGCAAAGCGCTTAAATCGTCCAAAAAAGATAACTCAGTGTGGAGGTCCACTAAGTGGCTATCAGGACAACGTTTTTACTTGGGATACTTATAGCTATCTCCCTACTCACGCTTGTATTACCCATCCACGCAGCCCAACCCCAGATAACCCTGTCCACCACAAAGGTGACCGCTGGTCAAGCGATTGTGACGGTGTACGGGTCTGGGTTTGCGCCCAACTCTAACGTAACGATTAACCTGCTAATAAATGGCACAGTTATAAGCCAACCCGCGTGGGTTGTCTCCACAAACCCTCAGGGGGGTTTTTCGGCTTCCATAAACATACCAAGCTACCTTACAGCTGGGCAGTACACCATTAGGGCGGTGGACACACATGGTGACACAGCAAGCGCCACACTGAGTGTGTCCTCAAGCACTCTTCAACCCTCTTATTCACTCTTCTATAATGTGATTTACTTCCTGATTTTCTTCGCGCTCATCTTCTTCCAGCCCCAAATACAGACTATGATGTACCGCTCCCAAGTGGAGCGCGCGATTAGAACGCTTACACTAATAGAGGAGGACTCTAAGAATGCTGTGAGGCAGGCCGCGCTCCAAGGGGGCGCCTCCCAGCAGAGCGTGGACATTGCTATTCAGCAGGCGCTTGAAACATTCACCATTGAGCCCGTTGACAGGGATCCTAATGGTGTTCTGGGTAGACTTGACCACATACTGAATGTAAGGAACATCAAGAGTAAAGGTATGGCTAAGAAGATTGCGCCTAACTTTAACGGCGCACAGCTTGAAAACTTCGAGGTGAGCTTAGAGGCGGCTTGGGCCACCCACTACCTCTCAAAGGTGATAAGACACTACTACCTGACCGCCAAGAAGACCAATAACTTCTACCTATACCTCCAGCTTAGCATGGTTGTACCAATGGTTCTCGAAGTAGCCAGAATCTATAAGCGGGCCACAAAGCAGTTCCTCATGGGTGTACCCGTGGGTGACGGTATAGGTCCGCTTGTGGCGGTGAACCTGCTGAAGGGTGCTAAAATGGAGGAGATAGGGGATGAAACAGAGTACGGTGAAGTCCAATTGGAGGGTAGGAGGATCCTGGTTGTGAAGGCGAAGGGACCAGGAGCCACTGTGGGCATGCCAGGTAAGGCCATAGCCAAACTAGTGGAGATGAATGGGGGACGCGTGGCGAGGATAATAACGGTTGACGCCGCCTTAAAGCTTGAAGGAGAGAAGACTGGTAGCGTGGCTGAGGGTGTTGGAGCCGCGATCGGCGACCCTGGACCAGAAAAGTATGCGATCGAGGATGTTGCCACGCGCTTCAGGATTCCGCTTGACGCGGTTATTATCAAGCAGAGTGAAGAGGAAGCTATAACCGCAATGAAGAAGAGTATAGCGGACTCCGTGCCAGTCGTCATAGAGTCGCTAACAAAGATAATCCAGGAAAGAACAAACCCAGGTGATATAGTGGTGGTTGCCGGGATAGGCAACACAGCAGGTATACCGTAACCAAGCAAATCAGTATTCGTTATTTTTCCCTTATTACTGTGCGGTGGCTAGGTTTTTCAGTATAAAGTACTCTCCAGCCTTGTAGGAGCTACGCACGAGGGGTCCAGAGGCCACGTATTTGAAGCCTAGACCTTCACCGATTAGCCTATACTCCTCGAAAACATCGGGGTGAACATACTCTCTTACAGGTATATGCCCCTTAGATGGTTGGAGGTATTGTCCTATTGTTAGGAAGTCAACACCAACCCCTCTTAGGTCCTTCATAGCTGAGACCACCTCCTCCTTTTCCTCACCCAAACCCACCATTATAGAGGACTTGGTATAGATTCCCTTATCCAGTTTCTTGATGTTTTCGAGCACGGCAAGCGACTGGTCATACCCAGCACGTGGGTCCCTCACAGCAGGTGTTAACCTCCTCACTGTTTCGATGTTGTGGGCCACCACGTGTGGTCTGGCCTCCACAATCCTCTTTAGGGCTTCGACGTCGCCTCTAAAATCGGGTATCAAGACCTCAATGTAGATTGAGGGATTAAGCCTTCTAATCTCCCTAATACACGCCGCGAAGTGTGAGGCTCCACCATCTTCGAGGTCGTCCCTATCAACCGATGTAACCACAACGTACTTTAGATTCATTCGTCGGATCGCGTACGCCAGCTTTACTGGTTCAAGGGGGTCTAGGTAACCATTCGGGCGACCGCTTTTGACTGCGCAGAAGCGGCAGTGCCTTGTACACAGGTCGCCCATAACCATGAATGTAGCGGTGCCACCGCCCCAGCACTCATATATATTGGGGCAGTGAGCCTCCTCACACACAGTGTGAAGTTCAAGGCCATCTTTTAGACCCTTGATCATAAGGTACTTTTCACCCGATGGTGGCCTTATCTTTAACCATTCAGGTTTCAGTGTCACAACACCACTATTGCTCGCCCTGTTTAAAACGCTTCGGATTTAAAACAGTTGCAAGAGCTCTGTTAGCTCGTGTATCACGTAGTCGGGGTTGTAAGCCGCAAGCTGGTCGTATGTGTAGAACCCCTTGGTATAAGCGGCAACACGGATACCAGCACTTCTCGACCCTTGTATGTCCTCTGGTGAGTCGCCCACAGATAGTGCGTGTGAAGCTGTTCCACCTAGTCTACGCAGAGCTAGGAGGTGCTGGTCTGGGTGGGGTTTTGGTCTTGCAACATCTCTCGCGGTAACCAGTGTGTCCACATACTTCGCCAGTGAGAGGTGCTCTAACGTCCTCTGAATACTGTCACAGAGAAGTGTCCTTGAGGTGACTATACCCAGTTTTACACCGTTACTGGTGAGCCGATCTAAGACTTCGAGGGCACCCCTATTCGGCTTCGAATACTTGTAGCCTTCAGTGTTATAGATCTCTATATATTTGTCAACCAATTCTTGCTTTACTCTTGCTTCAAGTGGGCCAACTAGGGATTCAACCACCCTATCAAAGGGCTTCGTCAAACTTGTGTAGAGCGATTCAACACTAACGCTGAAACCCATCAAACTCAGCGCCTTACTGGCGGAGTACACAAATGAGTCTAGGGTTGACACTAGTGTTCCATCAAAGTCCAACAGTAGAATCTCATACCGCTTATTTGCCAAGAGAAACATTAATCACAACAGTCAGACTTAAACCTAACTCCACAAGGACCCCAAAGCGGGTAACCCCCACCATGACGCGTTTTTCGAGCGCCCATAAATCGGGTTCGCCCCAACCCAATTCTGTGAGGTGATGACTTACCATTCGGTTAACCACAGCGTTCGGATTAGCGGAATCCGATTTACCAGCAGTTTGGGAAGCGTTCGTGGCGCTTTGGTAACAAATAATAGGGGGTTTGACGTCTATCTCTGGTGGTGCAGTAGATGTCGGAGTCGAGTGGTGGTTCTAGGTCAGACCTCGGCGACGTTGTGCTCGTTGGCCAGAAACCCGTTATGAACTATGTTATCGCTGCACTAACCCTCTTCGAACGCGGCTCTAAGACGATTGTGATCAAGGCTAGGGGGAAGTCCATAAGTAGGGCGGTGGATACGGCTGAAATACTTAGGCGTAGCTTTGTCTCCGATGCCTATGTGAAGGATGTTAAAATATCAACGGAGACATTTACAGTGGATAATAAGACAAGAAGCGTGTCCTCGATAGAGATCACTCTCTCAAAGCAGACGTGAAAACACCAAAAATCTCTTTACTATTCCACTCACACCTGCCTTATCAGCGTGTGCGGAGACTGGTGGGTCACGCCCTCAAACTCGGGTATTCCTCGGTTTGGGTGAACGACACAGAGCATGGGAAGCCAATAGAACTCCTCAGAGCGTTAAGGAGGGACTTCGGGGGGAGTGTTGAGCTAGGTGTGGCCGCAATCAATGTGTGCAAGTGGTTCAATGTTGAGCCGCAAAGGCTACTAGCGGGTGTACCCTCCGACGTATCGGTCGCCCTATGTGTGGGCGACATCCGCCAGCGTTTGGCGGCTGGAGTGGATTTGGGTAGGCTAGTTGACAGGCTCGTTTTGTTCGCGGACACAGCTAGGGATATGGGTTTCAAAACCCTTTTAGCCGCTCAGGGCCCCAGAATGCTTGGGCTCAGCGGTAGGTTTGATGGTGTGGTCTTCGGCTTCCTTAAGCCAGCCCCGGTTTCCTACGCTAAGAGAATTGTGGGTGACACCGAATTCTACTCAACCGCCCCGAGTCTGGTTTATCACAGCGAGTACACGGAATACGCGTATAGGAGGCTTATGTCCAGTGCCAAATACGTGTATGCCGGTGCGAGTGACGCTGTGCGGAGGCTTTTCCCGAATCCTGAGGACTACTACTTAATGGGGGACATCAGCAAAGTAAAGAAGTTGATGGGGGAGCTGGGTGAACTGGGTGTTCGGGGTGCGATACTTGCATATCCCCAGTCGATGAATGAAGCGTTAATAACCCAGGCCCACTCACTCTCAAGACGAGGTTCTTAATGGGTGTTAGAGCCCCTAGCGTTAGTCGGTGTTGGGTTTTCCTCTCCTAGTTTCAACGCGCCTTTAACTTCCCTGCGACGTTTTATTGATGATGGCAGAAGCCTTCTTGGATGAAGCGTTAAACCGCCTAATAACGTACGGGGTAGTTGTGATGGAGGGAGGCGGCCTAAGGTTCACGGATGAATGGGTGGGCTATTTAACCCATAAGTTGAACTATACTATGAGTAGGGAGGAAATAAAGAATCGTATCATCGAGTGTTTGGCTGATTTCTATGGGAGGAAAGGGTATCACGGTGAGCTCAGGTTCGACCTAGCATGGGTAAAACAGATTTTCATAACCCAGTTCAAAGAAGTGGATGAAGCTCAGCGCTCGCTGCTAAAAGAGTTCATGGAGGGCGTGAACCTACTCGATGCCTGAAACCCAGTGTATAAGCTCACCCAGGGTGGACCTTATCTCTGCTTTAACGTCGTGCTTGTGTATGCTCTCGAAGTTTCGTTGACGAAGTATGAACACAGTGTCCTGCGAGAGCCTGTCACGGTAGCGTTGAACCAATTCGTAGGCCATGTTCCTCACCACGTCTTCAACGAAGCGTGGTCTGGAGAAACCCATGCGCACCAGGCTCGCCTCGTCGGTTCGCTTAAGCACGTCTTGAATAGGCGCACTCATTGACTGCTCTATGATTTCAACCAGGTCGTAGACATCCACTATTCCAGGCGTTATGCCAAGAGCAACTATCGAGCCCGCACCCCTCTGAACATGTGAAGCCAGGGGGAGGCTCCGTAGAAGGCTGGTGATAAACTCGTCGCCCACGTTCAAGTTCTCTTGGTTGAAGAGCTCCCGGGTAACATCCTTAGTATAGTTCCTCACAACCTCCATGGCGCAGGGGCAGACGGTCATACCCACCGTCCTAGCGCCAACGGAGTACACAGTTTTATTCGAATCGCGCACAACCTTCGCGGACGCGAAAACATCTATGGGCTCGCTGGTGACCCTGTTGTTAACCTTGGACCTAGAACGTATAACCATTTTACCACGAAGCCTTGTCTCCACGTAGGTTGAGCCATCTGTCACCTCAAGCGTCCTCTTAGAGATTTCCCCGCACAGAGCCTCGAAGGTCTTTATGCTTATGGAGGAAGCGCTCTCGATAATATCCATTATCGCCTCGCCAGGCCTACTCATATGGAGTCCACGCTGGGTTCTTGGTAGGTCTGTGTACACATCTATGGAGGCCACAACATTGTACGGCTTAGACGAACCATTGAACACAACTTCCTTGACAACATTGACCAGACCAACTCTGCCTATAGGTATAGGTATGGCTGGCCGCTCAGACTGAACGTCTGGTGGTTGGTTCGACATATACTATTCTAGGTCATCCTCCCTTAAGGATTAAGGCTTACTGATTCCGAAACCCAACCCTACTACGCGCCTTCTGTGGGAGGTGTACGTAGTCTAGCACGTGACCCGTAGCCCTGTCTAGGCCAAGGTTGTCCACGATTGGCGTGAACACACCGCCCGCGAGGCCGTTAGCTATTATCGCGGCCCCGATGGCGCCCTCCTTCGCCACGGACCCCATCCGATTCATACCCAAGAGTGTGTACCCCTTGAGCTTCGAGCGGAGGGCTTCGTTGAAGTAACTTATACGGGGGATCCTACCAGATAAAAACAGTTCAGCTGAATTTATACCGTTAGCTGCGATTATGGCGGATACATCCTTTACCACTCCCTCCACATATGCCTCGCAGACAAGCCTAGCCCTCTCATGTCCCTGCTCAGCGTAAACCGCGAGCTCCTCCACACTCATGTTACCGTTGCCCGCCGAGGCGAGGTATAGTGCACCCCCCGAGTACGCATCATCCTTCGAGAACTCACCCATCAGGGCGGCCACCTCACCGTCAACGCAGCCCCTGGAGCCGATGCCCATCCAACTGTTGGTACCACCCACCCCATCCACGATCTTACCATTCTTAACACCTATGAAGGCGTTGAATGATGAGCCAAGCTCCGCTAGGACGAACTCGGTTTCCTCAGGCTTAACGTTCTTATTCTTCATCTGGGTGTACACTCCCAGAGCGGCGGCACACACCTTATCAGATGTGCCAAGATCCACCCTATTGAGCTTTCTGTGCACAGGCACCGTGGGGAGGTGTTTCACAGCGGGGATCACGTAGGCGTTTACACCAGTGTTCTTAACGGCTTGGATCACCCTCTCAAGCGACGACCCGCCACCGGGTTTTAGACTCATCTCGAAGAAATCCTCGGCTGTGAGCTCCCAGATGTGTTTAAGCTTGGTTCCGAAGCCAGACGGTAAAACCAAGCTGTCGATTTTAACTCCGAGCGATGATATCGTGTCCACAACAACAGTGGGCCTCTCCTTAACGAACTTTGTGGAGAAGGATTTCTCAAGGACTATCCTGGGCTCACCGCCAGAGTCGTCCATAGCCACAATATCGTAGGACACGCTTCCCTGGTCGACACCCACACTCAGAACCAAATGTGCTCATCCACTAAACAAACCGGGTAAGCCACCCATAAGCATTTGCCCCACCAAAAGTGAGGGTTCGGCTTCCCCAAAACGGATAATTGGTATATCACACCCTCTACCCCTCCAAACCACACCCCGCAGGCGTTGGGGTGGCCCGTCGGGTTCATAAACTGTATTACATAGATGCCCTGAAACTGTACGTGATCTGCTAGATTTTTCATAAATAACTAAAATTGGAGTTTGAGTAATATATATCTTAAGGGTATCCTACCATAGTCGAATACAGATGCGAAAGATTCAGTATTTTGTAGTTGCCTTATTAGTAGCCGCCCTTATTGCGAGTATCACACTCTTCTATAGGGACCCACTTGTCGCAAGTACTACACCTTACCTATAGTGACTCAAACTGTGGTGTTCGCTACAACTCCACCATACTTTCACAATCTATGTGGCTTAGGAATACGAGTTTTGAGGTTGATGGCTACAACATTACCATAGTGTACATCGAAGGTGGCAACCCCAGTGTTTTTTCAGAAAATGGTACCGCTAATGAATCTCAACCCACTTAATGACGTAACCATCAATGTAACTCATGGCGGTAACACACAAAGTGCAAGCTATGCCAATCACGCCGGTGAAGCACCACTCTTCAATAGCTCGTTCTACAATAATAGTGTAATTCTAAGCACTGATCAAAACAGTGTTAAAGCAATCGCGTCGTACAACGCATCACTTAACGTCACGGTTGGCCAGACAACGTGTAAATGAGTCGCATTTAAAGGCTTCTCCAGCTTTAGGCGCTGGCGCTTACAAAAACTTGTTATTGGATGAACCTCAATTCTACTTATAGTAACCCCAAGTCCATGGTGGTGCCAGGATAAGTGCCACGTGTTTCACATCTACAGAGCTTACCACATCCATGAATAACCCTAGGAGAAGTCTGCTATGATGGGTGTGAAGAATGCTTCGAGTTAATACCGTTGTGGAAAACCCTTGCACGGCCCTTGGGGTAGCCCTGAATCCCTCCTCCAACAGAGCTTCGAGATCCAAACTTTTAGTAGATGTAGTTTGGAAACCAGCTCGGATTACACCATGGTACCAGGAACCCTGTCGGTGAGGATAACTTGGTCACCCAGCCGCCTCCTAAACCTCAGCGGTAGTCTGAAGGCGTTACCTCTACCCCTGCGTGGGTGTGGAACCACCCAGCCAGGTTGGCTACCCCGTGCGAGTATACGCTTACAGCCACCCACGTATGGACCGGCCTATCCACTCTGCACATTCATCGGCTGTAATGGTTGGTGTATACGTGGCCCCACTTGGAAGTTGAATCCCATCTCCGGGCGCCGACCCCGCTCAATTACCCGACGAACACACTCAACTGGGAGGGTGCCTAGGAGGTTCCCCCGACTGGAGAGATTCACTCCAGGCGCGCCTAGCAGCACGCCCACCACCCAGAGCTCAAAGCGGTCTCCCCCCACCGCTATAAAGCCAACCAAATTCCTATAGTGATGCGAATGTACCCTCGGATGGGGGGGTTCAACGTTTTTCGCAGAAATCCAAAGCATGGCGGCCGACGCGTTTAAGTCTTATCCTGACACAGCCCTACCCGCTCTCCTAACGCAAAATTAGAGGTTGTCGAATTAGTGTGTGATAGAAGCTTCTCTCCGAGTGCACGCACCTTCTGGTGTTTTGATAGTGTCTTGAGTAATCTGAATAAGTGTTGATTGATGGTCATATTATGGTAATATCGGGGGTTATTAACTCTCTCCTTGTATTGAGTAAGGGTATATTGCTAAAAATCGTATTCAGTAAGATTATATTTAGTAAATATGAATATTATTTCTATAAATAAACTTAATATGTTGATAAGGTTTTATAGCAATCTTTAAGTTAAAGTCTTAAGATTATTGTTTGTGATTCCCGATAGATTTTCCTATACGGTTGCACATAGCGTGGAGGAGGCTGTGGAGCTCCTCCATACACTAGAAGACTCCAAGGTTCTAGCCGGCGGCCAAAGTCTCATACCGTTTATGAAGCTAGGCTACGCGTCTCCCAAAAGTCTCGTAGATATAAATCCCATACCCAACTTAGACTATTTAGATGACTCTGGAGAGTCGCTAAAAATAGGCGCTCTTACTAGGATATCAAGGCTATGCGGCTCTGAGCTGGTAGCCAAGGATTACCCGCTCATACACGACGCGGCGCTACAGATAGCTGACCCACTTGTTAGAAACCTTGGCACATTCGGCGGTAACGTTTGCCACGCGGATATGGGTAACGACCTGCCAGCGGTTTGCCTAGCCATGAATGCGGAGATGGTTGCCAGTGGCTCAAGCGGTCAGAGGGTTTTAGCTGCGGAGGATTTCTTCGTGGATAGATTCACAACCCTTCTAGCACCCGACGAACTGCTCACCGAAGTTCGAATCCCAAAGAATAGGCGTGGATGCGGTGGCGCGTACCTCAAACTTGAGCGTCGGGTGGGCGACTACGCTATAGTTGGGGTGGCAGCGCAGTTGGAGGTTGACGATGATGGGGTGTGTAGGAGTGCTGGGATAGGCCTCACATCCGCTTCGACGAAACCCATTAAAGCCAGCGAAGCTGAGTCGTGGCTTGTTGGAAAAAGCATCTCTGACGAAGTACTAGATAAGGCTTCGACGTTGGCGATGAACGCGAGTAACCCGCTTTCAGACATCCGTGGCCCAGCCGAATATAAAAAGGCGATGGTCAAGGTGCTCACCCATAGGGCTCTAAACTTGGCCTACAAGAGGGCTAGGGGTGGCCTATCGTGACCGCGCTTATCTACCCAGCCGACGCTAAGGTGCGTTTAGAGCTAACCGTGAACGGTGAGAGGAGGGTGGGGGAGGCTGAGCCGAGGATGCTTCTAGTACACTTTATTAGAGAAGTGCTAGGACTAACTGGCACCCATGTTGGCTGTGACACGTCCAACTGCGGCGCCTGCACGGTTGTGCTTAATGGTAGGGCGGTTAAATCGTGCACAGTTTTCGCGGTGCAGGCAAACGGGGGAAGCCTGCTAACAGTGGAGGGCCTCGCAAGGAAGGGTAGGCTCCACCCCATTCAGGAGGGCTTCTGGGAGAAGCATGGCCTCCAGTGTGGGTACTGCACGCCTGGCATGATGATGGCTGCCTACGACCTGCTTCAGAAGAACCCTGACCCCACAGAGGAGGAGATTAGGAGGGCTATCTCGGGTAACCTCTGCAGGTGCACTGGGTATGTGAAGATAGTTGAAGCCATCCAGTACGCGGCGCAGAAGCTTCGCTCAGACCCCTCTTGGAGAAGTGGAGGTGACTAGGCGTGACAGAGATGCCAGTCATACATGGGATGGGTAGCGCAGTCAAGAGAAAGGAGGATGTGCGCTTTATTCAAGGTAGGGGTACATATGTTGATGATATCAGCCTACCCGGGATGGTTTATTTGGATTTTGTGAGGAGTCCCTACGCACACGCGAGGATTAGGAGTATAAACACTGAGAAGGCTAAGGGTGCGCCTGGTGTGGTCGCCGTCATCACCGGCAAAGACCTACAACCACTCGGCTTGGACTGGATACCCACACTCAGCGGTGACAAGATGATGGTGCTCCCTACCGAGAAGGTGGTATTCCAAATGCAGGAGGTTGTGGGTGTGGTGGCTGAGAGTAGATATGCTGCGGCTGACGCCGTCAAACTAGTCGAGGTTGACTACGAGCCGCTTCCAGTGGTCATCGACCCCAAAAAGGCGCTCGAGGAGGGTTCACCCATAGTTAGGGAGGACAAGCGCACCAACCACGTCTTCCACTGGGAGGCTGGTGACAGAGAGGCCACAGATAGGTTGTTCGAGCAAGCAGATGTGGTTGTGGGTCAAGACATGTATTATCAGAGGATACACGTGTCTTACATGGAGCCATGCGGATGCGTTGCCTACTATGATAGTGTGAAGGGGACGCTCACCATTTGGATGACCACGCAGGCACCACACGTTGTGAGGACTGTGGCTTCACTTATCACGAAGATACCTGAAAACAAAATCAGAATAATATCGCCTGACATCGGCGGTGGCTTCGGCGGCAAGGTGTATGTTTACCCCGGCTACATTGTAGCCGCTGTAGCTTCAATCGCTACTGGTAGACCCGTAAAGTGGGTCAACGATCGCTCGGATGACCACCCCAGCACCGCTTTTGCAAGAGACTTCCATATGAGGGCTGAGCTCGCAGCAAGGAAGGATGGGACTCTGCTAGCCTTCAGAGTTAAGGCTGTGAGCGACCATGGTGCCTTCTTTGGCGATGCCAACCCATCAAAGTTCCCGTTCGGCCTCTTCAGTATATGCACTGGGTCATATGACCTTAAAGCGGCGTTTGTTGAAGTGGATGGAGCTTACACCAATAAGCCGCAGGGGGGCATAGCCTACAGGTGCTCCTTCCGCGTCACGGAGGCCGTGTACGCCATAGAGAGGCTGGTGGATATAATGGCCCATAAACTCGGAGTCGACCCAGCTGAGCTAAGACTCAAAAACTTTATTCCACCAGAAAGGTTCCCCTACAGGTCTGTGATGGGCTGGGTTTACGATAGTGGCAACTATGCCGGCGCACTCAAGAAGGCGATGGAGAAGATAGGCTATGAGGAGCTACGTAGAGAGCAGGAGGAGAAGAGGAAGCGGGGCGAACTAATGGGTATAGGTATAAGTAGCTTTACGGAAATAGTGGGCGCAGGCCCCTCCCACACATTCGACATCCTAGGCATCAAGATGTTTGACAGCGCCGAGATAAGGATTCACCCCACGGGTAAGGTTATCGCCCGCTTCGGGACCAGGTCTCAGGGTCAGGGGCACGAGACGACTTACGCCCAAATAATCGCTGAGGAGCTGGGTATACCAATCGAAGATATAACTGTTGAGGAGGGGGACACGGACACAGCGCCCTATGGTCTTGGAACCTATGCGAGTCGAAGTACCCCAACCGCTGGTGCTGCCGCGGCTGTGGCATCACGCAAAATCCGTGAGAAGGCAAAGAAGATAGCCGCCCACCTCTTGGAGGCTAGGGAAGAGGATGTGGTGTGGGAGCGTGGCAGATTCTATGTTAAGGGCGCACCCGCCAAGTATAAGACCATTCAGGACGTGGCCTTCGCGGCATACACGAATCCCCCACCAGGCATGGAGGCGGGGTTGGAGGCTGTTCACTACTATGACCCACCCAACATGACTTTCCCCTTCGGTAGCTATATCTGCGTTGTAGACGTAGATAGGGGTACAGGAGAAGTGAAGGTTAGAAGGTTTGTCGCCGTCGACGACTGCGGTAACATAATCAACCCACTTATAGTTGATGGTCAGATACATGGGGGACTCACAATGGGCTTCGGTACAGCCTTCATGGAGGAAATTAGCTATGACCAGGATGGTAACGTCTATGGCGCCAACTTCATGGATTACACAATACCTACGGCTGTGGAGACACCCAAGTGGGAAACAGATAAAACAGTAACCCCATCTCCCCACCACCCGTTGGGTGCCAAAGGTGTGGGTGAGTCCGCAACTGTTGGATCACCAGCCGCATTCGTTAACGCTGTTGTTGACGCTCTCTGGCCGCTTGGGGTGACCCACATAGACATGCCGCTTTACCCCTGGAAGATACGCAGACTCCTGGAAGAGAAGGGCTACGCACTGGACAAGTAGTGTGAGGGGGTTAGACCTTGAAGTTTGAAGGTAGCTATCAGTTCCCGAAGACGAGCTCAGAGGTCTACTCCTATATATCAAATTTAAGACGTGTATCAGAGTGTATTCCAGACCTTAAGAGCTTGGAGATTAAATCAGAGGATGAAGCGTTGGCCACTGTTACGGCTGGCATAGGCTTCATCAGAGGAGACTTTAACCTGCGTTTCAATGTGACTCAAAGGTCTCCCCACACAAACCTGGGTTACGCAGTCCACGGCTCAGGGCTTGGAAGCGGTGTCGACATATCCATAACAGTTCGACTAGTGGATTTATCCACAGGTGGCTCAACCCTAAGCTGGGTGGCTGACACAAAGGTGGTGGGGAGGGTGGCATCCATGGCTCAGGGTATGATAAGCTCCCAAGCGGAGAAGATCATAAAACAGTTTTTCGAGTGTCTGAGCCAAAGGTTGAGGTAGGTGTTGGGCTTGAGTGATTACGCAGAACTTCTGCAGACTCAACTTGAATTGCTAAGGGCTGGGAAGAGGTTCGCGCTGGTGACCGTGCTCTCAGCGAAGAGTCCTTCCGCACTCAAGGCTGGCTCCAAAGCCATCGTGGAGGAGGATGGCTCAACCCACGGCTGGCTCGGTGGCTCGTGCACGACGCATGAGATAGTCGACCTTTGTGTGCGCATTATAGCTGGAGGCGGAGGGCAGTTCGTGTATTCACTCGAGACTTGTCAGGGTGGTGTGGTGGAGGTACTCATTGAACCGTTCGGTGCGCGCAGGGAGCTTCTAGTTGTGGGTGAGCCCTCAGAGCTTGTCGCATCCATCACAGACATAGCGAGGGTGGTGGGCTTCCAGGTAACCCACTTCAGTGTTACCCCCAGAGATAAAGCTGAGGCTTTGGATAGGCTTGGCGGCTTCCTTCGCTCAGCGCGCCCCGAGAACCTCTATGCTCTTGTGGCGACCATGGGCTCCGATGACCAGCTATTCTTGGAGAAGATATTACATGTAAGACCGCTTTACGTTGGTGTTGTGGCGGGTAAGAAGAGGGCGGAAGCGATGAGGAGATGGCTTTTAGCCAGGGGGATACCTGGGGAGCTCGTGGAGCGTGTCAGGTCGCCCGCGGGTATCGATATCGGCGCCCGAACACTCAGCGAGATAGCGCTCAGCATCATGGCTGAGATGGTGAAGTTCTCGAACACCCAAATAAGCACTGGCTCAGTGGCTTCCCAACCCGAAACACAGCCATCCGACTTACTCGTTGACCCCGTGTGTGGAATGCTGGTCGAACCTCTCAGCCCGCACTTTACAATTATCGAAGGTAAGAGGACCGTCTTCTGCTCAGAGCATTGCAAGCGGGTTTTCGAATCAAACTCTCAAAGATACTCCCCAGAGGCGAACGTCTAGGCTTGCTTCAGCTGGGAATGGGTCAACGGTGGGGCATGAATTATCTGCTATTATCGCCTGCGGTGGCAAGAGTAGTAGAATGGGTGTGGATAAAGCCTTCTTACGCCTAAATGGTGAAACATTTTTGTCGCGCATAGTTTCAGAGTTGAGGACACTAACAGACCAAGTTTTTATAACTGTAGGCTCAAAACGACCAGAGAGCTATGCGAGGGAGGCGGGTGGCCCTGTGAGGATAGTTGGGTACACCCTAGAGTTTGGTTCTCCGCTGAGTGGGCTTGCAGCTGCGGTTGACTTTATTGAGACACCCTACTTCGCCCTTGTGGGGTGCGATATGCCGCTTGTTAAAGCCAAGCTTATAAGGTATCTCCACGATGCGTGCTTGGGCCACTCTGCGGCTGTGCCTAGGTGGGATGCGTCAGGGGTTTTGGAGCCTCTCTGCGCAGTCTACCATACGCCTAGTGTCAGGTTGGTTCTACGGTGTTTACTCGATGAAGAAAAATTTAGACTAATAGACCTGATAGCCACACTACCAGACGTGGTCTATGTGCCAACAAGTAGGTTAGCGGTGGTAGACCCAAACCTGAGCTCGCTTAAAAACGTGAACACCCCTCAGGAGTACGCTCTCCTCCTAAACGGCGAATATTTACAAGGATAATTCGGTGTCACAGTTAACTCAAGGGCATGCTCAGGAGACCTACGCGTTTGGTTGCGTTCCAAGTAACAACTTGGGGTGGTTTAGCGCCCAATCTTCAGGCTTTGATGGTCATCTCTGGTATACGCGATTGGTTTGTGTCGAGTTTTAATCACGCGTTATAGTGGTTTGGGGGCCATGTTTAGGAAACCCTTGGGTTAAAACAGTGAAGGTTATTAGTGGTGGGTGTGTTATGCTTGGCATGGATGATTTTAGTGTAAGGGTGAGCGGGTCTGATCTTAGGTTCTCTGCAGCCCACTTTATATATAATCCCTTCTTTAAGGAACCTCTTCACGGCCATAACTACGGGGTAGAGGTGGAAGTTACGGGTAACCTCGGTGATGATGGGTTCGTCGTAAACTTCTTGGATCTAAAGGAGTTGGTGAGAAGGGTAATCGGCGAGTTGGATCATAGGGTTATGCTCCCCACAGGTAACCCTCTACTCAAGGTTACAGGAGACCCAAGTGTGGGGAGGGGGATAAGTGTTGTGTGCAGTGGCGGTGAAGAGTATTTCTTCCCGTCAAGGGATGTAGTTCTGCTCCCTGTTAAGGACACTAGCGCGGAGGAGCTTGCGCGCTATTTGGCCTCAAAGATTTGGGCTATTCTCAGAGAGCACAGGGTTAACGTCCAAGGCGTATTGACCCGTGTCTATGAGACGCCCCACTACTCGGCTTTCTTCAAGATGGGGGTTAGTAGCGGAAGGCCTTGAGCGGTGTTTCAGAGTTTTCCTTGATGAAACGCTTGACACGTTCGAGGCTCACAGAGTCCTCTATCATTAGCTGCTTTCCCACACTCGTTGAGTTGTTACCCACTTCAAAAACAGCCACCGTGTACCCATTGGACGACTTAGTGACAAACATGTAGCATTTCCTACCCCCCACCCTGCCGTTAACCCTCACCCCCTCATCTATCTCCAGCTTCGCTATCACATCGAATAGTTCGTCGAGTGAGCGTAAGTGTTTATCAGCCAATCTACAAATTCACCGTCTTTCAAAGCTTTAGGAATTACTCCAAAAACACACTTAGGGAACACGGTAGAGCTTCTCAAACATAGCTTCCACCCTGCTGTGGAAAATCTTGCATGGGTCCCTAATCAAAGTTTACCCAGACTTGGTGGGAGTCTACGCTCGCGGTCTTACGGGGTCGGCGTAAACGTCCACGGCCGAGTTGAATCTAATGGGTACGAGAATCAGCGTTCTCATACATCCGTAGCAAAGTAAACCACGCTTGAATTAGTTCGCCATCGAAGTTCGGGTTAGCGGTCATAAGCCTTATGGTTGCTTCGATTTTTGTTTGTTCACAACTGTGTTGTTAGGCTTAAAAGCTTGGGTGAGAAACACACTGTGTCTTTGGGTGAATAGGCGAAAAACATGATGCGTGAACAGTCGCCGCTGTTTTTGTATAACACGCTATATGGCGGTGTGCAGCGTTTCGAGACCGTCTATCCGCGCAGGGTTAAGATGTTTGTGTGTGGGCCGACCGTGCAGGACTACCTCCACCTGGGTCACGGTCGCACCTATGTGTTCTATGATGTTTTAGCAAGGCTGCTAACACACATGGGTTACCGAGTGAATTTTATTATGAACATCACCGATGTGGACGATAAGGTCGTTGAGGCGGCTGGTAGGGCGAACAGGGATTTCTGGGTGTTCGTTGACCACTATACACGCGCGTTTATTCAAGATATGAAGGCCTTGGGCGTCACCACCGTGCGGAGGTATGAGCGGGCCTCGGCGTATATTCAAGAGATGTTGTTCCAGATATCTTCACTTATCGAGAAGGGACACGCATATGTTTCGGAGGGTGACGTGTACTTCGATGTTTCCTCCTACCCCTACTACGGTCAACTCTCAAAGCAGGGGATGAGTGAGCTCATGTTGAGACCCATAGAGATGTCCTCGAAGAAGAGGTCGCAGGTGGACTTCGCCCTGTGGAGAAGCATGCCTCAAGAGGGGTGTGATCCCTGCTGGGATAGCCCTTGGGGTAAGGGTAGACCTGGATGGCATATTGAGGATACGGCTATAAGTGTGAGCAATTTTGGCCCCCAGTACGACATTCACGGCGGCGGCTACGAGCTTGTTTACCCACACCACGAGGCCGAGATAGCTCAAGCTGAAAGCTTCACCGGTGTCAGACCGTTTGTCAAGTACTGGGTGCACACCGGTATGCTCACTGTGGGCGGCAAGAAGATGTCGAAGTCTGAGGGTAACCTCATCTATCTTAAGGATGGTCTTAGCAAGTATGGTGTAAACACGCTGCGCTGGTATTTTATGAAGACCCATTATAGGAGCGATGTACCCTTTGATGAGAAGGATGTTGAGTTGTGTGCTGCGGAGGTGGAAGACCTGATAAGCAGGGCATCGAAGATACGGGAGCGTGTTCGCAGGCGGCTTAAACCCGACATCACATCCGAAGTAGCCTCACAGTTCAGAGAGGCCCTAACAAGGGATTTGGATACACCTAGGGCGTTGGCCTCCCTGAGGCGAGTGGTAGCCGACAACTCAAACCAAAAACCCGGGCTATATTTAAACCAAGTTTGCAGGCTTGTTTTAGCCGCCGAGGAAATACTGGGCTTGAGTTTAGATGGGTGACCACAGGGACTTCGAGTTGAACGAGGCTGGGTGGTGGTCGTATTGGGCCCAGCTCGAATGGGTCGGTACAGAGGGGTACCTACTCCATTCAAAAGAGTTCCACGAACCCCTCTTTAACCATGCGGGTGTGCTCTCACCAAACTTAGACCCCAAAGCTTTCGTATTACGCGTCGAGGAGTTTTACTCAAGGGTGCGGTTACCCGCATCATTCATGGTTGAAGATAGCGTAGAGTATTACGAACTAAATCAGACCCTCTCCTCCAAAGGCTATGAGAAAGCGGATACACTCACCGTTATGATGCTCGACGCACCACTCAACAGGGTGAATAGTGATGTTCGAGTGTTGGTTACGGATAGGACGCTCGCCAACGTCTGGAGCGAGGTTTACGTTTCAGCCTTCGACGAGGACCCATCACTACTTGGAAGTGTAAAGAGAATTGTGAGCGCGCTCGTAGCCCAAACCAATATAAAGCTCCTGCTGGGGGTTATGGGCGACACCCCCTGCGGTGTAACCGCGTTGTTCACACATGATGGGTACACGGGTGCCTACTGTGTTGGCACACTACGTGAGCGGAGGCGTGCGGGTGTGGCTACAACCCTTCTCAGCTACGCGGCCAGATACGCAGAGGAACTTGACACTAGACTTATACTCCAGACATTCACGGCGGACAATGTTGTAGGCTTCTACAAGAAGCTCGGATTCAGGGAAACATATGCCAAGAACGTGTGGGTAAAACACTCATAGCACCCCCCATTATGTGTGTCACAAGGTTGATATTTTCGGTTGAGGTTGAGTGTTCAAGCGTTTGTAAATGAACAGGAAAACACAGTGTGAGAGGATTTTGGCGTTCACGATCGCGGCGGGTAGGCTCAAGCGTGTAACACGCACGGGGTGGGCTGTGCGTGCGCTACCAAACGAGAGCGTCGCGGATCACTCCTATAGAACAGCGCTGCTAGCCGCAGCCATTTCCAGAATGGTGGACGCAGAGGTGGACTATTCGAAGACCGTAGAGATGGCGCTCATCCACGACTTAGCTGAAGCCTATATTGGTGACTGGGACCATGAGACCACTGGGCTGGTTGGGCGGAAAACCAAGAGTGAGCTTGAGGGCACCGTGATTAGGAGGCTGCTATCAGAGCTACCGAAAGATGTTTCTCAGCGTTTCTCACAGCTATGGGAAGAGTATGCCTCTGAGCGCACATTTGAATCAAAGATCGTGCATTTGGCGGACAAGCTTGAGGCAGCGATACAGGCGTTAGAATACCGCAGGTCTGGTATGGATAGACAGATATATGAAGGGTTCGTTAAAAACCTTGAGGAGCTTAACCTACCAAAAGAGCTGCAGGCTGTAGCTAAATCCTTCCTAGAGGTGCTCAGACACGAATGAGATAAGACTGGACCCACTCACAGGTGAATGGGTGACCATCGCCCCCAACCGCTCAAGCAGACCGGTGCTACCAGACAACTGCCCCTTCTGCCCTGGTTCGAGCGAGATAGACTCATCCTTGGATGTGCAGATAATACCCAACAGGTTTCCACCGTACACACTGAATGCGGGTGGGGGTACCCCACCCTTCAGTGTACCAGCGTACGGTGTGTCTGAGATAGTTGTAGAGTCACTCAACCATAACGCTGACTTCTCAGAGTTCGGTTTGGACCACGCGCTTAAAGTTGTGCGCACAACGCTTGAGAGAATGCGGAAGCTGCAGGAAGACCCCAAGATAAAATATGTCCACTTCTTCCGTAATAGGGGGAGGTCTGGGGGGGTGAGCATAACCCACCCGCACTCACAGATATTCGCCCTACCTTTTGTCCCCCCAAGAATAGCCAAGGAGGCTGAGCACCTTAACGGGCACAGGTGTGCGCTGTGCAAAGCCAACACCCTTCCCGGCCACGCTGAGAGGGTTGTGTTTAGCCGTGGGGAAGTGGTTGTGTACGTGCCTTACGCTCCACGCACGCCATACGAACTAATCATTCAAACTACGCACACAAGATACCTCTGGGATCTCGGCTTAGAGCAGAGTGTGGATCTGGTCTACGCACTGCTTTTGGCGCTTAAACTGCTCGATAAGACGCTTGGCGATGAAACCGTGTACACCCTAACATTTCATAATTCTCCCAAGGATGCGGAGGACTTCCATGCACACGTGGAGCTAATACCCGTGATCACAGACAGGAGGCGTGTGAGGTTTAGCAGGGGGCTTGAGCGTAGCTCGGGTAGCTACCTACTCGACACACTACCCGAAGACAAAGCCCACGAACTGAGAAAAAACCTCGAAGAGCTGGTCAGGGTCAAGCCTAGCTGAAAGGGACGCAACACAATCCCCGAATCAAGCTTACCTGCGGCTCGGCTATAAGAGCCTCCACCACCCCTACAGCACCTTACATGACTATGGTTTAAAGTGTTCCCGGATGTAATGCTTAGCGGTTCCACGTCAAACTTATCGCACACTTGAGTGTAATATAGAGCGCTATGAGCGACGCACAAGTTGAAAGGTTCCCCGTCGACGAAAACCTAAAGCAACTAAAGGGTAAAACCATATATAAGACTGAGAAGTGGTGGAAGGCGGCCGTGCTAACGGAGGGCTGGGGTAAAAAGTCTCTAACAGTATATCTGTGGCAATCCAAGAATAATGATTGGAAGGTTGTGCAGAAATACAAGATACACACACGGGATGAGTGGGCAAAGGATAAAGAAATCATAGATGAGCTAATCCAAAGCCTGTGAACCCATGCACACTACGGTAGTGGATTAAAGACATACAGATAGGTTGGGGTGAACACTCCCATGGCTCAGTCCGAAAAGCCTGGATTATTCGTTCGGGAGAGCACAGGCCTAGTCAAAAATGTGTCCTTCTTCGACGCCCTCTCAATAAACGTGAGCTACATGTCCATCGGTGCGGCACTGGGCCTGATTGGGGTAACCATGGCTTCGCTCCCAACAGTGAGCGGTGTTAACCTAATCGTGGCCTCGGCGACCACCTTCCTCATGATAGTGCCCATGATGGTTGTGTACACAATGATGTCGAGGCGCATATCGAGAACGGGGGGTGACTATGTTTGGCTTTCAAGGTCTCTTGGAGGATTCATCGGCTCAACGGTTACATTCACGGGTATGACCTTCGAAACCATGCCCTACTTGGCATTGATAGCGCTATCCCTCGTTTTCGCGATTGGCTCGGTGGGTGTGCTACTCGGTGAACACGCGCTCCAACCCCTCGCCACAGGCTCATCACCTCTAGGCGTATTCGCTATCGCTGAGGCGGTTTTCGGGGGGATAGTGGCGCTGAATGTCTTCAAACCTAACTGGGGATACAGACTTATCTCAGCCACGATGGTCGCGGGGCTGATAACCCTCATCCTCGGGGTTGGGGTGCTCTTAGCTTCGGGTAGAGCCGGCTTCCAGCACTATATTGACTCACTCGGAGCTCCCGGAGTATCCTACTCTGGGCTCGTATCCACCTATAAGGGGCCCACATTCAATTTCTGGAATACACTCCTCGTTGTACCCTTCTTCGCACTGTTCTCGTACCCATGGTTCAACGCTTCCCCCTCGATTGGGTCCGAGCTCAAAGGTAAGAACGCTGTTAGGTGGGCTGTACCCGTATCCGCGCTCTTCGGCTTCGTGGTGATGACAGCCCCACTAGCCGCCATGTACTACGCTGGAGGGTTCAGGGCTGTGAGCGCGGCTCTATCTAACCCCACCTTGGTGTACACCTACTCCTTCAACTTCTGGACTCTGGCTATGGGTGTCTCGGGGAGCACTGTGCTCAGGTTGGTGATAGGTCTGGGGTGGATTGTTTGGACGCTTGCGATACTCGAGTTTGGGGTCATACTCATATCCAGGTACCTTTTGGCTCAGGCGTTTGACAGGACTCTTCCCGCCTCCTTCGCATACGTAAGCCCCAGATATGGGTCACCAGTGGTGGCCCACCTAGTTGATTTCGTGGTTACCTCCGCCCTAATAGGTGCGGCATCCTACTTCTATGGGAGGGTCTCATCCCTCTATGGGGCTGTCCTAGCCTCCATGGTGTACTTTGCATTCGTGGGTGCGGGTGCCGTTGTATACGCCTTGAGAAAGGAGAAGGGTGGAGCGAAGGCGACATTAGCGGTTGCGGGCACACTTATGGCCGCCGTCTTCATATTCATTTCCTACGAGTTTTTGGCCTACCCCACAGTATGGGGTGGAAACCCACTCGCCTACGGGTATATAGCTGGATCACTTATAGCTGGAAGCGTGATCTATATTGCAACTAGGCTACACTATAAGTCCATAGGTCTCGACATACGCAGAGTGTTCGAAGAAATACCGCCAGAGTGACTTAACACTGAGTGTTTTGTCACCTTTTTCTATCGAACCAATCAATACCATAATGGTCAGCGGCTGAAGCGAATGCCTGCCAAATAGGTAGTTTATCAGACTCGTCTCCAACCTCACTAAAATGGTTCCCCCCTCCTAAGCTATTTTTCCACATGGTTAGTAATCGAACTCTCTGACTGGTTACCAAGGCAATGTGGGGATAGGCTAAAATTATGGGTGGCCTTTTTTGCTAAACCTTAAATACACTAGTCTAGGCTTATTAAGACATGATGCAGGGCGGTCGCGTTTGGATTAATAAGGGAGCGTCTTTCGACGTATCCGAAGATCTCTTCCCTTGTTGATTTGGTTGAATCAGCGGACAGCGGCGGTCTGATTGTTGTATCCAACGGCTCGCGTAGGCGTGCCGTGTGCGGTGTTAACCCCGCAACGGTGTACAGTGTAACTGGGGGTAGACGGGACTGGGATGGCGTGGCATCAGAGTTTCGGAGCATTCTTCGGACCCATGGTTTAGTACTGGGTTACACCTCGTTCAGCGCCATGTCACTCTGGGAGAAGGTTCCATACAGGTCCCCCGAACCTTTCAACGACCTAGAATACCTTGGCTTCGATGATTTCATAGTACTCAGCGAGGATAAAGCTTGGGCTGTTGGTCGGCCCCCAGAGTGGAGGAGTATTGGTAAGCTTGGCTCCCATAAGCCGCGTGACGGTGGGACGGGGAAGGTGGTTTACGAGCGACCTGATATTGGCAAATATGCAGATATAGTTAATCGGGCCAAGGAGTACATTGCTGCTGGCGAGGTGTTCCAAGTTGTATTGGCGCGGAAGCTAGGTGTATTGTTTAACGGGGAATATAAGAGTGTGTTTATGAAGCTCCTAGAAGCCAACCCCTCGCCGTACATGTATTATATTAAGATGGGTGAGAGGCGAATAATTGGCTCCTCCCCTGAAACACTGGTGCGTGTGAGTGGGCGCAGGGTTGAGACCTATCCAATCGCTGGTACGAGGAGGGTCACGGGTAACCCCGAATTGGATCAGTCTTTGAGGGGGGAGTTGCTTAGGAGTGCTAAGGATGCGGCGGAGCACGTTATGCTAGTGGATTTGGCTAGGAATGATTTGGGTAAGGTTTCACGCTTCGGAAGTGTTCGGGTAACATTGTACCGCAAAGTTGTGAAGTATAGCCATGTTCAACACTTGGTGTCAAAGGTTGTGGGTGAACTACAAGAGGGGTGTGATTCGGTGGATGCTTTCAGGGCGGTTTTCCCCGCGGGCACCGTTTCCGGCGCCCCAAAAGTGAGGGCCGTTGAGCTCATAGATTCACTCGAGGGCGAGCCACGTGGACCCTACGCTGGTAGTGTGGGTTACTTCATGGGCCCCCACACTATGGATATGGCCATAAACATTAGGTCCCTTTACTCCCATGGTTCACACTGTGTTGTCCAGGCTGGCGCTGGCATAGTCGCCGCTTCAGACCCTGTCTCCGAGTACTATGAAACCGAGAGTAAGGCTAGGGTTGTCCTTGAGGCTCTTCGTGCTGGTGGTGGAGGGGTGGCTGGACTTTGAGGCTGCTATTAGTGGACAACTATGACTCCTTTGTATACAATCTCTATCAGGCGTTGGGTTCACTTGGAGTGGATGTTGTAGTGCATAGAAACGACGAACTATCAATTGAGGCGCTTGGAGTATACGATGGCTTCGTGATATCCCCCGGCCCAGGCGACCCTAGGGATGGTAGGTGGACTGGTGTTGGCCCATACATTATTAGGCGGCTTGGCAGCGAGAAGCCTGTTCTCGGGGTGTGCTTGGGTCACCAAGAAATCGTACACGTTTTCGGTGGTAAGATCAGGAGGGCAAGGGTAGTTAGACACGGAGAGAAGAGTCCAATAGTTAACCTGGGAGGCGCCCTGTTTAGGGGTCTACCACGTAGATTCTATGTTGGGCGATACCACTCCTTAGTGGGTGAAGTGGGACCAGGAGTACCGCTTAGAGTTAACGCTGTAAGCGCTGACGATGGGGAGATAATGGGTGTAGAACACGTAAGTCACCCCATATTCGGGGTGCAGTTCCATCCAGAATCCGTCCTCACGAGACTCGGCCAAAATATACTAGGATCCTTCATAGGGGTGGTGAAGAGGTGAGTGCCGTTAAGGGTGCTCTTGCCAAAGTCATAGAAGGATGCAATCTGAGCCCCGAGGAAGCTGAGAGTGTGCTCCTAGAGGTGCTGGATGGCTCGGCCACCGAAGCGCAGGTCGGCGCACTCCTCGTAGCCCTCAAACTCAAGGGTGAGACCTATGAGGAGCTAGCCGGTTTTGCTCGGGGGCTCATAAAGAAGGCTTTGAGGGTTAATCTGGATGGCGTCCGCCTGATGGATACGGCTGGTACTGGAGGCGATAGGTTTAAGACTTTTAATGTGAGCACAGCGGCCGCCTTCGTGCTCGCAGCTGGGGGGCTAAGGGTTGCAAAGCACGGTAACAGGTCCGTGAGTAGCACGTCTGGTAGCGCCGACCTCATGGAGGCCTTCGGCGTAAAGCTTGAAGTTGACCCCCAAACTGTGGTGGCGTGCGTGGAGGGCGCGGGTATAGGATTCATGTACGCACCCTCATTCCACCCAGCCCTCAAGAGGGTTGCGGGTATAAGGAGGGAACTGGGCTTTAGAACCATATTTAACATGCTAGGCCCACTCGTTAACCCCGCCGGGGTTAAAAGACAGTTGCTTGGCGTCGCTGAGCCATTCATGGTCGACGTGATGGCCAAGGCTCTAAACGAGCTTGGTACTGAGTTTGCTTGTGTTGTTCATGGCACAGAAGGCATGGACGAGGTCTCAATAAACGCACCCACCATCATGGCTCTTGTCGATAGTGGTGTCGTAAAACACACACAGCTCACACCCAGAGAGCTCGGATTAGAGCCAGCCGAACCCTCCCAACTCACGTGCAGAGATGTGCGTGATAGCGCCCTCACAGTGTACAGGATTCTTTCGGGTAGAAGTGGCTTGGGAGACCCTAAGGCGAGGCTTGTAGCAGCCAACGCGGCGGTTGGATTCATGGTTGGAGGGGTTGTTAGTAGCGCCAGTGAGGGTGTGCAGCTAGCCTTAAGCACCATAGAGTCGGGGCGTGCCGCCGATAAACTCCACAAGCTTGTCAGGCTAAGCGGCGGCGACCCATCGAGGCTGGAGGCGATTGAACGCGTCGCCTAACTTCCTAGGCAGGGTTGTAGCAGACGTTCGGCAAAACATCCGTCAAGGCTACTACGACTTGGCTGAACATGTAAACAAACTGGATAGGCCGAGTCTAAGGGAAGTGGCCGAGAAAACGCGTTTACCCATAATAGCCGAGATCAAGCCCCGCTCACCCAGCCTCGGTAGACTGGTCGATTCGGCGGGTGTGGAGCTAGCCTTAAGCTTGGAGAGAGCTGGTGCCTCAGCACTGTCAATACTTGCTGAGAGAACCCACTTCGACGGGTCGCTTGACCTCCTATGCAGGGCTTCAGAGAGGATAGGTGTACCCATTCTCTTCAAAGACTTCGTGGTGAGCACAAGGCAAGTGGAAGCTGCAAAAAGATGCGGCGCCGACATACTCCTACTTATCGCCGAGCTTTTCCGCGACGGGTACACAGAGCTACCGCTGAGCCAAACAATTAGGCTCGCCCACTCCTTGGGTCTAGAGGTGCTCCTCGAATTCCACGACCCCCAGCTCTTAGGGGCAGTCACACGCTCAGAAGCCGACTATGTGGGGGTGAACAACAGGGACCTCTACACACTCGACCTAAAACCCGACCACTTCTACTCTCTCTCCCATGAGCTCAGGGGGTGTAGATTCAAGGTGGCTGAGAGCGGTTACAATGAGTGTGAGCGCATAGGGCGTGATAGGTTGGCTGGCGCGGATGCCTTTCTGATTGGTAGCGCGATAATGTCATCCCCCAACCCACCTAGGAAGCTTAAGGAGCTGTTGGACTGTGATCAGAGTTAAAATATGCGGTAATACGAGGCTTGATGACTTACTATATGAGGCGAAGGCTGGCGCCCACGCGGTTGGCGTGATACACGGTTTCCCAGATTCGCCTAGAAACAACGATTTTGAGAGTGCGTGGAGGCTTGTGCGGGGTGTGCCCCCCCTCACAGAAGCTGTCTTGGTCACAAACCCCGAGGGCATAGAAAAAGCTGTGCGCATTGGTGTGAGAACCGTTCAGCTCATAGCCACACCCTCCACCTACCCCCGGATACGTGAATCCCACCCCGAGCTTAAAATAATACCCGTCTTATACGTTGGGCAGCACCCACCCAAACCAGAGGTCTTGAAGGAGTATTCTGAGTTCGAATACATCTTAGTGGACACAGACTCCAAGCTTAAAGGTGGTTCTGGCCTAACCCATAACTGGGATGTTTCAAGGATGCTTTCGAAAAACTTCGGTAACATAATCCTCGCTGGGGGTCTTAATCCCGAGAATGTTGTTGATGCGATTGTCAAGGTGGAGCCATATGCTGTGGATGTGTCAAGTGGTGTTGAAAGTTCACCCGGCGTCAAGGATAAAGGACTTGTATCCCGTTTTATTGAGGCGGTGAGGCAAGTTGGCTAAAAAGAAGGTGGGATGGTTCGGAGATTTCGGAGGCCAGTTCGCGCCGGAAACACTCATGGAGGCGTTGAACGCCCTCGAAGCCGAGTACTCAAAAATAAGAAGGGACTCTACGTTTAGACGTGAGCTCAATTACTACCTTAGAAGCTACGCGGGGAGACCTACACCCCTCTACTATGCTAAGAACCTCAGTGACACCGTGGGTGGAGCCCGCATATACCTCAAGAGGGAGGACCTCCTCCACGGTGGGGCGCACAAGATCAACAACGCCTTAGGTCAGGCTCTCCTCGCCAAGAGGATGGGTAAAACCCGGGTTATAGCGGAGACTGGGGCGGGTCAGCACGGTGTAGCCACAGCCATGGCGGCGGCTGTACTCGGTTTACATGCCGAGGTATATATGGGTTCAGAGGACATGCAGAGACAGCGCCTAAACGTGTTCAGGATGAGGCTGCTGGGTGCCACTGTGCACCCCGTGGACGCCGGCTCGAGAACCCTTAAGGACGCTATAAACGAAGCTATGCGTGACTGGATCGCCAACGTTTCGAACACACACTACTTGGTGGGCTCAGTGGTGGGCCCCCACCCATACCCCACAATTGTGAGGGACTTTCAAAGCGTTATTGGCAGGGAGATAATGGCTCAGTTTAAGAAATCAGTGGGCGGGCTACCCGACTATATCGTGGCGTGTGTCGGCGGTGGGAGCA
>Ga0209061_1001193_pt1 | contig 46307 bp, 42 predicted proteins | sample Coa_R1_10_FD_187157 | JGI IMG/M metagenome (GOLD analysis project Ga0209061, IMG submission 187157) | Surface soil microbial communities from Centralia Pennsylvania, which are recovering from an underground coalmine fire - Coalmine... | ecosystem: Environmental > Terrestrial > Soil >...
CCGGTTCCGGCCTCGGCGAGGACCGCCTGCGGCCGGCCGGGTTCGGCGCGCGGCGTGAAGGCGGCGGCGACCGCGGCGGCGTAATCGGCCTGCTGCGGCCGCGGCTCGGCATCGCCGCCGAGCAGCAGGGCCAGCCGGGCGCGCGCCTCTTGCGGCGTTACCGGCGCGTCTGCGGGCGGCGGCGCGGGGGCGCTCTCGGACCATTCCGGCAGCCGCGTCCAGACGCGCAGGCCGGCCGCCCGCTTCACCGCGGCGGGCGCGGCCGCGGGCAGCGCCGCCAGTACCGCCGGCCCCCACGGCCAGCCGCCGCGCGCCATCGCCTCGGCGAGGGCGCGGGTCTCAATCTCGCGCTGCTCGCCGAGCCTCTCGAGCAGCGCCCGCGCCGCCGCGAGGAGGGTCAGGCAGCCCTCCGCCGCGCTGCGCGGCGGCGCCAGCCCCAATGCCGTGGCAAGGCCGCGCGGCGTCGGCACGCAGAAGCGGGCGGGGTGGACGAAGGCGAACAGTTCGAGCAGATCGAGCGCGGGAAAGAGCGGCATCTCCAGCCGGCGCGCCGTGGCGCGCGCATGGCACAGCATCGGCGCCGTATGCTCGAGCCGCCGGCACGCCTCCTCGCGGGAGAGCGCCTCGATCTCGCCATCGGGCAGCAGCCACAGCACCTCGCGGAAGCCGGCAAACAGCACCGGGGTGTGCGGCACCAGGATCGGCCGGCTTTCGCCGGAGGGGAGAGTGCGATAGCGTTCCGACATGGGCCGGCCGCCAGTATGATCGATATCGGCAAAAATCCCACCGCCATCCCCCCATGTTCAGGCCCGCACCGGTGCCCGACCGCTACGCGCTGATCTGGCCGCTGCTGCGCCTGCTGCCCGCCGAGGCCGCGCACCGCCTGTCGATCGCGGCGTTGTCGGCGGGGCTGGCGAACCTGTTGACGGATCGGCCCGCTGGGCCCGATCCGCCGCTGTTGGCGCAGCGTCTCTTCGGCCTCGATTTTCCGAACCCGATCGGGCTCGCCGCCGGCTACGACAAGGAGGCCCGCGTCCCGGACGCCCTGCTGCGCCTCGGCTTCGGGTTTGTCGAGGTGGGCACGGTGACGCCGCGACCGCAGCGCGGCAATCCCAAACCCCGCCTCTTTCGCCTGCAAGAGGACGGGGCGGTCATCAATCGCCTGGGGTTCAACAGCGGCGGGCTCGACGGGGTCGTCGCGCGGCTCGCCCGCCGCCGCGGCCGGCCCGGCATTGTCGGCCTCAATCTCGGCAGCAACCGGGAAAGCAGCGATGCCGCCGCTGATTACGAGGAGGGTATCCGCCGCGCTGCCGGGCTTGTCCATTACCTTGTCATCAATGTCTCCTCGCCGAACACGCCGGGGCTGCGCGAATTGCAGCGCCGTCCCGCGCTCGAGGAGCTGCTGCGCCGCCTGCGCCGGGCGCGCGATGAGAGGGCGCCGGCCGTCCCGCTGCTGGTCAAGATCGCGCCGGACCTGACCGCCGGAGAGCGTGAGGACATTGCCGAGGTCGCGCTGGGCTCCGGCATCGACGGCCTTGTCATCGCGAATACGACGCTCGCGCGGCCGGCGGGTCTCAAAAGCCGCCACGCCGGCGAGGCGGGCGGGCTCAGCGGCCGGCCGTTGTTCGCGCCGGCGACCGCGCTGCTTGCCGACATGTACCGCCTGACCGCAGGCCGGCTGCCGCTGATCGGCGTCGGCGGCGTGGCCGATGCCGCCGACGCCTACGCCAAGATCCGCGCCGGCGCCAGCCTGGTCCAGCTTTATACCGCCCTCGTCTTCGCCGGCCCCGCGCTGGTCGGGCGGATCAAGCGCGAGCTTGCCCTGTTGCTGCAGCGGGACGGCTACGACACGATCGCCGCCGCCGTCGGCGCCGATGCCGGCGGTCGGCCGGCCGGGGCTGCGACCCTCCGCCCTCCGCGAGCGGGCGCGCGGCGGGACCGCCGGGGCTGAGGCAATGGCCGCTCGCGCCGAACGGCCCGCCATTCAGGCCGCCATTTCGGCCTCTTCCGGCCACAGCCGGCGAATGTCTTCGGGCAGGGATTGCTTGATCTTGCCGATCTGGCCCGGCGAGACGTGGCGGGAGATCGTCGCGAACACGGCGCGCGCCGCATCGCGTGGGTCGAGCGGCCGGGTATCGTGCAATTCCTCGTTGAGACGGGCGATAAACTCGTCCTGCGTGCGCCACTTCTCGGGCTTACCGGCGGGACGCCACTGATCGTAATAAACGCCGCGGATCACGATCGGCAGCTGGGCGCCCAGATGCGCCACCTGGTCGAGCGGCAGCCGGTCGCGCAGGGCGTGCAGAACCGCCCGCAGGACATGCCAGGCGACCCTCCGATCGCCGCCGATGCCCGCCATGATCTCGTCGAGCCAGATGTTCGTCGTCTGCACCGTCTTGTCCAGGACTTCAAGGCCGGTAGCGCTCATGCCGCCCTCCTGAAGGATGCCGGTCCGATAGGGGAACGTCGGCGACCCCGGACGGTTTCCGACGGGGTCCCGGGCCGGCGGCAGGTCACGAACTGCCGGGACCGGCGCCGGAGCGGGCCTTGGCGACCGCCTCCTCGAACTCCGCGACGGTCTCGTATTCGCGCACGCGGCAGCACGGATTGGCGGCGCATTCGGCGATCAGGGCCCGGCGGTCATAGCGCGCCTCTTCGACGCGGCGATAGCGGAACGAGGTTCTGAGCCCCTCGGAGAGCGTGAACGTCTGATAGCAATAGCCGCCATCGCGCTCGATCACTGGTCCGATGAACAGCTCCATGACCTGCATCGCCATCCCAACACAAAACCCGCCCTTCCGTCCTGCCAAGGACGGAAGACCGCCTTTCTCACCGCCTGTGGGGGCGTTCGCGACGGGCATCTATGGCCCCGTCTTCTGTCATTTAAACGGTATGCGGCGGCGCTCCGTTCCGCGCCGCGCCGGCGAATGTGATGCGGCCGGGGTCCGCGAGGTTTTGCGGCCGCCGACACGATATGATGCGGCCCGATGCAACCCTGCGCCGACGGAGCACCATGGCAATCCGACTGATCGACCGGCTCAGCGAACTCGCCCCCCGCTATGACGGTTTCATACTCGATCTGTGGGGGGTCATCCACGACGGCGCCGCGCCGCTGCCGGGCGCCATTGAATGCCTTGCCGCGCTTAGAGGCCAGGGCAAGCGGGTTGTGCTGTTGTCAAACGCCCCCCGCCGCTCGGCCGATGTTGCCGCGCGGATCGCCCGAATCGGTGTGCCGCCGCTCTACGATCACGTGATGTCGTCGGGGGAGGAGGCGTGGCAGCACCTCGCCCGCCGCGAGGATCCGTTCTATGCGCAATTGGGGCGGCGCTGCCTGCATATCGGTTCCGAGCGCGACATCGGCATGCGCGAGGGACTGCCGCTCGAATTCGTCGAGCGGGTCGGCGAGGCGGAGCTGATCCTCAATACCGGACCCGCCGGCTGGGACGATCGCCTCGAGGATTATGACGCGATCCTGCAACAAGCCCGCGCGCGCGATCTGCCGATGATCTGCGCCAATCCCGACCGCGTCGTCCGGTATCGGGGCCGCTTGGCGCTGTGCGCCGGGGCGCTGGCGCAGCGCTATGAAGAATGGGGCGGCCGCGTGCGCTGGCACGGCAAGCCCTACCCCTCGATCTATGAAACCTGCCTCGGCCTGCTCGGGATCGGCGACCGCGCGCGCATTCTGGCGATCGGCGACAGCCTGTCCACCGACATCGCCGGCGCCGCCGCCGCCGGTCTCGACAGCCTGTTGATCATCGGCGGCATCCATGCCGGAGAATTCACCGCCGCCGACGGCACCCCGGATCTCGAGCGCATCGCGGCGGCCCTCGCCGCCCTCGCCCGCCGCCCGGTCGGGGTCTCCGCCGTCCTGCGCTGGTAAGGCCGCAACCGCTCAGTCGGCCGGCTGCTTCGGCAGCTTCTGCCACAGCCCGGTGTCGTAGGCCAGCGCCGCCGCGGTCAGCACCGCGCCGTCGGCCTGTTCGCGCACCAGGCCCTTGCGCACAAGCGCCGCCCATACCGCCGGGTTGGCGAGCCCGGTGGCATCGCGCGCGGCGATGGTCACCGCGCCGAGATGGAAGTGGTCGCCATGCGCCAGCGGCAGGCGGGTAATCAGCACGCTGCCCGGCTCTTCGCCGGGCCGGGCGTGCTCCGGCGAGCGGGCGATCTGCTGCAGCAGGGCCAGGGTCTTGAGCTGCAGCGGGTTGAGCCTCAGCGGGTTGCGGCGCGGCGGCATCGTCGGAGCTCACGGCGGCGGGGCGGCGGGACGCTCACGGTGCCGGACCCGGTGCGGGCACTCGCGTCCGCGCCGCTCCAGCACAGCTCGGCGACCAGCGGCAGATGATCGGAAGCCAGCCGCGCGAGCGGCGAGCGATATACCGCAACCTCGCGCAACACGGCCGGTCCGGCGATGTAGATGCGATCGAGCGGCAGCACCGGCATCCAGGACGGGAAGGTGCGCGCGGCCGCCCCGGGGCCAAGCCGGCGGTCGAGCGGGCGCAGGCAGCCGCGGCGCCCGCGCCATTCGTTGAGATCGCCCATTACCAGCACCGCATGCGGCGGGGGGCGATCGGGCGCCGGGGCTTCGCCGAGCACCGCCATCAGCCGGCTGGCCTGCCAGCGCCGTTCGGCGGGCCGCAGGCCGAAATGCGTCGCCAGCACGCGCAGCACGCGCGTGCCGACCAGCAGGTCGGCGTCGATCGCGCCGCGCGGCTCGTAATCGCCGACCGAGAGGTCGATCGTGCGCACCGACAGCACCGGAAAGCGCGTCAGGATGGCGTTGCCGAAGCGGCCGCGCTGCTCAGGAATGCCGGCGCCGGCGATGGCCGTAAGGCCGGTCGCCGCGCCGAGATAGGCCCATTGATCGGCAAACGGGGCAGGCCGCCGCCTCGCATCGACCTCCTGCAGGCAGGCGATGTCGGGATCGATTTCGCGCAGCACCGCCGCGATCCGCGCCGGATCGCAGCGGCGATCGACGCCGACGCAGGTGTGGATGTTGTAGGTGGCGACCCGCACGCTCGGCGCGGCGACGGCGGCCGCGGCAAAAAGGGGCAAGTTGGCGCGGTCGTCCGGCATCACCCAGCTCCAAGGGCGGCGGGCGCGGAAGGCGGGACTGTCGCGTTGCGGATTGCGTCGAGCTGCGCCATCGCCTCAAAAACCGACGGCATTGCTATATAGCGACGGCGAGGCAGCAGGCAGGAGAGAGCAGCATGCTGAAAGGCAAGACCGCGATCGTCACCGGCTCGACCAGCGGCATCGCCGAAGCGCTGGCGGCCGCGGGCTGCCGGGTCATGTTGAACGGATTCGGCGAAGCCGACGAGATTGCGGCGCTGCAGAGCGCGATCGCGCAGCGCTTCGGGGTCGAGGTCGCCTATTCGCCGGCCGACATGGCCAGGCCAAGCGAGATTCGCGACCTTGTGTCGCAGACCGTGCGACGCTTCGGCGGGGTCGACATCCTCGTCAACAACGCCGGCATCCAGCACGTCGCCAGGCTGGTCGACTTCCCCGAGGAGCGCTGGGACGCGGTCATCGCCGTCAATCTTTCCGCCGCCTTCCATGCGACGAAGGCGGCGCTGCCGCACATGCTGGCGCGCCGGTGGGGGCGGATCATCAACATCGCCTCGGCGCACGGGCTCGTCGCCAGCGGCGAGAAGGCGGCCTATGTCGCGGCCAAGCACGGGCTCGTCGGGCTGACCAAGGTGGTGGCGATCGAGACCGCCAATGCGGGCATCACCTGCAACGCCATCTGCCCCGGCTGGGTGCTGACGCCGCTCGTGCAGCGACAGATCGATACCCGCGCGGCGGCGCAGGGCATCCCGCCGGAACAGGCGCGCCTCGACCTCGTGCGCGAGAAGCAGCCGATGCTCGACTACACGACGCCGCAGCAGATCGGCGCGCTGGCCGTCTTCCTGTGCGGCGAGGCGGCGGCGACGATGACCGGCGCGGCATTGCCGATCGACGGCGGCTGGGTCGCGCAGTGAGACAGAGGCGCTAGGCCCGTTGCAGGCGGCGCTCATGGACGTCGAGATGGCAGAAGGCGGCGGTCAGCAGCGGAGCGGCGATGCCGAGGGCGCGGGCGCGGCGCAGCATGTCGCCGAGGATCGCATCGGCCTCGGTGCGTGCCCCGGCTTCGAGGTCGCGCCGCATCGAGGCGCTGAAATCGCTGCCGCGCTCGCACAGCAGCCTGCGGTACTGCGCGCGCCGATCCGCCCGCGGCGGATGGCCCGAAGCCGCCGCCACCCGTTCGCATTCCTCGATGAAGGCGAGCATCAGGCTTTCGCCGTCCGCCGTCGCCATGATCTCGCCGACCGAGCCGCGCATCAGGCAGGTCATGCCGGCAAGCGCGGTGATCATCACGAACTTTTCCCACATCTCGGACAGGATGGCGGCGCTCGCCGCGGCCTCGACGCCGGCGGCGGCGAAGGCCGCCGCAATCGCCCGCGCCCGCTCGCCGGCCGCGCCGCCGCGCTCGCCGCAGACGAGCGCGGCCGAGCGGGTCAGATGGCGGATGATGCCGCTCTCGGTCAAGGTGGCGCCGATATAGGCGACGCCGCCCAGCACTGAGGCGGCTCCGAAGGCGGCGTCGAGACGATCGAGATGCGCAATCCCGTTGAGCAGTGGCAGGATGACCGAATCGGGCCCGACCGCCGGGCCGATCGCGGCGATCGCCGCATCGAGATCGTAGGCCTTGGCCGTTAACACGATCGTATCAAAACGGCCGGCCAGGGTCTCGGCGGTGACGGTCCGCACCTTCAGGTGCAGGTCGCCGAGCGGGCTGTCGACGACAAGGCCGCGCTCTGCGAGCGTCGCCGCCCGCCGCGGCCGCACGAGAAAGGTGACGTCGGCGCCCGCGGCGGCGAGGCGGCCGCCGAAATAGCCGCCGAGCGCGCCGGCGCCGAGCACGAGGAAGCGCATCGCCATCGCCGGGCCCCGCTGATCGCTCGCCTGGTTTCTCCGAAAGCCGGCCGCACACTAGCGGAGCCGCCGGCGGTTGCAAGCCCGCAAACATCGAAACCGAGAGATCTGATACTCTGCCAAACAACGGATGAGACAACGCCATGCTCGACAGAAAATATGCCGCGTTCGGGGGTCGTCTGGTCATTGTCGGCTTCGGCAGCATCGGCCAGGGTGCATTGCCGCTGTTGTTGCGCCATCTCGAGATCCGGCCCCAGCAAATCGCGATCATCACCGCCGAGCCGCGCGGGCGCGAAATCGCCGCCGAATACGGCATCCCCTTCATCGAAAAGCCGCTGACCCGCGAGAATTATCGGGAAACGCTCGACCCGTGGCTCGGGCCCGGCGATTTCCTGCTCAATGTCGCGGTCGAGGTGTCGAGCCTAGCCCTGATCGAGCTGTGCCAGCAAAAAGGCGCGCTCTATCTCGACACCTGCATCGAGCCGTGGGCCGGCGGTTACACCGATCCCGGCCTGTCGCCCTCGGAGCGCTCGAACTATGCCTTGCGCGAGCGCGCTCTGGCGCTGCGCCGGCGCTATCCCGAGGGCCCCACCGCGGTCCTGACGCACGGCGCCAATCCCGGGCTCGTCTCGCATTTCGTCAAGCAGGCGCTGCTCGACATGGCCGCCGATGCCGGCCTTGGCGGGCGCCGGCCGCACGACCGCGCCGAATGGGCCGAGCTTTCCTGGCGGCTCGGCATCAAGGTCATCCATATCGCCGAGCGCGACACGCAGGTCGCGGCGATCCCGAAAGCGCCGGGCGAGTTCGTCAATACCTGGTCCATCGACGGCTTTGTCGGCGAGGGCTCGCAGCCGGCCGAGCTCGGCTGGGGGACGCATGAGCGGCATTTTCCGGAAGACGGGCGCCGTCACGATTTCGGCTGCGGCGCCGCGATCTACCTGCTGCGGCCCGGCGCGGCGACGCGGGTGCGCAGCTGGACGCCGCTCGAAGGCCCCTATCACGGCTTCCTGATCACCCACGGCGAATCGATCTCAATCGCCGACTATCTGACCCTTCGCCGGGGCGGCGAGGTTCTCTACCGCCCGACCTGTCACTACGCCTATCACCCCTGCGACGATGCGGTGCTGAGCCTGCACGAATATGCCGGCAAGAACTGGCGGCTGCAGTCCCGCCACCGGCTGATGATGGACGAGATCGAAAGCGGCATCGACGAGCTCGGGGTGTTGTTGATGGGCGCGGCCAGGGGCGCCTACTGGTACGGCTCGCGGCTGTCGATCGCGGAGGCGCGGCGGGTGGCGCCGCACAACAACGCCACCTCGCTGCAGGTCACCGCGGCGGTGCTCGGCGGCACGATCTGGGCGATCGAGCATCCGCGCCGCGGCATTGTCGAGCCGGAGGAAATGGATTTCGTCCGGATCCTCGAGATCGCCCGGCCCTATCTCGGCGAGGTCCTCGGGGTATGGGGCGATTGGACCCCGCTTGCCGACCGCGAAAGGCTGTTCCCGGAGGATCTCGATCGCGAGGATCCCTGGCAGTTCAAGAACATCCGCGTCGTATGAGGCCGCGGGCCGCGGCCGGAAAATCGGCGGATCGCGGAGGCAACCGGCGGCTCAGTGCCGGAAATGCCGCGTGCCGGTGAACACCATCGCGACCCCGGCCTTGTCGGCGGCGGCGATGATCTCGGCGTCGCGGCGCGAGCCGCCGGGCTGCAGGATGGCCGTCGCCCCGGCGGCGATCGCCGCCTCGACCCCGTCGGCGAACGGAAAGAAGGCGTCCGAAGCGACGACCGAGCCTGCCGTCGGCGGCGCCGCGAGCCCGGCCGCACGGCCCGCCTGCGCCGCCTTCTGGGCGGCGATGACGACGCTGTCGACCCGGCTCATCTGGCCGGCGCCGATGCCGACCGTGGCGCCGTCGCGGGCGAAGACGATCGCATTCGACTTGACGTGCTTTGCCACCGCCTCGGCGAACAGCAGATCGGCGATCTCCGCCTCGCTCGGCGCCCGGCGGGTGACGGTGCGCAGCTCCTCGCGCCGGCACAGCCGCGCGTCGCGCTGCTGCACGAGCAATCCGCCGGCGAGCGAGCGCAGGCTTTGCCCGGGTGCGGCGGGATCCGGCAGGCCGCCGGTGACGAGCAGGCGCAGCCCCGGTTTCGCCGCGAGGACGGCGGCCGCCTCCTCGTCGACCGCGGGGGCGATCACGACTTCGACAAAGATCCGCGCGATCGCGGCGGCGGTCGCCGCGTCAAGCGGCCGGTTCAGGGCGACGACGCCGCCAAAGGCGCTCACCGGATCGCAGGCCAGCGCCTTCTCCCACGCCACGCACGGCGCGGCGCCGAGGGCGACGCCGCAGGGATTGGCGTGCTTGACGATGGCGACCGCCGGGCGGGCGAATTCGGCGACCAGCTCGAAAGCGGCGTCGGCGTCGGCGTAATTGTTGTAGGACAGCTCCTTGCCCTGCAATTGCCGCGCGCTCGCGACCCCGGGCCGGGCCTCGCCGGCCCGATAGAAGGCGGCCTCCTGATGCGGGTTCTCGCCGTAGCGCGGCCGCGCCGCCAGCCGGGCGGCGACGACCAGGGTCTCGGGGAACGCGACGCCCTCCTCGCGCGCCATCCACGCCGCGATCGCCGCGTCATAGGCGGCGGTTGCGGCGAAGGCCTTGGCCGCCAGCGCCCGCCTCGTGGCGAGAGTAAGCGCGCCGTCATGGGCGGCAAGCTCGGCCAGGATCTTCTGATAATCGGCCGGATCGATGACGACCGCGACATCCTGATGGTTCTTGGCGGCGGCGCGGATCAGCGCCGGGCCGCCGATATCGATGTTTTCAAGACAGGCCTCGCGCCCGGCGCCGGCGGCGAGGGTCGCGGCGAAAGGGTAGAGATTGCAGACGAGGAGGTCGATCGGCGCGATCCCATGCGCCGCCAGCGCCGCCCTGTGCTCGGCGCGCTCGCGCTGCGCCAGCAGGCCGGCATGGATCGCCGGATGCAGCGTCTTGACGCGGCCGTCGAGCAGTTCGGGAAAGCCGGTCACCGCCGCCACTTCGGTGACGGGAAGGCCGGCGGCGGCGAGCGCGCGGGCGGTGCCGCCGGTCGAGAGCAGCACCACGCCGCGCGCCGCCAGGGCGGCGGCGAACGGGACGAGCCCGCTCTTGTCGCTGACCGAGAGCAGCGCCCGGCGGATCTGGCGCATGGCGGCGTTCATCGCCGCAGCATCGTCAAATCAGCGGCCGCGCACAAGCCCGAGCAGCAGGATCGCGACAATCGCCATGGCCAGCCCGAGCGCGCCGGCGCCGGCGCCGTTCTCGGCCGCCCAGCCGCACAGGATCAGCGCCAGATCGGCGACGGCGACGCGCCGCACGACCGCGGCATGGGCAAGGCCGCGCTGCACCGCGCGCTGATAGAAGTGCCGGCGGTGTGCCAGCCAGACCCGCTCGCCGCGCAGCAGCCGCCAGAGCAGCGTCAAAGTCGCGTCGGCGAGGAAATAAAGCGGCAGGATCAGCGCGATCTTCCAGCGGCCGCGCAGCGCGAGATCGAGCAGCAAAAAGCCGATCAGATAGCCGAGCGGCGCGCTGCCGACATCGCCGAGAAAGATGCGGGCCGGCGACCAGTTCCAGACGAGAAATCCGGCCGCCGCCCCGATGATGGCGGCGGCGAGGGCAGCCATCCCGGGATCGACCCCGGCGCCGAGGCCGGCGAACAGCACGAGGCCGCCGCCGATCGCCATCGCCTCGCCGCCAGCGAGCCCGTCGATGCCGTCCATGAAGTTGAAGGCGTTGACGAACCACAGCCATGACAAGCCCGCCGCGGCGAGGGCCGGCGCCGGCCCGAACCGGTCCGGCGGCAGGGCGCCCTGCGCCGTCAGCGCCGCCAGGCCGAGAGCGACCCCGGCGCCCTGGGCGAGCAGGCGGAGGGCCGGCGACACGCCGCGCCTGTCGTCGATCCACGACACTCCGGCGAGCAGGCTCGTGCCGAGCGCCGCCGCGCCGACCCAGGGCGGCGCGCGGCCGGCGAGCCACAGCCCGATCCATGCGCAGAGCACCGCGCCGATAACGGCAACGCCGCCGCCGCGCGGCGTCGGCACGGTATGCGAGGAGCGTTCATTCGGGATGTCAAGGAGGGCGCGGCGGCGCAGCACCGGGATCAGCGCCCGCGTGCCGAGGCACGACAGGAAACCGGCGCCCGCGGCGGCGGCGACGGCCAGCGCCGCCGCCGGCGCCGCGAGATGCGGCAGCGCCACCGGGCTAATCGTGGCCGGGCTGAGGCGGCTCGCGGCGCAACGCCCAGCGCACCGTCGAGCCGCCGCCTTCGACCGTGCCGCTGAGCATCACCTGCTGCGTGCGACGCGGCTTGCCCGAACCGAGATAGACGCTTTCTCCGAGGCTGAGCGTCGCGCCGGCGGCGCGCAGCCGCCAGCGCGCCCCGCTCGGCAGGCGCAGCAAAGCGACGCCGTCCTGCTGGTCGAGCGCGGTCTCGACCGAGGGATGCAGGTGGAAGCGCACCGTGAACTTCGCGCCGGGCCGGCCGGTCAGCGTCTCCTCGCCGCGAATGTCCTCGCCGTCGGCGGCGAGAAACAATTGCCGCGAATAGACGAGGCCGAAGCGGGTGCGATAACCGTCATGGCTGGCGACGACCCACTGCTGTCCTTCATGCTCGGCGCGCTCGCTGGTGACCGTATGCGGCATGCGGCCGAGCGTGCCGTCGGCGCGGATCTCGACCGCATTGGTGTCGGCGACAACCAGCACGGAATGCGCCGCGCTCGCCCGCGACAGCCGCGAGCGGGCGCCGCGATAGGCGCCGCAATTGACGATGATCCGCTCGCCTTCGTGGCTCATCTCGAAGGACAGGATCCCGGCATGGGCCGCCTCGTCGAAACCGCGCGGCGGCGGTTTGCCGGCATCGAGCAGAATGAGGCTTTTGCCGGCCTGCAGGCGGTGAAAGCCGCTGTGTGCGGCATATGCCGGCGCCGCCGTCTTGGTTTCCGACTGGGCCAGCACGAGGTCGATCAGGACCGCGTCCTCTTCGAAGGAACCGTTGAACAGCGCCAAGCGCCGGTCGCCATGCCGGAACAGCCGCAGGATCGGCGCCATCCGCGCGATCGCGTCCTGCAGCAGGGCGGGGATCTCGCCGCCCGCCGCCCGCAGCACGGCGCGCGTATCGATCAGATCCTGTAGCACCTGCAGCTGCAGGGACGGGTTGCGCGAGCGATGCCCGCCGTCCTCGAGGATCTGCGCCGGGATCTCGCGCAGCAGCAGCCGCACGACTTTGCCGAGCTTGGCCTTGGAGCCGGCGAGGGCGGCCATGCCGGCGATCAGGCCTTTCAGAGCCCGGATGCGGGCGGCGCCGTTTTGCTCCCAGGCCGCCGTCCGCCACAAATGGCGCAATTGCGCAACCAAGCTTTCCAGCACCATGCGGCGCAGCGCCGGATCGGCGCCGCGTCCGGCGATCTCGTCGAAATGGGTGATCCAGGCAAAGATCCGCGTCGCCAGCACGTCCGAGCGCCAGGCGACGCCGCGCAGGCGGCTGTTATCGGCAATCCAGCTATGGACCAGGGCGCGGGCGCCGTCGCGGCCGGCGCTGCCGGCGGCGAGGAGGTCGCCAAGCCAGTCGAAACCGTGCCAGGCGGCCAGCCAATCCTCGCCGGCGCCGGGTGGGAACCAGCGCGGCGACGGGTTGCGCACCACCATGCCCGCCAGGGCGATGTCGCCGGCGGCGATCAGCGCGCCTTTTCGGGCCTCGCCCGGCCAGCGCGGCCCGATCTTGAGCCGCAGATCGGCGGGCACCGGCCCCATCAGCGTGCGCCGGTAAAGCCGGCCGCCCTTCAGCGCCTGCAGCGCGTCGCGCCGCAGCCGGGTCAGCAGGCCGGGCGCCGCCCCGGACGAGGAGCGCCCGAGCGATTCGTGCCGCTGCCCGGAGAGGTCCGTCACCATGAGCCCGGCATGCCGCCGCGCGATCGCCGCGATCCGGCGGCAGGCCGGGCCCAAACGCATTGCCGGAGCGAGAATCGCATGGGCGCTTCGTAACAAGGAACGGGGGCCGCTGCAAGCGGCCCCGCGCCCGTGCGGGCTGCAGCCCGCACGGGCGCCGAAGCGCTTGCTGGGAAAGGCGTCGTGATCGGCCGGATTGATCGCCCGAAGGCTCTCTCTACCGAAAGCAGCAGCCGAACAGCGCCTGTCAACCCGAATCGCGCTTGATCAGGCGCGCGCAGAAGAATCCGTCGATGCCGTCATACTCGGCGAGATGACAGGGCAGGGTGCGCAGATCGCCCTCAGGCGTGATCCATTCGGCATGATCGCCGATCTCGGCGGGGGCGATCGCCTGCCGGGCGACCGGGGCGCCTTCGCGCAACAGCGCGGCAATGCGCTCCGGGCCCTCTTCCGGCTCGAGGGAGCAGGTGCAATAGACCAGGATGCCGCCCGGCCGCAGCATCTCGATCGCGGCGCGCAACAGATTGTGCTGCACCGCCGCCAGACGCACGACATCCTCCGGGGTTTTCAGATGCGGCACGTCGGGGTGGCGGCGGATGGCTCCGGTCGTCGTGCACGGCGCATCGAGCAGCACCGCATCGGCGGGATGCGGCGGGCGCCAGGTCAGAGCGTCCGCCACCACCGCCTCGATCGGCAGGCCGAGCCGTTCGAGATTGGCGATCAGCCGTTCGAGCCGGCGGGTCGAGCGATCGACCGCGGTGACGCGGGCGCCCTTGGCGGCCAGCTGGGCCGTCTTGCCGCCGGGCGCGGCGCACAGATCGATGACGTACCGCCCGGCCACATCGCCGAACAGCCGCGCCGGCAACGCCGCGGCGGCGTCCTGCACCCACCAGGCGCCCTCGGCATAGCCGGGCAGCATCATCACCGAGCCGCCGGCGGCCCGGCGCAGGGTTCCGGTGGGTAGCAGAATGCCGTTGAGCTTCTCGCACCACGCCTCGACATCCGCGCGCAGGCTTAGATCAAGCGGCGCCTCCTTCAGATGCGCGTTCGCGATCGCCCGCGCGGTCTCTTCCCCATAGGTTCGGCTCCATGAGCGCCACAGCCAGTCGGGCGTGTTGAGCCGGGGCGCATCCTGCGCGGCGACCCGCCCGGCGCCCTCGACGGATAGGCGCCGCAGCACGGCGTTGACGAGGCCCTTGTGGGACAGCAGGCCGCGGCTATGCGCCAGATCGACGCTGGTGGCGACCGCCGCATGCGGCGGCGTGCGCAGGAACAACAGCTGCGCGACGCCGAGCCGCAGGATGTCCTGAACGACGGCCGCCCGCGGCGCGAGCGGCGTGTTCAGGCATTCGGCGATCAGCGCGTCGATCTGGCCCAGCCGCCGCAATACCGTCGCCACCAGCAGCCGGGCGAAGGCGCGATCGCGGCCGGAGAGCTGGTGCATGACCGGATTGTCCTCGATCGCATCGTCGAGGGGGCGCTTGCGGCGCAACACCGCAGCGATCAGATCGAGCGCGACATCGCGCGCGGTCGCCGGTTGGGACATCAAGATTCTGTTTTAAATCCTGTCCAATTCAGCCGCGCCAAGACGGGCCTCCCCGCGGTGAACGCGAAACGCCGGGCTGCGGATTTTGTTCCCGGGAACGGCAAGCCCTTTCCCGGGCGCAAGCGATTGCCGCCGCCGGCCTTCCCGCATATATACCGGGCATGGATCCGCAAACCCCTGCCGACAAGAACGAGCGGCGTCCGGTCGCCCCCGCGGACAAACCGCCGCCGCGCGAGATCGGCGGGCCGCAAGGCCCCGAGCCGACCCGCTACGGCGACTGGGAATATAACGGCCGCTGTACCGACTTCTGAGCGCCGCACGCCGCTCACCCTTCCGCCGCAGCCCGCCCTCGACGGCGAGCGGCCCTATGATCGGCCCGCGATTTTGGCAGAAGAATGAAGTCTTGCGAGAAAGGCGCCGGGGCCGCATGCCGCGGCATCGCAAGACCCGTCTTGTCCGGCCTTCAACGAGCCCTGGCGGGAGCGCCGACAGCCGAAACCGGGGTCCAGGCCGGCGGGTCGCTGGCGGGGAAGCTGTCGCTTGCGGCGCGATCGACCGCATCCTGCGGCTCCGGCATATGGCGCCCGTTGGCGGTATCGATCTCGAGCCGACGATAGATTGGACAATAGCCGGTAAGACCGCGCTGCAGCAGCGCACCGCCGACCAGCGCCGCCGCCGCGTTCAGCACCGAGGGCCGCCGGATCCCGTTGGCCAGCAGGGCGGCGCCGACCATTCCGCAGGCGATGCGTTCGCCCGTGCCGACATTGATCGACGCGCCGCGCGCCGCGAGATTCGCCCACATCCCATCCTCCGCACGCAGGGATCCCGTCGGCGAACGCCGCCGCCGGGTCCGGGTTCCGGCGCTCAAAAGCCGGGCGGCCGGCGCTTGTACCATTCGGTCTCGCGCTCATAGGCGCGGCCGATCCGGAACAGCCGAGCCTCGGCAAAGGGGCGCCCGATCAGTTGCACGCCGAATGGCAGCCCGTTCGCGGTAAAACCGGCCGGCAGCGCCAGGCTCGGCAGGCCGAGATAGTTGATCGGCCGGCAGCAGCGGACGAGCAGGCCCAGCGTCGCGTCCATCGCCGCGGAGCCGCCGACATCGGTGTCGGCAATGGTCGGCGTCGGGATCGGCAGGACCGGCGCCAGCATCGCATCGACGCGGCCGAAAACGGCGCGGCCAAAGGCTTCCAGATGCCGCGCCCGCAGCATTACCGCTTCGAGATAGCGCGTGGCGGGATGATGAAAGCCGATCTCGAGGCGGGTGCGCACCTGCTCGGAATAATCCTGCGGGCGTTCGCGGAACCAGTTGCCGTGGATCGCCGCCGCTTCGGCCGCGATGACGATCGCGGCGAGCGCCGAGATCTCCTCGATCCCGGGCGGGCTCACCGTCAGGATCTCGGCGCCGAGCGCGCGGTAGGTGTCGACGACGGCGTCGTAGAGGCTCTGCGTTTCCGCGTTCATGCCGTCGAGGAAATACGCGTCCGGCACCCCGAGCTTGAGGCCGCGCACGCCGGCTTCGAGCTCCCCGGCCCAGCGCGGCGCCGGCACGTCGCGGCTGGTCGGATCCTCGGGATCGGCGCCGGAGATGATCTCGGTCAACAGCGCGCAGTCGCGCACGGTGCGCGCCAGCGGGCCGATCGTGTCGAGCGTGAAAGAAAGCGGCATCGCGCCGTAGCGGCTGACCCGTCCCGAGGTCGTCTTGAGGCCGACAAGGCCGCACAGCGCGGCCGGGATGCGCACCGAGCCGCCGGTGTCGGAGCCCAGCGCGCCGAACACCAGCCGGGCGGCAACCGCGGCGCCGGAGCCGCTCGACGAGCCGCCGGTGATATGAGCGGTCGACCAGGGGTTGCGGCAATGGCCGAAATGCGCGTTGTGCCCGGTCGGGCCGTAGGCGAATTCATTCATATGGAGGGCCGCCAGCTGCAGGGCGCCGGCGGCGTCGAGGCGGCGCAGCACGGTGGCGGTGTGGTCGGGAACGAAGTCGCGGCGGATCCTGGAGCCGCAGGTCACGACCTTGCCGGCCCGATAGAACATGTCCTTGTGGGCGAGCGGGACCCCGTGCAGCGGTCCCAGAACCCGGCCATCGGCGAGCGCGGCGTCGGCGGCCGCGGCGGCGGCGAGGGCGTCCTCGCGGTCGAGGCGAAGGACGCAATTAAGGCGCGGCTGCGCCGCTTCGAGGCGGGCGAGGCAGATCTCGGCCGCTTCGCGTGCCGACACTTCCTTGTTCCGGATCGCCGCGGCGAGAGCGACGAGATCGTACTCGCTCAGATCGCTCACTGTTCGTCTCCCTGCCAGCGGCGCTGCACGCGCCAGAATAGGGCGGGCTCGCAATCGAAAGGCAACGCCCGGCGCGCGGCCGCCGCGGCGGCGGCCAGCCGGTCGAGCGAATCGGCAAGCGCGGCGGCGCGCTCGGGCGAGAGGTCGAGGTCCTGGGCCGCGCGGGCCCAGCTCTGGACGGTTTCCGCCTGCAACTTCGCCATGGCGCCCTCCGGCAACGTGACGGTCGAACCGGGACCATAATTTGCCGGATAATGGGGCCTGTTGGAAAGGCGCCGTCGGCGCCGGGGAGCCGGCGGCGGAGAGGCGGGGGGATGCATGCGGCGCGCGCGGGAGCGGCCGGCGAGGATCGAGCCGAAGCTGTTCGGCGAGCGGATGGGGCGCCGGGCCCCGTCCGCGCCGGCGCCGGGGCAAGCGGGAAAACCGCCGGCCCGGCGCCGCGGCCGCCGGCGGCTGTGGGGCGGCGCCCTGAAGTTCACGGTATTGCTGCTGTTATGGACGCTCATCCTCGGCGGCGGCTTCGTCCTTTATTGCGCGCTCACGCTGCCCGATACGAGCCGGATCGAGTCCGGCGCGCGGCGGCCAAGCCTTACGATCCTCGCCCGGGACGGCAGCCTGCTGGCGACTTATGGCGACCTGTTCGGCCGGGCGCTGTCGCTGCGGCAGATGTCCCCCTATCTGCCGGAAGCGGTCATCGCCACCGAGGATCGCCGCTTCTACAGCAATTTCGGCATCGATCCGATCGGCATCCTGCGCGCCGCCATCGCCGATCTGAAAGCTGGCCATATCGTCGAGGGCGGCAGCACGATCACCCAGCAGCTGGCCAGGAACCTGTTCCTATCGCCGGCGCGCAGCTGGGCGCGCAAGGTGCGGGAGATATTGCTGGCGCTGTGGCTCGATCACCGTTTCACGAAGAACCAGATCCTCGCGATCTATCTGAACCGGGTCTATTTCGGGGCCGGCACTTACGGCGTGGATGCCGCGGCGCACCGCTATTTCGGAAAATCGGCGCGCCGGCTCACCCTCTACGAAAGCGCCGAGCTCGCCGGCCTGTTGCAGGCGCCAAGCCGCCTCAATCCGCTGCGCGATCGCCGCGAGGCGAGGGCGCGCACCGCCCAGGTCCTCGCCGACATGGTTGCCGCCGGCTATATCAGCACCGGTCAGATGGCCGCCGCGCTGCGCGCGGGGACGCACTACGCCGCCCCCCTCTCCCGGCCCGGGGTGCGCTACTTCACCGATTGGATCGCCGAGCAGGCCAGGGATTATGTCGGCGATCGCAACCGCGACCTGACGATCCTGACCACGCTCGATCCGCGCCTTGAGGCCGAGGCCGTTTCGGCCCTCGACGAGACGATCGCGCGCGCCGGCGGCAGGGCGCGGGTCAGCGAGGGCGCGCTGGTGGCGATGACGCCGGACGGGGCCGTGCGCGCGATGGTCGGCGGCCTTGATTACGACGACAGCCAGTTCAATCGGGCGACCGAGGCCGAGCGCCAGCCCGGCTCGGCCTTCAAGCCGTTCGTCTATCTGGCCGGGCTCGAGGCGGGGCTGACGCCCGACCAACGCTTTGTCGACGCGCCGATCCGGATCGGCAATTGGCGCCCGCGCGATTACGGCCGCCGCTATCGCGGCGCGGTGACGATGGCCGAAGCGCTGGCGCAGTCGATCAATACGGTCGCGGTCGAAGTGGCGCTGCGGGCCGGGCTCGACAATGTCGTGGCCGTCGCCCACCGTCTCGGCATCACCTCGCCGCTCACTCCCGAGCCGAGCCTGGCTCTCGGCACCGGCGCGGTCAATCTGCTGGAACTGGTCTCGGCCTACGCGCCGTTCGCCAATGGCGGCATCGGCGTGTGGCCCTACGGCATCCTCGAGATCCGCGACGGCAGCGGCAGGATCCTGTTCCGCCGCAGCGGGTCGGGGATCGGACGGGTGGTCAGCCGGCGATGCGTCGGGATGATGAACCAGATGCTGAGCGGCGTCATCCAATACGGCACCGGCCGGGCGGCGGCATTGCCGCGCCCGGCCGCCGGCAAGACCGGAACGAGCCAGGATTATCGCGACGCCTGGTTTGTCGGCTATACCGCCGATCTCGTCGCCGGGGTATGGCTCGGCAATGACGACGACTCGCCGATGAAAGGGGTCGTCGGCGGCTCGCTGCCGGCGGCGATCTGGCATCGCTTCATGCTGGCCGCCACCCGCTTGATGCCGGTGCGGCCGCTGCCCGGAATGCCGGCACCGGCGGTCAGCGCCGCGGCTCCCGCCGCTCCGGCGCGGGGCGGCCTCATCGACGGGCTTCTGAGCCTGTTCGGAGCGCGCGCCTCGCCGGATCCCTATCCGCCGGGCGGCGGCGTCTCCGAGGATCAAGGCGGGTACTGATCCGGTGTCCGCTTGTCCCGCCGCGTTCGAGGAGCATGCGGTGCTGGCCGACGGCACCCGGATCTTTCTGCGTCCGCTGCGCCCCGAGGACGCTCCGCTGTTGCAGGATCTCCTCGCGCATATGTCCGAGGAGGACCGGCGGCTGCGGTTTTTTGCGCCGATCCGGGAGCTCCCCGAGGGATTGCAGCGGCAGCTGACGCAGGTCGACTATAAGGAAAGGATCGCGCTTCTGGCCTTCAACGCCGATGACGGCACGATCCTGGGCGTCGTCCGCCTGGCGGGCCTGCCGGCGACGCAGCGCGCCGAATTCGCGGTGGCGCTGCGCAGCGACTGGAAGGGCCGCGGGCTTGGCTGGCTGCTGATGCAGCGCATGCTCGACATGGCCGCGCGCCTCGGCTTTGCCGAGGTGTTCGGTTACGTGCTGCGCGACAATCAGCGCATGCTCGAAATGTGCCGGGAGATGGGCTTTATCGCCGCGCCGGCACCCGGGGATGCGGAGAGTCTCATCGTGCGGCGCGCGGTCAGCGGCGGCCGCGCGCCGTGAATTCCCCCGTTGGATCCGGGAGAGCCCTCACCCCTCTCCCGGGCCGTGACCGGCCGGGAGGCCGCTCGGCGAGGGCTCTGGAGCGATCCGAGGATCGGGCGCCGGCCCTCTAGCGCAATGGCGAGAACGCGGCCGGGACGACCAGCATGTTCTCCTGCCTGACGAACATGCCGCGGGTGGCGGGCGGCCAATTGCCACTCTTGCGCGCCTCCTCGCGGATACGGAAGCGCTCGGCCGCATCCTTATAGGCCCAGATATGGATCCACTGGTTCAGCGGTCCAAGCTCGGTATAGCCGCAGGCCGCCAGCGGCGACAGCTTGACGCGCTGCTCGATCCGCTCGGCCCAGCGCTCGATGACCGTCGGCGCCACTCCGGGCAGCATCGTATAGGTTCGAATCTCATAAAGGTTGCCGAGCTGGCGCGGCGTGAAGGGCGGCGAGAACGGCGCGGCGACGACGATCTTGCTCTCCATCTCGACGATGAATTCGCGGATTTCGGGCGGCCAGCCGGGGATCTTCTCGGCGCGCACCCGGGTGCGGTGCTGCAGATCGTCATAGGGCCAGATATGGATGATCTGGTTGAGCGGCCCGACCTCGGTATGAAAAAAGGCGCCGAGCGGCGAGACCTTGACGCGTTCGCTCAACGCCTTTTCGAACCGCTCTTCGACCGTCGGCAGGGTGCCCGGCTGCAAACGGTAGGTGCGCATCTCGAAGATCATCGCCCTCTCCCCTCAGAAGTTCAGCACCGCCATTCTATCGGGGCGAGGGCCCGCGCGCAAAGGGCGCGCCGCCCGCAAGCGCGGCCCGTTGCGCGCGCTCTTGCCGGATCCGGGCTGGCTGCAGACCTCAGCTGCCGCTCACCACCACCCCGGGGCCCAGCGCCGCTGGGCGAAGCGCTGCCGGATCATGCCGAGCCAGCCGCCCTCGGGCACGCGGCTGCGGCCGGCCGTTGGCGAACCGCCGATCTTGCCCTCGATGATCTTTGTCCGCGCCCGGTCCAGCACCGCGATGACCTGACTGTGGGTCGTGCGCGGGTGATCGTTGAACTCCTCGATGCGGCGGAAATGCCGCCCCGCCATCTCATGAATCGATTGCAATACCACCGGCTCCAATATGTCCAGCGCGCCCGCCGCAATCATCGCCCCACGAATACAATACTGCCCGGCGCGGTTTCTTTCCGATCCTTTACACCATTTGGCAGGAGTAGAGATGAGATCGATCACCCGCTCAATTTTATCAAGAGCTTCTTGATCGGAAAACGTCAATCCATCAAACGGCATCGGATCGCCTCCACAGCACTCATCCACCCGTGACGCCAAACGCCGCGACCGGCGATCAGTTCCTGCATTTTTTAAGGCGGGCAGGCGAGGGCGTTGAAATCGTCGAGCAGCGCGGCGATGCGGCCCGCATCCGACTGGTCCATGATCGCCCGCGCCCGGCGCGTCGCCGCGACCATGTCGAGGCTGCGCAGGCGCTGTTTGACGCGCGGGATGCTGCCCGGGGCCATCGACAGGTTGCGCAGTCCGAGGCCGACCAGCAGCGCCGAGAAGCGCGGCTCGCCCGCCATCTCGCCGCATACGCTGATCGGCACGCCGCGGCGCAGCGCGGCCTCGACCGTGAACTGTATCAACCGCAGCACTGCAGGGTGCAACGGATCGTAGAGATGCGCGACCTGCTCGTCGGTGCGGTCGATCGCCAGCGTATATTGCACGAGGTCATTGGTGCCGATCGCGAAGAAATCGGCTTCCGCGGCGAGCGCGTCGGCGGCCAGCGCCGCGCCCGGGATCTCGATCATCGCGCCCAGCGGCGGCAGCGCCTTCGGCAGCGGCACGCCGCGCCGCCGCAGCCGGCGCGCAACCTGGTCCATGGCCTCGCGCACGCGGCGGATTTCCCCGGCGGTCGCAATCATCGGCAACAGGATGCGCACCGGGCCTTCGGCGGCGGCGCGCAGCATGGCCGCCAGTTGGACGTCGAGCAGCCGCCGCTCCTTCAGCGACAGCCGGATCGCGCGCAGGCCGAGAGCCGGATTGGCGCTCTCGCTGACAAGCCCGGAAAACGACCGGGCAAACTTCTCGCCGCCCAGATCGAGGGTGCGGATCGTCACCGGCAGGCCGCCCATGCCGCGCACGAGCGTTGCGAAGACCTCGTGCTGCTCGTCCTCGCCCGGCAGATCGTCGCGGTTCATGTAAAGGAACTCCGAGCGGACGAGCCCCAGCCCCATCGCGCCGTTGGCGAGCGCCTGGTCGAGCTCGACCGGCAAATCGATATTGGCTTCGAGCCTGATCTCGACGCCGTCGCGCGTCACCGCCGGCAATTTGCGCAGCCGCCCAAGGCTGCGGCGTGCGCGCAGCAGCGCATCGCGCCGCGCCTCGTAAGCGGAAAGCGTCTGCGGCGCGGGATCGAGGACGACGACCCCCGCGTCGCCGTCGATCACCACGGTGGCGTCCGAGCGCGCGCGCAGCAACAGGCCGGTGACGCCGAGCACCGCCGGCAGGCCAAGGGCGCGGGCCATGATCGCGGTATGGCTCTGGGCGCCGCCGAACACCGTGGCGAAGCCGCCGATGCGGCGCGGGTCCATCAGCGCCGTATCGGCCGGGGTCAGCTCTTCGGCGAGAATGATCGTCCCTTCGGGAACCCCCGAATAGGCGGTGTAGGGTTTTTTGATCAGGTTGCGGATCAGCCGCGTGCCGACCAGGCGAATATCGTCGATCCGCGCGGCAAGATAGGAATCGCGCATCGCCGCAAAGCTTTCGGCGATCGCGTCGATCTCGATCTGGACCGCGCGCTCGGCGTTGATGCGGGCCTGCCTGATGCGCTCGTCGACGCCGCGCACAAGGCGCGAATTCGACAGCATCGCCAGATGCGCGTCGAGGATGTAGCCGATTTCCTCGGCCGCCGAGCCGGGGAGGTTGGCGGCCTTGCCCTTGAGCTTTCTGAGCTGCTTGCGCGAGAGGGCGACTGCTTCGGCAAAGCGGTTGCGCTCGGCGTCGATGTCGGCTTCGGCGATGCGGCTCTCGCTGACCGGAAGATCGCCGCTTTCGCCGATATATGCCGAGCCGATCGCAATGCCCGGCGACACGCCGAGCCCGGACAATCTGATCTCGGCTCTGGCCTCGCCGCGCGTTCCGTCGGCGCTCTCGTCAGTCCTCATCGAACTTGGATTCGATCAGCCTGGCAAGCGCCGCGACCGCCGCCTCGGCCTCGGGGCCGGTCGCGCTCAGCTCGATCACCGTTCCTGCGGCCGCCGCCAGCATCATCAACCCCATGATCGAGCGGCCGGACACCTCGGTCCCGTTCTTCCTGACCCGGATGTCGGCGTTGAACTGCCCGGCGGTCTTGACGAAGCGGGCCGCGGCGCGGGCATGTAGTCCGCGCTGATTGCAGATCTTCACGATCCGGCGCGCGGAGAGGGAAATGCCGGCCTCATCCTTGTTCATCGCCGCGCGTCGGACAGCAGCTGCGAGGCGACGTTGATGTATTTGCGGCCGGCCTCCTGGGCGCCGAGAACGGTCCGCTCGAGACTCTCGCTCTGCCTGAGGCTCGCCAGCTTGATCAGCATCGGCAGATTGATGCCGGCGATCACCTCGACTTTCGGGCGATCCATGACCGAGATCGCCAGGTTCGAAGGGGTGCCGCCAAACATGTCGGTCAGCAGCACCGCGCCGTCGCCGCTGTCGACCTCTTCGATCGAGCGCAGAATGTCCCGGCGACGCTCTTCGATGTCGTCTTCCGGGCCGATGCAGACGGCCGCGATCTGCTTTTGCGCGCCGACGACGTGCTCGAGGGCGGCGATGAACTCCGCCGCGAGCCGGCCGTGGGTGACCAGAACTATGCCAATCATAAGCTCCTCTGCTGCAACCGGACACCGCCCGCGCCGCCGCTCAGCCCAAGGCAGCCGGCATGGTCGCAACGAGCGATCCGGAGGCTGGAAGATCCTCATGCGCCGGCGCGACCGGCAGGCTTGCCACGGGCCGCCGCGCCGCCGGGCACCCGGCGAAAAGCGGGCAATGGCAGCCGCCGATCGCGCTTGTCAGGCGGCCTTGGTCGTCCTGTTCGCAGCGGGGCAAGCGCGGGCGCGGCAGCCGCCATCCGCGAGTGCGGAAGGGTGCAAATTCCGCGTCAGCCCCGGATGCGGCAACCGGCGGGCCAAACCCGCAAAACAGGCGCAACTGCGCAGGAAAGTACGGCTTGTCGACAAAGCGTGCCTCGAAAACACGGGCGGCTGTGCCGTTTCGATCGGCAGCGGCGGTGATAAAGACACGCGGCCGCCAACTGTCAAGGGCAAAACGGCCGCAAAACCGCCCCCGCCGCCGATGGCGCCGTAAGACGGCGGCGCCGCGGGCGGGCACGCGCGCTGCCGCCACGGCGGGGGCGGGAGATCGGGCCGCTGCGGAGAGCCCGCGCGCGCTCGGCGCGCCGGCCTTTGTGGGCCCTCGCGCGGATCCGTCCGGCCCCTGGCCACTAGGAGTTGCCATATGGCAAGTATACGTGCGGCCGGTCCGGCGTGAAAGCGCGCCGCATAAGGCGCAGTTTTGCCGCGGCGGAAGCCTCGAAAGGCGCCACGGCAAAACGCCGCACCGGAAGTCCGAGCACGGTTTCGAAGCGCGCCTGCGGCAGGCGCTCGGCCGCCTCCCCCGGAACCAGATCGATCAGCAGGGCAAGCGGCGCCTCGGCGTCGGCTTCAAGGCGCAGGATGCCGATCCCGCGAACCTCGAGCAGGCCGGCAAGAACGGCGGGCGCCCGCAGCCAGATCCGTTCGCCGCGGCGGCGGAGTTCGACCTGATCATCGGCGACGAGCCGCGCGCCGCCGTCGATCAGGCGCAGCGCGAGGTCGGATTTCCCGGCCCCGGGCGGCCCGCGCAGCAGCAGCGCCTCGCCGTCGATCGCGACCGCGGTGCCGTGAACGAGCCGGGGCGCGCTCATGATCCGGCCGGCAGGCGGATGCAAAAGCGCGCGCCGATCACGGCGCCGCCCGCGTCTTTGCGGTTCTCGGCCCAAATCATGCCGCGGTGCGCCTCGACGATCTGTTTCGAAATCGATAGGCCAAGGCCGGAATGGGTGCCGAATTTCTCGCCCAGCGGGCGCTCGGTATAGAAGCGGTCGAAGATCGCGGTCAACTTTTCTTCGGGGATCCCGGGCCCCTGATCCTCGACCGTGACGAGGACGGCGCGGCCGTCATGGCGGGCGGTCAGGCGGATCTCGCCGTCGGGGGGGCTGAACGAGACGGCATTGGCGATGACATTGCGGAAAACCTGCGACAGCCGCGTCTCGATCCCGGGCACGCAGAGGGCGCGACCGCGCTCGGGCAGATCGAGCACAAGCCGCGGCGCACCCTCGCCGCCGGCCGCTTCGTGAACGTCGACGAGGGCGCGCAACATCGCGGCGATGTCGACCGGTTCCAGCTCGATGCGGGAGAGCTCGGCATCGAGCCGCGAGGCGTCGGAAATATCGGTGATCAGCCGGTCGAGACGCTGCACATCGTCGAGAATGATCGCCATCAGCCGGCGCTGCTTGTGCACATCCTCGATGCGGGTGGCGGTCTCGACGGCGCTGCGCAGCGAGGAAAGGGGGTTCTTGATCTCGTGCGCGACATCGGCGGCGAAACTCTCGATCGCGCTCATGCGCTGCCACAGCGCGTCGGTCATCTCGCGCAGCGCGCCGGAGAGATCGCCGATCTCGTCGCCGCGACCGGTGAAGTCCGGGATCTCGACCCGGGCGCGCCGCCCGCGCGCGCGGGCGGCGGCGGCGGCGAGGCGGCGGATCGGGCGCACGATGGTGCCGGCCAGGTAAAAGGATAAAAGCACCGTGACGGCGAGGGCGGCGGCGAAAATCTTCAGCAGTTCGAGCCGAACCGTGCGCAGCTCCGCCTGAATCTCGTCGCTGCCGGTCGACAACATCACGGCCCCCAGCACCTGTCCGTAGCGGCGGATCGGCACGGCGACGCGGATCATCAGGCCGCCCTTTTGCGGATCGCTGAGCACGGCCGAGGCCTCCTTGCCGTGCAAGGCCTGCACGACCTCGGCAAAATCCTCGGCGCGCGGCGACAGGCTGGCGTGATAGACCGGGTAGCGGGCGCGATGCGGCAGCCGCGCGGCGATCCAGGCGTAGAGACGGTCGAACAGGCGCAGGAGGGCGCCGTGAGGCTGCGGCGCCGACGCGCCCGCCCGGAGCACGCCGTCAAGGCTCCTCAGCGCGCGGCTGTCGGCGATGATCCGGCCCTGCCTATCGAACAGCCGCGCCCGCGTATGGGTCGGCTGCACGAGCCGCCGCATCATCTGCCGTGCGAGATCGGGCAGCAGCACCTCGCTGCCGTCGGGTGAATCGAGCACCGCGCCCTCGCCGAGCGCCGCGGCAAAGATTTCGCCCTGCGTCTTCAGCGATTCGATCTGTTGGCCCAACAGGCTCGTTTGATATTTGCCGAGATATAAAAAGCCCCCGGCCAGGATCGCCAAGGCCAGCACATTGACCGCAAGGATGCGGCGGGTCAGCGGCGAGATCGTCCGGCGCCGCGCCCAACGGCGCAAGCGTGCCCGCTCTTGGGCCCGGGCTTCCGGCGGCGCGACCGGTCTGGGGGCGGAGGCTTCCGGATCAGCGGTCGCGGTAGCGGTACCCGACGCCGTAGAGCGTCTCGATTTGGGCAAAATCGGCATCGACCGCCTTGAACTTTTTGCGCAGTCGCTTGATGTGGCTGTCGATCGTGCGGTCGTCGACATAGATGTGCTCGCCATAGGCCGCATCCATCAGCTGGTCGCGGTTCTTGACGTGACCCGGGCGGTGCGCGAGCGATTTGAGGATCAGAAACTCGGTCACGGTCAGCTCGACCGGCTGCCCTTTCCAGGTGCACAGATGCCGGGCCGGGTCGAGGACCAGCTGACCGCGCACGATGACCGGCTCGCCGTGCGGATCATCGCGTTCGCGCGCCAGCTCGCCGCGCCGGATCAAGGCCCGGATGCGCTCGATCAACAGCCGCTGCGAAAATGGCTTCTTGATATAGTCGTCGGCGCCCATGCGCAGGCCCAGCAGCTCGTCGACCTCGTCGTCCTTCGAGGTCAGGAAAATGACGGGGATCGTGCTCTGCCGCCGCAACTGGCCCAGCAGCTCCATGCCGTCGAGGCGCGGCATCTTGATGTCGAGCACCGCGAGATCGACCGGCTGGGCGCTGATCCCCTTCAGGGCTTCAGCGCCGTCGCTGTAGCAGCGGACAGTGAAACCCTCCGCTTCGAGCGCCATCGACACCGAGGTCAGAATGTTGCGGTCGTCGTCGACCAAAGCAATCGTGTTCGACACTTGGGCCACCCCCCAAATTTGTCAGCACCGACCGGACCGGCCGCCGGGCAAACTGTGCTATCCCAAAATACGATCGCCTGAGGGCTATGACAAATCCGCGCCGCTGGTGAAATCGCAATTCGAGGACCGCGACCGCGTTTTGTTGACGCGCCGGGGCCGGTGACGGCTCAATTCTCTATTATGCACAAAATGGCGCGGGCGTTGCCAGCCGGGCGAAAAGAGACGGGTGCGAACGCCTCCCTCCCTTCGCCGGCTCGGCCCCGCAAGCCCCGCGGCGGGCCGGGACACGGAGCGGCCGGGCGAGAAGCGCGGGAACTTGCGGCTCGATTAAGAGTTTCTCGAGCGTCCGGCGGTTGCACCGGAAAACCCGCCTCATTATGTTGCCGAACAGACCAAATTGCGAGGGTGCGGGTCGCGCTGTGCGATGCGGGACTGGCCTTGGAGGAGGAAGCGTTGCGCGATACAGATCGCTCATCGGACACCATCAGGAGCCGGCTTGAGGAGCAGGGCCTCTTTCATCTCGGCACGGTTCACTGGAACCTCACCGCGCCGCTGCTCTACGAGCATGCGGTGCGGCGGCGGGAGGGCGAGATCGGAGCCGGCGGCAGCTTTGTCGTCCGCACCGGCCCGCACACCGGCCGCTCGCCGCGCGACAAATACATCGTCGAGGAGCCGGGAACGAAACATGCGGTATGGTGGGGGCCGATCAATCAGCCGATCGCGCCCGAACGGTTTAAAAACCTGCATCAGCGCCTATTGGCCTATTTCCAGGGCCGCGAGGTCTTCGTCCAGGACCTCTATGCCGGCGCCGATCCCGAGTACCGCCTGCCGGTGCGGGTGATCAGCGACAGCGCCTGGCACAGCCTGTTTTCGCGCAACATGTTCATCCGTCCGCCGGCGGCGGAATTGGAGGCCTTCGAGCCCGCCTTCACGATCCTGCACGCGCCCGAATTCCGAGCCGTGCCGGCTCTCGACGGCACCCGTTCCGAGACTTTCATCCTGGTCAATTTTGCCGATCGACTGGTGCTGATCGGCGGCACCCGCTATGCCGGTGAGATCAAGAAATCGGTGTTCGGCTATCTGAATTTCGTGTTGCCGACCCGTGACGTGCTGCCGATGCACTGCTCGGCCAATGTCGGGCCGGCGGGCGATTGCGCGATCTTTTTCGGCCTGTCCGGAACCGGCAAGACGACGTTGTCGGCCGATCACGCCCGCACTCTGATCGGCGATGACGAGCACGGCTGGAGCCCGAAAGGAATTTTCAATTTCGAGGGCGGCTGCTACGCCAAGGTCATCAACCTGTCGCCGACCGCCGAGCCGGAGATCCATGCGACGATCACCCGCTTCGGCACGGTGCTTGAAAACGTCGTGCTCGATCCGGTGACGCGGATGCCCGATGTCGATGACGACAGCCTGACCGAGAACACCCGGGCCTGCTATCCGATCGAGTTCATCCCGAACGCCTCGCCCTCCGGTCTCGCGCCGCACCCCAAGAACCTCGTCATGCTGACCTGCGATGCGTTCGGGGTCATGCCGCCGATCGCGATGCTGACGGCCGAGCAGGCGATGTATCATTTTCTGTCGGGCTATACGGCGCAGGTGGCGGGTACCGAGGTCGGTCTCGGCAAGGAGCCGCGGGCGGTATTCTCGACCTGCTTCGGCGCCCCGTTCATGCCCCGCCATCCCTCCGAATATGCGCGGATGCTGGGCGAGCGCATCATCCGCTACGGCACGCGGTGCTGGCTCGTCAATACCGGCTGGTCGGGCGGCGCCTACGGGGTCGGCCGGCGCATGGCGATCGTCCATACGCGGGCGCTGTTGCGCGCCGCCCTCGACGGCCGGCTGGCGCAAGTGCCGATGCGCAAGGATCCGAATTTCGGCTTTCTCGTGCCGGAGAGCTGCCCCGAGGTTCCAAGCGAGGTGCTCGATCCGCGCCGCACCTGGCCGAACAAGCGCGCCTATGACGAGACGGCGCGCGATCTGACGCGGCGCTTCGAGCAGAATTTCGACCAGTTCGAAGCCTTTGTCGGCGAGGAGATCAAGCAGATCGCGATCCGCGCCGCCGCCTGAACCGGGCCGGCCGCTCACTGCCGCAGCGCGGCGAGACGGTATAGCTGCTGGCGCAGGCTCGGGCTTGCCGCCAGCGCGGCCCGCAGATCTTCCTTGCCGAGGACATAGATCTCGAGATCGTCCTCGGCGACGACGGTGGCGTTGCGCGGCATGTCCCGCAGCAGCGCCGCCTCGCCGAAGAAATCGCCGGGCCCGAGCCGCGCCACCGGCCGCCCGTCGCGGACAACCCGGACCGAGCCGCTGGCGATCAGGAAGAGCTCGTCGCCGCTTTCGCCGGCGCGGATGACCGTCTCGCCGGCGGCCAAACGGCGCCGCGCCAGCTTTTCCGCGATCTCGGTCAGCTGGCTTTCGGTCAGGGTCTTGAACAGCGCGGTGCGGCGCAGGAATGCGCAGACCTCGGCCACGTCGTGCAGCACGATGTCGGAGAGGATCCTGCCATCGACGAGGCGGATCAGCCGATCGGCGCGCTCGATCAGGCGGTGGTCGTGCGTCACCATCAGGATGGCGGTGCCGTCTGCGGCCGCGGTTTGCTTGAGAAGGGCGAGCACCTTGAGGGTCGCGGCGCGGTCGAGCGCCGCGGTCGGCTCGTCGGCGAGGATCAGGCGGGGACGGTTGACCAGCGCCCGCGCGATCGCGACGCGCTGCGCCTCGCCGGTCGACAGGGCGCGCGGCTTGTAGTCGATGCGATGGCCAAGGCCGAGCGCTTCGAGAATGGCGATGCCGCGGCGGCGCATTTCGTCCGGCGGACAGGGAAAAAGCTGCATCGCCATCTTGACGTTTTCATAGGCCGATAGCGCATCGAACAGGTTGTGGGTCTGGAAGATGAAGCCGATGTTGCGCCGCACCTGCGTCAGTTCGCGCCGGCCAAGACGGGTCAGCTCGCGGCCCAGCACCTCGATCCGCCCGTCCTGGATCGTGCGCAACGCGCCGATCAAGGTCAGCAGAGTGGTCTTTCCGGCCCCGGAGGGACCGTTCAGAACGACCAGCTGGCCCGCCTTGAGCTCAAAGCCGATGTCGAACAGAACCTGGTTTTTCGCCTCGCCGCGACCGAAGGCGTGGTTGAGGCCGGCGACGCGCACGACAACCTCCGCCGCAGGCGGCGGCCGGGCGGACGGAAAGGGCGAGGGCCGTTCTTCGGCAATCCCAAGGGTTTCCATCAGAACACCTCCGCCGGATCGGCGGCGACCGCCGGCATCATCGCGAACACGGCCGAGAGCAGGCACATGCCAAGGGTGAGGGCAAAGCTCGCAATGATGATGTAAGGGCTGGTCGTGAACGGGATCAGCGCCAGTTCCCCGAGGATCCGGTACAGCAACAGCGAAGCGACAAAGGCCGGCACCCAGCCGCCAATGGCAAGCAGCCCGGCCTGTCGCAGCACGACCCGCGCAATGTAGAAGGGGCCGTAACCGATCGCTTTCAAGGTGGCGTATTGCGGCAGCTGATCGGCCAGATCGGTATAGACAATCTGATACGAGATCAGGGCGCCGACAATGAAACCGACGATCGTCCCCATCGCGAAGATGATGCCGGCCGAGGACACGCGCGCTTCGAAATCGCGCTCGAACCGGAGCAGTTGCGCCTTCGTGAACACGGCGATATCGGACGGCAGCGCCGCCTTCAGGGCGCGGGCGACCGCCTGCGGATCGGCCCCGGGTTTGAGCGTGACGATGCCGGCTTCGACGCCGCGCGCGACGCCGGGCGGCAGTAGGCTGGCAAAGGTCCGCGCGCTCATCATGACGGTTCCGTCGCTCTGAAAATCGGGGCCGAGGGCGAAGCGGCCGACGATCCTGACCCGCCTGCCGTTGAGTTCGGCGGCGGCGGCCTTGCCGCCCATGCCGAGAAACGGTCGCGCCCGACGGTCGACGAGCACGGTGTCGGGCGCCTGCAAGGCGGCGAGATGCGCGGTGACCGCGGGGAGATCGAAAACCGGCTGGTCCGGGTCGAAGGCGAAGACCTGCACCATGAAGACCTTGCCGGTATAGGGGTTCTTCCAGAAGAAATCGTACCAATCGGCATAAAGCGGCCGCACGCTGGCCACTCCGGGCACTTGGCGCGCCCGTTCAAGGACGGCCGGCGGGAACGGCTGGCGCGTGATAAAGCGGTACTTGTGCGCGCTCTGGATGAACAGCGCGCCGTCGAGCAGATGAATGACCCGCAGCGAGGATTCGAAAAAGGCGCGCTCGCAACCGAGCTGCATCAGGATCAGCAACACCGCAAACCCGAGGCCGGCGAGCGAACGCAAAAGCCGCTTCTTGTTCGCCAGCAGGTTGCGCCGCGCCAGCGGGACCGAGCCGACCATAAAAAATCGGCCGGACGGCGAGGTAAGGGGCGAGGCTGCCCTCATCTCGCTCTCCGGTCGAACACCTCGGCGGGGTCGGCGCGGCGCAGGCTTGCCGCCGACAGCAACGCCGAAATCACGGCAATGGCGAGGCTGGCGGCGATCACCAGGACGATCTCTTTCCCGGTCATCGCCGTCGGCAGCAGGGTCGTGCGGCGGATGATCGCATACAGCCACAGCGCCGCCAGCGCGGCGGGAACGAAACCGGCCGTCATGATCATGACCGCCATCGCGGCGAGCGCGGCATAGAGCGAGCGCTCGCCGTAACCGATCGCCTTCAGCGTCGCGAATTGCGGCAGATGCCGGCTGATCTGGGTCGCCAGCGCCTGATAGACGATCATGATCCCGACCGCGATCGCCACGACGAGCCCCGAGCCGAAAATCAGCCCGACGGCGCTGCGGGTCGTCCAATAGGCGATTTCATGCGCCTCAAGCTGTCGGCGGGTGAAGATCCTGAGATCGCCCGGCACTATCTTGCGTATTTCCTGCGCCGCCCGGTCGGGATCGACCCCCGGCTTCAGCGCGATCGCGCCGAGATTGACGAGGTCAAGGCCGCGCAGCGGAAACAGCCGGACGAAATTGCGCTGGCCGACGAGCGCGACACCCAGCCCCATGAAGCCGGTTCCGAGCCGGTACGTGCCGCCGATCGTTTCTCGGCGCCCGTCGATCGTGACGACGCGGCCGGGGGTCAGCGGCCCGAACAGCGGGCGGGTGGTGGCATCGACGAGGATCGTGTCGGGCCGGCGCAGCACCGCGATCTGGCGATCGATGCCGCCGCCGGTGAACGGCGAGGCCGCGGTCGAAAAGCCGATCACGAAGAGGTCGGGCCAGCGGCCGCCGACGCCGCTCTGCCATTTCGCCGAGGCGAAATAGACCGGCATCACCCGCGCCACCTGCGGCACGGCGCGCACCCGCTCGAGCCAGCTTTTGGCGAAAGCGCCGGGGTCGCTCAGATATTCGTATTGGTTCGAGGTCAGCATCAAATCGAAGCGCATATGGTCGTAGAGCAATAGGCCGCCGCGCGGCACGGCAAAGAACAGGCCGAGCTCGAAAAATACGAGCACGATTGCGAGAAAAATCCCGATCACCGCGAGCGCGGTGCGCCGCTTGTCGTGGGCCAGCAGGCGCCGGGCGAGCGGCACGCTCATCGGCCTGCCGGCGGCGCCGTGCGGCTCGGATCATGCCGTTCTGTTGCCGCCATCCTCATACTCTCGGTCGGAAGGCCCAACGCCCGATGCCGGGCGGAAGTTCAGCGCGGGTCCGGCCGTCTCGTCACGACGCGCTTTCGCGCGGCCGCTTCCCCCTTACAGCCGCACAGAAACCGATCCGCTGTTGCGGTGTTGTTTCTCGCAAGCGGGCGGCGACGGCATCGCGCCGGGTCGCGGGGAACGATACGCCCCGGCGGCGGGTGCAGCCTTGCCGCCGGTCCGATCAGCGGAGAGAGGGATGATCACGCGGCAGATCTCTGTGCGAGCGGCGATGATCGCCGCAGTCGGGCTGTCGGTCAGCCTGTTGTGGGCGCGCCCGGGTCTGGCGCAGATGCGGATCAGCATGCCGGACGGTCCGATCGCCTGCCAGGATTTCACGCGCAACGGTTATGGCGATTGGAAGGTGCTCCGGCCGACGACGATCAGCCCCGAAGGCAGGGTCATGCATCTCGTTCCCGGCCAGACTTTTATGCCCTCGCAGCTGGTGAATGGCGTCGAGGTGACCGCGGTTCTCGACCGCAATTGCGGCAATACGTAGCCCGTCGCCGGAGAGCGCAGAACCCTTCGCCGCCCCGAGGATAAAATCGCCCCCCTTGAGGCGGAAGGGCAGGTGCGTGCCGGCCTTTGCGGTTTCGTTCGCCGCCTCCTTGCTGTTCCGGAGAGGGAAGGCGGCGCGCGCGGCGTCACTATATAAATATGCTATAATATCTCAGCGCTGCCCGGATGATGGCGAGAGATGGAGGAGCCGGCGACCAGCCCAGCGAGCATGGCCTGTGCCCGCCGCGCCCTTCCGCGCGAGAACGGGCGCGGCGCCTCGCTGGCGATTCGGCTCTCCGCGGTGATCGTCGCCGCGACCCAGGACGAGCCGCGCGTGCTGGTGCTGAAGCTTCCCGGCGGAACGATGGAAGCGCTGCCGTCCGGACCGCTCGAGATCGAGCACCGCACCCTGGAGATCGGTCTGAGAGCCTGGGTCGAACGGCAGACCAGCCAGAAGCTCGGCTATGTCGAGCAACTCTACACCTTTGGCGACCGCGACCGCATCGAGAGCGATAGCGGACCGCCGGTGCGGGCATTGACGGTCGCCTATCTGGCGCTAGTTCGCGAAGCGCGGCCGGGCGGGTCGGCCGATGCGGTATGGCAGAACTGGTATCGCTATTTTCCCTGGGAGGATTGGCGCGACGGCCGGCCGGCGGGGATCCCGGCGCTTGAAGAACGGCTGGCTCTGTGGGCGGCGCAGGCGGCAAGCGAGCCGGAACGGCGCCTGCGCGAGGAAAGGATCGGGCTGGCCTTTGCCCGGCCGTGGAATGACGAACGCGTCCTCGAGCGCTACGAGCTGCTGTATGAGGCGGGTCTGATCCCGGAACGCTGGCGCGATTTGGGCCGCCCGCCGCCCCAAGGCGAGATGCCGGCCTGCGGGGTGGCGATGGCGGTCGATCACCGCCGCATCCTGGCCACGGCGATCGGCCGCCTGCGCGGCAAGATCAAATATCGCCCGGTCGTCTTTGAGCTGATGCCGCCAGCCTTCACGCTGTTGCGGCTGCAGCGCACGGTCGAGGCGCTCTCCGGCGTGCGGCTGCACAAGCAGAATTTCCGCCGGCTCGTCGCGCAGCAGGGCCTGGTCGAAGAGACCGGCGAGATCAGCGGCGAGACCGGCGGCCGGCCGGCGCGGCTGGTGCGCTTCCGCCGCGCGGTCCTGCTCGAGCGCCCGGCGCCGGGGTTGCGGTTGCGCGCCGGACGCCGCGCACCGGCGGCTTGACGCCGGACCGGCGCGGCTTATACTCAAACTTGGCATAACCTCCACCCTGCCGCAGGCGGAAAGGGGAAGGCGGAGGCGAGGAGCCGGGCGCGGCGCGCCCGGCTTTTCCTGGTCTCTTGTAATGCTCGATTTGAGTATAAGAGGAGGCGTTCGCCGTGCTCGAAACCAGCGCTCCGACGATCCCGGCGGCCTTTCCGCTGCCGGAGCTTTACGACCGCGTCCGGCATCACGTACCGCCTGTCGAATGGCCGCTGCTGGCCGACGACATTGCGGCGATCCTGTCGCTGAAGCGGGCAAGAAACGCGGTTGTGCTCGCGCACAACTATCAGACCCCGGACATCTTTCATACGGTCGCCGATATCGTCGGCGACAGCTTGGCGCTGGCGCGCGAGGCGACGCGCACCGAGGCGCAAGTCATCGTCCTCGCCGGCGTGCATTTCATGGCCGAGACGGCAAAACTGCTGAATCCGGAAAAAACCGTGCTGATCCCCGACCTCGAGGCCGGCTGCTCGCTCGCCGCCTCGATCACGGCGGCCGATGTCCGGCTGTTGCGCGAACGCCATCCGGGCGTGCCGGTGGTCAGCTATGTCAACACCTCGGCGGCGGTCAAGGCCGAGTCCGACATCTGCTGCACCTCGAGCAACGCCAAGAAGATCGTCGAGGCGCTGGGGGTGCCGCGGGTCATCATGCTGCCGGACGAGTATCTCGCCCGCAATACGGCAGCGCAGACCAAGGTCGAGATCATCGCCTGGAAGGGCCATTGCGAGGTGCATGAGCGCTTCACCGCCGAGGACATCAGAAGCCTGCGTCAGAGCTATCCCGGCATTGTCGTGCTGGCCCATCCCGAATGCCCGCCGGAAGTGGTGGCCGAGTGCGACTTCACCGGCTCGACCGCGGCGATGGCCGATTATGTCGGGCGCAAGCGGCCGGCGCGGGTGGTGTTGCTGACCGAATGCTCGATGAGCGACAATGTCGCGATCCAATATCCCGATCTCGAGTTCGTGCGGCCGTGCAACCTGTGTCCGCACATGAAGCGGATCACCCTGGCGAAGATCCGGCAGGCGCTTGAGACGATGACGCACGAGGTCGTACTCGATCCGGCGACCGCCGGCCGGGCGCGGCAGGCGGTCGAGCGGATGCTGGCGCTCGGCTGACGGAGCACGGGCGATGCGCTTTCTGCTCGAACCGCTCGTACGGGCGGCGCTGCGCGAAGATCTGGGACGCGCCGGCGATATCACGAGCGCGGCGGTGGTGCCCGCCAAGGCGCGGGTCGAGGCGGCGATCGTGGCGCGCGGCGAGGGCGTCATTGCCGGGCTCGACGCGGCTCTGCTCGCTTTCGAGCTGCTCGACCCGGCGATTGCGATCGAGCGGCTGTGTGCGGACGGCGACGCCGTCGGCCGCGGCGCCGTGGTGGCGCGTCTGCGCGGCCAGGCGCGGGCGGTGCTGGCGGCCGAGCGCACCGCGCTGAACCTGCTCTGCCATCTCTGCGGGGTGGCGACGGCGACCCGCGCCCTGGTCGAGGCGGTCAGCGGGTACAAGGCCAAAATCGTCTGCACCCGCAAGACGACGCCGGGGTTGCGCGCGCTCGAAAAGGCGGCGGTCAGGGCGGGCGGCGGCGCCAATCACCGCTTCGGTCTCGACGATGCGATGCTGATCAAGGATAACCACATCGCCCTGGCCGGCGGCGTGCGCCCGGCGCTCGAACGGGCGCGGCGGCAGGCCGGCCATCTCGTCAAGATCGAGATCGAGGTCGATACGCTCGACCAGCTTGCCGAAGCGCTTGCGGTCGGGGTCGATGCGGTCCTGCTCGACAATATGAGCCCGCAGACGCTCGCCCGCGCCGTCGCGATGGTCGCTGGCCGCGCCGTCACCGAAGCCTCCGGACGCATTACGCGCGAGAGCGCGCCGGCCGTCGCCGCCAGCGGCGTCGATTTGATTTCAAGCGGCTGGATCACGCATAGCGCCCCGATCCTCGATCTGGGGCTCGATATTGCGGGATAATTCCGCAGCGGCCGGGCGCGAACGGCGGCGCGCGCCCGGCCGGGGCGGGGCGGCGGCCTGTCATGTCGCCGTCGCCCGCTCGGAGGAGGGGGCGGGGGCGGCCAGCGCGCTGTCGATCTCTTCGATCGAGCGGCCGCGCGTCTCGAAGCCGATAAAGGCGAAGGCAATGGCGCCGAGCACGTACCAGAAGGCGAAATAATTGAACCCCGGCACAAGCGCCGCCAGGGTCGCCTTCGGCGCGAGCAGATTGGACGAGCCGGCGATCAGCGCCAGCCCGGCCGGGCCGATGAACTTGCCGAGATTGCCGACGCCGTAGACCAGGCCCATGCCGCTGCCGCGCAGCCGCGCCGGCCACAGCTCGCCCATATAGGGCCCGACGATCGAGTAATTGCCGCTGCCGAAGAAATTGTTCGCCACGATCATCGCGAAGAACATCGGCATGACGCCGAGATAGACGCTGTGCAGATAGCCGGCCAGCGACATGCACAATGCCGCCAACAGGCAGCTGAGAATACCGGAGGCGCGCCGACCCAGCGCATCCGAGATCCACGAGCAGAAGAAGCGGCCGGCGATCGCCGCAATGCTGACCCAGATCCCGAGCCGGGACGCCCCCGCCGGGGTCACGTGCAGCACCATCACAAACAGCGTCGCCTGCCACAGCGCCAGGGCGACGCCGCCGGTCTGAGTCAATCCGGTCAGGCAGCCGGCGATCAGGCTGCGCGGATATTTGAACAGTTCAAGCCAGCGCGTCGGCTCGGGCGCGGGCGGAACGGCCGGCAGCGCGATCGTCGCGGGATCGACCTGCAACGCCCAGGCGAGCGCGCGGCGGGCCTCCTCGACCCGTCCCTGGCGGACCAGCCAGTACGGCGATTCCGGGACCCAGGCGCGGATGTAAAGGGTCAGGGCGGCCGGCAGCAGGCCGACCGCGAACAGGCCGCGCCAGCCGATATAGGGCGTCGCATAGCCGCCGAGCAGCGCCCCCAGCAGGAAGCCCGCCGGCAGCATCGTCGTCGTCAGCCCGGTCAGCCAGCCGCGCCGGCTGGACGGCACGAATTCCTGCACCATCGTGATGTCGACCGAATAAAGCCCGGTCACCCCGAAACCGACAAAAAAGCGGCAGATCGCCAGATAGAGCCACGCCTTATCCGGCGTCAGCGCCATCGCCCCGGTGGCCAGTGAAAAATTGAGCACGGTGGCGATCATGACCTTGCGCCGGCCGATCTTGTCGGCGACCCAGCCCCAGATCAGCGAGCCGAACGGCGCGCTGATGCCCGAGGCCAGCAGGATCAGCCCGGCCTGGCCGTAGGTCAGATGCCAGTCGCGGTTGATGAAGGCCAGAACGAAGCCGATCAAAAAGAAGTCGAAGAAATCGAGCATGTCGCCGATTGTCGCCGCGAATGCGATTTTCCATTGGTTCGCGGTCAGCGACTTTTGCCGTTCCAGATGCTCGAACATGCGTCCTCCCGGATTCGGCCCGGCCGGAGGCCGGCTTATGGTTGTGCGCGACGCGATCTGTTGCGATGCCGGTGCATCCCCGCCCGGACCGCGCCGGCATTGCGCCGGCTGCGTCAGACCGCCGCACCGCAACCCTAGCCCAAGCGCGCCTTGCCGGCAACGGCGCCGGCCGCCATGCTCTTGTTTTCCCGGGCGCCCGGGCTATGCCGCCGGCACCCGCCCGGAGGGGCCCGCGGGCGCCGACAGCGCGCCGTCGATCTCTTCGATCGAGCGGCCGCGCGTCTCGAGGCCGATCAGCCCGAACCCGATAAGGCCGAGCACGTACCACGAGGCGAAGTAATTGAACCCCGGCACAAGCGCCGCCAGGGTCGCCTTAGGCGCCAGATAGTTGGACGAGCCGGCGATCAGCGCCAGCCCGGCCGGGCCGATGAACTTGCCGAGATTGCCGACGCCGTAGACCAGGCCCATGCCGCTGCCGCGCAGCCGCGCCGGCCACAGCTCGCCCATATAGGGTCCGACGATCGAGTAGCTGCCGCTGCCGAAAAAGCTTTGCAGCAGGTTCATGACGAAGAAGATCGAAACGCCGCCGAGATAGAGGCTGTGCAGATAGCCGGCCAGCGACATGAACGCGCCGGCGAGAACGCAGGTCAAAACCCCGGAAGCGCGCCGACCCATCGCATCCGAGATCCAGGCGGAGAAGAAGCGGCCGAGGATCGCCGCGACGCTGATCCAAATCACCAGCCGGGAGGCCTCGGGCGGGGTGATTTTGAGCACCAGCACGAACAGCGCCACCATCCACAGCGACAGCCCGACGATGCCGGTCTGAGTCAATCCAGTCAGGCAGCCGGCGATCAGGCTGCGCGGATATTTGAACAGTTCAAGCCAGCGCGTCGGCTCGGGCGCGGGCGGAACGGCCGGCAGCGCGATCGTCGCGGGATCGACCTGCAATGCCCAGGCGAGCGCGCGGCGGGCCTCCTCGACCCGCCCCTGGCGGATCAGCCAATGCGGCGATTCCGGGACCCAGGCGCGGATGTAAAGGCTCAATGCCGCCGGCAGCAGGCCGACCGCGAACAGGCCGCGCCAGCCGATATAGGGCGTCGCATAACCGCCGAGCAGCGCCGCCAACAGAATGCCTGTCGGCAGCATCGTCGTCGTCAGCCCGGTCAGCCAGCCGCGCCGGCTGGACGGCACGAATTCCTGCACCACCGTGATGTCGACCGAATAGAGCCCGGTCACCCCGAAGCCGACAAGAAAGCGGCAGACGACCAGATAGATCCAGGCCCCGTGAGGGGTCAGCGCCATCAGCCCGGTCGGGAGCGAAAAGTTCAGCACCGTCAGGATCATCACCTTGCGCCGGCCGATCTTGTCGGCGACCCAGCCCCAGATCAGCGAGCCGAACGGCGCGCTGATGCCCGAGGCCAGCAGGATCAGCCCGGCTTGGCCATAGGTCAGATGCCAGTCGCGGTTGATGAAGGCCAGAACGAAGCCGATCAGGGAAAAGTCGAAGAAATCGAGCATGTCGCCGATCGTCGCCGCGAATGCGATTTTCCATTGGTTCGCGGTCAGCGACTTTTGCCGCTCCAGATGCTCGAACATGCGTCCTCCCGGTTCCGATCCGGCCGGCGGTGTGCCGGCCGGGTTTTTGGTTGTGCCCGACGCGATGGTTGTCGTTGAGGCTTGCCGGGACCGGTCCCGGCCGCCGGCAGCGAATCGGCCGCGTCCGACCGTCGCGCAACGACGCTAGCCCAAGCGCGCCTTGCCGGCAACGGCGCCGCCCGCCGGCCCGGAATCGTTGTCCGGCCCGCCTTCCCGCCCTTTCGTTCCGATCCCGACGAAGAGGAGCGGCAGAGGTAACTCAAAATTAACAAGATTGCCGTCTATCTCGCTCTTCCTGTGTTGCCGCGAAGCGCGGGTGCATCGCCATGTCTGCCGGGTTGAGCACGCTCTTGCGGAAGCTTGCGCCGCGGGCGGCGGGAACAGCGGCGGACCGGCTCCGGCACAAAGGCCCGGCGACGGCGGCCGGTCGCGAGCGGGATTCGCAACGGAGGTGGTCCGCCTTGTCGCTTCTGCGCCAGCGCAACCGGGTTCGGCCGCAGCGCGCGATCATGGCCCTGACGGCGCTGCTGATCCTCGCGCACGCGGCGGTCAGCGGGTTTGTGCTCGCGCGCTTTCGCGCGCACGTGCTGCACGACGCGGCGGCCGAGCTCGACAATTTCGGGCGCTCGGCCGGGATCGCGGTCGGCCGGTCGCTGTTTGCGGCTTCGGCGGTTTCGTTCGGCGTCTCGCTGGCGGTCGCGGCGCTGCCGCCGGCGGCGGCTCTGGATGAGCCGGCGATCGGCGCGTTGTTGCGCCGTTTTCGCGAACAGGGATCCCCGTTCTGCACCATCCTGCTCGTGGATGCCGACGGCCGGCTGGCGAATGCGGCCGGGCCGGCTCCGGCAGCGATGCGGAATTACGCGGCAAGCCCGTTCTTTGCGGCTCATCTGCGGAAAAATGCGCCGTCCCTGTTCGTCGGCTTGACGCCCGGGACACTGCCCGGCGGCCGCTCGCTGATCGTCAGCCGGCCGCTCTACCGCGGCGGCCGCTTTGCCGGGGTGGTCGCCGTCGCGGTGCCGCGCGCGGCCTTGGCCGATATCCTGCAGGCGGTCGTCGGCCGCACCGGCGTCGCGGCGCAGATCCTCCTCGATCGCGACGTGGTGGTTGCGGCCGAACCGCGGCGGCCCGGCGCCGGCGGGCGCGGCGTCGCCGTCATCAAGGCCTTTGCCGGCGCGCGCGAAAGCGGCAGGGCGCGCGCGTCCGCGGCGGTATCCGCGGGAGAAAGACAAGGGGTGTTGTACAATGTTCGCACGCTCGCCGCCTTTCCGGTGAGCGTCGCGATGGCGCGCCCGCGCGCCGACATTCTGCGGCGCTGGAAGCGCGCCCTTGTCGAGCTGCTCGCCGGCTTTGGCGTGTTCGCGGCGACCGCGGTGACGCTGGCGGGGCTGATCGTTCGCGCGCTCAACCGCCGCGAGCAGGCCGCGCGCGAATTGCAGCGCAGCGAGGCGCAGTCCAAGCGGCAGGGCGCGCTGTTGCAAAGCACGCTGGAAAGCATGGCCGAAGGGCTTAGCGTCTTCGACCGAAACGGCCGGCTGGTGGCGTGGAATCGGCGGTTTTGCGAGCTGCTGGGACTGTCCTCGGTGGCGCTCGGGATGAGCCTCCGCGAGATCCTGATGCAGCAGGCCGTGCGCGGGGATTTTGGTGCGGTCGTGCCGGAAGTTGAAGTCGAAAAACGCATCGCCGAATTCTACCAGACGCCGCAAACCAAGGAGCGCGTCACCCCCGACGGCCGGGTCCTGCAGATCCGTCGCACCGCCATGCCCGACGGCGCCGTGCTGACCATATATTCGGACATTACCGATCTCAAAAATTCGGAGAGAAGGCTGATAGAGGCCCGCTGCAAGGCGGAAGCGGCCAATCAGGCCAAGAGCGAGTTCCTCGCCAATATGAGCCATGAATTGCGCACACCCTTGAACGCGGTGATTGGCTTCTCCGAGGTCATCAAAAGCCAGCTCTTCGGGCCGCTGCAAAACCATAAATACCTGGAGTATATTAAAGATATTCACAGCAGCAGCCTGCATCTCTTGTCGATCATCAACGACGTGCTCGACATATCGAAGATCGAGGCCGGCAAGCTCGACCTGTCGCGGCAGCCGCTGCGCCTGCAAAGCGTGGCCGCCGCCGCCTTGCGCATCCTGCACGAGCAGGCGAGCAGCCGCAGGATCACACTCATCCCCGAGCTCGCCGCGCAGGATGTCGTGATCCGGGCGGACGAGCGGGCGATCAAGCAGGTCTTTCTCAACCTGCTTTCCAATGCGATCAAGTTCTCGCATGAGGGCGGCGCGGTCCATCTGCGGGTGGCGCGCGATGAAGCGGGCGCCGCCCTTGTCGAAGTCGAGGATCACGGCATCGGTATGACGGCGGAGGAGCAGCGGCGCGCGCTCGAACCGTTCGGCCAGGCGCAGACGACGACGGCCCGCAATTACGGCGGCACCGGGCTCGGCCTGCCGATCGCAAAGGGCCTTGTCGAGGCGCATGGCGGCCGCCTGACGATCGCCAGCCGCCCCGGGCAGGGCACGATCGTGCGCCTCATGCTGCCGGGCGAACAAACCCAACCGCCGGCGCGGGCGTTGCAGCCGCAGGACACCGCGACCGGGTAGGAACAGGCCCGCTCAGGCCGTTTCCGCCTCCCGCTGCGGGACCAGCGGGCGAAACAGCAGCAGCCCGGGAAGCAGGCAGAGCGTCGCGATCGCCAGCACGCAAAAGCAGTCGCCATAGGCGAGCAGCGCCGCGCTGTCGGCGGGGTGCGCCGACAGGCCGGCCGCCGCGCCGCCGTAGGCCGCTGGCGCGGCCAAGTGGAAGGCCAGTCTTGCATGCAGCAGCGCCGTCATCAGGGCGACCCCGGCGGCGCTGCCAAGCTGCCGCACCACGCTGATCAGTCCGGCGGCGTCGGCGCGCAGCGATTGGGCGAGCGTCGCAAAGGCGCGCACGGAGAGGGGCGTGAACATCAGCCCGACGCCGAGGCCCTGCAGCCCGCTGACGGCGGCCAGCCACAGGGGCCCGGTAGCGGCGTCAATCCGCGCCATGCCGGCGAGCGCCGCGGCCATGATCATCAGCCCGGCGGCGAGCAGCGCGCGGTGATCGAGCTTGCCGATCAGCCAGCCCATGCCCAGCATTGTCGCCATCGTCGCGATCCCGCGCGGCGACAGGATCATGCCGGCCAAGCTCGCAGTATAGCCGAGCGCTCCCTCGCTCAGCGCCGGCAGGAACACCATCGTCGGAAACAGCAGGGCGCCGATCATGAAATTGTAGAACAGCGAGGCGGCAAGATTGCGGTCGCGGAACGGCGCCAATGCCGATATGCCGCCGCGCCGCCGCTGCAGTCGCAATGCGAAGGCGGCCACGCTGGCGGCGAACACGCCCGCTTCGCCGATCAGTTCGGGCGAAGCGAACAGGCCGCGACCGATGCTGCGCTCGAGAAAGAGCTGCAGGCTGCCGATGCCGAGGGCGAGCAATAGCGCGCTCAACGGGTCGCCGATAGGAGCGGGCGTATCGGCGCGATCCGCCTCGCCCTGCGCCGGCATCCACCGCAGCCCGGCCGCCGCGAGCGCTCCAAGCGGCAGGTTGATCAGAAAGATCCAGCGCCACGAGGCGAGGTCGGTGAGCGCGCCGCCGAGCAGCGGTCCGAGGACCGGGCCGGTCATGATCGTCGCCCCCCACCAGGCCAGCATGCGCCCGTGCCGTCGCTGCGGATGGAGATCGAGCAGGCTCGCCTGCGCGAGCGGCTGCAGCAGGCCGCCGGCCGCGCCCTGGAAGAGGCGAAAGAGGATCAGCATCAGGGGCGAGGCGGCGGCCGCGCACAGCAGCGAGGCGAGCACGAAGAAGGCCATCGCGCCGGCGAACAGGAGGATCGGTCCGAAACGGCGGCGCAGCACGCCGGTCAGCAGGGCCGTCACGGCGGCGGCGCACAGATAGATCGTCATGACCCAGGAGCCGAAGGCGAGGCCGCCGCCGAGGCTGCGCTCCACTTCCGGCAAGGCGACGTTGACGATGGTCGAATCGAACGCCTGCATCGCCGTCGCCAGCATCAGGGCAAGCGTCGCCGCCTTCCGGCCCGAATCCCGCAGCATATGTTGTGCGAACCCCCCTATAGTTCGGGCCGGACGATACGAGAGGGAGAGCGGAGGTCGAGCGACCCCGCTTCCTGTACTCGACTTCTTCTCGATTTTTCGGGTATATACAATAAACGATTTTTATCGGCTTGGCAAGCACAACCCGAAATCCCCGCCACGCCGCGGCACGACCATCGCGCCGCGACGCGATCCGCGCATTTACCATTTGTTAAACCGGCAGGAGCAGGCTAGGCTACAGCTTTGACTATGCCGAGGCCGGGTGCGATCGGATCGGCGATCGTCCCTGAGTGGAGGGCCAGGTGCAGCGCGTGGCGATGTTGGCGACGCCGGACGGGGAATGGGTGTTCGAGGACAGTCCGGAATTCCGCGCCGCCCTCGGCGATCCCGACCCCGACTACGACGCCGCGCTGTTCGCGGTCAAGAATCTCGGCTTTATCAGGTTCGAGATGCTGGGCAATTCGGTCATCGAGATCGAATTGCATCCGCGCAACGTCGCCCTGCCGGCGCTGCTTGCGGTCCAGGAACAGCTGCAGTCCTCGCGCATCAAGCTTTTCCGGATCAAATACTTTACCACCGTGTGGCAGTCGGAGATTTTCCCTGCGGCCGAGGGAGCTATAGAACGCCTCTCAGAGTTGTGTGCCCCAAGCTTCACGCCTCCTCCTTCCGATAAGTTTTTTGCCCAGCCTAAGGATTATTCATGCCTGTGGGGTACTGAAATGAATCCTCTACGGCTTTTGGCACAAAAATGGAGGATATCGTTTGGATATTTTAATCCTAGCGTTATATCATTTGCTATCAACCATGATCTACTGTCTCGCTTGATCATCGTCGGTGTTCATCCGCACAAGGCAGAACCAGTATTTCGATTTATTGGTGATGGTCATGCCAATTGGCTTGATCGTGACTACCACTTTCGTGGCATCGGAGAAAAAGTGGAGAACCAGCCGGATAAGGATTATGGCAGCTGGGTCTCCGAGTTCTACAAGGCGGTAGCAATCACACGAGAGCCGCGTTACGATCATGTGACTGCGCAGATTCGGCGCTCTCCAGACATATATGTCACTCAATATGAGCGGCTGTTGCTGCCCTGGAAAACACCTTCGTCCGAGATCCTTGTAACTTTGCTGTCGAGAGGGTTGAATCGGGGTTCGAGCACTGGATGGACCTCGGCGAAGCTAGAGAGCTCAGTGACGAGAAAGCTGGTTAAGTCCTCATAGGCCTCTGCAGCCGATAGGTAAGCAAGCACGGTCTCGAGCTCTCCCCATGTCGATCCAGGGAAAAAGATGCTATGACTTGCATGTTTGTACCCATATCCCGCAGAGACTCCCTTCTCGACAAGGATCGGGGCGACCAAGGCGATTCCCCAGTCGACGGGCCAGCGGGAGAGAGCGTAAGCACGCCCCAGCCTGGCTAGGAGGTGCGACAGTTGATGGCCTCGGAATTGGGGATGAATCCAATGCGCTCCAGCGCAGAACACTACCCCAGTTATCAGTTTCGCAGCTGATGCCGTAACTATACAACGTTGTCCTTTCTCCTGTCCTCCATAGAACATCATTCTTACTTCTTGTTCTAAACACGAATTAGGCCAATAATAGATACGGCCAGCTTGAGTAAGTACTATATCTCCTCGATCATCTTCTCCGGAAATCCAATAAGAATTTTCCGGAACCAAGTCACAGTATTCCGGATTAAACATATGAACTAAGGGAAACCAAGTCCCACGTGCGACTTGTTGTTTATTGACATAAACTAGCTCACCGAAATCGTGGCGGAGCCGCAGGCGAATCCCCATCCGGCGGGCCAGCTTGTCGCCCTCGAGCACAAATCTTGACAGCAAGGGGGCGGGGCCATGCTTGATCGTCAGGGCGTCGGGCAGGCGAAGATTGTTCTCCGGAACGATATTCGGATAGATCAGGCTCATGGAGGCTCCCTCGAGAAGAGCGGGTGTCCGACCGTTCCCGGCCGGATCTGCGGGCCGCAGATAAACATGGGTTAACAACCCATTAATAAACTGTCAATACATATTATGCAAATGCCTCTAAAATTGTCGAGAATTAAGCATTTATTTTAATTGTGCTTATGAAAATCTAGAGCTCTACATGCAATATCACAACAAACGCTTGGACATAGCGGGACCCGCACACATGTTCCCTGCAATCCGCGACGAACAGCGACAATATACGAAAATGCAATCATTATTGTCTATAATTAACTTTGTATTTTAACCATATTTGCGACGAATCATCCCGTTCCGGCGGGACTGTCATGCCCGCGGCGACGGCCTACCGGAAAAGGCCGATCAGCCACCGGAGGATCGCGGCCAGGGCGAGGGCCAGAGCCAGCAGATAGACCGCAATGGCGGCGCGGCGCAGCCATCGGCGCCTGCCGCCCGCCACGAACAACAGCCAGGCCAGCGCGGTCAGCACCGCCACGATCGGGACCGCATGTTCGCCCAGCGGCGCGGACAGGGCGGGGTTCACGCGGCGGCGCCGGATCAGCAGAGAGCGGTCGGCCGGCAGGGCACGCCGGCACGGATGGCGGCGATCGTCTTACGCGCGATGGGCGTCCCATATGTTGAACTCGGTGATTTATTTTCTCTCATCTCGATCGGTGAGATAAAGCGGGAATTGGATAGACTGCCCTGCAACACGCGCAAGTTGGAACCGGCGGCCCGCTCTGCTGTTTACGATATGCGCGGGCCGGGAGGTTCCTTCGGGCGGACAGATTATGGCTCCCCGAGCGTTCCGTTGCCCCCGCTTCGGGAGGTCTCTCCGTCATGATCCCCGCCCGTTTCGGCTCGTGCAGAGCATGGCGGAGCAGAAGGTCGCAGCTGCGACCTTGGCACGAGGAGGAGTTGAGATGGCAGTCTTTGGAGAAGGGAGAAGCTTGGCGGCCGAAACCGAACCGCTGGGCCTGTTGACCGAGGGGGCGGCGGGGATTGCGGTCATCGTGTTGG
>Ga0209061_1001194_pt1 | contig 46278 bp, 28 predicted proteins | sample Coa_R1_10_FD_187157 | JGI IMG/M metagenome (GOLD analysis project Ga0209061, IMG submission 187157) | Surface soil microbial communities from Centralia Pennsylvania, which are recovering from an underground coalmine fire - Coalmine... | ecosystem: Environmental > Terrestrial > Soil >...
TCAACTCCTACCGCTGGTTCCTAGAGGAAGGCCTTAAAGAGCTTTTCGATAGCTTCTCACCCATCTACGATTTTTCGGGTAAAAATTCGCTCTCTCTCATAGACTTTGTGCTGGGCGAGCCGAAGTATTCGATGGAAGAGTGTCGTGAACGCGACCTCACCTTCGAGTCGCCCATTAAGGCGAAAGTGCTGCTTCGTCTCTACAGAGACGAGACGAGCGGCCCCGAGGAGATCGAGAGTGAGGTCTATTTGGGCGATCTGCCGCTCATGACCGATAAAGGCACCTTTATTATCAACGGTGCGGAGCGCGTGGTGGTAAGCCAACTGTTGCGCTCTCCAGGCGTCTATTTTGAGGACTGGCTCGATCTCTCCGGCCAGGTGCTCTTTCGGGCACGCCTTATTCCCCAAGAGGGGAACTGGCTGGAGGTCGAAACCGATCCACAACATCAGATCATGGCCCATATCGTTGGGTCGGCCCGTAAGGTCATTCCTCTTACCATGCTTCTGCGGGCGCTGCAGGTGTTTCCAGAAGCCCACGAGCCGATACAGCTCACGCTGGGCCAAGCGTTGGAAAACCTTTGGGTCTATAAGCAGGTAGAGGGCGCCGATGGAAAAGAGGCGGAAAAAGACTATTTCTTCGTAACCCGCTTTGCCAAACCGGTGGTAGCCCCAACCGACATTGTGGCTCAGGTGGACAAAACAACCGGTGAAATTGCCCAATACACCACTCAAAAGCGCTCGGTAGATTCTAAGCATTACAAAGCGCAGGTGGTGCATGTTGCTGGAGAGATTTTGGCGGAGGAGAACGCTCCGGCCACTTATGAGGTGCTACAGGCTCTTGCGGAGAAGCTTGGCCCCGATTTCGTTGTCTCTCTGTACTCGCCGGTCGGCTCCACAGAGGAGATTGTGCGCGCCTTCTCTAAGGTAACCGTCATCGAGAACCCCACGCCTGAACAGCTTGTGGGCTGTCGTCCCGCCGCCGATATTTTGGATAAGAAAGGCAAAGTTTTAGTACGGGCAACCCACCGCATACCCGATAAAACCGTGGCCAAAGCGGTTGCCGATCTCAAGCTCCCCTCCATTGAGGTTTTGGAGGTCAACCCCTACGTGGAGGCCACGCTGGAGCAAGACACCTCCAATACGCCGGAAGAGGCCTTAATCGAAATCTATCGTAAGCTGAAGCCCGGCGACCCCGTGTCTCTCGAATCGGCAAAAAGCTTGCTGCAGGCGCAGTTCTATGATGTGCGCCGCTACGACCTCGCCCGTGTTGGGCGTTATAAGGTGAACAAAAAGCTCGGTATCCAGGTTGAACTCAAGTGCCGTGTCGTCACCAAGGAAGACCTGGTGGGCATCCTTCGTTACATCATCAATCTGAGCGCCGGCGTCGGCTCGACGGATGATATTGATCACCTGGAGAACAAGCGCATCCGCAGTGTGGGCGAACAGCTGTGTGCGCAGTTGCGCCTCGGCTTCCAGCGCATGGAAAAGGTGGTGAAGGAGCGCATGACCGCCTCCGAAAACATCAACCTACAGTTCGTCATGGCCACCAAGCCGATTAGCGCCAGCATTAAAAGCTTTTTCGGTTCGTCACAGCTTTCACAGTTCATGGATCAGACCAACCCCTTGGCCGAACTGGTCTCCAAAAGGCGCCTTTCGGCTTTGGGGCAGGGGGGGCTGCAGCGCCAAAATGCAAAACTGGAAGTTCGTGATGTCCACCATAGCCATTATGGACGCATCTGCCCCATCGAGACGCCCGAAGGCCCCAACATCGGCCTCATCGGCTCCATGGCGGTCTATGCCCGCGTAGACCAGTTCGGCTTTTTAGAGACGCCCTATCGCAAAGTGAAAGATGGGGTGGTTACCGACGAAATCGTGTGGATGACGGCAGATCAAGACCATCGCTACTACATCGCGCCCGCCAACATTCCCCTCGATGAAGACGGTCGGATTCGAGATGAGTATGTGCAGGTACGCTACGAGGATGGCTACCCCACGGTCCATCGCGCTCAGGTGCAGTACATGGATGTGGCCCCCGTGCAGCTTGTCTCCATCGCCACCGCGCTCATTCCGTTCATTGAGAACAACGAGGCCACACGCGCCTTGATGGGAGCCAACATGCAGCGCCAAGCCGTTCCGACACTGCGGCCTCAGGCCCCGTTGGTGAAAACCGGCATGGAGCGACGAGCTGCCCTCGATTCGGGCGCGGTGGTGCGCGCCCGACGCAGCGGAGTGGTAACGCGCGTGACGTCGGAGCAGATCGATATCACAACTCCCGACGGGCGCGTGGACAGTTACTATCTGCTCAACATGCTGCGCTCCAATAACTCCACCTGCATCACACAACGCCCCATTGTGCGCAAGGGGCAACACGTGCGCCAAGGGCAGGTGCTAACCGATGGCCCCTGCATAGAAAACGGCGAGTTGGCCCTCGGCCAAAACGTGCTGGTGGCCTTTATGCCGTGGGGCGGGTTCAACTTTGAAGATGCCATTCTCATTTCGGAGCGCTTGGTGAAGGACGATGTCTACACCTCTATCCATATTGAAGAGTTCGATACCGAAGCGCGCGATACCAAACTAGGGCCGGAAGAGATCACCCGCGACATCCCCAACGTGGGCGAAGATACCCTGAGCGACCTGGATGAGAACGGCATCATTCGCGTTGGCGCCGAGGTTCGCCCCGACGATATCCTGGTGGGCAAAGTGGCGCCGAAAGGGCAAGGGGAGCTGACGGCAGAAGAGCGCCTGATCATCGCCATTTTCGGCAAGAAGGCCGAAGAGACCCGTGATGTAAGCCTGCGCGTTCCTCATGGAAACGGCGGACGCGTGATAGATGTGAAGGTGTTCAGCCGCTATAAGTATCAGGGGGCGCGCGATGGGCGTGTCTATAACTTTTGTAAGCGACCCGAACCCGGCATGCGCGACTCGCAAGATGGCGAGTTGCTACGCCTCCCACAAGACGAGCTGCCCGTAGGGGTAAATATGCTGGTGAGGGTCTACGTCGCCCAGAAACGTAAGGTTATGGAAGGCGATAAGATGGCCGGACGTCACGGCAACAAAGGAGTCATCTCCAAGATACTGCCTGTGGAGGATATGCCCTTCCTGCCGGATGGCACACCCGTAGACATTGTGCTGAACCCGCTTGGCGTGCCTTCGCGCATGAACATCGGCCAAATCCTCGAAACCCATCTGGGCTATGTGGCTCATCACCTTAATTGTAGCTTTGTTAACCCCTCCTTCGAGGGCATGACCGAGAGCGAAATCATCGAGCAGATGGAGATTCTCGGCGCCAAGTTCTGGCGTGAGCGGCTGCAGAAATATCTGAACAGCGAACTGCGCCTGTATGTGTCGCTCGATTCGGTAGAGCCTTTCAACGAATTTGCGAAGGTCTATCGCGAACAGTACCCGCTGCCTGCCGACGCCACCCTGCAAAACGGCCAGGCCACCCCAGAACAGGCCGAGCATGCCCGCACTCTTTATGAAGCCTACATACGGCGCCTGCTAGAGCCTGTGCGCGAGGCGCTTATGGAGAGATCGGCAGAGGACTTAAATCGGCTTTCGCAGCTGCTGGCCGCTGCCGTCACCAACACCGCCTCACATGAAGAGGTGGTAGAGGCCATCGTGCAAAAGATCGAAGAGAACTGCCGGGCGCGTGTGGGGTTTGACCCGCACACCGGAAAATCCTGGGTTCGCGATGGGCTTACCGGGGAAACGTTCGATATGCCGGTAACGGTTGGCGTGATCTACATGCTGAAGCTTGCTCATCTGGTGGACGACAAGATTCACGCCCGATCCACAGGCCCTTATTCTCTTGTAACCCAGCAGCCGCTCGGAGGCAAGGCCATGTTCGGCGGGCAGCGCTTCGGCGAAATGGAGGTCTGGGCGCTCGAAGCCTACGGGGCTGCCTATACCCTGCAAGAGATCCTTACCATCAAATCCGACGACATTCAAGGGCGCGTAAAAACCTATGAGGCCATTGTGAAAGGCGACACGATTCTGGAACCCGGCGTGCCCGAATCGTTCAAAATTCTGGTGAACGAGTTGCAAAGCCTCTGCCTGAAAGTCACCGTTTTGAACGATAAGGACGAACCCATTGACCTCAATGCAGGGGATGATGACATCGAACCGGGTGAAGACCCGGCTAAAGCTGCCGCACGGCGGCAACAGAGAGCCTTACGCGAACATCCGCGTGATGATTACGATATCTGATCAATCGCTACAAGTGCACGCATGAGAGTTCTGGCCGTTCCCCGGCCTGCGGCTAGGGGGTGCCGGAACTCTTTGTCGTCAACGTCTTTGATCGTTACGGTCTGGAGGAAACGTTTCCTATGGCAGATGCCAGCACGTTTGCAAAAATAAAGATCGGGATAGCTTCTCCCGAAGAGATCCGCGCCTGGTCGTACGGCGAAGTTAAGAAGCCAGAGACGATCAACTACCGTACCTTTAAACCTGAGCGGGATGGCCTATTCTGCGAACGGATTTTCGGCCCGGTGAAAGATTGGGAGTGCCACTGCGGCCGCTATAAAAAGATGAAGTTCAAAGGGGTTATCTGCGAGCGTTGCGGTGTTGAGGTAACGCGTAGCAAAGTTCGCCGTGAACGCATGGGGCATATCGAGTTGGCCGCGCCCGTATGCCATGTGTGGTACCTCAAAGCGGTTCCTAGCCCCTTAGGGCTTATCCTCGACATGAGCCCACGCCATCTGGAGCGCGTGCTCTATTTCCAAGCCTACATCGTCATTGATGTGGACGAGGTACAGATCGCCGAAAACCTCAGCGAAATTCGCGCCGTGGTGGCCGCAGAGGAGGATAGAATCCGCCAAGAAGGGGCCGCAAACCGAGAGCGGCGCATTCAAGAGTTTAATCGCGAGGTGCAGCGCCGGCGTGCTGCAGCCGCCTCGGATGACCCAGAAGAGGCTGCCGACGGATGGTCGGAAGAGATCATTGCCCGTAAACGGGCCGAGCTTGAGACGCGGCTGCGTCATGAGGAGGAGGACGTGGAGTTTCGTATTCAAGACCTCCGTAATGCCCTCGCTACCCTTGAAAAGATAAAACCCCGCGACCTGATTACCGAAGACCAGTATCGCGCACTGGAAAACCTCCAAGAGGTGTTGGCCCGCCACTTCGATGACAATACTTGGTACGACATGGTGCGGGCCGGTCAAGGGGGCGCGGCCATAAAAGAGTTGCTGCAACGCATTGACCTCGAGGAGCTTAAGCGCGAACTGCGGCAGGAGGTGGAGAACACCCAAGGCCCAAAACGCGTGCGTGCCACAAAGCGTCTTGAGCTGGTAGAGGCTTTCTTGGCCTCGCGTACCCGCCCCGAATGGATGATCATCGAGGCCGTGCCCGTTATCTCGCCGGAGTTGCGCCCCATGGTGATGCTGGAAGGCGGGCGTTTTGCCGCATCCGATCTAAACGATCTCTACCGCCGTATCATCAACCGCAACAACCGGCTGAAACGCATCATAGAGATTAGAGCACCTGAAAGCATCGTAAACCATGAGAAGCGCCTGCTTCAAGAGGCGGTTGATGCCCTCATTGATAACAGCCGTCGCCAACGCCCCGTGTTGGGCAGCAACGGTCGCCCGCTGAAATCTCTTTCCGATATGTTGAAAGGAAAAGAGGGGCGCTTCCGCAAGAACCTGTTGGGCAAGCGGGTGGACTATTCCGGGCGTTCGGTGATCGTGGTGGGGCCGCACCTCAAGCTGCATCAGTGCGGTCTACCTAAAGAGATGGCGCTTGAGCTGTTTAAGCCCTTCGTTATGAAGACGCTGGTGGAACACGGCTACACCACCAACATCAAAACGGCCAAGCGCATGATCGAAAAGGCGAAGCCCGAAGTTTGGGACGCCCTTGAAGAGGTGATTCGGGAGCATCCGGTGCTGTTGAATAGAGCGCCCACGCTGCATCGTTTGGGCATTCAGGCCTTCGAGCCTATCCTCATCGAGGGGAAGGCCATCCAAATTCATCCGCTGGTTTGCTATGCCTTCAACGCTGACTTCGATGGGGACCAGATGGCCGTCCATGTGCCGCTTTCGGCCTATGCCCAGGCGGAGGCGCGAATTCTGATGCTCTCCTCACATAATCTCTTTAGCCCCGCTCACGGTGGGCCTATCGTGGCTCCCACGCAAGACATCGTGTTGGGCTGCTATTACCTCACCATGATGCGCATGCTGAAGGAGGGCGAGGAACCTAAAAACTACGTCTTCTCCTCGCCGGATGAGGCGCTGCTGGCCCATAGCAGCGGCGAGTTGGGGCTGCACGACCCGATTACCCTCAAGATGCCGCGCCCCTTCTACAACGACGGCGACGACACGCCCCAATGGCGACAAGAGATCGTAGGGCTTGTGAAAGGAAGCGATGGACGGTGGCGTTACCGTACGTCTGAAGGCTGGCAAGAGGTTCCTACGGGCAAGCTGCAGGAGGCGGTAACCCGCTACTGCACGACGGTGGGACGCTTGATTTTTAACCAGATTCTGCCCGAGAAGCTAAAGTATGCCGATGCCTATCTCTTCCATACCATGAACAAGAGCGCCCTCGCCGAGCTTGTTTCCACCGTCTACGCGAAGCACGGCAAGGAGCGGTGCGTCCAGTTTTTGGATGAGATGAAATCGCTCGGCTTCAAATACGCCATGAAGGGCGGCATAACCATCGCCATGACGGATATGGACAGCCCCAGCGAGCGCGACGAAATCATCCGGCGAGCTGAAGAGCGGGTTCGCGAGATTAACCAATCCTACGATATGGGAATGTTGTCGGCCGCCGAAAGAAAACGGCGCGTGCTGGAAGAGTGGTTGCAGGCCTCCGATGATGTGGCTAAAGCCATTATGAAGGATTTCGACGAGCATAACCAGTTTAACCCCATCTACATCATCACCAACAGCGGCGCCCGTGGCTCGACGAAGCAGGTGGCGCAGCTCTCCGGCATGCGCGGCCTGATGACCGACCCCTTTGGAAACCTCATCGAAGACCTACCCATCAAATCTAACTTCCATGAGGGGCTGAAGGTGCTGGAGTTCTTTGTCTCCACGCACGGCGCCAGAAAAGGAATGGCCGATACCGCCCTACGCACCGCCGATGCCGGTTACCTTACCCGCCGCCTGGTGGATGTGTCGCAAGACGTGATCGTGCGCGATAAGGACTGCGGTACCACCGAGGGCATTGAGGTTGAGGAGATACTCGACGGTACAGAGGTGCTGGAATCGCTGGGCGAACGTATTCGTGGCCGCTACACGCTTTCGGAGATCGAAGACCCATTAACACATGAGATACTTGTGGGCGCCAATGAGGAGATATCCGATGCGGTTGCCCATCGTCTTGAGCAGATTCGCGTTGCGCGCGATACCATTCTTGACGTCGCAACCAAAGAGGTGCTTGCGCGTGAAGGCGATCTGATGACGGTTGACGAAGCGCAGGCACTGGTGGATCGCGGGGTAACGCGAGCGCGGGCAAAGCGCGGCGAGTTGGCTTCCAATATCTACGAGATCACCCGCTCTCTGCGGGTACCGGTGCGCTCCGTATTGAACTGTGAGTTGCGTCAGGGGGTTTGTGCCCACTGCTATGGGCGCGACCTGGCCACCGGCCGGCTCGTTGAGATCGGGGTGGCCGTGGGAATTATCGCGGCGCAGTCCATCGGGGAGCCGGGCACGCAGCTCACCATGCGTACCTTCCACACAGGTGGCGTTGCCGGTAAGTACCTAACAGGCGTGGCCAACGTTAAGCAGCGTCGTCAGTCTACCCTGCGCGAACTTCACGACGATATCCAAAAGGGCATCGTTAACCTCGAGGAGACGGGTGGCTCCGAGCGCGAACGGCGAGCCTCTATCCAAGCGATGCTGAAGGTGTTGGAAGACCAGGTGCGCGGGCTTCTGCGCGTCAGCGAGCTTTTCGAGGCACGTAGTCCCAAAGGGCGCGCCATCGTTACCGAGTACGCTGGCGAAGTGGTCGCCATCCGCAGCGAAGGGGCGCGTAAGGTCTACATCCGCTCCGAGGTGGAACTGCACGAAGATTTGCCACATTACGGCCTAGGTACAGACCCCATCGCCGGTGAGGATATTCTCGATCCTGACACGGGCGATCCGATCGCCAAAATGTGGGAGCTGCTGTCCGATAAGCAGCTACGCAAGATATGGGATGCAGGCTTGAAGAAAATTAAAGTGCTGCACTCCTACCTGGTGCCCTACCGCGGCGATTTGGCTGTGGAGGAGGGACAACATGTGGAGCGCGGCGATCGCCTCACCGATGGCCCGCTAGACCCACACAAGGTGCTGGAACTGCAAGGCCCGCGTGGCGTGCAAGACTATCTTGTGCGCGAAATACAAGCCGTCTACAAGGCACAAGGGGTAGATATCAACGACAAGCACATCGAGGTGATCGTGCGGCAGATGCTGCGCAAACGCAAAGTGCGCCATCCGGGCGATACGCGATTCCTCATCGGACAGATCGTGGATAAGTTCGTGTTTCAGGATGAGAACGCCCGGGTGCGAAAGCTGGGCCTTAAGGAGGCTACGGCGGACTGGGTACTGCTGAGCATCACCGATGCCGCCCTGGCGACCGAGAGCTTCCTCTCCGCCGCTTCGTTCCAAAAGACCACGAAGGTGCTGACCGATGCCGCCGTACGCGGCAAGAAGGACGAGCTGGTGGGCTTGAAGGAGAACGTCATCATCGGGCGTCTCATTCCCGCCGGTACCGGCCTCGCGCACTACCGAAGCCTCGAGGTGGCCGCTGCAGACGGCAGCCCGATCGTTATCGAGCCGCCCAAGCGAGAGGCAGAGCGATTGGCGAAGGCCATTACCGAAGAGGGTGCCGAACTTCCTCAGGAGGAGCCGGAGCGCTATACCCAGGAGGAGGCCTCTGCCGTCTTGAAGACGATTGGCGTGGAAGACCTAGACGACATCTCCGAGGACATCGTGCCCGCCGAAGAGCTGCAGGAGAGCCAGGAAGAAGAAAACTAGCCTCTCATGTGAGGAGATCGGTAGAGGGACGGCCCACCAGGTCGTCCCTCTACTTTCCCCTCAGAACCGGTGGGAATGGAAAACTCAAGATTTCTCGCCTTCGGCTCGAAATGACAGTTGTTTACCTCGCTTTCGGATCGGTATGACGGTCGTATCATTGGTTCTTCAAGTCCCCACCCCCACTCCCCTCCTCCAATTTGGGAGAGGGGCACCTCGCGGTGGGCAACTCAAGGCCGACGCCCTTCCCCTCAGCGGCCAGAGAGGTTGTCTTAACCGCCTCTTTCTCAGGCCGCTGCATCGCCGTGCGCTAGCACCTCCCGAATCGGGGGAAAGGAGGGGATAGGGGGCGAACAAAGCCGGCTTGCTTTGCTAACTGCCTCTAGAACCGCGAGATTGGCAGCCCCTCCCCCTTCCCCTCAGAACGGTGGGAATGGAAATTCAAGATTTCTCGCCTGCGGCTCGAAATGACAGGCGTCTATCTCACGAGAAATGAAAGGCGTCTCTCTTGCCGGCTCTTCAAGCCCCCACCCCCACTCCCCTCCCCCTATCAGGGAGAGGGGAGACCAGCAAGTTTATCGGCAGTTTTCTATGATAATCTTCCCTTCGGAAACTCAACACAACCGCCCCCTTTCTCCCGAATCGGGGGAAAGGACGGGATAGGGGGCGAACATGAGAGGCTTGCTTTGCTAACTGCCTCTAGAACCGTGAGATTGACAGCCCCACCCCCATCTCTCAGAACCGGTGGGAATGGAAATTCAAGATTTCTCGCCTGCGGCTCGAAATGACAGGCGTCTATCTCACGAGAAATGAAAGGCGTCTCTCTTGCCGGCTCTTCAAGCCCCCACCCCCACTCCCCTCCCCCTATCAGGGAGAGGGGCACCTCGCGGTGAGCATCTCAGCGGCCAGTTTTATTCCCTTCATCGGCTATCTCTCTGGCCGCTGCGTTGCTGTCTGCTAAGATCGCTGCGTTTCTGTCCGCGAGGACGGAAAGGAGGGGATAGGGGGCGAGCAGGGTAGACTTGCTTATCAGCTTGCAAACTTGCTTATCGGCTTCCACTCCCCCTTCAGAAAAGCATGTCTAAGGCGCCAAAAAGTCTATTTTGCCGGTAAGAGAGGGATGATTCGCGATCTGAGTAGCCGTTTTCAGGCAGTGGGCAACGTCATAAAAGCGGTTGTCCATCGCAAGCTGCAGTGGAGTCTGCCCGTCGGCATTCAAAGTACCGGGGTTCAGGCCCTCATGAAGCAGCCATTTCACCATCGCCAAATGCCCCCGACGGGCCGCCAAGTGCAGCAGTGTCTGCCCTTGTAAGTTCGTGTCGGTTAGGTGGGCGCCGAAGTGCACCAGAAGCTTGGCGAGGGGAACATCGCCTAAGGAAACGGCAAGCATCAAGGGAGTATCGCCTTTAGAATCATGCGCCTCCACAGAGGCTCCTGCCTGAAGCAATACCTTGGCGGCTGCCACATTATCGCTCTCAATAGCAACCATCAAAGGCGTCTGGCCTGAGCCATTGCGTGCTTCGATGTCGGCGTGGGCTTTCAGCAACAGATGAACGATTTTGGGATCATCTATGGCGGCTGCGACATGGAGAGGCGTGTCGCCGTGATCGTTGGGGTTGTTTGGCGAAGCCCCCGCCGCTAAAAGCGTCTTTACAATAGCAAGCTGCCGGTGCATAACGGCGATGTGAAGAGGAGTTTGGCGTTTATAGTCCCCTATGTTGGGCGAGGCTTTAGCCCTCAACAGCAGCCGTACCACTGCAAGATTGCCCTTATCCGCAGCCCAGTAGAGAGGGGTTACCCCTTTTGCATCGGGCCGGTTGGGGTTGGCGTGGTAGCGCAACAAAAGGCGCACGAGGTGGGTATTGCCCCATTGGGCACCTATCTCAAGGGGCGTTTCCCCGTCAGCATCGGTTGCATTAGGGTCGGCATGATAGCGCGTTAAAAGAAGCGCCACAATGCGGTAGCGATTGGCAAGAGTGGCTTCTAGAAGGAGTGGGACACCGTCGGTAGTCGTTAGGTTTACGGCTTGAGGGTTTTGCGACAGCAACGTTTGCAGCGCGCGCGGATCGTCGGTCTCGATGGCCATCATAAGACGTTTCATCGTCGAAGCAAGGCGATACCGATGCCACATCCAAAGCCCTGCTCCAAAGATGATCCCAACGAGAGTAAGTCCAAATACAAGCCGCTTCATTTCCAAAAGCGTATTGTACCTCTATTTTTCGACGGGGTGGGGAGGATTAATTTGAATGAGAACCGGTAGGCCATCGCAGAGCGTTTTGGGTATACTCTAGCCGCAACACGGTGTTGGGAGGGAGCTTTTTGAAAGGCTTCCTCCAACGTGGAAACTCCTCTGAGACAGGCTTTCCCTGAACTTCTCATAACAACAACAGCGTCGTATCAACCAAAGAAACGTGTATGGAGGTAGAAAAAAGGAATGTGGAAAGACTTTAAGGATTTCATCTCGCGTGGGAATATCGTGGATTTGGCGGTTGCGTTTATCATCGGAGCGGCTTTTACACGGGTTGTGACAACCTTTGTGCAGGGGATCATCTCCCCCATCATTGGGCTGGTCACCGGCGGAATAGACTTTCGGAATATGGTTATTAACCTTAGCGGGCATGATATTCGGGGGCTGACACCGAAAGAGATCAGCGACAGAGGTTGGGCGGTGTTGCGCTACGGAGACCTCATCACCGATATCATCAACTTCCTCATCGTCGCTTTCGTGGTATTTCTTATCGCGCGGGCGCTAAGCAAGTACCTTAAGGCGCTGGCACCACAAACCGGCCCTACCAAAACGGAGGTCCTGCTAGAGGATATTCGTAACATCCTGCAGCAACAGGCCTCCAATAAGTAGAAAAACCGAATCTCGCTCTCGCTAACGTTTGGTCACTAGATAGAAGAATCTATCTCTAGATGTTTAAGTAGTTACAGCGGCTCTTTGTGCCTGGTACGGATTGAAAACCGATTAAAAAGGGTAAAATAAGGATGCTGTCACGCTAGATGACAGCATCCTTTTCTTTCAGTGGGGCAAATGAATTTATGAAAACTTACCTATTCACTCTCACTTTGTTTTGCCTTAACATAGCCCTTCTTGCAGGCAAAACGTGGGCTAAACAGAATCCTGATGTTACGGTGGAGGCTGTGAATCTCATCCGTTCAGGATGGATGGCAGGAGGCTACGGCAACTACCGAATTACCATCACAAACAATACAAACCACCCTATCACTCTTGTTAAATGGACTGCCCACTGGGAGATCAACGGTACCGCGCTCCCAGAGGAATGGGGAGGGGACATTCAGAAATCTCTCAATCCTCATGCCGTCTACAACCTCGATCAGGTCGGCTATCTCCCTCAAGATGTTGCCCAAAAAGCAGGAGCGCTCACTCCATTTGTGGCCGGTACGGTGGAGATAGAGGACGGTGGGAAGACCTACCAACGGCCTTATCTGTTCGCCGTCCCTGTGGCCAAACTGCCCGAACCGCTTGTGCTGGTTACGAGCCGCTATGTGGGCTGTCGGCTCATGAAGTCGCGCTATAAAGCGTTCCCATCGGTGCATCGCGCCTTAAGTTGGATGGACGACTGCTATAAAGCCATGCGCGACCTAACGGGCAATACGCCTTACCAAGGCCGCCGAATCATCTACACGGAGGCACCTCCCAACCCCTACTGGGCTTATGCCGGTGAAAGCATTACGCTTAATACCGACTATGTAGGCAGCACGATAGAGGATTTCAACAAGGGTATCATCTCCTTTGGTTGGGTTCATGAGATGGGGCACGACTTTGACGATGGCATTGGGCAGTGGTACATCTGGAACGGCCCTGCGGCGGAGTTTTGGGCGAACTTCAAGCTGACCTATGCGCTCACCCATATCCCCTCCAACATTCTGGTTCGATGGCACTATGCCGATGGCTATCCACTGCCGAATGGAGAGCATAACATTCCTATGACAGGTGAAGACCTCCTTCTCAAGTACTACTTTGTCAACGGAGAAGGCTATCTAAGCGATTCCGCGCGTAACTGGCAATCTATAGGTACCGACGATATGCACGCGCTCTTTCAGAGCATCCAGGTTGTCTATGGCTGGGATGTCTTCAAGGGCTTTTTCCGTGTATATCAGCGTTTGAAGGCGGAAGGCTTAAAGCCTCCATCAACAGCAGAGGACAAAATATCGCTGATCGTGGCGATCCTGAACCAAGAGGCGAAAGTAGACCTGGTACCCCTATTTCGTCGTTGGCGCTTTGATATAACCGATGAGAGCGTCAAGGCTATGGCCGACAAATACCACCTGGCCTCCATCAAGAAGTAGATCATGGCGTGTAAAGAGATAGATATACCCCTTCGTTCTTTTGGCACGTTGTGGAAGACTACTTCTTCATCCCCGGTTTCGGCTCGACGGTAAGAAAGATAGGCGCTGCATACCAAACCTTCATCACGAAGTTAACGCTGACGTTGGCCATCACAGCCAGGGGCCAATTGGAAATGGGTGGCGCGTTGGCATCGGCCTTAATGGTGATCACCCCTTTATTCTGATCGGCCGGAATGGTCACCGCGTCGCTCTCGATGTGCACTCCAGGCGGAAGCGGATCGGTGTAGATGGCACCGAGATGGTTAACGCGCAGGTCGAGGGTAACCGGCTGCTTGTAGTCGGGACGTCGTTGGATGGTGACCTCGATCTTGGCCGTGCCGCCCGGCTGCAGCGTGATGTTAGGGTTGGCAACGGTAACGGTAAGGTCGTTAGGATCGGTGACGGCGACCCCTGCGGTATCCACGGGGTAGAGGCCGCGCCCACCGCCAGGGATGTAGATTTCGGTTTGATCTTGGGCTTGTCTGGTCACCGTTTCCATCTGGCCGTTGGGGCCGACAGGAATTTGAGCGGTGCCCACCACCTTAAGGAGCGCCGCATCCTGCTTGGCCCCCGCATCGGCAGAGAGCAGAATAACACCTTGCCCGATTCCGGGAGGAATGGTGAGAGGAGAGGCGGTTACGCCGGCCGGCAGCCCTTGAACGGAGATGGTGACAGGGCCGTTGAAACCGTTCTTTCTGTCGAGCAGCACAAACCACGCCGTTCGGTTGCCAGGGGCGATCATCGCCCGATCGGGGTCGAGACGGAGGGCAAAATCGGGTCTGTTCGGAGCCATTGTGAGCGCATAGTAGCAGTTGGTACCGTATTGTCCCGTCCGGTCGCTCACCTGAATGGTGTAGTCCCCGTCGGCGGGGGCCGTCCAATCTATGTGCGAATCGGTGCCAAGGCCGGGCGCGTCGTCGTTCTCCGCGATCTTATTGCCTTTGGCATCAAACAGACGCAGCATCGTGTCCATGCGGGAATCGAGCCGTTCCGCCGTGGTCTCAAAGCTCCAGTTCTCTCCCTTTGTGGCATGGAAGGTGAACGACTGCAGCTGATTCGCGGAGGCGATCCAGGAGCAAACACAGCAAGGAACGGTTATCGGTTTGGCGCCCGCCAACGGTGAGTCCGAACTGTTTTGAAAGGCAGAGGCCTCTACCGTGGTGACCGGCAGGTGAGTGACAAGCAGCTTTACCGGGTTCGATTCTCCATTAGGGAAGGAGAGCGGGGTACTCCAGATACCATCCGGTAGGTTGGAAGGGATGGATAGGGTGACCGTTTTCGTATCGCCCAGGTTGTACCCCTCCACGTTCAGGGTAGCCGTTTGCCCGGCCGTTACCGCACAGGGCGTGACGGCGATCACATAGGGCGCTGTGGTGATGATGAGATGAAATACCCAGTGAGGGTTGCTATCGTAGTTCACATCGCGAACTTTGAGAAGATAGTCGCCGGATTTTTCAAAGCGATAGGCCAACAGCGAGTCGGGGCCGTAGTAGTCGTCGTTTTCGGCTATTTCTACACCATCTGGGGTGCATAGGGTGAGAATGGGATCGGCATGTTGCTGTAATCCGTGAATTTTGTTCTCAGCACGTGCACAAAGGATGGTAAAAACCACCTGTTGCCCGGCGTTGACATGAAAGCGATAGAACTGAAAAGCGGTGGGGCTGTTGATAACTCCGTCCACATCGCAGGGAATCTCGATGCGTTGGGCATGCTCGATGTCATAATTCGGCACCTGCTGCAGCACAATGGGGTGGCGGGCGACATAGAGCTGGCCTACCGTTGAGATGCCAAAATGCGGGGTGGCGATGCGAAACTCATGGAGACCGAGTGGGGCGTCGGGAGCGACGGTAACGCGCATCGTCACGCTTTTTACCTGAGGAATCTTATCTGGGTTTTTGGGGTCTATAGGCGGCCAGCCCTTCTCCGGCGGCACGATCTGGGCAGAAAGGTGCGGGTCATCGAACATAACCTTGTAGGCTCCGTAGAGGTTAGCCCCTTCCGCATCGGCGTTAACGGTGACATCCGATGTTTTTCCTCGCTCCACGGCCAGCGGAAAAGTGGAGAAGATCATGGGGAAAGAGGTCTGAGCACGTGCCTTCATAAAAGAGGATAAGAAAAGTAGGGCGATCAGACCGTAAAGAACGATTCGCTTCATAGCCGCATTCCTCTTGGCATTCTTTGCTGAATTTGCATTTAAGACCGTTCTAGCGTTCAGCCGTTGTGATCGAAGCAACCGGCAGATCGGTTCCCTGACAGACTTTTTGAACCTGATCGAGCTGATCTAGATTCCGTATTTGAAGGGTAAGTTCCTGCTTATGGAGCAGCTGCTCGTGAAGGGCGGGTTCGATGCTCCCTTCCCAATCCGGTGAGGCCGCGTAGTAGCCTTGCGGTGTAACGATGCACCACTGCACCTGGTGCTGTTCAGGCCAGACCACAATACTGGCCAAATGCCTTCCCGAGTTCGCGTCCCAAAGATAACAGATGCCGCTCGCTCCGGCAGCGGCCGCCAGTTTGCCATCGCGCGTAAGGGCGGCGGCGTAGAGCCAGTCTCTTCCCCCCTCCAAACCGCGCTGGAAATCCCCGTTGCCGTTCCAGACGCGGGCGGTGCCATCGGAGGAGGTGGTGAGGACACGCTGTCCGTCGGCGCTGATGGCGATATCGTAGGCAGGGCCGTTAACGCCATAGACGAAGCGATCGGTGTTGCCGTTGTCGGCGTTCCACCAACGAAGGCGTTGGGCGGAACTAGAGGAGATAAAACGATGCCCATCCGGCAGAACGGCGAGGCCAACAACACCATCCTCCGGCCCGCCGTACAGATGGTCTAACTTACCGGTGTTCAGATCGTAGCGGCGGATGTTGTGATCCATGCTGGCCGCGTACAGATAGCGTCCATCCGGTGAAAAGCGCACTTTGGTCACAGGGTCACCCGCGTCGGAGAAGGTTTTGAGCAGGATGCCGGATGTCCAATCGTAGATGCGCACATCGTGTCGTTGGGTTCCTATGGCCAAGCGATTGCCGTCGGGGCTAAAGGCGAGGCTTGTGATCTGATCTGGCTCTTGTTGAAAACGGTTTTGGGTGGGCTGCTCGGTTTCTAGGTCGAAGATGCGCACCTCGCCGATCATGCCGGAGATGCCATCGGCCACGGCGAGGAACTTGCCGGAAGGATGGAAGGCCAGAGAGAGCACCTGTCCGGAAAGCCCGCGCAGACAGCCTAAAGGTTTGGCGTTACTGACATCCCAGAGCACAACGGCGCGATAGGTGCCGATGGCCAGTGTTTTGCCGTCGTTGCTAAAAGCGAGCGCTCCGATAGGAGGAAGGGGCCCCACATGCAGGGCGTATTCCAAAGTTTCGTTTTTATCTTCCGTCTGCAGGGTAATCGGCGGCTTGATGTGTGTGGGAAGATAGGTAAAGAGGCGCATCGGAGCCGGAGGCAAGGGACGTAGTGCAAAAGCCGCCTTCACGTTTTGTACCGAGGTGGTGGCTTTCACCGTCCCTAAAGGAGCACCGGCGTTGATCCATCGCACGATGAGAGCTATCTGATTAGGAGGCAGCGGTGGACCGCCTTTCGGCATCAGGAGGGTAGGGCTTGTGGCTTTAATACGCCGAACGATGGCGCTTTGCGCGGCCTTAAACGGAATGAGGATGGCATGAGGTTTCCCAACAACCACCCCTTTCCGAATAGCCTCATAACTATCGAGCGCCAGGCCACCGGAGATGGAAACGTCTTTAATGTTTTGCTGGCTATGGCAAACGATGCAGCGATCTTTAAGGATAGGCGCAATATCGGCATAAGTGGGAGAAGCTGCAGGAGAAAGGCTCTGCCCATGCCCTGCGAACAGGCACAGCAGAAGCCACCCTCCTAACAGTTGTATCCACCAGAAATAACGCTGCACGTTAGAGAAGCTCTTGGATCGGCGTCCCATCATAGTTGATCTTAATCGGGCGACCTTGTGGCGACATATAAGCTTTGTTATAGTCAATGCCGAAGGCCGTATAGATGGTGGCCGCGACATCTTCCACGCGAACCGGCCGCTCTACGGGAGCCTCTCCTCGCTCGTTGGTTTTGCCGACGACGATTCCTGTCTTAATACCGCCACCACCCATGCACACGCTGATGGCGTTAGGCCAGTGGTCTCGGCCGGCGGCGGAGTTGATGCGCGGTGTTCGGCCGAACTCGCCCATCCACAGCACGAGGGTGGTATCGAGCATGCCGCGGTTGTGAAGGTCTTCCAGCAGGGCGGAGTAGCCGGCATCTAAGGGGGGCAGCATGTTGTTCTTCAGCCACTCGAAGTTGTTTTGATGGGTATCCCAACCACCGAAATTAATCTGCACGAAGCGAACACCGGCTTCTACTAGGCGCCGTGCCAACAAGCACGATTGGCCGAAGTAGTTGCGTCCGTAAGCATCGCGCAGCTTATCAGGCTCTTCGTGGAGGTTAAACGCCTTTTTCGCGGCAGGCGAGGTAACCAGCGCGTAGGCTCTTTGATAAAACTCATCCATCGTGAGCGCTGCCGGGGCCGCCGTCTCCGTGTTTCGTTGCCAATCGTCGAGTGCGGTGCGCAGCAGTTGACGTCGCTCCATACGCGCCTGATCGATCCCGCCAGGCGGTGTAATGTCGTTTACGGTAAAGCCGGGGTTGTTCGGATCGCCGTTGATGATGAAGGGATTGTACTGATCGCCCATGTAGCCCCCGCCGCCGTGGTTAAATTGAAGTCCTCCGAAGGAGACGAAGGGCGGCATGGCGTTTTGGTAACCCTTTTCGCGGGCAACAACGGCACCGTAGCCCGGATATTCGATGGCTCTTGAGAAAGGATAGCCGGTAAGCAGGTAGCTTGTGGCCGTTTCATGGGTTCCATCCGGTGAGGTGACGGAACGAACGATGGAGAACTTATCCGCATGTCTGGCCAGCTTTGGCAGGTGCTCCCCAATTTGGATGCCCGACACATTCGTGGCAACGGCACCAAATGGGCCGCGAATATCCTGTGGAGCATCCGGTTTGGGGTCAAAGGTGTCTATGTGGCTTGGCCCTCCTCCCATCCACAGCAGGATGCAGGAGATGTCTTTGATGTTGGTTTTGCCCGTCAATACCTTCTCGGCATAGGCGGCGCGAAACAGGTCTGGCATGGTCAAACCCAACACCGACAAGGCTCCAATGCGGAGCACGTCCCGACGAGTAATGCCGTCACAATCTCGATGTTTACCTAGTTCGATCTCTATCATGGTTTCAACCTCCTCTGCACTTAGCAGGGTTACGGCCTGAAGGCCGTTTGTTTTAGTGATTGAAGATAAACTCCTTTGTGCCAAGCAGCGTGGCGAGTACATCTTGGAAGACATGCTCTCTATGCTCGCTGAAGATAAGGGCGCCTAAGATGATGTCTCTTTCGCGCTGGGTAGGTAAGCGCCCCAACGTAGCGAGATAGAGATCGTTGATGATCGTGTTATCGGATGCTCCCGATTTGATGAGTTTGGCGATGCGCCCATCCGGCGAGTCGACTCGATTGTTGATATCGTTCCCGTTCATCAGCTCGAGGGCTTGCGAAAGGTTGGGGGTTTCGTTGCGCTCGCACTCGCAGGAGGTCAAGCGTTGTGGCCGCCCGAAGATATTGAGAAAGTCAGAGCCGACGTTTGGGTCGGGCAGGTCTATAGCACGGATACCGGCGGGCAGCCCACCGAAATGCGGAGTGGTACCGCAAGCCTTATCTATAGCGTCGGAAAGCACCTCGGCAGGTAGTCGCCTCGGCACGTAGTGTGTAAAGAAGAGGGTATCTTTGGCGTTATCCACCGTGGCCCGGCTGCTACGTTGATAGGTTCGGGTGAGACAGAGCACGCGCAGATAGTGCTTCACATCGAAGTGAAACTGAAGCAGGGTATGCGTTAATAGGTCGAGCAGAGGCGGGTTGGTCGGTGGGTTGGTAACGCGCAGATCGTCAATGGGGTTCACAAGGCCGGTACCCATGACGTAGGCCCAGTAGCGGTTAGCCCAGTTGGTGGCAAACCATGGGTTTTGAGGGCTTGTGATCCAGTTAGCCAAAATAAGGCGTCGGTCGCCGGTGGCATCTGGGTTGTATTTACCATCTTTTTCCAGTGCGGCCAAATGAACGCCAAGAGGAACGGGAGGGGCTACCTTGCCGGTGGCGGGATTTACCACCTCTCCATCGTCACGCACATAGACAACCGTGTCGTTTCCGAAGATACCGAAGTCTTGGCTGCCCTTTTGACCGATGCGGGCAAAGAAGGCGGCAAAACGGTAATAGTCCTCCTGACTCCACTTCTCAAAGGGGTGATGGTGGCATTTTGCACACTGCAATCGCACGCCTAGGAACACTTGGCTTGTGGTCTCGGCCATTTCGGAAGGGTCGTGGGAGACGCGATAAAAGTTGGCCGGCCCATTGGTGTAGGTGCTGCCCTCGGCTAAGATAAGGGTGCGCACCATCTGGTCAATGGGGACGTTTTGCTGGATTTCACTATGAAGCCAGTTGTCGAAGCTCCACATGCCCTTCACTTGAAGGTCATTGCGATTTACGCGGAGCAGGTCGGCCCATTTAAGCGCCCAGTAGTCGGCATATTCCGGCCGATTCAGCAACGTGTCAATGAGGTGTGCGCGCTTATTGGGGTCTTTGCTGGCGACGAACTCCTCGATTTCACGCGGGCTTGGTGCCGTTCCGATGAGGTCGAAGAAAACGCGGCGGATAAAGGTGCGATCGCTGCAGATGGGGGAGGGAGAGAGGTGCAGCGCTTTCTGCTTCTGTTCTACGAGCGCATCAATCTCATCGACGATTTTCTGATCGGGGTCGGCCGGGTTGGCATGGTAGCCTGCGGTCTGAGGCGTGTAAGGAGTGTGGCTAGGATAAGGAACCATGACAATACACACGGTGGCCAGTCCGCCGAAGCGTGCCATAATCGGCGTTTGTCCGCTGCCCACGGCGCGTACCACTCCGTCTGGCGTACAGGAGGCCACCCCATCGTCAATGGTATTGATGTTTGCCAGCGAGGTGACATTACGCACAGAGCCGTCACTGTAGGTTGCTTTTACGATGATATGAAAAGGAGGACTCCCTTTGTAGGCCACTTTCTCGGAGGGCGATACCGCAATGGAGACCAGCTTCGGCTCATTTGGGTTCGGGCCGGGGGCGCCCTCTTGTATCCAATGAAGGAGAGTGTAGTAGTAGCTGGAACCGGGGATAAGGCGCCGGCCGCCTCCATGAGGAACCGTCATCGTGGGCTTAAGCAGAATAAGGCTGTGGATGGGGTCGGCCACATTCACGCGTCGCCCCTTGGCCTGACGGGTTAAGGCGATGTAGTCCAGATCACTATCGGTGCCAAAAAGGGAGAGTTTAAACCCCCCTTTGCCATATTGAGAGCCATGGCAAGCGCCCTGATTGCATCCAAGCCGTGTAAGGGTAGGCTCCACGTCGTTGACGAAGCTAACGTAGCCAGCAGGGAGATGGGACTGCACGTGCAGTTGGCTGCTAGGCGAGAGATTGCGCGGCACCGCGAAAGCCGGCGATAGAAACCCACCAAGCAAAAACAACAGACCCCCAAGTGCTGAGGCTCGGCAGAAAGAGGGCGTTACGAGCAGATTGTGTCTCATCGCGTTTCTCCTTTGGCAGGAGCGATCTTTACGAACCGCCTTCATTAAGAATAGCACATTATAGGCCGCTCGGCCTGCTTTTATGACACAAATTTAGACAACCCCGCAGCACCGTTGTTGCAAAATTTTTGATAAACCGGTATTTCTCAGAGCCTTTGCTTGGTGAAAGGTTGTGCTATCTCCATTTTCGGCAGGCCGTTCTCTGAAATATACGGAGGCGCCTTAGCCGATACCACGCGTGTAGCGATGTTTGACCCCTTTCGGAAAATAGGCTGGATCGTCGGTAGGATGCAGGCTTACCTCTGGTGTGCGTGCATGTTCTGGCACGTAATTGGCAAATTCGGTATTCAGCCGCTCCAACTGCTGGCGAATCGAAGCGGCTATTTGAGGGATCATCTCTTCTGTGGGGGTTTTATGAGGAGCAAGCTCCACTGCGACATGGAGGTAGCGATTGGCATCGGCATCTTCGCGAACCTCCATCACGAAGCGGCCGGTAACCCAGTGTTTAATCGGCTCCTGCTCCAACCCTACGGTTACATTTTCCGGATAGATGTTGGCGCCGTAGTAGGAAAGGGTGAAATCGGAACGCCCAAAAACGTAGACAAAGGGAAGTTTGCGATATGTCAACCCACATGTGGCCAATTCGCGGAGGGGGTCGAAGCGCCAATCCTGTAGAAAGGCCATGAGCTTTTCAAAGGGAACCACCCCGCCTGTGTCGAGGATATTGTAGCGAATAAGGGGGATGCCGTTGTTGCCGGAAAACAGGAGTTTCCCCTCGCTACACTCAAAGAAGCGTGTATAGGGATCGTATTGGGCGAGAGTTGGCAGGCGCGACTCTCCGAAAATCTGTTCTGCCGCTTTGGGGTTATCTGCAAACCAACGCCGAATGGCGATGGAGAGCGGGGTTTCATTGGCAAGCACCCCGGCATCGGCGGTGCCGTAGAGAGAGGCCGAATCGGTAAGAGGAGAGGTCGAACCGACGCGCTCTCCGATAAGGCTGCGCCACTCCTCACTAAAAACCTCGCCGGCAGTGACCCATCGGATGGCGTAATGCGACCATTCTATACCCAGAGCCAGTCCTTGATCCACCACGTTTTTGATGAACGGAGGATAACCTAAGAGAACCGTTTGCGAAAAATAGGGCGCTAATTCGCGTACCACCCGAAAGATTTCTTCGAGATTGTTACCGGGTGTGGCTACCGTGATAGGATAACCTTTTGCAGCTAAATGCCTACAGCACGCCGTTGTGTACATGCCACCAACCCAGGTGCCAAGCGCAAAGCAGACCACTGCAAGGGTGGGCTTTTGGTGGGCAGAAAAACTGTCGCGAAAAATTTGCTCGAAGCGCACGGCGATCTGAAGCTCATCGGTAAGAAAGCGCGGCCATATACAGGGTTTGCCGGTAGAGCCGGATGAGGTGGCGATCATGTCGCATTCGATAAACGTTCCGTTGCGGCAGAGATCATCGAGGGGGTTCTGAAGGATGTAGTTTTGCTTTGTGAGCACGGGAAGTCGCTGAAAATCTTCAAACGTTTGTACGCGAACGATGCCCTGATCGTTCAAGAATCGCCGATAGGCAGGAACATGGGCCACCGTATCGTGAAATAGCCGCAGTACGTGCTCTTCGGGTGTTTGAGGTTTTGGCGCCAAAAGTTCATCGAGTGGAGTTGTAAGAAACTCGCGATAGGCTGTGAGCACATTTTCCGGTCGCGCCTCAAGCGACATTGTGTAGTCCTCCCACGAATCGGCGGTCGCAACATCTAATTGCACTATCGGTTCGCAATTTCCTTCATAAAATTGCGGCGTGAGACCCCCTGCCTAAAGGTAGAGTGGATAAACCGCCTCCTCCTTCCTAGAAGCCCTGTTGCCGTGTATCGGTATACTGAGCCTCCTGCTTCTTGATAAACTTTCTGGCCGAAGGCGTCCTTACCCAGAAAATCGCAAGATTTTAGACCCCGGCGTCGGCTTTGAAGTCGCTTCGGGTTAGGCGCAAGTCGCCTGCTTTAGGAGAGGGTATCTGAGTCTAGGAAAGACAGGGTAGATGGTATGAACTTCCTGCGCAAATTGCTGCCGACTAAGGGACGCTCCCACTCACCGGAATTGAGTAGGTGCGGTAAAGCTACTCCTCTTTGGGAAGTAGGCGATGGAGAAGCGGCGCCATGGTAAGCCCTTGAAGCAGGATGGAGACGGCAACGGTGCCGAACGTCATCGCAACGAGCTGAGGGCGAAAGGGAAATCGTGTCGAGAGGCTGAGCACAAGCGCCATGGAGAGCGCTCCTCGCAGGCCACCCCACCATAGAATATGCTGCCAACGTAACGGAATGGAGGCGTTTAGGCGGTTTGCCAAAAAAGAGAGCGGGTAGATGCCGAGCCGCCCGACGATAACCGAAAGAGCCGCCACCAGCGCGGCTTTCCACAACGAGAGCCACGGTAAAGAGGCCAGTTCCGCGCCGATCAGCAGAAATACCAACGAGTTCACCACGAATTCGGCGTACTCCCAAAAGGCATAGACCGCCTCCTTCGTGGGGGCCGACATGGCCTCACTACCGATATGGCCTACGATGAGACCGGCAGTTACTACCGACACCACCCCCGATGCGTGAACTCGGTCGGCAACAAGGTACGAGCCAAACGCGGTGACGGTGGTAAGCATCAGCTCGAGGAGGTGATCATCCACATGACGATGAAAGAGTGAGGCCAAAAGGCCGATAACGCCTCCGATGCCGATGCCTCCCAAAAGCAGGGTGGCGAAGTGCAGCCCAAGGCCTGCCGGGGAGGCATGTCGCCCTAATGCCGTTTGGGTGGCGATGGTGAAAAGGACGGCGGCGAGGCCGTCGTTAAAGAGGCTTTCCGACTCGATGAGGAGGGTCAGCCTGGCCGGAGCGCCGAGTTTTTGGAACACGGCGATGACGGCAATAGGATCGGTTGCCGAAATGAGGGCACCGAACACAAACGCCACTTTCAAGGGGATGGGAAGGAACCAGGCACTCCCAAAGGTAACCACCAATGCCGAGATCAGGGTGGCGCCGAAGGTGTAGATGCAGATCGGCAGAAGGTTCGTTTTTAGGTCTTGATAGTCTAAAAGCAGGGCCGTTTTAAACAGCAGCGGTGGGAGAAAGAGAGTAAGAAGCACGTGAGGGTCGAGCCGTGCCCGCGGCAGCAGGTGGCTAAAGCCGATGACCAGCCCCGCCCCCACAAGAGCCGCCGCGTAAGGAATCTGCAGTTTTCGGGCAAGGAGGGCTACGAAAACGGCAATTAAAAACAAAGGCAGAAACAGGTTTGGGTCGAATGGGCCGGTCACAAAAGCCTCTTTTATATCAACTGGCTTCGCGTGGTGATGTGGATCATGATGATAATACCTAAAAATTACACTTGACGAAAGAGGAGAGGTGTGGTATAACATTATAAGATAATAGGAGCGCTCGATAATAGGAGCGCTCGATAATAGGAGCGCTCGATAATAGGAGCGCTCGATAATAGGAGCGCTCGATAATAGGAGCGCAACTATGACCTATAAGCAAAGAATCGGACACTTTTTGCTCTCACTTGCCATTTCTCTAACGATTAGCGCAAGCTCATTCGGGCAGAATGCTCCCCCTCCTTCCTATCCTATGCCCCCAACCTCAGGTACAGGTGGCGGGACGACCGGAGCAGTTTCTGATGATCCCACCGGTCATTGGCAAATTACTATTACTTCCGATGGTAAGACGACTATTCAAAGCAACACAGGTAGCTTCACCGCTCCCTGGAGTGTCGATAACGCACATTTAAGCTTTGGTATTGCAGGATCCTTTCCTCTATCCCTGCCTAATCTACAAGTTGGACAATACCTAAATATCTCTACGACTGGCAAATCAACGGTTCATTGTCAATGGGTGGATCAAAATGGGAATCCGGCGCCAAATCCGCCAAGCAGGCTCTATCTGCTTGTAAACGCCACATGGGGCTGTACTGTTGGCCTCTTTTGGACCGAGACGAATAGTTCACCTAACCCATCGTTGCGACCTTATGTGCAGTACAGTGCGGATGCGGATGCAGGTATAGCAGGTGCTAACAAAACTGTCTTGGATTTAGTGGATTCTTACAGTGTTATTTCTCAAACGTGGCCCGGACTTGATGTTTTGGAACTAGATGGCTCCTCCGGAGATATTACGTTTGATGTCACTCCAAATCTGGCGCTGTCTGTCTCGGTAGTCTACCCTTTGCCTGATGCTGGAGACTCCGTCTATGCGGGGATTCAAGGAAGCACTAGTTTTCGTCAGCTTCTACCTGTGGAAGTAACATGTCAAGAAATAGAGCCTTCTTATTATAAAGATAGCAATGGAAATAGAGCCATGCATTTTCGCAACTCGGATTTGTCTATAGATGTAGATACTGTTGCCGATTTTGGTCAGGACTACATTCCACCTTTACCTGTGTTTCCGCCATCTACCCCACTTGTTGCCTCTCCAAGATATCATGCAGAGCATACTTTTCAAGCAGTTCAAGATATCTATACAAATCCTCAATGGCTGTGGACGATTACTGGAGATGATGCAAATTCGGTTTCTTTAAGAAGTCCTAATGGTTATTTCAGCACAGACTTTACGACAAACCCGTTGGACTGTTTCTTTGCCATAGGTGGCGCTGATGGGATTAATAGCCCTAGTAGTGTTAAGTTCCCTAGAAGCGACACTATCCATGTAAGCGTAAGCGGCAAGAATCCGGATGGAAGTGACGGCCCTTCGTTTGTAAATGAGATGCGAGTTACATGGCATCGAAGTGCAGAAAACTGGCAGCCATATAAAAATCCTGTTTATGCTACGCCCGTCTATCCGCCAGTATCGGTAGAATCTCCGGGATACGCTTATAAAAATTCATCCATTCGGGCTACGTTTCAGTATGATAATTTTCAATGGGCTTTCCTTAGCCACTTAACTCAAGATGTTACCATGATACTTACAGCGCTAGCCCCGGAAGATCCGGTATTTATAGCTCTCTTGGCGGCCGCCGGTGTTTTCGTTAACTCCCAAATGCAAAACCCAAAAGAGGTAAATCAGGAGGTGTCGTTCAACGATGCCTGGAGTAGTATCTATTCTAGCTTCTATCCTGATCGGAGTCACTCGATGAATCAATATCAGATGTACCCCCTAATGGCCGTCACCTATCAAGCCCAGTACTTTGTGGCCGACGGCTATGACCAACATGGATATTCCGGCAATGTATACGGATATGTCGAGAAGGTAAGCACCATTGAGCTGTGTGGCGATTTTTACCTGATAACGGATCCACCGCCTGGAATGTAAAATTATTCGTGCTTGATATATATGGATACTCTATCGTTGGAGGACTTTCTATGAGCAATAAGCGCCTGATGGTGTCTTTGGGGGTAGGTTTTTTGACGCTCACTATGGCTGTGTGGGGACAGCGCACGCAGCCGTCATTCTCACCCAACCCTCCATCTCCCTCGCACTTTCTAGGGCACCCACGCCTGTTTCATCCAAGAAAACTAAGCCAGATCATTCGCGACTCGTTGCCGGCACCTCTATCAAGCCCCACGCAGGCCGAGTGTAATCGGGTCATCACTCAGGCCGTATACACTCTTTCACAATCCTGGACGGCGGATAACCGCCCGTTCCGCCAGGCGCGGCTACAGATAGAGAGGCTCTATGCGAAAATGGATGTGCCCACCTTCATGCAAAAAGTGGTGCTGCCTTACCATCGCGCCGCTTTAAAGCACCCCACCGATGCCCTCACCGTGTTTCGCTACGGCTACGCGCTGCGGTTAGGCGCTTTCAGTATGGTAAATGGTTTTGACCAATTTGTTACTTTAAAGCTGCTGGCTACTCCAAAGCCTCCTTATGCATGGGATTATGCACGCATGATGTATCTCTGGCTCGGCCTACTTCCTGACGATGGCAATATGGGGGGGTACATCTTTGAAAACTACCCAGCGGTGATGCGCGCAGGCAGTAAGTTGCTTCGTGATGCCCCAAATGACCGCTACGTGGCCGATGTCTATGCGGCCGATCTCGTGCTGAGTAACGATGCCCAACAAAAAACAAAAGGATTGAAATTAGCACGGCAACTGACCGAAAAGTACCCCAAAACCTACAGTCCCTGGGCGACGATAGCGAACTACTACGGGCAGCGATTCGCGCGACATCCGAACAAAGCCGACGCCGAGCAAGCTCTTGAAGCCACACGTAACTGTTTGTTATATGCGCCACGCGATCCGTATAACAACGAAAACGGTGCAATGACCACTTATCTACAAGAGGTGATAGATCGCTACGAAGAATGGATTAAGACACATTCAAAGTAGTTCGACTAACTCAAGATGTTGCTATAATGCTTACTGCGCTGACCCCGGAAGATTTTATAGCTCTCTTGGCGGCCGCCGGTGTTTTCGTTAACTCCCAAATGCAAAACCCAAAAGAGGTAAATCAGGAGGTGTCGTTCAACGATGCCTGGAATAGTCCCTATTCCAGCTGGTATCCTAAACGTGATGATAATAACCAGAGTCAATATAAGATGTACCCCCTAATGGCCGTCACCTATCAAGCCCAGTACTTTGTGGCCGACGGCTATGACCAACATGGATATTCCGGCAATGCATACGGATATGTCGAGAAGGTAAGCGCCATCGAGCTATGTGGCGATTTTTACCTGATCGGAACGGATTCCCCATACAATCCTTAAAATAGGAGCGGCATCTCATGAGAAGGGAGAGACACTTCAGTCTATATACGAAAGCATGGGGAGGAGTCGTTGGGGCGATGGTACTGGCTGTAGTGGGATGCGCGCAACCTCCGTTGCATTCTCTTCCCGGCATGGTTAATCGCCCGCGTGCACGCTTGTATCGTCCTACAAAAATTAGCCAAATTATAAGAGACTCCATTCCGGTAGATCGTCAACCCGCAACAACAGCCTCCTATATGGCCGCTATTCAGGCTGCCATAAGCTGGGCGACCGCACCTTGGACGGCGGATAACCGCCCGTTCCGCCAGGCGCGGCTACAGATAGAGAGGCTCTATGCGAAAATGGATGTGCCCACCTTCATGCAAAAGGTGGTGCTGCCCTACCATCGCGCCGCTTTAAAACACCCCGCCGATGCTCTCACCGTGTTTCGCTACGGCTACGCGCTGCGGTTAGCAGTGGGGATGTTTCCAACACCATACGATGAATATCTCACGTTGAAACTCATCGGCACTCCAAAGCCTCCCTACGCATGGGACTATGCGCGGATGATGTATGCCTACACCGGTGCATTTGCGGATGAGGTAAGCATTGGGGGATACATCTTCCAAAACCATCCTGAGGTGCTCGCAGCCGGAGAAAGGTTATTTCAGCAAGCACCAAAGGATAAAATACTCGCTAGCCTCGTTGCTTTCGACCTGGTCAAGAGTGGTGACCCCGCGAAGGCACTAAAAGGCCTGCATCTTGCGGAGCAGTTCGCTAAAATATATCCCACCCATTATGGCTTTTATGCAATCATAGCAAACTATTATGCGGATAGGTTCCAAAAACATCCGAACCGAGCCGATGCAATCAAAAATCTAGAAGCGGTGAAAAAATGCTTACAGTTTTGCGCCAAAGACCCCTACAACAATGAGGACAATAGCTCTGTCACGGAGCTGCAATTGATTATTTCGCGATTAGAGCAATGGCTGCGAGAGCATCCTCAATAAGTGACCGGCTTATGCATAAACCATATTGCCTGCATAGGTTCGTAGAGCTGGTAAACGCGTCCGTCTGGGCAACAGAGGAAAAATGTGGGTGTGGCATTAACTCCGCATTGTTGCCCGAGTTTCATGTCGGCGCGCACCCTTTGTTTTGCCGCCTCGACCTGCGCTTGAGATAGGTGGCTGATGTTAATGTGGAGTTGGTCTAACATATGCCGGACCTGCTGTGGAGAGACCTTCGTTTTTAGAGCGTAAAGCCCTTCATAGACCCGCCAAAATTGCCCTAACTCACGCGCCATTTCACTTACCATAGCGCACTGCATGGCGTACGGATGGAACTTAAGCGGGAAATGGTGAAAACAGAAACTCAGCCGATCTGGGTACATAGCAAGTAGCTTCTCCACATCCGCAGCGCGGTAAGCACAAGCAGGGCACTGATAATCTCCGAACTCAACTAGGGTATAGGGAGCGCTTGGGTTGCCAAACCGCTGTTTTTTGTCTCCGATAAGTAGCCCTGCTGCAATGGAGACACGATGGGGCTGTGCGCTAGAAACAACAGTTTGACGGCTTGCCTGAACGCGGTAAAGGACAAAGAACATCAACGTTTGCAGCACAAAAAGCACTGCAATCCATCTTTCATGCCTACGCATAGCTTGTTCTCCTAAGCTTAAGGGTGAACCCTCGCCCGGACCTTAAAGGCCGGAATCGGCATTATCGAGGGCATCCTCTCTCTGTAAAATGGTACACATCTTCACGTGAAAATCGGCAAAGAGCACATCCCAAAAGCCGGGTGTACAAGAGTCTTGATATGCACGGTTATGCCAACAGTTGTAATCCTGCATCAGTAAGCTGTCTGAAGGCTGTTGAAAATAGCTTAAGGGAACGATTGAAAGCCCAACAAGGTCGTTGTAGGCGTAACTCGATCCAAAAGTGTCGAAATAGGTGTTCTTTGGTTGAAGACAGGCCCGCGTGGAGGCCGGATCGAGCCGATCATCCGGGCATTGATAGACCAAGTTCGACACGACATAGGGTTTTAGCACTGTACGAATATCAGGTAGTATAGCGGCTCTCTCGTCCAGCGGATCGCCCAACGCTATGGCATGGCACTTTGTAACGACGTCTTTGGTGACTTGATTGGGGGCATAGGGCAGGAAGTCGTCGTAGTCTTGGGTGTAAAGTGCGATGCCCATACCGATTTGGCGCAAGTTAGAGACGCAAGTGATTTTGCGTCCATTTTCTCGAGCGGCAGCAAACACCGGGAAGAGCAATCCCGCTAAAACCGCTATGATTGCTATAACGATAAGCAACTCAATAAGCGTGAAGCCGGTTTGCGTTTTCATGGGGTTTACCTCGTGTGCATCTGTTCGTGCTGATCCTCTTGAAGCAGACTAGCAGCCATATCGTGAACAGACGGATTAGGGTCGGTAAGAAACCGCTGGGCTACGTTGCGCCAAGAGGGGTCGTGGAAGTTACGTAAAGAGACCAGGGCAGCAGCCCGCGTCAGGGGGTCTTTATCTTCGAGGAATTGGGCCATCAGCTTGCGGGCTTGTACTTCGTAGGGAGTTCCTTGTGTGGCAGAAAGATGGCGAGCCACCATATGTCGAAGGGCTGGGTTTTGATTGGCATAGTCCACATAGCGTTGCCATTCTGCGGGGGACAACTGTTTAGCAAAGAGTTTCTGATCGAGGCGACGGGCGTCATAAAGTTCCTGCGGTGCAAGGCCGTAGCTGTGCGCCTGTTGGACGATGTCTGCTGGGAGGGGGGGATGGGTGAAACGATACAGCAACCCAACCCCTAATACCAGCACTAAACCCAGTCCTACAGGGATGGCCCACTTGAGTTGTTCGGAGTTTCGGGCTTTATTTCCGTTCATATTCTTCACCTGTGGTAGATTTTCCTTCTTTCGCTTTCCGTTTTAGTTGCTTGCATCCTTACATGGATAGCCAGGCGCATGACTGTCACAAGCAGAATAGCAGTTTTCCTGAGCGGCAGAGCCACTAGGGCACTGATTCGTGCAATCCTGTTTGCAGGCGGTGCAGGTTGGTGCTTTTGAGCAGCTCATGCAACAAGCTGGATAGGGACTACTCGTGTTATAGGGGGAGACATTGGCATAGATAGCCCCTGGCATTCCAAGCAGCATACCCAGCGCAAAGTTGCGCCATAGATGTTTCATAAGTAGCTTAAAACTCCTTTCTTGGTAATAGAGAGTATATCTCCTTTTGTAAAAATCAGTACCACTAATTGCAGGCGCTTACCATGTCTGCGGTAAAAGCCTGTTGGACGATGTCTGCTGGGAGGGGGGGATGGGTGAAACGATACAGCAACCCAACCCCTTATCACAAAGCGAGAACAAAAGCGGAACTCCTAACACCATGAGAAACGTATTTAAAAATACCCTACGGGGGTATATACTCCAACAAGAGGCTTGTATGGTCGCACTGCCTAATTCAACCAAAAACCGAAAACTACGCAATCGAGTGCGTCGCATCGAAGGCCAAATCCGCGGCATCGGCCGCATGATCGAGGAAGGGCGATACTGTGTAGACATCCTCCATCAAATAGCGGCTGCCCGCTCGGCGTTGGATGCCTTGGGCATCGAGCTGCTGGTTCAACACCTCCAAACCTGCGTGCTCGGCCACAACACCGAGAACGCCCACCCCGATTCGCGGCAGCTTACCCAGGAGGAGCTTCTGCAAGAGGTTCATAAGGTTTTGACGCATTTTCTTAAAAGCTAGGAAGGAGACTGCGATGACGAAAACAACCACTTTGCGCATTGAGGGCATGAGCTGTGAGGCCTGTGTGAGGCATGTTACCGAGGCCCTCACACGCCTTGATGGCGTGGAGAGCGCGGCGGTGAGCTTGCAAAACAAGAGCGCCCAGGTGGTTTACGACCCCGAGCGCGTGCAACTGCAACAGCTTTTGGATGCTGTGGAAGAGGAGGGATACGAGGCGTTTGCCGATGGATAGCCCCTAACTGGGCGATAAGAAAGGTCACATAAATGGCTCTCGAGGAAAAAACGACACTAGATACCACGCCGGCTTCATCCTCTCAAGGCCAAGAGGCCGTCTGCACGCTGGATATCGAGGGAATGCACTGCGCCTCCTGTGTGCGACGCATTGAGCGCTCCTTGCAAAAAGTGGAGGGCGTTCGCGAGGCTCGCGTCAATCTAGCTACCAATCGGGCTGTTGTGGTCTACAATCCCGAACAGGCGGAGCCTGAGGTACTTATTCATGCCGTGGAGAGGGCCGGCTACGGAGCCAAACCGGTGTCTGAAGAGAGAGACTTTGCCCATCACGCGCTCTCAATGCCTGAAAAAGAGGCTGCTGCCACTCCGTCGCACGACCATGGTTCTGCGCATTCCTCCGATACCGCGCGCTTAAGGGAGCTGATAGTCGCTGTCGTGCTCACGGCTCCCGTTTTAGGGCTTTCCATGGGGATGCCCCATCGCTCGTTCGCTCTCAACATTCTGCTGGCCGTTCTCAGCGCCATCGTCGTGTTCGGGTTGGGAAGAGAGCTTTTTGTGGGCGCTTGGCGTGCCTTTCGCTACAGCCACAGCGCCACGATGGACACGCTGATCGTGGTGGGCGCCACGGCGGCCTATGGCTATAGCCTGTTCCAACTCGCTGCTTCTGTCCATCCCCAACTCTACTTTGAGACGGCTGCTACCATCGTGACCTTTATCCTACTCGGCCGCTATTTAGAGGAGAGAGCCAAACGTAAGGCGGCCAGCGCCATTCAGGCCTTGGCCGAGCTTTCACCGAGAACCGCCACGGTGGTTACCGAAGATGGGGAACGCGAGGTTCCGTTGGAGCAGGTAAGGCCGGGCGATATTCTACGGGTGCGCCCCGGAGAGAAGATCGCCGTGGATGGCGTGGTAACGGAGGGCGTTTCTGCTGTAGACGAGTCGCTGCTGACAGGGGAGAGCCTCCCTGTGGAGAAACGCCCGGGCGACAAGGTGGTTGGAGGGACTTTGAACCAGAGCGGTACCCTGCTCTATCGTGCAACGGCCACCGGCTCCGACACCGTGCTCGCCCATATGATGCAGATGGTGGAAGAGGCCCAGACGAGCAAGGCGCCGGTGCAGCGGCTGGCCGATGCGGTGGCGGCCGTTTTTGTGCCGCTCGTCTTCGCCGTGGCGCTGCTCACCTTTGGCATCCGTTTTTGGGCCTTTCATGAGAGTGTAACGTTGGCGCTTACGGCGGCTGTGGCCGTGCTGGTCATCGCCTGTCCATGCGCCCTTGGTTTGGCCACACCCACCGCCATCCTTGTGGGCACCGGTAGAGGGGCACTGATGGGCATTCTCATCCGCAACGGAGAGGCGTTGGAACGTGCCCAGGCGGTTCGTAAGGTTGTGTTCGACAAAACGGGCACCCTCACCGAAGGGCGTCCTTCGGTAACCGATATCGTTGTGGTGAAGGGATCGGATGCCTTAGATCGGGAGCGCGAACTGCTCTATTTGGCCGCCAACGCCGAACGCGGCTCGGAACACCCTTTGGCAAAAAGCCTCGTGACCAAAGCTGGCCCTACGCTGCTGACGGCGCAGGTAGCCGATTTTTCGGCTAAGGCCGGCGCGGGCGCGGTGGCCTCGGTAGATGGTCGGATGGTGTGTGTGGGGAACCGTCGGCTAATGGAGGAGCAGGGTATCGCGCTCGATGCCACCCTGCTTGCCCATGCAGAGACGCTGGAATCGCAGGGAAAAACGGTTGTGTTTGTAGGAGTGGAGGGCACCCTGCTCGGCATCGTGGGCATCGCCGACACGCCCCGCCCGGAGGCAAAAGAGGCTATTGCCGACCTGAAAGCGATGGGGCTAGAGGTCGCCATGTTGACCGGCGATTCGAAACGCGTAGCTCAGGTGGTGGCACAAGAGCTTGGCATCGCCGAAGTGTACGCCGAACTGCAACCACACCAAAAGGTCGAGACCATAAAGCGGTGGCAGGCGAAGGGGCGCGGGCCTATCGCCATGGTGGGCGATGGCATTAACGATGCAGCCGCTTTGGCGCAGGCCGACATCGGCATTGCGATGGGGAAGGGCACGGATGTGGCCAAAGAGGCGGCCGATATCACCTTGGTGGGGACGAACTTACGGAACGTGGCGAAGGCGCTCCGCCTTTCTCGCGCCGTGATGGGGGTCATTAAGCAGAACCTCTTCTGGGCGTTTCTATTCAACACGGTTGGCATTCCGTTGGCGGCTTTTGGAGGCCTCAACCCCATGATCGCCGCTTTGGCCATGGCCTTCAGCAGTGTGGCCGTGGTCTCGAATTCGTTGCGTCTGCGCACCTTACGCCTATAGACCTGCATTTTGCTGCAGGAATCGGCCCCTGTTAGGGCGAACGCATAATACGTAAGCTCAACCCAAAAGCAACCTATTCAAAGGGGAAACCATGAAAATTACCGAGGTGCGAGTTATCGTTACCTGCCCAGGGCGTAACTATGTGGTGGTCAAAATTCTCACCGATGAGCCAGGGCTTTACGGAGTAGGCGATGCTACCCTCAACGGAAGAGAGCTGGCGGTGGCCGGCCTGCTGCGCGACCACATAGCGCCTCTGCTGATCGGGCGCGACCCCGATCAAATAGAAGACATCTGGCAGATGCTCTTTCGCGGCGCCTATTGGCGCAGCGGCCCCGTGCAGATGACGGCGCTGGCCGGCGTTGACATCGCCTTGTGGGACATCAAGGGAAAGCGTGCCGGTTTGCCGGTCTACTCGCTTTTAGGAGGCAAAACGCGCGACGGCGCTCTGGCCTATACCCATGCCGGAGGACGCGATGCAATAGAGGTGGAAGATAACGTTCGCAAGGCGATGGAGCGCGGCTTCCGATGTGTACGTGCTCAGGTGGCCGTGCCGGGCATGGAAGGAACGTATGGGGTAGGCGGAGCGAAGGAGGCGGCCTCTGCCACCTGGGCTTCTCCCATCCGTCTGTCACGCGGTACGGTGTCGGCCGTCTGGGGCGACGGCGGGCCTATGCCCCCTATAGAGCGATGGGAGCCTTCTCCCTATCTGCGCGTGGTGCCAAAGCTTTTTGCCCACCTGCGAAGCACAGTGGGCGAGGAGGTGGAGCTGCTGCACGATGTTCATGAGAGGCTCACGCCCATCCAGGCCGCCCGGCTTGCCCGTGAATTGGAACCCTTCCATCTCTTCTTTCTCGAAGACTGTTTGCGACCGGAGCACAAGGAGAGCTTTCGACTTATCCGACAACACAGCGTGACCCCCTTAGCGATGGGAGAGCTGTTCCAATCGCGTTGGGATTGCCTCCCGCTGATCACCGAGCAACTCATTGACTATATTCGTTGCGATTTGGGGCACATCGGCGGCATCACCGAGGCCAGAAAGATCGCAGCCATTGCCGAGTGCTATCATGTGCAGACGGCATGGCACGGGCCGGGCGATATTGGGCCGGCCACCCATGCCGCGAACGTGCACCTCGATATCGCCATCCCCAACTTCGGCGTGCAGGAGATGGTCTTCTTCCCCGAGGTTGTACACGAGGTTTTGCCCGGAGCGCCGAACTTCGAGGAGGGCTATCTTCATGTCGCCGATGTGCCCGGACTTGGTGTGGATTTGAACGAGGAGGCCGCCGCGAAGTACCCCTATCGTCGTGCCTACCTGCCCATGGCGCGACGCCTCGATGGCTCGGTGATCGATTGGTAGGATGGCAAACCGAAGGCTGCGGGGGAAGGAGCCGTTGAGGGAAGGCCGTATGCAGGTCTTAAAGGAGGAGCTTTGCGAGCTTCCGCGCGCTCCCATACCGCATTCCGCTCTCCCACCGCTCATCAAGTGGGCGGGCGGAAAAAGATGGCTTCTCCCCTACCTTCTTCCGTTGGTCGCACCTTATCAAGGGAGGCGTCTCGTTGAGCCTTTTGCCGGTTCCATAGCCTTAGCGCTGGCGTTCCGGCCCCAAAGAGCGCTTCTCTGCGATAGGAATCCGCATGTAATGAACTTCTACCGCTGGGTGCAGCGCGGTTTCACGCTATCCGTTCCCATGGAGAACGACAGAGACCTCTACTATGCTCATCGAGAGCGATTTAACCAACTTATTCGGGAGGGAAGGGGGGATAGCGAAGAGGCCGCCCTGCTTTTCTACTATCTAAACCGAACCGGCTACAACGGGCTATGCCGTTTCAACCGCAAAGGCGAGTTCAACGTGCCTTTCGGCAAATATCGGGCGATTCCTTACGAACGCGATTTCACACCCTACCGGCAACTCTTCAAGCATTGGGAGCTTTTAACGGGCGATTTTGAAGCGCTTCCCTTAGAGGAGGGGGACGTACTCTATCTCGACCCACCCTATGATGTGGAGTTTACGTCTTATACCAAGGAGAGTTTTGGTTGGGAGGATCAGGTTCGCTTGGCCGAGTGGGCACGGCGCCATCGCGGCCCCGTCATCCTCTCTAATCAGGCCACTCCGCGCATTCTGGCTCTCTACGAATCGTGCGGCTTCAAGATTTATACGCTTTGGGCACCCCGGCGAATAAGCTGCAACGGAGATAGAACGAAGGCGCTTGAGGTGCTCGCCCTGCGAGGGCTTGAAACCTACTGAAATGCAGCCGCTCTTGAACCGGGAAAGATGGAATAATCTTTGAAAAGCGAGAGGAGGATACCTAAAGAGACGGATGGAACTGCCTGTACCTCACGCAACGGCGCTGCGCGCGACCTGCGTGCTGGAAACGCCGGACCCTCTCATCAACTATGCCTTTCAGTATGCCAAAGACAACATCGCGCGCTGTATGCGCTACTACACGCTTGGGTGGGGCATGAGCAACTGCCCCCATGCCACCACCATTGTGGTGGGGCGCGATACCGGTTGGATGTGTCTAGGTACGGACTATGTGGCGCCCTGGTTTGCTGCCGAAGCGCTTCGTGTTTTCAAGCGTCGCCAAAAACCGAATGGGCAGATCATCGAGTATGTAGACCTGGAAAGCGGCGCCCAATCCGACTATAACCTAAACATCGCTGACAACACCCCGTTCTACCTATGGGCACTGGCGCATCATTGGCAGATGTACGGTGATGAGGCGTTCCGCAGCGAGTTCGCCGATTCGGCCCGAATGGCTTGCGAGCATCTGCTGGCTGAGCGCGGTCCCTCCGGCCTGCTGGTGGGCGTTCCTGCGGGCACCGGCTCTTATGGCACGTTCGGCTGGCGCAACATTATAGAGGGCTATGTGCAGGCCGGGGAGGTTACCGAGATCAATGCGCTCTCGGCGATGGCCCTTCGGCTTATGGCCGATTTTCTTGAGGAACCTCGCTATCTGCAGGAGGCCGAACGGCTTCAGGAGGCGATTAACACCCAGCTGTGGGCCAATGGTTTGTACCTGCTAAATCGGTATGAGGGAAAGCCCAACCCGCAGGTAACCGGCGACATGGTGTTTCCCGTGCTTTGCGGGGTGGCATCGGAAGATAGGGCGCGCGCCGTGCTGACTCGGCTTTCGCAGTCGGATTTTTGGAGCTTGAGGGGGATGCGCACGCTGCCGAGCACCGATCCGCACTATCACCCGGAGCGGGCCTATGGGCTTTTGGGGGGAAGCTGGCCCAACCTAACGCTTTGGTATGCGGCGGCGGTAGCCCCTTACGACCCCGACACGGCCCTAAACGCCATTCGGCTTGTGGCGCAGCCGGTTGTGGAGGAGATGCCGCCGGAGGTGAACGTGCATCGTGGCGAGTTCGCCGAGTTCTTTCATGGCGAGACCGGTGTGAACTTGGGGATGCACCTCTCTCCATGGGTAGCACCTACCTTTATTTGGGCGGTGCTTGAAGGGCTTTTGGGGCTGCGTTGGGAGGCAGGGGAGGCTCGGTTCAAGCCCCATTGGCCCTATGAATGGCACGAAGTCACCTTGCAGAACGTTCCTACATCGAAAGGGGCAAAAGATTACGTGCTGGAGCGAGAACGGTGAGTGAGATGAATAAAATAATATGCTAATAGAAGAATATCCTACCTTGCGCCGGAGTGCATGGGGGGTGTATAATGAATTTGTTGCTAAAGAGGTCTTTGCGAGAGTGAGGAGCACGAAAATTGTCATCGGCCAAAGTTGATAAAGAACTGGAAATCCTGATCCGTGCCCGCTACCCCATTATCTACATCGTATCATGGGAAGAGCAGCGGGTAGAGGACGCTTTGCGGCGCATCGCCCAGGAGCGCGGAAAAAAGCTTTTTGTGTGGACGGTTACCCAAGGTATGGTGACCAATCCCAACCACCGAGATAACGCCACCCGCGATCCTTTGGCGGCGCTCGATGCCGTGAACGATTCACGCGATCAGGCGATCTTCCTTTTAAAAGACTTTCATGCCTTCATCAACGATGTTACGGTGACGCGAAGACTGCGCGACCTCGCTCTCGTTCTTAAAACCTCACATAAATCGCTTATCATTCTCGCCCCGTTCCTTAAGCTGCCTTCCGAGCTTGAGAAGGACATCGCCGTTGTGGACTATGCCCTGCCGGACTACGAAGACCTCGACCTCATTCTTGAGCGCGTGATCCAGGCGGTGAAAGATAACCCAAAGGTGAACTGTAATCTCAGCGAGTTGGAGCGTGACCAGGTTTTAAAGGCCGCTCAGGGGCTGACGGCCATGGAGGCCGAGAACGTGTTTGCCCGCTCGCTCATCGAGCGCAATCGCTTCGATGTGGACGTGATCCTCGGCGAGAAAGAGCAGATCATCCGAAAATCCGGCATCCTTGAGTACTATCCCTTCAATGAGGGCATTCAGGATGTCGGTGGTCTCGACCTCCTTAAAGATTGGATGCAAAAACGCACTGTGGCCTTCTCGGAGAAGGCAAAAGCGTTTGGTCTGCCCGACCCGCGTGGGGTGCTGCTGCTGGGTGTGCAGGGGTGCGGCAAAAGCCTCTCCGCGAAGGTGATCGGCTCGCTTTGGCGTTTGCCCATTCTGCGCCTCGATGTGGGCCGCATCTTTGCCGGCCTTGTGGGGGCTTCCGAAGAGAACATGCGTAAGGCGATTCGTGTGGCCGAATCGGTGGCCCCGTGCGTCCTTTGGCTCGATGAGTTGGAGAAGGGGTTCTCCGGCACGCAAAGCTCCAGCTACTCCGACGGCGGCACCACAAGCCGCGTTTTCGGCACTTTCCTTACCTGGATGCAAGACAAAAAGGCGCCTGCTTTCGTCGTGGCCACCTCTAACGATGTCACCGCTCTTCCCCCGGAGCTGTTACGTAAGGGCCGCTTCGACGAGATATTCTTCATAGACCTGCCCGCCCGTGAGGAGCGCAAAGAGATTTTCCGCATCCACCTGCAGAGAAGACATCGTGACCCCGAAAAATTTGATCTTGACCTTCTGGCCGCAGTCACCCCTGGCTTCTCCGGCGCCGAAATCGAGGCCTTGGTGGTGGAGGCGCTTTATGATGCTTTTGATAAGAACAGCGACCTCACTACCGACGCCATCGTACAGGCCGCCACCCATACCGTGCCGTTGTCCATGACCATGCGTGAGCGCATTGAAGAGCTGAGGGACTGGGCGCGCACTCGGGCACGCGCCGCCTCCAGCGCGCATACCGAGACGATGGGGGAGATCACTGAACAGTTGATGTTGGCGAAGTCGGGAAAGTTTGGCTCGCTTTTAGAATTATGAAGACGAAAAGCAACAGACGACGGGCACGAACTAGAGAAAAACGGTGGAATTCGATCGCTTCCGCTTTTTAGAGTTTGAAGATCAATCGGCCTCAACGACCTCACCCGATGAGGGCGCCCGTTCCGAAGAGACCGCTGCCCCTAACTTGTTTGAAAGCGAATCGCTAGAGCTGCGCGTTGTGGAAGTTATCGGTGCCCCAGGCACAGGGGTGGGGGAGTTTCGATGCCCAAAAGGCTTGGCAATAGACGCCGATGGCGCCCTCTATGTGGCCGATAGCCTCAATAGACGGGTGCAGCGCATCGCCCTCAACGGAGATGTCGTTAGCTTCGAGCCTTTCTTGGAGCCGCAGGCGGTTGCCGTGCATCCGCAGGGACAATGCCTCTTTGTAGCCGACATGGGCGACCATTGCGTCTACGGCGTAGATAGAATGGGACGTCGTTTCCAAAGGCTCTCCGGCTTCGTTAATCCCTGCGATATCGTGTTCGATGTGGAGGGGTTTTTGTGGGTCGCCGATGCCGGCAACGGCCGAATAGCGCGGTTGCATCCCTACACGGGCGACTGTGCGCTCAGCGTAGGACGCGAGAGAGGGCTTGTGCATCCCGTTGCCCTCGCATTTGATGCAACCGGCGCCCTCTATGTTGCCGACGACTACCTTGGCACCATCGTGCGTTTTGCGGCCAATGCCCAGCCCACCTCCGTTCTCACAGGCGTGCATCGCATCCGAGATCGGGGACAGTTTGCCCTCGATCTGCAGGGTCGAATCTATCTTGCCGATCCCAACGCCGATAGGGTTATCGCATTCAATTCCCAAGGAGAGGCCCTTGCGGTGCTCCAGCGGCTGCCAGGGCGCCTAGGCGCGCTGCATGCACCAACCGGCTTGGCCTTAGAGCCGAATTATCAAGGGTTTTACGTTAGCGATACCCAAAACCACCGTCTGTTGCGAGTTGTTCTACAGCTATCGCGCTCATGATGACCGTTCGTAACCTCCAGCTTGAATGGCAGCAGCGCCTCCGCGGAGCCTATCCGTTGCAGGGCTACCCCCTAAGCGACCAAGGTGCACTCACGCTTGCATGGCCACATCCTATTGAACCGCGCACCTATGAGGTCGTTCGCATCGTCTCCGAGCAGAGCCGAGAGACGGTGGCAAGGTTTTCCGCCGAAATCCTGCAGAAGCTGCTGCTTAGCGCCGTCGCCGAATCGTTCTTAGGCATGCGGCCCGAGGAGGTCTATCTGTTTGCCGAGGGTGAAAAACGGCGGCTGATTATGGAAAAGCGGGTGATCTACCTCGATGCCGGTATGGACATAGGCGGCTCGCGCTTTGCTGCCCTCTACTCCGACATCTCCGGCCAAAACTTCGCGCTGGTCTATGGAACCTTCGCCGGCAAGACGCTTTGGAGTGTGGAGCTTGAAGGGGTGGCCAACTGCGTTGCGGTGCAGCAAGAGGGACGGCGCATTGCAACCGCCTATGAGAGCGGCCTGATCCAGCTGTTCGATGCAAACATGCGGGAGTGTTGGCGGTTCGAGACCGAAGAGCCGGTCACGCTGCTGGCCTATGCCGCGGAGGGTGAAGAGTTGGCCTACGGCACGCAAACGGGATGGATCGGCCTGTTGGACGCAGAGGGTACGCGCCGTTGGCAAACCAAAGTGGCAGGGCCTATTCACGCCATTGCGATGGCGAGAGAAGGGCAGCTTTCCGTGGCCCTTTGCGGTTCCGAAGAGAACCCGCGCGTTCCCACAAAGCTGATCTGTCTCGACCAGGCCGGTCAGCCCGTTTGGGACTACGAGGGCGATGTTCCCTTTACCGGTCTCGCCTGTTCTCCCAGTGGCGAATACATCGCCGCATCGGCTCAGGGAAGTCGTTTCAGCTTATATCGGGTGGTCAGCGTAGCGGTAGAGGCCGCCACGGCAAGCCGGAAGGATTGGAAAGCCTATGTGCAGCTTGGGCAAGAGTCGGGCGACATGAAGACGGCGCTCCAAAACCTCTATTCCTACCTCGAAGAGTGCCCCGACGATGTGGAGTGCTGGCAGCAGTTTGAACAGCTGCGGGCGCAGTGGATGGCCGACGTTCAGCAGGAGCTGGCGCATCTGCGGGCCGAAGGCGATTGGGAGGCAGCCCTTGCGCTCCTTCAAGAGGCGCTGGCCTTTCAGCCCTACGACGTGGCGCTGTTTCAGCAAAGTGTGGAGTTGAGGCAACGCTTCGCCGAAGCGCTGCTGCAGCAGGCGAACGACCACCTTCAGGAAGGCCAAGTGGAAGCCGTAGAGGCGCTGTTGCGCAAGGCGATTCTACTTAGGCCCGATCACGTGGAGGCACGTCGGCTGCTGCAAGAGTTCCGTGCCGGCAGAGCGCAGGAGGCCGATAAAGAGGCGCAGGAACGACTAATGCAAGGAGATACGCAGGGCGCTCTCGCCTGTTATGAACGCGCTCAGGCGCTTGCCCCCACCACCGAGCGGGCGCAGATAATTGCCCATCTTCAGGTTCAAATGGATTTTGAGCTTGGCAAGCAGGCCTACGACCGCTCGCGCTATGCCGAGGCCATCTTTCAGTTCCGAAAAGTGCTGCAACGCGACCCAAACCATGCCGAGGCTAAGCGTTATTTGGAGTTTGCCCAACGTTTCGAGCAAGACACACTCTCCGATACCGTCAGCGACCGTTTTCGCAACCTTGAAGAGTAGCAAACCGTTTTAGGTCTCCCGTCCAACTCTGTGGCGCACCCTCCAACGGCACTCTCTGGATTATCCGCCGCAATCAAGTGTTGAACTACAGCCCTCCGGGTTTCCTACAGGAACAGGCCGATCCTGGCAATAATCTGTATGCCTTGCCCTTCCAAGGCATTTCTTTGAAACCTTTTATTTTGACTCTGAAGGAAAGGCGGAGTAAGAGCGAATCGCGCATTGATGGGCCTACGTCGAAACGCTCTCTTGAGATGAGGAATGACACCAAAAGAGAACGATCGAGCGAATAAGACCTATCTGTGGAGAGATAACCCCATGCGGCGCTATTCCGAGGAGGAGATACTCGAGCTGCTTGAGACCTATCGGCAGCAACAAGACCTTCGTTTGCGCGATCGCATCGTACTAAACTACACCAATTTGGTTGAGAGCATTGCCCGGCGCTTCTCCGGGGCCTCCGAGCCTGCGGAGGATTTGGCCCAAGAGGGGTATATCGGACTTATCACAGCCATCGAGCTGTACGACCCCAAAAAGAATGTAAAATTCTCTACTTATGCAACCCACTTCATCATCGGTCAGATCAAGCACTATCTGCGTGACCGTGGCAAGATCATCAAGGAGCCGGCCTGGCTTCAGGAGCTGAACCTGCGCCTAAACCGCATTAGCGATGCGCTAACCCAACAACTCGGTCGAACGCCGACCTATGGAGAGATCGCCGAGAAGATGGGGATGCGTGAGGAAGAGGTCGCCGAACTCATGACCACGCGCGAGGTGTTTCGTGTGACCTCAATAGATGGCTTTCGCGAAAACGAGGATGGCTCTCCTCACGGCTATGGCGAGCGTCAGGATATTGCCGAACAGGCTGTGGCCTTTCAGCTTCCCATCGAAGACCGCATTATGCTGGAAACGGCCATGAAAAAGCTAAAAGCTTTAGAGCAACAGGTGCTTGTAGAGTTCTACTTTAAAGACCTGAACCAAACGGAGATCGCGCAAAAGCTGGGCATCTCCTGCAACTATGTTTCGCATCTCATTCGCAACTCCACACGCAAATTGCGCAAAATCCTTACCACCGATGACCCGCGCACAACGCAGCTTCAGCTAGCTCAACTGCGCCAGGAGTTCGACATGGCGCTTTGTGAAGACCCCTCCGTCATCGTAGACCCACTTACCAAACTCTACAATCGTCGTTATTTCGACATGCGGCTTCAGGAAGAGCTAAATCGCGCCCGTCGCATCAATTCGGAAGTGGCCGTGATCCTGTTACGAATGGAGGGGTTAGAGGCTTTCACGCGCTACCACGGCACGCTTTGGGGCGATGAGGCCGTGCAGCTGAGTGCACAACTCTTGCGCCAAACGGTGCGTCGGGCCGACATCGTAACGCGCTACGCTTCCGATACGTTCGCCGTGATCCTACCCTATACGGGCAGCACGGCCAGCGCGGTGTTGCAGCGTATAAGGGCCACTTTTGAGGACTGGCTGAAGGAAAGAGGCTGGAACCGAAGCCATGCGCCGCTTTTCTTTACCTATAGCGTAGCCTGGTTCCCGATGGAGGCGAACCATCCGGAAACACTGCTGCGCCTTTTGGAAGAACGGCTATCGCCCGTTCGCTCCTTGCGGAAAGCGGCCTAGCCGACAAGCAAACTAAAAAATCTGCAGGGGCAATAGGAACACCGTGCTTATGGAGGGGCGGGGCTAAAGCTTCCGAAATAGGGCTGTTCACGGAAAATATCCTTCCTTAAAGAGAAGGCTGTTCCTCTCATCCACACACGAGAGGCTCTTAGATGCTACACTGAATCGGATGAGACCCTCTGGAGCATCCGCTGAGGGAAAGGTGCTGAGGGGAAGGCGCAGTGCGTAGCACCGTCGGTCTTGACTCCGAAACGCCGGTGCCCCTACCAGGGGGTTCAATCCTCACTGAGGGGGAGGGCGTCGGTCTTGAAGAGCCGGTGAGATAGACACCTGTCATTTCAAGCCGAAGGCGAGATGAACAACTGTCATTTCGAGCCGATACCACAACTGTCATTTCGAGCCGAAGGCGAGAAATCTTGCGTTTCCATTCCCTCCGGTTCTGAGAGATGGGGGTGAGGCTGCAGAAACTGCCAATTGCTTCGGTTCTAGAGCCAATTCGTGGAGTAAGCCGACTTTGCTCGCCCCCTATCCCCTCCTTTCCCCCTATTAGGGAGAAAGGGGGCGGTTGTGGTCAGTTCTCGAAGGAAAGCTAGCCAAAGGAAACTGCCAATGAGCTTGTTGGTCTCCCTTCTCCCTGTAAGTGGAGGGGCTTGAAGAGCTGGCGATACGACTGTCATTTCAAGCCGAAGGCGAGATGAACAACTGTCATTTCGAGCCGAAGGCGAGAAATCTTGAGTTTCAATCCCCTCCGGTTCTGAGGGAAAGGGAGTGGGGCTTTCAATCTCACGGTTCTAGAGGCAGTTAATAAAGCAAGCCTATCTTGCTCGCCCCCTATCCCGTCCTTTCCCCCTATTAGGGAGAAAGGGGCTATTGTGGTCAGTTCTCGAAGGAAAGCTATCCAAAGGAAACTGCCAATGAGCTTGTTGGTCTCCCCTCGCCCAAATTGGGGGAGGGGGAGGGCGTCGGCCTTGAGGGGAAGGACGTTGGTCTGAAGGGGGAGGGAGTTGTGGTGAAGAACCAGTCTGCCGGTGAATCGAATCGGGTTCACCTCAATTTTCTCGATGGTATGCGAGGGCTTGCCGCCCTCTACGTAATGCTTTACCATTGTTACCAGTTCTATCACGAGATAGCCTTACACTACAGGTCGGATGTCATCCAAAAGGGGCTTTCCTATCTGCTCTTTTTATGCCCCTACGGCTATTTTGCAGTCACCGTGTTTCTTGTGCTTTCCGGCTATTCGCTCATGATTCCCGTTGCACGCAACCCACAGGGAAACATGGCGGTCGGCAACTACTTTTTACGCCGTGCCTGGCGCATTCTGCCACCTTACTATGCCGCCCTCATACTCTGGACTCTTTTTCTTGCACCGATCTTTCATCCGGGCATGGTTTTGGCTTCTACCGCTCGGTGGGCACGGCTCTGCCCTCAGGTAGATCGCTGGGCCTTGCTATCTCATCTTTTTCTCATACATAACTTCAGCCCCCATTGGTCTCATCAGATTGACGCCCCGATGTGGAGTGTTGCCACCGAATGGCAAATCTATTTCTTTCTTCCGTTCTTTATACTGCCTCTTTGGCATCGTTTTGGCATTCCCAAAACGGTGTTGGCGGCCATGGCGCTGGGGTTTTTGCCCTGTCTGCTGCTTCACAAGGATATTCCAGAAGGTTTTTGGATGTTGGGGGTTTTTGCGCTGGGTGTGGCCGGTGCCATAGTGAACTGGTCACCCACAGACAGGTGGGCGTTACGATGTCGCACATGGCGCTGGCCGACCATCGTTGGCGCGCTGGGCGTTGTCATGGGGGTGCTGTTTGCCTTTTGGCCGCCTACCCAGTCCGGTATTCTGGTTTTTCATGCACCGCTACGGTTGCCCGATATTTTGGTGGCCGTTTTCGCAACCAGCTTCATTGTAAGCTGTGTGCAGGCGCCGCAGGCGATGCGATGGCCCTTGCGTTTCTTACAATCGGCGCCGGTGCGGCTTCTCGGCGATTTCTCCTACAGTCTCTACCTTGTTCACTACCCTATCCTCAATGAACTGGCCCATGCGCTTCGGGTGCATCATGTAACGCCGGTCTTCTCTTGTCTTGCTCTCTTTGGGGTTGGAGCGCCGGTGGCCCTATTGGCCGCCTATCTCTTCTATTTGGTGGTGGAGCGCCCCACGCTGCTTTATCGGCGGCGATTGGCAACAAGTGTGCAAAACCGTACCTCGACTTCTTCGGCAACCTAAAGTCGGCCTGCAATGCGCTATAATAATGGCTCTAAGAGAGTTGCACCGGCTCTGAGGGGAGTGTGCTTTTCCTCAGGGCGGGTGAGGACGTAAAAGGATTGATAATCGAAAACGGATTGAAAGAGATGGAGGATTGTAAGTGATCATCGTTTTGCAGCCGGATGCAACAGAGGAACAACAAGAGACGCTTTTGGCCGATCTCAAAGCTCGTGGTTACGGCGTTCACTGTTCTCGCGGCGTTGAGCGCACTATTGTCGGGGTTATCGGAACGCCTGAACGCGATAAGGACGGGCTGATCGAACACTTCGAGTCGCTGCCCTATGTAGAGCGCGTCATCCCTATTCTCAAGCCCTATAAGCTGGTGGGCAAAGCGTTTCGCCCGGAGGGAACCGTTTTAAACGTGCGGGGCGTGCAGATCGGCGGGGGTACGCTCTGCGTCATGGCAGGGCCTTGCACGGTGGAATCGGCGGATATGCTGTTGGAGACGGCCCGCTTTGTGAAGAAAATGGGGGCGCATATCCTGCGAGGTGGGGCCTTTAAGCCCTCCACGTCGCCTTACTCCTTCCACGGCCTCGGTGAGGAGGGACTAAAGATTCTTCAGGAGGCGAGCCTAGAGACCGGTTTGCC
>Ga0209061_1001195_pt1 | contig 46273 bp, 35 predicted proteins | sample Coa_R1_10_FD_187157 | JGI IMG/M metagenome (GOLD analysis project Ga0209061, IMG submission 187157) | Surface soil microbial communities from Centralia Pennsylvania, which are recovering from an underground coalmine fire - Coalmine... | ecosystem: Environmental > Terrestrial > Soil >...
TCCCTGGGAAAAGCGTTTTCCCGGTATTTTTCACATCACCGACGGCATGATGGAGACAGGCTGCCTGACGGGGCTAGGGTTGGGGGCCGTGTGATGTTTTCCTTCTTTGCTCGCTCCCAAGTAGAACTTGGGAGCGCAAGGAGGAATACGCTCTATGGCGCGATGTGCATGGCCAGAAGCGCCGCCAAGGCTCCTAGCGTCAAGATACTGGCCACGAGCATCCACTCCATCGCTGGCACACAGCCCCGCTCCTCACGCCAGAAATCGCCCAACAGTTTCTGCATCGGCTGGTACTCCGGAGATCGCATCGACCGCAGTCGTGCTTCTGTTTGAAACCATGCATAAGCCGTGCCGCAGCGAGAGACCGAAGCGTTGCAGTACAGGTTCTGAACAGTAACTTCTGTCAAAGGAAGACTTTAGGCTGGCAAGCTGCGCGAAGGTCGGTCCGAAGAGCACGACGCAAATGTAAAGCAAGAGCAAGACGAGAACGTTAAGGGCGCAAACGTTCGTTAACGGGAGGGGAGGATGCGAGCGATGGTCTCGGCGAGCGCGCGGTGGGCGGCGCTGCGCCCTTTGGCCAATGTCTTGGCCGCACCGAGAGTCAGATGCGGATCGGGAAAGGGCAGTAACGCCAAGGCCGCCTCGACATCCTGCTCCAATGTGTAGCGTCCGGCGACTAGCGTAATGGATATACCGGAGGAACGTGCCAATTCGAGATCGCGGTAGAAGCCACGCACATCGAGGCGGAGCCGCCGCGCCAGCACTTCGCGTGTTTGGGCGCCGCTGGCAAGCAACTTGATCATACGATACAGACGGACAAAACGATCCGGCGTGACGCCAGCGGCGGGCGAAGCAGGTTTGGCAGCAGGTTTGCGCTTCTTAGCCATATCGTCCTCAGCGCTTCAGAAAGGGAAGCGTGAAGAATGAGGCGTGCGGAGACCAAAACCCTTCTTTCTCCTCCCTCCTCATTCCTTACTCCTCACTTGAAGAGGATTTGTCCAGTAGGATAGTAAGGGCGCGGCAGCGCGAATGCAAGTGTGCGCTTGCCCGGCTCCACACTGACTGGCTCAACCGCATCCGATGCAGAGACAATGCTATGACACCTTTGGATTACCTGGTTATCGCCCCGCACCCCGATGATGCCGAACTGGGCGTCGGCGGCACCATTCCGCTCTTGCAAACCCAAGGAGCGCGTGTGGGCGTCCTTGATTTGACCGACGGCGAGCCGACGCCGTTCGGCAGTCCAGAAATCCGCCGGCGCGAAACGGAGGCGGCCACCGCTGTTCTGGGGCTGGCCTGGCGCAGCAATCTCGGTCTGCCCAATCGCCGGCTGGAAGCGACACTCGAAGCCCGTGCGCGTCTGGCCGGTGTCTTGCGCGAACTGCGGCCGCGCGTTCTCTTCGCTCCGTACTGGGAGGACTCTCATCCTGATCACGTCGCTGCCAGTGCCCTTGTTGAGGCCGCACGCTTCTGGGCCAAGCTCACGCGCTGTGATTTACCGGGCGAGCCGCACTACCCCAAACAAATCTTGTATTATTTTAGTGTTCATCTTCGCATTCATCCGCGTCCGTCTTTCATTCTTGACATCACGCCGTACCTGGAGACGAAGATGCGAGCGGTGGCCTGTTATCGTTCGCAGTTCATCGAGGGCCGACCGACCACGCCGCCGACACTCCTGGACGATATCAAGGACCGTGCCCGTTATTGGGGTTGGGCCATCGGGACCAGTTACGGCGAACCGTTTGTGATGCGTGAGGAAGTGGGATTACGCAGTTTGCGCGATCTGCTCTGACAAAAGGGTGGGCAACGGCCCAGCGCGGCCCTAACAGCTTCCAAAGTGGGTTTTTCATCGCACCTCAGCCTTGCGGCAGACGATACTCCTGGCGACGGTCCTTCATTGGCGTGAAAGGGAGGTGGTGCGTGGGGCGGGAGTTCAACGTCTTGGCGCTCATCAAAGGCGAAGAACGCTACGTTTACATATATGATGACGCCAGCCGGGCACCGCTGCTGGAGACGTTCCGCTCCCAGGCCGAAGATCCGAGCTTGAGCCTGAACTGGTTCGATGCCGCGGTGTTAACCCAGAAGGCCCGCGAGCAAGCCGCCGCCGCGCTGTCGCGATTTTGAGCGCGTTCGGCGAGCAGGGGTGTACTCCCCGGTTAAAGTAACGGGGAGTACACGCCCCGCTCGCCGCAAGGTTGAGTGATATGCAAGAAGCCTTGGCTGAATATCTGCGCCATCTGTCCTTGGAGAAGAATGCCTCCGCGCATACAGTCAAATCGTATCGCGAGGATTTGACGCAGGCCATTGACTTCTTCCGCACGCGTCTGGGTAATGAAGCCCCCCGGCCAGAGCAATTGACAACGCGGCTGCTGCGCGCCCATCTGGCCTGGCTGAGCGAGCAGGGCTATGCTCGCAGCACCATCGCGCGGCGGCTCGCCGCCCTCCGCTCCTGGTGCCGCTTTCTGTGCCGGCAGGGCACGCTCTCCGCCAATCCCGCACTAGGTCTGCGGGGGCCGCGGCAAGACAAACGCTTGCCACATTTCGTCTCCCGCGAAGACATGATGCGCTTGCTCCAGACACCGCCTGCTGCCACGCCGCTAGGGCTGCGTGACCGGGCCATTCTGGAGACATTATACTCGGCTGGTCTGCGGGTGAGCGAGTTGACCGGATTGAACGTCGAAGATGTCGAGCTTGCGGACGGCGTGGCGATGGTGCGTGGCAAGGGACGCAGAGAACGGCTGGCCTTGTTGGGACCGCCCGCGGTGTCGGCCATCCAACGATGGCTGCCGGAACGAGAGAACTTGGCCGGGCCGCACGCGGCCCATCAGCCTGCCCTGTTTCTCAACCGCAACGGTACACGCCTGACCTCACGGAGTGTCGGCCGGCTGCTGGAAAAGTATCTTGCTCAGGCCGGACTCGATCCGCGCACCAGCCCACATACCCTGCGACACAGCTTTGCCACGCATTTGCTCGACGCCGGCGCGGACATCCGCAGTGTGCAAGAACTGTTGGGACATCGGAGCTTGGCCACCACCCAGGTGTACACGCACGTAAACACGCAGCGCCTCCGCGAGAGTTATCACAAAGCCCACCCCCGCGCTTGATCGGAGCCGAGAGTATGAAAATTCACGCCTTCTCCCAGCTGATTTGTCTGTGTTGTGCAGGCACTTTGCTGTACGCAGCCTTGCCGACAGCTACCCAGGCGCAGGAAGTGGAATGGCGGCTGGACTACGGCAAGGCCCGCCAGGAAGCCGTTGAAAAGAATCGTCCGCTGGTCATTGACGTGGGCACGGAACACTGTTACTTTTGTAAACAGCTCGACCTGCGCACCTTTAAAGATCCAGCCGTCGTCGCCTTGCTCAACGAGCGCTGTATTCCCCTTAAGATCGACGCCGACCAGCATCCGAGATTGGCGGAGGCGCTGCGGGTGGAGTATTATCCGACACTGGTTTTCGCCACTGCCGAGGGCAAAATTCTCGGTTATCAGCAAGGTTTCATCGAAGCGGGGGCACTGCACGAGCGCTTGACCAAACTGTTCTTCACGTCGGCGACCGCCGGCGGTGGCGTGCCGAACCCCAGCCACGACATCGACGAAGCCAAGCATGCCATGGCTGTAGGCGATTATCCACGGGCCATTGCCCTGCTCAAGCCGATCGCTGAAACCGCCAAGGATGCCGCTGTACAGAAGCAGGCGCGGCAGATCTTGCAAGATCTGGAACAGCAGGCGGCCGGTCGCTGCGCCGAAGCTAAGCAGCTCGCCGAGAGCGGCAAGGTGCCCCAGGCCGTCGAGACGGTTACGGAACTGGTGCGTGTCTACCCCGGCACCAAAGCGGCGCGAGAGGGCGGCCAATTGTTGGTGACACTGGCTAGCCGGGTCGTGCCGCACGAGAACTCACGCAGCCATGTTGCCCGCGAATTACTCGAGCAGGCACGCGAGGATTATCAACGCCGTCAATATCTCTCTTGCCTGGACAGCTGTGAGAACCTGATCGCCAATTACTCTGATCTGAACGAATCAGCCGAAGCAAGCAAGTTGGCGGCCGAGATCAAGTCCAATCCGGAATACACCAAGCAAGCCTGCGAGCAGATGGGAGAACGCTTGACTACGCTATATCTATCGTTGGCCGAAACCTGGCTCAAAAAAGGTCAGCCGCAGCAAGCTATTTTCTACCTCGAACGTATCATTCAGACCTTTCCCAACACGCGCAACGCCGACATCGCCCAGGTGCGTCTGGCCCAGATTCAAGGCCCCGGCCGTATGCCGGAAGCGAAGAAGTGATTGGTTACCAGCCCCGCCAAGGATGCTTTGGTCCTTGCGAACCCTTATCATTCCTCTGGCAAGGCGGCGAGACGCTCAGCGATGTCGCCCAGAATATCACGGTCGCTTGCCGGACGCTGCGGACTTTGCGGATGTGTGTTGTCGCAATGGATCCAGCCGCGTAGCTTGAGGAACTGTGCCGCGCTGTGTTTGTACGCGGGCACCGGCGGGCGAAAGGCGAAAAAACCGAGATATTGCAACAAGTCGTTCAGTTCGTAAAAAGCCGCCTCGCCCGCTGCCCACAGAGCGTCGCGCCGGGCGAACAGATCTGGGGCAAATGTGCTCAACCCCAATAAGTAATCGCTGCCGTACATAATCATGTCGATAGCGAGATCGTTGCCGGTCAACACCAAGAAATCCGGCCGGCGCTGATCGCGGAGCATCAGCCGCTGCCATTCGAGGATACGGCTCAGCGAGGAATGTTTGGCCCCAATGCAAGCGGGGATATCGAGCAGGCCGGCGTAGGTTTCGAGATCGTAAATCTTGCCAAAGGGTGCGAACGCCTGCCCTAGTTCAAAAGCGAGATAACGTGGGCAATCTCGTCCCAGGGCGCGATACGCCTCGAGCAAGCGATCGGGCGGTTGCGCAATGAGACCGTGCGATTGGAAAAGAATCGGCAAACCACCGTACTCCTGGATTGCATCGATGGCCCGGCGATAGGCGTCGAGATCGAGAGCATCGCCGGGGCGATCGGCGACAAAGGCGCCCGCCACGAATGTACTGCCGCCGAGCGTGTCCCGGGTCTCGGCGAGGACCCGGCGGCGTGTAGCGTTGTCGAGAAGATGAACGTAGCCGGTATCCATGTTGACGGCCGGCGTCAGCCCCGCTGCGGCTGTGCGCGCAACATGAGTGCGAAAGCCGGCCCAATCCACATCGCCGCTTTCCTTAAAAGGCAAGAGGACGGCAGACATGCCTGCAGGTTTACGTCGTGGGCGCAACAAGGAAGAGACGTTCCCAACAATTGCGGACATGCAACATCCTTGATAAAAGGAGCAGCAATGAAAGTTGTCCCTATCGTAGCTACTGCGCCAAGGAACAACAAGAGGCAACAATAGCCTCAATTGTACGGTCGGCATCACGCCGGCGTGATGCCAGGCTGCTCGGCCCTTGTGGACGGCACTCCGGTTGTCATTTTTTGTTAAGGGCTAGCGGACATTTCCCTCCTCACCGGGGGAGGAGGGAAATGTCCGCTAGCCCTTATGCTTTCGGCTTACCAGGTGCGGCGCGTTTTTCCCCTTCTCCTGTTTTCCTCCGTCTATCCATCGCTCTGTAGCCAGCGCCGCCGCGCGATTTGTCTGAATCTTGCCCCGCAAGTAGACGATAACGGAATAGGGAAGGACGGAGTGAGCAACCGAACAGGTAGTGCTGTCCTCCGCCCCGGAAAATTCGGAAAAACCCGTCATAGTCGGGGTAACGATTCCATGTCTGGAAGGCCCCGTGGGTTGATTCGTTCAAATCTCAACCTTTAAGATGACCTGCCGTCGTGGCGCGGCGACCCGCACAAATCCCACGGCGTCAGGAGTGAGGTTCCGATGTACCGACACATGCCAACTTGCCCGCAAAGACCCTTCTCGCGCAACCGCCTGGACTGGCTGTTTAATCCGCCGCCAGCAGAGGCAGAGACTGAAGAATTCCGCCATGATCTGGTGGCGCGCATCCGCCGTCAGATAGCTGACGGCGTCTATGAGACGCCAGAGAAATGGCAAGCCGCCCTGGAACGCTTGGCCGAGGAGTTGCAGTAAGCTGAAAACAGGCGAGCGGGCGTGCGCCCCCGAAAGTTACCGAAGGGTTCACATCCCCGCTCGCCTGGTCTCTATGCGACACATCCATCTCTGTTTATAATGCCAATCGAGAATCATTCTTGATTTCGGAAACAGAGGAGAAGGATCGTGGAATTGCCAGCCGTCACTGTATCCCAGAGTCCCGAAGCCAAGTTCCGCGAGTACCTGGCCAGCCGTCCACGTCCGCAACGCTTCACCGACCAACAGCGCGACATGGTGCGATTCATTTTCAGCCAGCACCATCACTTCGACGCCGAACAGCTTATCGACGACATGAAACGGGCCGGTTTCCAGGTCAGCCGGGCCACGGTATATCGCACGCTGAACAAGCTCGTCGATGCTGGCTTGCTGCGCCGCCTGGAATTGGGGCCGCGTATGTACTACGAACACGATTACGGCTACCCCCAACACGAGCACTTGCACTGCGAACAGTGCGGCAAAATGATCGAATTTCAGAGTCCTGCCATCGAGGCGACGCTGCGCGAGGTTTGTCGGCAGCATCAGTTCCACGCCAACGGCCATACCTTCATCATTCGCGGCACCTGCGCCGAATGCAATCGCGCCCGCATGACCAAACGCCGCCTCGATCTCGTATAGTAACTCCACAGCGCAAGCGAGGACGGCCCTGGCTTGCGCTTCGGGCTGGTATGATTTCCCGAACGGGAGGGCTTTTCTGATGACGAGATCACGAGTGAACCGACGGAATTTCCTGAAAACGACAGCGGCGGGTGCTTCGGCATTGGCGTTGACGGCCGCGTCGTATGCCAAAGTCCACAAGATCAACGAACGCATTGGCGTGGCGTTTTTGGGCGTGGGCGGCCGCTGCCAGATCCACTTGGCCATCATCAACCGCCTGGCCAAAGAAAACAAAGGCGTGCAGCCGGTCGCCGTCTGTGATGTCTGGGATGGTAACAAGCAAGTCGGCCGCGGCCTGTATCCCTCGGCGGAAAAAGTCGGTCTGTCCGCCGACGACACGAAACACGTCACCAAGGATTATCGGCGTCTACTGGACTTGCCAGAGGTTGATGTGGTGTGCGTGGCCACACCCGATCACTGGCACGCCAAGATGTGCATCGACGCTGCCGCCGCTGGCAAAGACGTTTACTGCGAGAAGCCGATGACCAAGACCATCGCCGAGGCGCATGCTGTTGTCGATGCCATGAAGAAGTACAACCGCGTCATGACGGTGGGCGTGCAGTCGATGGCCGATCCGCGCTGGCGCATGGCCAATGAGTTGATCCGCGCCGGCAAGATCGGCCACGTTGCCCAGGCGCAGACCAGTTATTATCGCAACTCCGATGTCGGCCAATGGCGTTACTACAAGCTGACACGCGACATGAATCCCAAGACCATCGATTGGGACATGTTCCTCGGCCACGCCTTCCAGATCAAGGGGCTTGACGTTCCCCTGGGGCCGAAAATGCCGTTCGATCGAGCGGTGTATGGTCAGTGGCGCTGCTATTGGCCGTTCGGCGGCGGCATGTTTACCGATCTGTTCGTCCATCAGACGACGCACATGATCGCCGCTATGGGCGTGCGCTATCCCAAGCGGGTTGTCGGCGCCGGCGGTATTTACCTGGAATATGACGGTCGCGACGTGCCGGACGTGGCCACGGTAGTGGCCGATTACGATGAGGGTTGCCAACTGACGATTACCGCCACCATGATTGCCAGCTATCCCGTTGAGGAAGTGATCCGCGGCCACTTGGCGACGATCAAGTTCCTCAAGGACGGCTTCGAGATCATCGGCGACAATCCCAAGGGCGGCGCCGGCATCCCAGCCCGTCTGGAGCAAACGATCAAAGGCGAATACGTCGATGCCCATCCGCCGCGCTGGACCAAAGAATGGCATCACGCCGACACACAGGCGCTGTGGGAAAATTTCCTCAAGTGCGTTCGCGATCGCCAGCAGGAGACGCTGAGTACGCCGGAGCTGGGAGCGGCAGCCTTCACGACGGTGGCGATGGGCGTACAGAGTTATCGCCAAGGTAAAGTGCTGTTCTGGGACAACGAACAGCGCAAGCCGATCGAGGCCGATGCCAGCTGGGCGGCGGCCTGGGAGAAGCGTAGCAAGGAGCGCGGCAAACCCAATCAAATTGCAGGGTGGAAGGCTGGCGACACCGGCAGCTTGCTACACCCGCCGGCGTATCAGAAGCTCGCCGGCCCCTGGATCGATGGCAAGGATCCTGCGGACACAAGTGCCGGTTAGCGATAACAAGCCCGCGAACAAAACGTCCGCGGGCCTCTTTCCTGTTGCCAAGCTCTGCCTGGGAACGCGCCCGGTTCTTTCTCGTTCCCAGGCAGAGCTTAGAGCTAGCGGACCAAACCTCCTCTCGTAAGAGAGGGCTGAGGTAGGGGGTGTCAAGACAATTAAGCCAAGAAGCTGTGTCTCCCCACCCCAGCCCTCCCCCCCAAGGGGGAGGGAAAAGACCACCAACCCTCCCCCACAAGGAGGGAGGGAGAAAAACCTATAGCCGCTACACCTACTTGCAATGCGCTTCAACCCTTAAAAACGGAAAGAGGATTGCTGCATTGTAGAGCAGACCCCTACCTGTTCTTTCATCTGGGCACAACATTCAGCGTGTAATGCGCCTCGGCAGGATGGAAATCGCCGCCGCCGGGGGCAAGGTTCTTGAGGCGCAATTCATACACGAATCGCGGACGCATCTCGGCGAGAGTCAGTATCACGCGGCGCGCATCGCTGGAAACAGCCACCCCTGTTATTTTCTCTGTGCGGCGGTCCCGATCGGGGGCACCATAGGCCGACGTCGGTTCACGGCGATAGGACTGGATCGTGTAGCTCGCGATGCGTCCGGCCAAGTCGCGATCAATGGGACGGAAGAAATCGATCTGGAAACCGTCATGGGTGGCCCGGACCTCGGCGATGCCGCAGGGCAGCTTGTCGGGCTGGATCGGCACGCGGACAATCTCGCCGACGTTGGCGCCGGCGCCCCAGCCGCTGTCGCGGATGCTGCCGATGTACAACTCGCCGCGCGGCGACACAGCACAGACCAGCGGGCCAAGAAACCCGCGCTGGGGATCGCTTGGTGGAATGCTGAACGGATAGGCCGCGCCTTGGAAAGTAGCGCCGACACGCTGAAGTGTCATGCGGATTAGCCGGCGCGTGTCGTATTCGCAGCCGATCAGATGGCCTTCGAGTGGACCGAAGAGGTCGCGGCCAAGTCTGCTTTGCAGTTCCTTGGGTGTGTACAGGAAGCAGATGCCGTTGACGCTGCGCGTCCACGGATGAGGAATGTTGATGGCGGAAGGCGTACGTGGCGGGGTCGGTTTGCCCCGGTCGAGGAAGTTGATGAAACCGAAATAAGCCCCTGCCCGGACGTGGTTCAGTTCGTTGAATGGTTTGTAGTTACCTTGGTTGTCGGTGACGAACAACTCGCCAGCATGATCGAGCGCCAGGCCCATCGGGAAACGATGGCCAGCGGAGATCGGCGTCAGAGTGAACAAATGCGGATCATCAAAGGTGGGTTTGCGTGGCGTCAGACGCAGGATATGGCCGTGAAAACGAGCGGCGGCGGGCGAGCGCTTATCTTGCTGGCAGGGAATACCGAGGAAGTATTCGCCATGCTCGTTTTGTGGCAGCCCCACAGCCCAATCGTGATAATCGGAGCTGTAGCCCCAGCCGGAAGCAATGGCGTCGATGCGGCGCACTCTCTCGTTTCCACGCTCTGCATGGGGACGCATAGTAAGACGAAGGAGAGCGTATTTGGCGCTAATATCGACGTGATCGCCCTCGGCATGGACGCCGTAGGGGGCCGGCAAGCCGTCAGCGAGGAGATTTAAGCAGTCCTCGCTGCCGTCGCCGTCTGTGTCGCTGGCCTCGAAAACTTGCCCCTTCAGCGAACAAAAGATCAAGCGTCCATCGGGCCGCCAGCACAGGCCGGTCGGCATAATGTCAGGCGGCAGAGGGAGACGCACGCCGGTGAGGCCAGGTGCGACCTCTACCGGCTCGCCCTTGCGAGCAACGGTTGGCGGCTGCGGTGCTTCAGGGAAGTGATCGATTGGAATATCAGACTCATAGTGTAGCACAATACGGAGGGCGCCCTTATCGTTGGGAGACAAAAGCAGGCTTTGCCTATCTTCCGGGAACTTTTCATCGACGGGTTCGGCCAGAACAATACGGCTGGCGAAACGATCGCCGAGGCAGATGGTGCGGCCATCCCTTGGCCGGCTCGTCTTGACCGCTCGCTCCGCGCTCAAGAGATGCAGCCGCACTTTCGCTCCGGCAGGAACGCCTTCCAGTGCCAGCTCCTGCGTGAACCCCGCTGCTGAAGGGACCCACTTGCGGCGAACATGGATAAGGCTTCCATCCTCGTTTTTCAGGCGATAATACAGGCAAACGCTCGTCCCTTCGGTTTGCCACGCATCTGCCTCGGTAAGGAACTGGCCCAGCGGGCGCGCCGGCAAATCGCGGCCCGCGATGTTCAACGACAGGTCCGGCTGCATCAATGCGGTATCGAGGACCACGGCGCCGGCCGGTTCCCAGAACCAGGATTTGCCGCGTGTGTGTTGCCATGCCACATCGCCGACGCTCCACTGTGCCAGAGCGCCGATTTCCAGGTCGAAGAGAACGTTGTGCCGGTTCGTCAAGCCGGTGAGAAACGGCTTGATACGTCTCTGCTTGCCCTTTTCGAGGAGATCCGTCAGAACGATCGGCTCGGCACTGTGCTGATTTCCGGAGTGACGGAGTATGCGGATCGGATTAGGCAACGGCGGCTCAAAGCCAGGCAGGTTGAGGACGTGCCAGACGGCCTGGAGCTGTTCGTCGAGCTTGCCATCAAGCACGCCGGCCACGGGAATTTGCACCGACGGCATCTCCATGCGCGGCACGATCCGCGCCGGGTTACGCACCCAACGATCGAACCACGGCCAGCGGATGCGCCGCTCCAGGCCCAAGAGAGCCGGACCGCGAGCGCCCGGCGAATCGTTGGCCGGCTGAACGTGGCCAACAGTGTGGCAGCTGATACAGCCGAAACCCTCGCTGGAAACGAGCCGGCTGCCGGCGAGCGTGTAACGTGCACGCTGTGCCCGATCGACAACAGGAGAAGCATTCGCCCCATGCGCTGGAACGCGGTCGGTATCGATAAGGTGATGCACGAGTACTTGCAAGTCGTCGTCGCCGATCGGAAAGCGCGGCATACGGACACGGAGATAAGGGCGATGTGGTTCACCGCGGCGGGTGATGGATTCAATGAGGGCCGAATCGGTGAGTTTGTCGCCAACGCTGTTGAGGGCCGGCGGGGTCATGGCCGGTACTTGCGGCGCCAGATCGGGATAGCGCTTGCTGATGGCAGCGAGCTTGTCGGCCAAGAGCGGCGGCAAAAGCGAGATGGCCTCGCGCGCCCCTTCACGCGCATGGCAGGCGAGGCAGTTGTATTCCGCCAGCAAGAACAAGCCCTCGTGCGGACGGGAGCGAGCCGCCGTATAGTAGCAGCGAAGGGCACGAGCATCCTCCTTGCTCAAGTGATAGCCGGGACGATGTTTTGTCGCATCCGGAAAATTCACACAAGAGCGATCCCAATTGCTATGCTCGTGGAGGCGCGGCGCGGAGCGGCTTGCTGTATTCTTCCCCTTTCCTTTCTCATTTGGGAGGGGGAAAGGAGGGGCGGGCAACCGATGACAGGCAGCGCAGCCGAACTGCTCAGCAAGTTTACGTCCCTCGGCCTGCTGGGGCGAGCGGCCGGCAGACGCCGGCTGGTCGCCACTTGTCTTCTGCTCGGCAAGAAACCGGGCGAGAGAAGTGCGTTCCTTGTTCGATAGCTGGAAGACCGGCATACGATGATCGCGGTTCAGCCGGGCCGGTTCGGCAAGCCAGACAGGGAAAAAGTCGGGCGGCCGTTTATCAGCGATGTGCGTCAGGTCGCCGCCCCCCAGCCAGCCGCTGGCGCCGAGATCGCGCCAGCTATGACAGGCCAAGCAACCGAGCGATACGAATAAGCGTTCGCCGTCGCTTATGCTTCCGGCTCGTTGAGAAGGTCTGGATGGGCGCTCGGTATCGCGCTGGGATTCGCGCGGCATCAACAGCCAATCGGCGAGCGCTTCCGCCTGCGTCGTGGACAAACCGAGGGCCGGCATCCGCCGCGGCGAGCGCTCATCGCCGCCGGGTTCGTTATCCGTCAACCAACGTACCAGCCAGGCGCGGGAGAGATTACCGCTAAGATGATCCAGTGCCGGGGCTGGTGAAGACGGCCGATCCTCGCCGTGGCAGCGGCCACAGCGCAGTACGCGCGCCAGCAAGCGGCCGCGCTCAAAAGCACGCTCGACGGATTGCTGCCGTGGATGATAAAGAAAACGCGCCGGGACTGGTTCCAGTCTGAAATCTGGCCCGGACCACAAGAGCATCAAACGAGCATCCTTCTCTGTCTGCCCAAAAGACATTTCAAGAGTGTGATAATCGGCAGTCAGTGAAATTACTGGCGACGACGCCCAGCTATTGCGCACAATCTGCCGTGCGATGGCCACGCGGCCCGCGATTTTCAGCTCCACCTCGCCGCGGCCGAAGACGAAGAATCGGTAGTCGCCGCGCGATGTCGTAAGCAGGTGCCCATGCCAGACAGCGCGAAATTCGCCCCCTATCAGACGCGGATCGGGAGGTGACTCACCCCACGGGAATGCCAGCTGATAATCGAGTCGCTTTGCGGTATGTCCATTGGCATCACGATAATCGGCAACCAAGCCGGGAAGAAAAGGCTCGTCTTCGTCTGCCCCTTCCTGAGCGTGGCCCAGCATCGGCAGGTCCATAATCCAGATACAAGCCAGTATCAGCGGCAAGAGAAAATGGCGCAGCGAATCGGACATTGGTATATCCTTCGGCTCGGGGGCGGGCGTCTTTCCTTAGTTTATCGCTCCGTCCCGCTCGCGATGGAGAAGGGTGTGTGTTTTTCCTGGAAGGACGGCATGGGGACAAAGTGCGGCAATTGCTGGCCAATCCTTGTCGCACCGATGGTTATATCCTGCTGCGAACACGGTTTAATGGCCGCGGCTCGGACGATGAGCCGCTTCCACACACTTGCCCAGCTCTTCCAGTAACTCCTGCTGCACGGCAAGATAATCCGCCGTGGCCGACCAGGCCGTCACGGCCAGCGTTCGTTTGTCTTGTGTCCATTCCTGTACGTAGATGCGCGGCGGCGGCTCCTTGTGAATGCGTGCGTCGGCTTGCAAGCGGCCCAAGAGCGCTGCCTTGACTGTGTCGAGATCATCGCCCGCGCCGATTGACAGCGTCCACTGCACGCATCGCGCCGGCAGATAGGTGTTGTTGCGCACCGGGCCGGTGGTCAGCAAGGTATTGGGTACGGTGATGCGTTGATTGTCGAACGTTTCAATAACGATGTGAAAAGGCAGCATCTCGCTGACCCGGCCGCGCACGTCGCCGACTTCGATGAAATCACCGACGCGCACCGTGCGGAATGCCAGAACCATCAAGCCGGAAGCGAAGTTGGCCAGCGAACCTTGCAACGACAGCACCACTGCCAATCCCGCCGTTCCCAGCAGCGTCAAGAGCGAGGTTGTCTCCAGGCCGAACTGCTGGAGCACGGCAACCAACACAAACAACAAAATGGCCGTGCGTACGGAATGGACGAGGAACGAGGCCAGAGATACATCAAGCCGGCTGCGTGCCAGCACACGGCGCAGGGGTCCGACCAGGAGACGAGTGGCAATCCAGCCCAGGAACAGGATCAGCACTGCCCCGGCCAGTTTCAGGGAATAGTTACGCACCCATGCAGGAAGATAATCCCAATCGAACATATATTGCATTGCTAGCTGGTTCCGCTGCTTATTCGATGCGGCGCACCCAGACACGATTGCTGTGAAACGTACTTTGCCCGGCCATGTCGGCCAGCGCGTCGGGGGTCGTCCAATTGACGTTGGTCCCGCCATCGAGCTTGGCCCAGCGTCCCTTAGGCGAAACGACGACTCCCGGCCGGACCGCTGTGGTGACGACGGCTCGCAAACGGCAACCGCCGCGGCCGTTGTATACGACGACGCGATCGCCGTCGTGGATGCCGCGCCGCGCCGCATCGTCGGGATGGATCTCGATGAACGGCGTTCCGGCATTTTTCCGCAATCCCGATTGATTGGCCAGGCTGCTGCTGACAAAATGGTGCGCGGCCGGTGTCAAAAGTTGCAGCGCCTCGGCTATTTCGCGGTCCACTGCCGGGGTGTTGACACACTCCGTTCGCCCTCCATCGCCGTCATCCTCATCGTCACGGAAGCGGCCGGGAAGAGGATCGATGCCTTTGTCGGCCAACTTCTGCGAGAACAATTCGACTTTGCCGCTGGGAGTCGGGAAATGACCGTCGGCAAAAGGCGTTGCATCCTCAAGCGGGACCGACGCCGCGCCCTCGGATTTCAGCTGTGCCAACGTGATGCCGCGCAGGGCCGGCGATTTTTCCAGCACCTCCGCGATCACCTCATCGGCGCTCTGGTGCAACCACGGTTCTTCGAAGCCGAGCGCCGTAGCGAGCAGCCTCATAACCTCCCAATTGCTCTTGCATTCGCCACGCGGCGGAATGGCCGGATGATTGTAGGTCAGCAAAGTCGTGCCGTAGCCTCTGTGCAGATCTGTCTGTTCCAGCTGGGATGTGGCTGGCAGCACAATGTCGGCATAATCGGCAGTGTCGGTGAGGAACAATTCGTGAACGACAGTGAACAGATCGGGCCGAAGCATCCCCTCGATGATGCGTCCTGCATTGGGACTGGAAGCCACGGGATTGGCGGCGAAGACGTACAACGCGCGGAGGGGTGGATTTTGGGCCTCGCCGAGCAGGGCCGCACCGAGGCGATTCATGTTGATGCTGCGCCCCGGCGGTGGGCAGTCGCGCCAGTGGTTGACAGCCTCGCTATCCCATTTGCCGTAATCGCTGGTGCTGTATGCCAGGCCGCCGCCGCGGACGCCATATTGCCCGGTCAGGGCCGGCAAGGCGCAGATGGCCCGCACGTTCTGTCCGCCGTTGCGATTGCGATTGATGCCATCGGCGATTTTGATCAGGGCGGGCCGCTGCGTACCGTAAAGCCGGGCCAGCCGGAGGATGTCTTCCTCCGGTAGCCCAGTGATGGCGGCGGCACGATGCGGCGAATAGTCGGCCAGTCGTTGGCGCAAGAGCGGCCAACCGACAGTGTGTTCGTGCAGCCATGCCTCGTTGTGCATCCCCTCAGAAACGAGGACGTGTGCCACCCCCAGTGCCAATACTCCATCCGTGCCAGGACGCGGAGCAATGTGCCAGTCGGCCCCTGCCGCCGTTTGCGTGCGGTGAGGATCGATGACAACAACTTGACAGCCAGCGTGCTGAGCTTGCCGCAGAAACGGCATGAAGTGCGGCGCCGTGCTGACGGGGTTGTGGCCCCAAATAAGCACGAGTTTGCTATGGAGCACATCGCTGTACGGCGGGGACCAGATTTGGCCGAGCGTGGCCCGGACCGCCATAAAGGCAGCGGCGCAACAGATGGTGCGCTCCATCCGGCTGGCGCCCAGACGATTCCAGAGCCGGGTGCTCGATACGGTCATCTGTACCAGGCCGAGCGTACCGCTGTAAAAATAAGGCAGAATCGCTTCCGGGCCGGACTCGGCGATGATTGTCTTCCAGCGCGTGGCAATCTCGGCGAGGGCTTCCTCCCAGCGGATGCGCTGCCATTGCCCGCCGCCCTTGGGGCCGACGCGCCGCAGTGGGTACATCAAGCGATCGGGATGGTAGACGTGATTCAGATAGGGCCGGACTTTAGCGCACAACCAACCGCGCGTAACGGGATTATCGGGATCACCGCGGATGGAGACGGCCTCGCCGTCTTGCACTTCTGTGACAAGACCACAGGTATCGGGACAATCGTGTGGGCAAGCCCCGCGAATGCGCAACCGCTCCATGTCGAATGCTATCTCCTGAAGAGGCACAAAGGTATCTTCCCTATCCAACCCGGCTCGCCTCGCTGCGTCAAGGTCGATTGAGATAGCAGGTGTGCCGCTCGCCAAAAGGGCGTCACTCCGCTTGCCAAAATCCAGCGGCAGACCTCGAGCCTCAGGGTATGCCTCGGGGACCGATCAGAGAAGCGATAATACCCACCAACAAATCATCGCCACAACGGCCGTGCCGGGGATGGTCAAGATCCAGGCCCAGACGACGCGGCCGGCCACGCCCCAGCGCACGGCGCTGAGGCGCTTGAGCGAGCCGACGCCGACAATGGCGCCAGTGATGGTGTGGGTGGTGCTGACCGGTACGCCGCCAAAGACGGTCAGGGCCAAAGTTGCCGCAGCTCCGGTTTCGGCGCAGAAGCCGTCCACCGGACGCAAGCGGATGATGCGCTGACCCATCGTCTTGACGATGCGCCAGCCGCCGCACAGCGTCCCCAGGCCCATAGCGATGTGACAGGCCAGCACGACCTCTGTCGGCACTTCCTTCGGCGCGTCGAATTTCCCGTCTTGACTGGCGGCGATTAACAATACAAAAATGATCCCCATTGTCTTTTGTGCATCATTGCCGCCGTGGCCGAGACTGTACAGCGACGCCGATAATAGTTGGCCGCGGCGAAAGAGCTTGTCCACCCGCCGCGGCGCGGACTGGCGGAACAGCCAGGCCACGGCCACAGCGATGACCAGGCCCGTTATCATGCCAATCAAAGGCGCCAGCACGATGAACACCACGGTTTTGCCAATACCCTCCCATTTCAGGGCGTCCCAGCCGGCATGTACCCAGGCGGCGCCGACCAGGCCGCCGATCAACGCATGAGAGGAACTGGTTGGCAGGCCCCAATACCAGGTGAGAATGTCCCAAAAACAGGCAGCCAACAGGGTCTCGGCAATGATCTGATTATTGACATATTTCGGATCGATAATACCCTTGCCCATGGTCGCCGCCACATGCAGATGGAACAGCAGGAAGGCAACGAAGTTGAAGAAAGCCGCCCAGATCACAGCCATTTGTGGCGACAGCACGCGCGTGGAAACCACCGTGGCCACCGAGTTGGCCGCGTCGTGGAAACCATTCAAAAAATCAAATGCCAGAGCCAAGGTGATCAGCAGCCAGACAGTAGTGCTGAGCTGACCCCAGGGCACTGTGCCGAAATTATCGGCGGCGGTCTGGAAAAAATGCATGTCAGCTCCCCTTGACGACAACTTCCGAGATAATCATGGCCAAGTCTTTACAGGCGTCAATGGTCTCTTCCAGCCAGCCATACAGCTCGCGCCATTTGATGAGCAACAGAATGTCCGGTGGATTGGCAAAGAGGACGCTGTCGGTCTCGCGATAAATGCGGTCGCCTTCGTTCTCCAGCCGGCCAATCTCGCGCAGGCGCGTCTGGATGCCTTCTACGTCCCTCATGTCGCGGCACAGGCGCAACGCCTCAGCAAGATGGCTGCAACATTCGTGGATGATGCGGGCCATGGCCTCGGCGGCCGGCGTCGGTTTTTCAATACGGAAGGCGACGAAGCGATGGGCTGTCTCTTCCATGTTGTCCAAAATGTCATCCAGCCGCGTCGCCAGGGTGTGAATATCCTCGCGGTCAATCGGTGTGATGAAAGTTCGGTCCAAGGCCGTGATGATGCGCTCGACTACCTTATCGCAGGCATGCTCTTCTTCCTTCAACTCGTTGCTGCGCTCGGGCAAGCGATCGAACTTGGTGACCATGTCGAGAAACCTTTGTGCCGCCCGGTTGAGCACGGCCAACGCCTCATCGAACATGTCAAAGAATTTTTCTTCGCGCGGAATCAAACTAAATCGCATCCGTCGCTCCTCTTCTGGCAAGAAACTCGCTCTGGCTCCGACTTTACCCAAACCGAGAAGCTCGGCCACGTTTTTTTACAGAAAATAGGTCATCCGCGGCGGGACTTTGGAGCAATATTCGTCAAACTTTCACATTTTTGTAAATTGACCGGGTGAGCCTTCGTCCCCAAAATTAGGTTCCTTGTATGACCCACGCATGGCATGACGTGACCCCCGGCGAGCACTTGCCCAGCGAATTCACCGCCATCATCGAAATCCCGATGGGTTCCAGTGTCAAATACGAACTGGACAAGGAAACCGGCATGTTGCGGATGGACCGCATCCTTTATTCGGCGGTGTATTACCCGGCCAACTATGGCTTCATTCCGCAGACCTTGGCCGAAGACGACGATCCCTTGGACGTGCTGGTCCTCTGTCAGGAGGCGGTGGCGCCGTTGACGCTGGTGACAGCCCGATCCATCGGACTGATGACGATGATCGACAGCGGCAAGAAGGACCACAAGATTTTGGCCGTGGCCGTCAATGATCCAGAATACGCCGGTTTTCACGATGCCGCCGAGTTGCCGGCCCATCGTTTGACCATGCTGCGTCGCTTCTTCCAGGATTACAAGACACTGGAGGGCAAAGCCGTCGAGGTGGATGAGATCGAGCCGATGTCGGCGACACTGCCGATCATCGAGGAAGCATTGGCCCGCTACAGTGCCCAGCGCCGCCGCGGCTTCCGCGCCTTCGGCAAATCAGGCAGCAAAGGGCACTAAACCAACCGTCCCCCGCGCTCGCAAGGGCATCCCTTGCGAGCGCGGGGGACTTAAAATTAGTGTTGGTGGCCTAACTCCCTCCTCCCTTGTGGAGGAGAGCAGGGATGGGAAGGAAAGGGCAAGTGTACCAAGGAGTTCCGTCCCCCTTACCCGACCTTCCCCACCCGGGGGAGGGGATTGGCTGTTAGTACTTAGGGCTAGCGGACTTTTCCCTCCCCCTTGTGGGGGAGGGTTGGGATGGGGGACATCCCTCCTGGGCTCCCTTGCCTTGACACCTCCTGCCTCAGCCCTCCCCACGAGGAAAGAGGAGGTTTGGTCCGCTAGCTCTTATGGAAGGAACCCCAATGATCCGCACACGCTTTGCTCCCAGTCCGACAGGCTATCTGCACATCGGCGGCGTTCGCACGGCTCTGTTCAACTGGTTATTCGCGCGTCGATACGGCGGTCAGTTCCTCCTCCGTATCGACGATACGGACGTTGGCCGCAATCAACCGGAGGCGCTGCAACCGATCCTCGACGGCTTCCGCTGGCTCGGCATCGACTGGGACGAAGGCCCCGAAGTCGGCGGCCCCTATGGACCCTATTATCAATCCGAACGACTAGACCGTTATCAAGCCGCTGTGAAAACACTGCTCGAGAAGGGGCTGGCCTATTACGATTACGCCACGGTGGAGGAAATGAAGGCCGAACGCGAAGCGGCGGAGAGAGCGAAACGGCCGTTCCTCTACAGCCGCCGCTGGATGGCCGAGACCCCGGCCGATCGCGCCCGTTGGGAGTCCGAAGGACGCAAGGGCGTCGTCCGCCTCAAGATGCCACGCGAAGGGGTCTGCCGTTTCTACGACCACATCCGTGGCGATATGGCCGTTGAGTGGACTCACGAGGCCGACCACGTCATTCAGCGCGCCGATGGATCATGCCTTTATAACCTCGCTAATGTCGTGGATGACCATGATATGCGCATCACCCATGTCATCCGTGCCGAGGAACATCTCTCCAACACGCCGCGGCAGATTTTCATCGCCCAGGGACTTGGCTACGAACTGCCGGAATATGCCCATGTGCCCTTCGTCGCCGAGCCGGGCAGCAAGAACAAACTGAGCAAGCGAAAGCTGGCACAGTATCTCAAGAACCCCGATTTCCGGCAAGTTTACGAACACGGAAAGGCCATCGCCGCGGTCCTCGGTTTGCCTGCGTCGGCCGAGACCTTCAACCCCGTGATTGTCGATTTTTATCGCCAAGTCGGGTACCTGCCCGATGCCCTTGTCAATTATCTACTGTTGCTCGGCTGGTCGCTGGATGATAAGACCGAATTTTTCACACGTGCAGAGATGATCCGTCACTTCTCGCTAGAGCGCATTAACAAGTCTGCGGCCAGCTTCGATGCCAAGAAGCTCCGCGCTTTCCAGGAGCGCTATATGGCCCTGGAGCCAGTCGAGCGCAAAACCGAGTTAGTGCTACCGTTTCTGCAAAAGGCCAAACTGATTCCGAGACCGGCGCCTGCCGAGGTGGTCCAGCGCGTGATGGCAATCGTCCGCGCTGCCGGCGAACGCATCAAAGTGGCCGGCGACATCCTCGATTATGACGCTTTCTTCGTGCCCACTGAGCGGCTGAACTATGACGACAAGGCTTTTACCCAACACATCCGCAAGCCGGCGGCCAATGCCCTGCTCCGCAAGATACGGCAACGCCTGGAGACAGCAGCTTTCGAGGCCAAAGCACTGGAGCTGCTGATCCAAGAATTTGCCCAAACCGAGGGTGTCAAGCTCAACGACATCAATCAGCCGCTACGCGTGGCCGTCACCGGCAAAGCAATTGGTTTCAGCACCTATGAGACATTGGCACTCTTGGGCCGCGAGCATTGCTTGGAACGCATTGATCGCGTGCTCGCTCAGACAGAAGGTTTGTAAGCCCGTCAGTAATACGAGGGAGGGCGGGACTCGTAGTTATTGGGGATCGCTATAGTAGCTAGAGACATCAAACAGAAAGACGCTGCCGTGCGTTATCGGCTTGCGTTTCTGCGGGCAGGCCAGGGGTTTGAGCGTACTCACCAGTCCCAAACGCCGGGTCGTCTCCTGTTGCCATGCTGCCGCCGCATAGGCAGTCTGTTCTTGGCTTGGCGGAAGACGCGTTCAAAGGCCGCATAGTCACCGTCTTGGTGGAAAACGGTAGCACGTCCCACTGGGTGATTGAAGATGTGATAGAGGTACCCGCCCGTAGTAGTGCGTGGTCGTCGTGGCATGCTCCTACGCTACGGCGACCATCTACGCCCGGCAAGCTCTCCGAGTCCCGACTCTTTTTCTTGGTCCAAGCGTCGTATGCTCGAAATCGTGTTTTTGAACTGCCGGCTCGAAGACGCAACTCTTTGCCCTGTAATAAGAAAGCCCTTCGATGCATTAATCGAAGGGCTTCTCGTCCCACAGAGTGGAGGCGCGGGGAATTGAACCCCGGTCCCGTGGCATTTCCATGCAGGCTTCTACGTGTGTAGCTTGTCTTTTTTCTCCGCGACGGCGCCTTGCGGCTCCTCACGGAACGTTCGCCCTTGCGATTTCCGACAAGCAGGACATCTCAAGGGCTAACCGACTGTAAATCTCGCCATCACCGCCGCCGGTACAGCCAGTCCCGAAAGACTGGCTTCTGGTGACAGCAAGCCCGATTTAACGACCGAGCCGAGACCTCTCGGGCGAAGCTCTCGGACACGGGGCAGCCGTAATTAGGCCGCCAAAGTCAACTGCGGTTCAGCAGTTCTTTGTGCGACTAGCTTTTTACGTGGCCAGCTAGTCAACCACGACACGCCGTCTGCACTTCAACTTACCCGGTCGAAACCTAATCGCCCCCTGATACAGAATAATAGCAATTGAACACATTTCCATTATATCGCTTGCAGCGAAACAAACAAGGGTTTCTACAAACAGCTGCCCCAAGGGGAATAACGCAGCTGGAGGTGTGCTTGCGAAGCGCTTCGGGCAAGATACAATAGGACGAATTCATCAATCCGCCTTCCTGCGCGCAAAGGCTGTACTGCAAGGAATGCTCATATGAAAAATGGAGCATCAGAGCGTTCCCAGGCAGAGCTTGGGAACGAGGTAGGGCAAGACGCCCGCCTGGACAGCGAATTTCATCGCGGCCTGGGACTGTTTGACGCCACGATGGTGGTAATCGGCTCGATGATTGGTTCCGGGATTTTCATCGTGCCGGCGACGATGGCGGGCCAGCTAGGCAGTCCCGGCTGGCTGCTGGTGGCCTGGCTGATTACCGGCATCCTGACCGTTAGTGCCGCCCTCTCCTATGGCGAATTGGCCGCCATGATGCCGCGGGCCGGCGGACAATATCTCTATCTGCGTGAAGCGTTTTCCCCGCTTCTGGGCTTTCTCTACGGCTGGACGCTGTTTCTCATCATCCAAACCGGCTTCATCGCGGCGGTGGCCGTCGCCTTTGCGCGCTTCGCCGGCAATCTGTGGCCGGTCATCTCGGAAGAAAAATATCTCGTTTCTCCGTGGCATCTGACATCGGGTTATGCTGTGTCGCTATCCACGGCGCAGTTGGTCGGCGTGCTGATGATTGTGGTACTGACCGTGACAAATATCTGCGGACTGCGTTACGGCAAGCTGATACAAAACCTGTTCACCGTGGCCAAAATAGCAGCGCTCCTGGGCCTGATCGGGGCGGGTCTGGTCCTCGGCTGGAACAGCGAAGCGGTGCGCGCAAACTTCGGCGACTTGTGGACGGCGCGCGGCAAGTTGACCGAACTGGACAGTGGATTGACGGCGGCGACCCCATTCGGCTTGTTCGTGGCCTTGTGTGTGGCGCAGACCGGGTCGCTGTTTTCCTCGGACGCCTGGAACAACGTGACCTTTACAGCGGGCGAGGTCCGTCAGCCACGCCGCCACCTGCCATTGTCCCTGGCCCTGGGCACCTCATCGGTCCTTTTCTTGTACTTGCTGGCGAACCTGGCTTACCTTGTGACGCTGCCCTTTGAGGAGATCCAGCAAGCGGAAAACAACCGCGTAGCCACCGTCATGCTGGCGCGCATTTTCCCCCATTTCGGTGTGCCGTTGATGGCGACGGCCATCATGATCTCGACGTTCGGCTGCAACAATGGCCTGATCCTGGCCGGGGCGCGGGCTTATTATGCGATGGCCCGCGATGGCTTGTTCTTCGCGCGTGCTGGCCGGCTCAATGTCGCCCGTGTGCCGGCCTGGGGATTGGTGGTGCAAGGAATATGGGCGGCTTTGCTTGTCCTCCCGCGGACCTATAATGTCCCCGAAAAGACCTATGGCAACCTGTACGCGGATTTGCTCGATTATATCATCTCGGCGGCGTTGCTGTTTTACGTGTTGACGATCGCCGGTGTTTATCGCCTGCGCATGAAACGCCCCGATGCCGAACGGCCCTATCGGGCATTCGGCTATCCCGTGGTGCCGGCACTGTATCTCGCCGGCGCGACAACCATCGTCGCTGTACTGGTTATTTATCGACCGATGACGACTTGGCCGGGCATGGTCATCGTCTTGCTGGGCTTGCCGGTGTATTATGTGTGGCAATGGCGACGCGAATAGCTGCCTCACAAGGAAGCGGATGCCGTTTTTTCCTCAACGGCGCATGCGCGTATCGGACCAGTGCCAACCCTCTTCCATCTCGATCTCGATGGCGCGGCGGCGCAGCTGCTCCTCTTCGCGTTCACCGGCTGTTGCCTCTGAGAAGGCTCGGCCCCACAAGAGATAATGAAACAGCCCCAAAAGAAACATGCCGCCGCCAACCAGCACTACAATGCCGACCAAACCGTTGCTGATGACGACCAACACCAGGCCGAAAAACATCAAGGCCAGCACCGTGAGAAAGACAGTCAACAGAGCGTGCCGCTGTTGCTGCTGCGGCGAATAGTTGTGGTCCATGATCTCCTCACGGTGTCGAGGGAAGGCGATGCCTACTTAGATTGTATAGCAGCATCCATGCCGTTTTGCCAGCAGCTTATAGCTTCTGGCGTTAATCCATGAGCCGTTGCAGCCGTTTCACTTCCTGGCAGAGCCGCATCTGCACCCGCTGGCGAGCGATGTCCCACAAAAAAACGGTGGTGGAGATGCATCATCGGAAGCCGCGCCGTACTGCTAACCATCTCACCGAACTCATTTATGCCCCAAATCGACCACCGCATCGAACGGTTCGGGTGGTTCCTGGATATGTTGGGTAGCGCGGGAGAGCAACATCAACGTAGGGCGATCGTGTTCGGTTTTCCCATAGAGTAACGTGTGCAGAGTACGGCAGGCCTCCAGCCAGTGGCCGGCTTCGTACAGAAGCAAGCCGCGTTCATAAGTCATATGCCATTCTTCCCATTCTTCCGTGGCGGTCTCGGCGTGTAGCTCGTAGAGATCGGTAGCACCATCGATGCCGGGCAGCCGTGCTCGGCACAGTCGCCGCGTGGCGAACCCCGGAGGACTGGCGTCTCCGCCGGTCAATTGAGCGTGTGTCGAGCCGGTGAGGATGATGGGAATACCGAGTTGCTTGGTGGCCCCTTCGACGCGGCTGGCAACGTTGACGGCGTGGCCCAGAGCACCGTAATGAAATTTCGTTTTGCTGCCCGTGTTGCCGCACAGGGCCAGACCGGTGTTTATACCGATACCCAGGCGCACCGGTCCGCCCACACGTGCCTGCCAATCGGCATCGAAAACGGACTGATCGGCCAACATGGCCAAGGCCGTCCGGCAAGCGCGCGCCGCGTGATCGGGCGTGTCCTTGGGCGCGTTCCACAGGGCCATCAAGCCGTCGCCAGCATAATGTACCACCACACCACCTGTCTCTTGCACACGCGCCGTTAAACGATCCATCACGTCTCTGGCCAGACGGAACGTATCCATTGGGTCAAGCCGTTCCGCCATGCGCGAGAAACCGCGGATGTCGCTAAACAGCACCGTCACCTCGCGCTCCTGCCCATCGAGGACATGCGGGTTCTGCTCCATCTCGCGGGCCAAATCGCCGGGAAAAAATTGTTCCAGTTGCACCAAACGGCGCAGCGCGCGGGCCTCCTGTTCCTGTCGGGCCAGGCCGACGCCGACCGCCGAAGCCAACAACTGCATCACCTGCGCTTCCAGGGAACCGATGCCCAGGCCGGCATGAGGCGTGATGTGCGACCGGCAGCCATAGACGGCGCCGACAACGCGATCGTGGGAGTCGAAAATCGGCGCTGCTGCCACGGCCTCGATGCCTAGCAGACTTTCTGCGGAGTTGGCCATAGACGGGGCCGATTGAAACAGGGTCCGCCGTTCTCGCGCGACGCGCTCCAGTGTGGTCATACTGAATTCCCGGCCGCCTCCCCCCTTCTCTCCTTGATTCAGGGGAGGGGGAGGAGGGTCAGGATAGCGAGCTTGCACCATCCAGCGTCCATCCCGGCGCAGCAACACCAAGCCGCGATCCAGACCGACCAGTGTGACTACCGCCCGCGCCGTTTGTTGAAAAAATTCCTGTGAGCCGGCTGCGGCCCGCTGCACGGCAATGACCGTCTCAAACCAGTGTGCCAACGTCTCCGGCGACGGCGAGCGGCCCAACTCCATCAACGTCGTGTGTGTCCGTGCATCCGTCTGCCGGAGCAATGGCGAGGCAATGGCTTGGAGCAAGCGCTCTTCGGACTCAGGCTGCGGACGCTCGATGTCCACAGTTGTCTCGCCTACCAGGAGATGTACGGGCAGCGCCACCTCGCGACTGGTGCCGGTGGCAAGAATAGTATCATCGTTCAGCCGAATCGAGTTGCGCTGGCTGAGGTTCTCAATCCGCACCTGCCCGTCTTCCAGCTCAAGAATGCGAATGTGGTCCTTGGACACGTAGAGATCCTTGAGAACACAGCGGGGAACGTTGTTACGCGCCGGACCGCGGCCGAACTCAAGAGGACCCGAGGGATGCTCGATTTCTTGCTGCTCTAGCTTATGGGAGACTCGGATGCGGAGCATGATCGTTATGCTTTCCAGAAAATTTGGGGAATGATTTCCGCACCCTCCATTATCGAGTACCCGTGCGATTGTGCCAAGCATTTGTTACCTGAGGACAGTAAGTTGCCATTGACGGCTCCCTTATCGTCGGCTAAATCTCTTCTCCTCGAAACCGAGACCTGGGTGAGCGTATCGTATGATCGCTTCCTCACTTGTTTGTCGCCGGGCGCCGGTTGTGGCGGTGTGCCTCGTCCTGATCGCAGAGTCCCCCCTACCGGCTCAGAACAGGGAGTTACCCGAATCGGTACGGCTTGCCCTTGTTCGCTACGCCGCTATAGAGTCGCTGGCCGTCACCTGGACCCAAACGGCCGAGGCAACCCCGCTGGGACGAAAGAAGGTCGCCGCGGACGTACTGGACAAGATTGTCAGCAATGGTTCCTTTGTCCAACAGCTCGCCTTCCGAAACGGCCGGATCTACGTGCGCCGAGAGACCCAGGAAGGTTCATCGTGGCCGCCACGGACGGAGGAAATCGCCTTTGACCGAGAGCTGTTCTATGCTGCCCAAAACTTGTTCTACGTCAGCGATCTAAGGAACAGGGAGCCGAAAGACTGGCCGTACCTCCACAAGTGGCTGCCTCGGAACGATGGGCCGGAAGCAAGCTATTTTCGAGACGATTATTTTCGGGCGTCCGGTGTCCGGTTGCCGACACGAATAAAAGAATTGCTCTTATCCTGGCATCCACAAGCGGAGCTGCTGGCCTTGTTGGCGGAAGGTGGACAAATTGAGGCGATCGGTTCGGCCAGCCTGGATGGGCATTTGTTGTTCCGAGTGCAGGCAAGCTCCCTTGTTCCCAAACCGAATTTGGGAATGAGAAACGAACAAGGAACGAGAGAAAAGCCTCTATATCGATACGATTTTTATTTCGATCCTGAATATGGATATGCCATTCGCCGGCTTGAAGTCCGGGATGAAGCCGGCCGTCTGCTGACTCGCTCGGACTGTACAGGATTTGAACAGCTGAGCGGCTGGTCCGTCTGGCTGCCGCGCCTGTGCCGGGTGGCAGTGCATACCTGGGCAGGAGTGCAGGAGGAGAGAAAGTCAATTTTCAATATTTTTGCATCTCCTTTATATATAAAAAACATTCGCGTAAATGCCTTCGACGTTAAGCTGTGGCCAGATGACCGTTTCCAGCTCAAGCCCACGATGCCCGGTGTCTACGTCAATGATGCCTCGTTCCCGGAAATAAAGGGTATGGACGGTGTTTTTTATCAGGTGCCGGCAGACCCACAACGGCTCAATGAAGTGATTGCCGTACGGCGAGCGCTCTACCAGGGGTGGAGAGGTGCGGACAAGCGGTCCCGTCCGTTGAGGGCATTGTTTCTGGTCCTGAACGGCATGGGCCTGGTCAGCCTCGCGGTTTATGTAATCGTGCGACAGTATAAGGCACGCGGCCAGCATGTCGTTCTGCAGGGGACACGGGAGACGAGAGAGGAAGGCGAATAGCACATGATGGCATGGTGGTCCAAACCGCTCTCGCTAGGTCTGCTTATTTACATCTGGACCAGCGGCATTGTCATCCTTGGAGCATCGTTCGGCCATCAGTTTGTGACGCCGCCACGCGCAGCGTCGGCACCGAATTTTTACGAGAAATTCTCCGCCTACGACGGCGGCTGGTACAAATGGATCGCCGTCAGCGGCTACCACTACGATCCCGGCCAACAATCCTCGACGGCCTTCTTTCCCCTGTTTCCGTTGCTGGGTGCAGTCCTGATGCGTCTGACTGGCCTGGGACCGACCTGGGCTTTGTTGCTCGTATCGCATGTCTGTCTGGCGGCCGCATTCGTCCTCGCGGCCGTCTACTTGCATGGTCGACGGCCGCCGCCGGATCGGACCGCCCTCTCGTTCACTTTGCTGGCCCTGGGAGTGATGCCCGCCACGTTCTTTTTCCGAATGACCTACTCCGAATCTACTTTTTTACTGCTCATCCTGCTGTTTTTGCTGGGCATCCAGCGTAATTGGCCTCTGCCGACCATCGCTCTAATCGCTGGCCTGGCCTCGGCATGTCGGCCCGTCGGCGTGGGCCTGCTCTTGCCGCTCCTGCTCTATATTTGGCGCCGCTCGCCCGACCGCCGCGCTTTTCTCCTCCGTGCTGCCTTGTTTGCCCCGCTGGCCTGTTGGGGCCTGCTTGCCTACGCCGCTTTTCTGTACCTCCAGTTCGGCGATCCGTTGGTATTCGCCAAGACACAGGTCCATTGGGGCCGGACTGCACCTTCGCTGACAACCAAAATGCTCGCCCTGCTCAGCTATCAGCCGATCTGGGAGATTTTCCTCTGGCAACCTCCCGCCAACTGGTCGGTGTTCGCCTGGGAACAGGTTAATCCAGTGTATTTCGCTATCTCTGTTGTCCTGATCTTTGTGGGGGCCTGGCAGGGCCGCCTGAATGCTTACGAGATAGCACTGGCCGCTATGCTCCTGCTCATTCCGTACCTGACGCGCGCCTATGAGATGAACATGGCTTCGTCAGCTCGTTTCACAGCCGTGGTCTTTCCCGTTTACCTCATTATCGGCGAATACCTGGCCCGTCTTCCGCCGGCCGTGTCCGCCGTCACGCTGGGCCTCAGCACCTTCTTCCTGGGGGCATTCTCGGCCCTGTTCGCCAGTGGCTATCCGATCTTCTAAATATGCCTCGACTCCAAGGAGATGGACCGGACGAATCTTTTCAATTGAGTTGCAAGCCCTTTCCGCTATGGTACAATCGGGCCAACGTGCGGCCGACCGTCGAAGATATTTCCGATCCGGTCGGTTGCGGACATCTTTGAGACAGGCAAGACCGAGGTACACCGATGCGCGTGCGGCTTGTTTTTGCCGGTTTGTTGGCTATCCCCCTGTTGATGGCGGCCGATGCTGCTCCGCCGCCGGGGTGGAAAGCATACAGTCCGAAGGACCACTCCTTCTCCGTATGGCTACCGGACAAAACCGGTCGCCGCAGCGAGCGCGAGCGAAGTGTCACGGTGCGCGGCATGTCGATCAAAATCAACCTGGTACAGGTGGAGATCCCAAGCAAGTTGACTTACGAAGCCGCAAGCCTGTTGCTGCCCACCCAACTGGGGCGTAAGTTGTCTCAAAAGGAGAAACTGGAATTCATCCGCGATGTCTTCCTCAGCGAGGTCCGGGGGAAAGTTTACGACGAGACAGAGATCAAACAAGGCCAGACTACCGGCAAGGAATACGTCGTTCAGGTGGGCCGGAGTGTGGCCCGGCTGCGTGTCTTTGCCGTGGGCAGGCGGCTCTATCGGGCTTCGGTGCTGGGCAGCAAATCGCGTGTTGCATCTAAAGATGCCGATGCGTTTCTGGATTCGTATCAACTGTCGGCAAAGGAGGACGCTTCGGCGAAGCGCCGCTAATCGAAGGAAAGGCATCTATGATCGAATCGACTAGCAGAGGGACCATTGCCCTCCGCGGCGAGTACATCACCCTGGCCCATGCGATCAAAGCGGCTGGCCTGGCTTCTACGGGCGGGCAGGCGAAGCTGCTGGTGCGCGCGGGCCAGATCACGGTCAATGGCGCGCCAGCTATGCAGCCGGGACGCAAGCTCCGCGCCGGTGACCGCTTCGGCAAGGCAGGAGGACCGGAGTGGACGATCATCAGCTGAGCGACGCCCTCTCCGGTGCTCCGCCCCAGCCGCCCGACATTCTCCCTGCCGAACCCGATGAAGCCTCGGCGGCGACGAGCCAACACCTGGACCTGCGGAAACCAACGTGGCATCTGGTGCTGGTTCTGGCGGTGCCGGCCCTGTTACAGCAAATGCTGGTGCTGGCTGTCAGCCTGTCCGATCGCTGGCTGGCTGGCCACGCTCATGCACCGGATCCTGAAGAGCAAATCGCCCTGCAAGCAGCCCAGACGACGGCCAATTATCTCGCCTGGTTTATCAGCAGTTACACTGTTCTGGTCAGCGTTGGCAGTACAGCCTTGGTGGCACACGCTATCGGCGCCGGAGATCGCCACGCCGCCATCCACGTCACCAATCAATCATTGCTGCTCGCCATCGTCCTGGGGCTGGGCGGCTCGATTGTCGCCCTGCTCGGTCTGCCGACGCTGATCGAGCTGTTGCAACTGCACGGGGCGACCGCGCGGTTTGCCATCGCCTATTTGCAACCATTGTTCGCCCTGCTGGTTTTCCAGGTGATCGAGGCGGCAGGCATCGCTTGCCTGGTCGGCGCCGGCGACACCATAACAGGGCTGTGTGTACGCGCCGGTGTGGCCGTGTTCAACGTGCCGTTAGCCTGGGGTTTTTTCCATGGTTTCGGGCCGATGCCGCGACTGGGCTTCGTCGGCATCGCCCTGGGTACAGCGGTTAGCAACGTGCTGGGCGCAGCCGCCGTGACAGCAGTGTTACTACGGGGCCGGGCCGGTCTGCGCTTAGAATGGCGGCAATTATGGCCAGACTTGTCGACGGTCCGCCGTTTGCTACGTATCAGTGTGCCGGCCGGCGTAGACAGCCTGTCAGTGGCTGTGGGGCAGTTGTGGTTTTTAAGCATCATCAATCATCTGAGCGATGCAGCCAAGGCGGCGCACGGCATCGCCTTGCAGTGGGAGGCGCTGGGCTATCTATCTGGCGGTGCATTCGGCACGGCAGCGATGACACTGGTGGGTCAGAACCTGGGGGCGAAAAATCTGCGCCGGGCCGCTCACAGTGGATGGACGGCCCTGGCGCAGGGTGGAGCGCTGATGACGTTCATGGGCGCCCTCTTTTTTGTATTGGCGGCGCCGATGTTTCGTTTCTTCTGTCCCGATGAAGGCCAGCAACCGATCATCGAGGAGGGCGTGCCGGTACTGCAGCTGATTGCTTTCGCCATGCCTGCCCTGGCCTCCTGCATCATTTTCACCAGCGCCCTGCGCGGGGCCGGCGATACACGTGTGCCGGTGTTGTTCACCTGGTTTGGCTTTTTCGCGCTGCGCATTCCCCTCGCCTATCTGCTGACGCGGCCGGAAATCGACCTGGGACCGCTGGGCGTGTATCACGGCTACCCTTTCGGTTTGCTCGGCGCCTGGCTGGCGATGTTTACGGATCTGCTGGTGCGCGGCGTCTTCTTTTTAGTGCGCTTTGCCAGCGGCCGGTGGCGGAACTTGCGGATATAATGCCAATTAGGAGGTATTTTATGTCGCAATTATATCCCTTGAAGATGGAGACGCCATCCTTTGTGCCCCGCAAGGGCCGGCCGCTTGTGGCCTGGCTGTTCCTTCTCGCCGCTATCGCTTTCATCTTGTGGCGCCATGACACCACCAGCCCACAGGAGCAACAGCGTTACGATCTTGTGACCATGCGTTTGCAGGGCCGTTACCTGGTGGGAGCTGCCGAGTTGATGGAGCGTTTCTTGGGCGCTGGTGCAAGCGGGCGTGAAAAATTCTACAAGGAAGCGCAGAATAGCCTTGACCGCGGGACTTACGCCGAGCGGTTGCGCTTCATCGTCTTGGCCGGCGAGTTGAAAGGTCCGCAAGAGGCGCGTAAACAGCTCCAGCAACTTGACCGGAAATATCGAGAACACTGCGGCGAGCCGCCGGCCGAGGACGCGGAAACCGCCCGGATTCTCGATCTTCTGTATGACGTTCGGGCAGAAACCCCCAAAGACAGGGCTTTCCTGTCGGAAGACAAGCAGCAAAAATTACGGCAGCGGCTCGACTGGTTTGGCGAGTTGGCGTTATCGCCCCCGGGAAGCGATGCCGCAACACGGGCAACCGTATTGGCGCCCGCCTACCGGACGGTGTGGACGGCGCTAGGCGCCGCCATCTTCATGCTCGGCTTGGGCACGGCGGGCCTGATCTTGCTTGTCACGCTGATGGTGCTTTATTTCCTGGGCCGTCTACACGGCGGTCTAGCGCCGGGTTCACCGCATCATGGCATTTACGCCGAGACATTCGCTCTGTACCTGTTGCTCCTTCTCGGCCTGAGCCTTGCGGCCCATTATGTGCTCAACTGGTTGTCCATCCAGCATGGGGAACTAACGCTAACTGGTTTGGCCGCACTGGGCAGCCTGACGGCGCTCGCCTGGCCGGTATTGCGCGGCATTCCCTGGCATCAGGTGCGGCAGGACATCGGTTGGCATGCCGACCGGCGGCCGGGACTGGAACCACTTCTTGGCCTCGGTTGCTACATCGCGGCCCTGCCGATGCTGGCCCTGGGTCTTGTGTTTTATCTTCTCTTGACCAAGCTGCGTAATCAACTCGGTGGAGGGCCGGATGAGTTTGCTCCTGGCAATGCACCAGGGCATCCCATTGTTTTCTGGGTGAGCCAAGCCGGCTGGTGGGTATGGCTGGAAGTACTATTCCTTGCCAGCATCGTCGCCCCTATTGTCGAGGAGACGATGTTCCGCGGCGTGCTCTATCGCCACCTGCGCGCGGTCAGCGGCGGCTGGCATCCTGTATGGAGCGTTCTCTTCAGCGCCGTGGTGGTGAGTTTTCTCTTCGCCGTGATTCATCCACAGGGCATCTTAGCGGTGCCTGTGCTGATGGCACTGGCCTTGGCATTTACTCTGATGCGCGAATGGCGCGGCACGCTCCTGCCCTCGATGATTGCCCACAGCATCAACAATGCTGTGGCCACGCTGTTGCTATTTCTGATGAGCTGAACGCTACCCTGCGGGTTAAGCTCCCGACAAAATCTCTCCAATCGCTAAAATCTTTGTTATCTCTCTTCTTGCTATCAACATTCTTATCGCTATTTGCCGATTAAAGCCTACATCTTCACGAGTCGAAGCGATTGTACTTCGCGTTTCGAGGCAACGGAAGAATCCTCTTATGGAACGATTCGACAGGTGGTTCATCATGTTCACGGTCCTGGCGCTCTCTTGGCCGGGTCCGTTGCCCTGTCGCGCTCAACAGGCCCTTCCCGCCCCGCAGCCGCTTACATCACCGCTTCTTCCCAAAGTGCCCGTGCCGCTCGATCGCCCCCAACAGCCAAGTCAGAAGTCGCCGCTGGAGTTGCCGCCGCCTCCGGGCGGAGAAACCGTGAAGCTGCCGTTGCCGCCCCTGGAACCCGGCGACCTGCGTTTTCCCATCAATCTGGCCACGGCCCTGCGTTTAGCCGATGCTCGACCGTTGATCGTGGCCGCCGCCCAGGCCAGCGCCTGGGTGGCCGAGGCCAAACTCCAGAAAGCCGCTACCCTGTGGATCCCCTCCTTCATGATTGCTACCTCTTATGCCCGCCACGATGGCCCGATTGATTTCAATGGAGGCGTCGATGTTCCGCAGGGGATTAATTCCTTAGGACAACCATCGCCGGGCAGTTTTGGCAAACCGCTCAACCAAAACCTGAACTGGTTTATCGCTGGCGTCGGCTTATATCAGGTCGTCGCCACCACCGATATGATCTTTCAGCCGTTGGCCCAGCGGCAGGACTTGAATGCCAAGCGCTGGGATATTCAGACCGCCAAAAACGACGCTCTTCTGGAGGTTGCCCGTGCCTACTTCAACGTCCACCGCTTTCGCGGTCGGTACGCCGGCGCCCTCTATACCGTCAAGGAAGGGCGCAAGGTGATTGCAGCAATCGAAGCGTTGAGCCGAGACCTGGTCCCCGCCGTCGAGGTAGATCGGGCCCGGAACCTGCTGGCGTTTCTCGAGCAGCAAGCGGTCCTCCATCGCCAAAACTGGCGTATCGCCAGCGCCGATCTTACCCAGATCCTCCGCCTTGATCCCCGTGCCGTGTGCGAGCCGCTCGAACCCGATCATATGCAGATTACCTTGATCGATCCGTCTCGCTCGCTCGATGATCTGATCCCGATTGGCCTGACCAACCGTCCCGAATTGGCTTCGCATAAAGCGCAAATCGAAGCGGCCCTGGTCCGCATCCGCCAGGAGAAAATGCGCCCGTTGCTCCCCTCGATTCTGATCACCGGCTGGCAGACTCCCGGCGGCATGATACCCCAAGCCTCGATCTTCGGCACCGGCAATGGCGGCAAACTGAATCTGTGGAGTTTCCGCGATGACATCAGTGCTCAGTTCGTTTGGCAATTAGACAGCTTTGGGTTGGGCAACCTGGCCCATATCAAAAGACGGCGCGGCGAACAGTCGCAGGCCATCGTCGCTCTGTTTCAGGCCCAGGACGCGATAGCAGCGGAAATAAATCAGGCACAGGCGAAAGTCCAGATGTCGGCGGCCCGCGTCGTCCAGGCCGAACGCTCCCTGCTGACAGGACTCGTTACCTATCAGAAGAACTATGAAGGAATAGGCCAAACGAAGCGTTTCGCGGAAAATCCCAAGGAGCCTGTTGGAGGCTTGCTGGAACTGATCTATCCGCCGCAACAGGTGGTCTTCGCTCTCAAGCTGTTGCATACGGCCTTTGTCGAATACTTCGACACTGTCGCCGAGTACAACACGGCGCAGTTCGAGCTATTCCATGCCTTGGGCTATCCCGCGTCCGAGATCGAGTTGTTACGATCGCCGGACGGCATCCTGCCGATCAACACCCAGCGTCCTGCATTTCTGCCGCCTGTGGGCACGGGACCGCCGCCGGTGACACGGTAACAAGAATCGGTTAGCGACGCTTCGCAAAAGCGCCAAAAAGTCATGAGGCTTCGGCGAAGCGTCGCTAACCGCGAGCAAGCGACGGAAGGAGCCATGCCAATGAAACGATGCATCCGTTTGCCGATCGTCTTCACGGTCTTGCTGCTCGCTTGGTTGGGTCCAATACCCGGTCGTGCCCAATCCGGGGACCAGCAACCGTCAACAGTATCCTCACCCGCACGTCCATCGGAACAGGGGGAGCTTCCTTCGCCGAAACCCATGCTCTCGTCGTCTATCCCCCCGGCCAACCGCGGTGCTGCCGAACAGACCCCTACTCCTGTACCACTGGATCTTCCTGCCAAGCCAAGCCAGTTGTCTCCTCTGGAAGTGCCGCCCCCGGCCGGGGGAGAAGTCGTCAAGCTGCCGTTACCCCCGCTGGAACCGGGCGATCTGCGTTTTCCCATCAATCTGGCCACCGCCTTGCGTTTGTCTGATGCTCGGCCTTTGATCGTGGTCGCTGCTCAGGCTGCCGCCTGGGTGGCGGAAGCCCAGGTCCAGGAAGCCTGGGCCCACTGGCTGCCCGATCTCAACCTCGGCTTCGACTACATCCGCCACGACGGCAACGGTCCCGATACGCTACGCGGCACGAACATTCCCGGCGGCGAAAATGCTTTCGGGCAAAACGCGCCGGGCAGCTTTGGCAGACCACAAAACCAAAACATCAACTTTTTTTACACCGGCGCCGCTCTCTTCTACATGCAATATCTCACCGATGACATCTTCGCGCCTTTGGCTGCCAGGCAGAACCTCAATTCTGCTCGCTGGAACATCCAATCTGCCAAGAACGATGCCTTGCTGGCGACAGCACTGGCGTATTTCGACGTGCATAAGTGGCGGGGGACATATGCCGGCGCCATCGATGTTGTCATCAAAGGCCGAAAACTGGTTGCGGAGATTGACGAGTTGAGGAGAGACTTGGTGCCTCAGTTTGAGGTGGACCGGGCCAGGAATTTTCTGGCCGACATGGAGCAGCAAGCCGTTATCGCCCGCCAATACTGGCGCCGCTCCAGTGCCAATCTCACCCAGGTCCTTCGCCTCGATCCTCGTGCCGTGGTCGAGCCACTCGAGCCGGACCACCTGCAAATTACCATGATCGAACCGGATCGTTCGCTCGACGATCTGATGCAGATTGCGTTAACCAATCGCCCAGAACTGGCGTCGCGGCAGGCCCTGGTCCAGGCAGCGCTGGTGCGCATTCGTCAAGAGAAATTGCGTCCCATCCTGCCCATCCCTATGGTGAACGGTTTTCAAACGCCCTACGAACAGATTCAGGTTGGCGCCTTCGGCATCGGCAACGGCGGCAAGATGAATCTGTGGTATGCCCGCGACGACGTCGCCCCCGGACTCGCCTGGCAGTTCGCTAATCTGGGACTGGGGAATGCGGCCATGGTCAAGTGGAGGCGCGGCGAGGCATCGCAGGCCACCGTTGAGCTTTTCCGCATCCAGGACATGGTGGTTGCGGACGTGACCCGGTCACAGGCGCTTCTTCAGTCGGCGGCAGCCCGCGTCGTTCAGGCGGAACGTGAGTTACGTGGAGCCCTCATCAATTACAAGGGCGTTGTCGAGGGTCTGAAACAGACCCAACGCTTTGGCAACGTCTTGAAACTGGTCTTCCGCGTGCCGGACGCGGTCTTTTCTCTGCAATTGTTGAAGATGGCCTACGACGACTACTGGACGACGGTTGCCGAGTACAACCAGGCTCAGTTCCGCTTGTTCCACGCCCTGGGTTATCCGGCGCGGGAGGTCGCCTACTTCCGCCGCACCGGCGAGATCCTGCCGGTCAATACGATGCGTCCTGGCTTCCTGCCGCCGGTAGGCACAGGGCCGCCGCCGCCGACGCGATGAAAACCCGGCGAGCGGAGCGAATAAGGTTTCTCGGCGTAGGAGTCGATCAAAGTTTGAGGAGGCGCCGTCCGAGCGAACGGAAGGAGCTATTGCGATGAAACGATACAATCGTCCGCCGATCCTCTCCCTGGTCCTGCTATTTGCCTGCTTTCCGGTTCCCTGTAGCGGCCAAACTCCGACTCTGTCGGCCTCAAACGGGCAAATCCAGTCCCCCCAAAAAAGCGGCGCCCTGGGGGCTGACACCGGCGGCGCAAGCAGCGGTTCCCCGCTCGTCCAGTTTCCGGCTCCCGGCGAAGAACAGACCGGCCGGCCGAGCCAAAAGTCTTCCCTCGAACTGCCGCCGGTACCTGGCGGCGAGGTCCTGGATCTCAAACCGCCGCCTCCCGAACCTGGCGATCTTATCTTTCCCATCAATCTGGCCACGGCCTTACGTCTGGCCGATGCCCGACCGCTCATCGTGTCCGCGGCCGGGGCCGCCGCCTGGGTGGCCGAGGCCAAGCTGCAAAAGGCTGCCGTCCTCTGGATCCCTTCGCTCAATCTCGGCGGCGATTACATACGCCACGACGGCTACGGGCCGGATTTGAATCGAGGCGTTAACTTCCCCCAGGGTGAAAATGCTTTTGGGCAAAATTCACCGGGAAGCCTGGGAAAACCGCTTAACCAAAACATCAACTTTTTCTACAGCGGCGCCGGCTTCACCTACCTGCCACTGGGGCAGAGCTACTTCTACCAGCCCACACCAGGCGAGCCGCTGCTTCCCGAGCCACAATTTCAATACTTTGCCGACATGATTTTCGAGCCGCTGCGCCAGCGGCAGATGCTCAATTCCGCACGCTGGGACATACAGACGGCCAAGAACGATGCCCTGTTCATGACGGCCAAGGCCTATTTCGCCGTCCACAAGTTTCGCGGTCAATATGCTGTCACGATTGATGCCGTCCAAAGAGGCCGTAGACTGGTCGCCATGATGGCCGAACTGAGTCGCGATCTGGTGCCGGCCGTGGAAATCGATCGCGCCCGCAACCTGCTCGCCGACCTGGAGCAGCAAGCGGTCACCGCGCGGCAAATGTGGCGTATCGCCAGCGCCGATCTGACACGCGTTCTTCGTCTGGATCCCCGCGCCGTGGTTGAGCCGCTCGAACACGACCATTTGCAGGTAACATTGATCGATCCCCAACGTTCGCTCGACGATCTGATGCCCATCGCCCTGACCAACCGCCCGGAATTGGCATCGCATCAGGCCCTGGTCCAGGCCATGCTGGTGAAGATCCGGCAGGAGAAACTGCGTCCTTTCCTCGGCTCTATGCTGTGGAACGGCTTCCAAACACCCTACGAATTAATCGAAGTTGGCGGCTATGGCGTGGGCAATGGTGGGAAACTGAACATCTGGAGTGGCCGCGATGACATCAGTGCCCAGTTTCTGATGATGGCTGACGGCCTGGGCTTGCGGAACCTGGCCTGGGTCAAGCAAGCACGCGGCATGTCGTCACAGGCCATCGTCGAATTGTTCCAACTTCAGGACGCCATCGCCGCAGAAGTGACGCGGACACAGGCGGACCTGCAATCGGCGGCGGCCCGCATCGTCCAGGCCGAACGGGAGGTGCGTTCGGCCCTCATCAATTACAACGGCAATGTCGAAGGGTTGAAGCAGACCAAACGCTTCGGCAACGTCTTGCAACAGATAACCAAGCCGTGGGAGTCGGTTTTTGCCTTACAGTTGCTAATGAGGGCTTATGACAATTACATCGCCACCGTGGCCGAGTACAACACTGCGCAATTCGCGCTGTTTCACGCTTTGGGCTACCCGGCCCGCGAGCTTTCGTTCCTGCGAAATACCGGCGAGGTGTTGCCAGTAAACACGACGCGGCCAGCTTACCTGCCACCGGTGGGAACGGGACCGCCGCCGGCAACACGGTAACTTTTTGTCCGGCAGTGTTAGCTGCCGGGGGCAAATACGGGGAGATTTCGATGCTGCGGCAACTTTCTTTCGTTGTTGGCCTGACAATCTTGGCGACGACGCTGGCGCTTCCGGCGGCGGCCCAAAATGAATACTCCAACGGCACCGGTGCTCTGGGCAAAAAGGGACGCGGCCCGGCGACCATGACGCCGGTGGAGGCGTTTGGCGTGCATCCCCCCGGACCCGACGCCATGTATACGGGACGTTGTCTCTTTTGCTGGTGGAGCAAGATCTATGTCCCCTATTACGCTCCGTTATCTCCGACGGCGACCTCGGTTCGTTGGAAACCCTGGTGCAATTTCTTCCTTATGCCGTATTACACTCCGTATTATATCGGTTATTCTCCCTGGCGCGCCTGCAAACCGAAACCGCTGCCCTACGGCTACGACGGCGGCTGGGGGCCCGGCCCCATGCCGAATGCTCCTATACCCCCCGATCCAGAGAAAGAAGCTCCCCTCCGTTATGGACCGTACACCTCCGTCTTGGCGGACGATACCATCTTCTGGAACATGGGCGGCAATGGCCTTGTTCCCTATGGCATGCCGCGCCCGCCGCATAGTGGTCCCCCTGACCTCGTAGATGCGATCCAGGCTACCCGCCAACAGGGAGGCGGCGTTTGTTGTCCTGCCAGCAGTGCTCCACCGGTAGCAGGGCCCGCCGTTTTACCGCCCACGGAGAGACCCGACCAGAAAGAAAGCGACGAAAGCGTCAATCCGCCACCTTCACCGAACAGCCCTCGGTGAGCACCGATAGATCGCCGACAATTACTTGCTCGGAGCCGTCGATCGGTGTCCAGGGATCGTCGCCGCTGGATGTCGGCGGGAGTTGGCGGCTGGTAACTTCGGTCCACTCGCCGTCGCTGATACCCGTCCGCACTTCCGTCGCCACAGCCCGGCCATCCTTGTATCGCCAGAAGAAGGTTTTTTCGCTGCTTTTGACCAGAGTGGACTCCGGCAGCGCCCGGACGTTGGGGCGTTCAATGATTACCTTGCCATAGGCGTACATCCCCGGCAGGATCTTGCCGCCGGGGTTGGGCAGATCGACTTCGGCTCGCAGAGTACGGCTTTTGACGTTGAGCGCCCAGGCTGTGCGTGTAACGACAGCCGGAAGCCATTGATCGCGGTAGGCCTGGATGAGCACAGCCGCCTTCGTCGGGATGGGGTGATTGCCCTTAGTGCCGTCTTTTTCTCCATGAACATAGTTGGCGTCCCATTCAGGAATATCAACAAAGATGCGGACAATATCGGTGCGATCGACCACGTAGATGGGCGCCGCCTGCCTGCTAGGCGACAGATGGGGCGCATTGCGATCGGCGGTAGGGTCGCCAGTGGCTGGCAAAACAAAATCGCCAGTGTTGGCATTGCGGGCCACGATCACGCCGTCGTAGGGCGCCGTAAGCGTGAGATAGCCTACCCATGCCTCCAGCCGTTTTGCATCGCTCTTGGCCACGGTGACGCGGGCGCGGCAGACATCGACGTAGACTCTGGCCTCCGCCAGCGCAGATTTTTTCGAGAGCAGGTCCGCCTTCGCCTTCTGGATCGAGGCGTCGGCCGCGTCTCGTGCGGCAATACTCTCTTTCCATTGATTGGTCGATTCGAGGAGGACCTGGGGATCGACCACGCCCTTGTCCACCTCGCGCTTGAGCCGCTTGACCTCCGAGTCCCAGCGATCGACCTGGGCCTGATAGCGGGCCAGGATCCTTTGCGCCTCCAGAAGCCGTGCCTCGGCTGCCTGCACGTCCGCTTCGGCTACTTTTACACTCTCCATTGCCAAATCGACTCGTTTCTCATCGAGCTTGACCGTGTCTTTCTTCGTCTGCCAATCTTCGCGAACCTCCGGCACAAAGAGAGTGGCGAGCACGTCGCCTTTATTCACTTTGTCGCCGATGTCCACGTTCCATTTTTCGATGAAGCCGGTCAGCTTCGGATAGATCGACGTACGCTCATATGCTTCGACGAAACTCGGCTGACCGACGATGCGTGTGATGGTCCGCAGCTGCGGTTGAATCAGGCGAACAACGGGAGGATCGGTAACGCTTTTGACCTCGATCCTGGGCTTATGGCATCCCAGCGCCGCGAGGACGGCCAGGATTACGAACCGGAACCGCACACGGCGGAACGTTTCGTTCGTACAGAAAAGCCTGCTCATGTTTAAACCTCTCCAGATGAAGGCGGTAATTGGTGCGGTCCATCCGGTGTCGTGGTCGGCTGGAAAATGCGATGGGCTTCAACGACAACTGTTCCTGGATGTCCGTCGGGCTGGGCTACCTCAGCTGCGGCCCTGGGTACAGGTTCACCCCCAACAGCAAACCGCACCGGATCGAAGTGCGCGCTTTGGGGATCGGCGGGATAAATCGACGGCGAACGAGAAATACTCCGGCCGATCACCAGCGCAAAGATCGAGGGTACGATTAGCAAAGTGGCAAATGTGGACATTACCAATCCGCCAATCACTGCCCGGCCCAGCGGGGCCTGCATCTGGCTGCCCTTCTCCAGCGCCAGTGCCATCGGAACCATGCCTACCGTCATGGCGCAGGCTGTCATCAAGATCGGCCGCAAACGCTCGCTGGCGCCAACGATGGCTGCCTCGGTTGAGGAGGTTCCCTTCTTCCAGTGCTCGTCCATGAATGTCACCAACATCACCGAATTGGACACCGAGACCCCCAGACACATGATCGACCCCATAAACGATTCGATATTCAAAGAAGTGCCGGTTACGTACAGGATGACAGCGATGCCCGCCAGGACGCCCGGCACGGCACCGATCGAGATCAGCGCCAGACGCGGCGATTGGAAATAGGCCGTCAGAAGCACGAGGATCACGAACACAGCCGCCGCCAGGCCGGTGCCGAGCGCCTGGAACATGGCCGTCATCGCTGGCAGTTGGCCCATCGTTTCCACACGCACGCCGCGGGGTGGCGTGCCAGCGGCGGCGATAGCCTCTTCGACCTGACGCGAGGCTCGGCCCATGTCCTCACCCTCAACATTGGCCGTCAGCGTCAGATAGCGTTGAGACATGTCGCGATCCAGTTCGCCGGGCCTTATGCTGGTGCGAACTTTGGCTACATCGCGGATCGTCAAATTGACTAAAGGGTTGACCGGTGCCAGCGGTAGCCGCTCGATGTCTTGCGGACTGGTCATCGCTGTGGGCGGCATCTGGATCTGGACCAGATAATCAAAGCCCGTCTTCGCCTCCACCCAGTAATTGAGCGAGCGAAAGCGCGTCGAAGAAGTCGCCATGACCAGCGCCTTGCCTACATCGGCGGCAGTGACGCCGCTCAGACCCGCTTTCTCGCGGTCGATTTCCACTTCGATGCTGGGATAATCGAGCTGCTGTTCGAAATGAATGTCACGGAGAAAAGAGATGTTTTTTAGCTCACTGGCAATCTTTTCTGCATGTCTGCGGACCTCGGCCAAATCGGTGCCGACCGTGCGAACCGCGATCGGCGTCGAGGAGCCAAAGCTCATGACGGAAGTAACAATATCACCCGGCTCGAAGCCGAAAGTGGACTTCTGGGCCTGGGCCAACGCTTCCGCCTTGGTCCACCCACCTTGTTCCAGCCGTTGCGCCAGCCAGGGCAGCACGCGCTCCGGCAAGATTTTGCGGAGACGCTCCCGAAATTCATCGAGTTTGATCTTGGCATCCTCGCGGAAAGCAACTCGCAGCTGGCCGTCGTCCGGGCCACGCATGAACAACGCCATGTTGTTGATGCCGAAGTTTGGAGCCACCTGGCCAACAAACCCCATCGTGATCTCGATGTTCTCCGCTCCTGCTTCGTGCTCGATCTCTTCCAGGCACTTGAGTGCCATCTGCCGCGTCAGTTCAAAATTCGATCCAGGCGGTGGCCGGAAGCGCAATACAAATTCCCCCGAATCGATCTGCGGAAACAACTCGGTGCCTACTTGCAAGCCCACCAGGCCGAGAATCAGCACACAGCCGGCCAGATAGACTGGCACCGTCACCCAACGCAGGCGGACGAATCCGTTCACGACTCTGCCGTAACCGGCGAGCAGAAGGCCGAACAGCCCGCCTTGCTCTTCACTCGATTCTCTATGTTTGAGCAGATAGACGCACAAGATCGGCACGAAGGTACTGGAAAGCAAGTAGGAAGAGATCATGGCGAAGCCGACGCCCAGAGTCAGGGGCATGAACAGCGCTCGCAGCGGATCTTGCATGAGGAACGCCGGGATAAACACCGACAGGATGCATAGCAAGGCCAGCAAACGCGGCACTGCCGTGGCGTTGCTGGCGTCCAACACCGCTGTGGCGATGTTTTTCGTGTGCCCCATCTGCACGTGGACGTTCTCGATAGTCACCGTGGCTTCATCGACGAGGATGCCGATGGCCAGAGCCATGCCGCCCAAGGACATAATGTTAATAGTGTTTCCCGATATCCATAGTCCGAATAGAGAACCCAGTAAAGCCAGCGGAATATTGCAGACGACAACAATCACGCTGCGCAGATCGCGGAGAAATAGCAGGATCATCAGACCGGTCAGGCCCGCACCAATGGCCCCTTCGGTGGCCACGCTCTCGACCGCATGAAGGACTGTCGGCGACTCGTCGAACTGAAAACTGATCTTCACATCCTTGGGCACAGCATCGCGGAACAACGGCATCGACTTGTGAACGTCGGCCACCACTGTCAGCGTCGAGCCGGTGTCTTTCTTGATGATTGGCAGATAGACCGATTTCTTGCCGTTGACCAGGGCGTAGCCGTAGGTGATGTCCGTGGCGTCCTGGATGGTGGCCACGTCGCGCAGGTAGACGTTCGCCCCCAGCTTGAGCGGAATGTTTCCCAGATGCTTGATATCCGAAACGGTGGCGTTGTTGGCGACGATTGGCATTGTGTCCTTGATATAAACGTTCCCCGCCGGGACCACCGTATTTCCCGTCGCCAGCGCCTCGACGACGTGCTGGGGCATCAGATTGTAAGCGGCGAGCTTCTGTGGATCGACGTTGATGACGATCGAACGCATGTTGGGGCCGAACGGCGAGATGGCGACCGTACCGGGAACGTATTTCTGCACCAACGGCCGAATGATGTTCTGGGCCAGGTCGCCCATTTTGCCCAGCGAGGTTTCCTCGCTCTCCATCACGAGGTAGCCGACCGGGACGCTGCCGGCATCCATCCGCATAATCATGGGCGGCAGCGTGCCTTTGGGCATCCAGGACATGGCGCGGTCGGACACGGCCACCACCTGGGCCATGGCCTGTCCCATGTCGGTGCCGGGAAAAAACGACAATTCACACAAAGCCACTTGCTGGATATTTCTTGATTTAATGTCCTGAATTCCATCAACATACTGAAAATATAATTCCAGCTCGTTGACGATGAAGCCCTCCATCTGATCAGGGCTCATGCCGACATAATCGAGGAAGACGTAGATCTTGGGGACGTTCAGAGCGGGGAAGATATCCACGCGCATCTTGAAGTAAGCCAGAGCGCCGCCGCTAATTAGCCCCACAACCAACATCAGGGTGGTGATGGGGTGCTTCATGGCGAAGACGGTCGGGTTCGCAGATCCTCCTGTCATGAAGGGTTCTCCTTGTGCCGGATAGCGGCCACACAAGCGGACAGCTGGCGTCAGCCGACTGGTAAAGCCCTAACCAGTCGGCTGACGCCAGCCGTGCGCCGGGGGGAACCAGCCGGCTGACGCTAGCCATTCGCCAGTCCGTTACCCTCGTTTTTAGAAAGCTTTCCAATTTGTAACATACGATTGGAAGATGAGCAAGCGTTAAAGCGGAGCTGTATCAGGCGACCTGCGGTTTCCAGACGAGAATTTCGCCCTTGCCGGGAACAGCGGCGTCGCCGCTGTAGCGGCGATAGCCGCCAGCGTCGGGCTGATAAGGGATCGAGAAGCCTAACTCTTCCAAGCGTCTGCCGTACAAACGCAGGAACACGGGATCATATGTACACGCATAAGAGAAGGTGGGCAAGAGGGCAATCGGTTTCAGGCAAACGATGGTGCCGCGGATCATCCAGGCACCGGTACGCAGCTCGGCGCCGCCAAGAAGGAAAAGAGTGCCGCCTTTCATCTGCAAGCCGGCGAAGTCACGCACCGGGCCTTTGACGGCAATAATGCCGCGGCGCATGCGCATACCGATCTCGATGCCTGCCGAACCTTCAACCAGGATGATGCCGCCGTTCATGCCCGACAGGGAACCTCGATAGGCTGCTCCGATCTGGCCGCCGGCGTCGCCGTGGACGTGGATGAGCCCCCCCGTCATCTCGGCGCCGACCCAATCCGAGGCGTTGCCGCGTACTTCGATTGTCCCCCCCTTCATGTACGCGCCAAGGTGCATGCCAGCGTTGCCGACAATCGTGATCTTGCCGCGCGTCATGCCGCGGCCGATCCATTTGACCCGGCCCAGATCGCCCCGGACTTCCAGCTCGTCGCTACCGTCGCCTTCGATGGTGAAGAAATCATCCAGGCGACGCTGGCGCTTGCCCAGGAACACCGGCAGGGCGGCGATGGCATCGTGCCGCAGCGGCGCGATTACATCCGGTGCGAGGGTTTCAGCCTCGAGCGGGACGGTAGGGGATTCTTTGAGCGTTAACGTAGTCATGTTCATTCCGTCAAGTCAATCACCACGAATCACACGAATAAAAAATAGGAAAAATTAGAAGAGAAAGGAAAGATACAAGATTTTATCCACTTCCTTTTTCTTTTATCTTTTATTTGTGTTATTCGTATGATTCGGGGGAACGCTTAGCAGGAGCGAATGTCCGGATTTTCCAGACGCTCTAGCTCCACCGGGTAGTTATCAAACGACATGGTATAGTATTGTTGAAACAGCGGACGGATGTAGTCCTCGATTTTCTCATCGTAAACGGGGCGAACGACATAGCCGCGGCCTTCAACTGCCTTGCGAATCTCGCCCTCTTCAATGACCACTTCGCCCCCTTTGATGACGTAACGCGGATAAGCGAACATGCGGGCGATGTCTTTGCTGTCGTTGAAGATGGCCACATCGGCGTCAGCACCAATGCCGAGGTGCCCTTTGTGCGCCAGTCCCAAAGCCCGCGCCGGACCAGCCGAGGTGATGACAGCGATTTCTGATAACGTATATTGGCGATCCAGTTCCGGAAGAAGGATGCGCTTGAGTGCCTTGGGCGCCAGCTTTTTCAATTGCTCACGGCGGAAATTCACATCCATCAACAGCTGGATGATTTCCGGATAGCGCCAAAAGGCGGCGCCGTTGGGATGGTCGGTGGTAAGGAAGACGCGCCACGGATCGTTGATGAGCAGCAACAGCTCCAATCCCACGGCCCACTGTACGGCATTGACCAGGTTTTTTTCTTTGTAGACATAGGGGACAATGCCGCAGCCGGTCTCATTTTCCACGTCGAGGTTGCCCCATTTGCGGCCGGTGAGCTTATACAGCAGATGTTGCCAGGGACCATCGGCAGTGATGGTCACAGTATTGCCGAACAACACGGCGCCGGCGTCGGTGGTCAGGTTCGGATGAGCGTTGAAATAGTCGGCCACCTCGGCAGACTTGGAGCGCATGGTGAACCAATCATCGCCGCCGTAAGCGTGATATTGCAGATGGGCCAGGTGCGCCCGCTTGCCTTCCAGCACTTTCATGGTTTCGAGGGTAGTGTTGTAATTGCCGGGCGCCCCCAGGTTGTTGCAGTGCAGGTGCAGAGGATGCGGCAGGCCGAGATCATCCACGATGCTGGCCAGAGCGGCGATGATCTTGGCCGGAGTCACTTTGTTGTAACCGGGCACCGGCTCGTACAAGCCCTTAGCATCTTTGCCCCATTTCCACGCCGCCACGCCGCCGGGATTGACTGCCTTGACACCGTAAGCCTTGGCTGCCCAGATCTGCCAGGCGGCGACGTGGCGTGCACGCTCGGTTTCGCCCGCTTCCAGCAAATCGAGCAGGATCTCATTGTTGGCCAGCAAGACGCAGCAGGATTTATCGACAATGGGCGTATCACGCAACTCTTCATGCGTATGGCGAGCCGACAGAATGGGCACGGCAGCTTCGTTCACCGTGGTCCAGCCCATGCCAGCATAGAGATAGCCGGTGACATAGGTGGTCGGTGTCGCCCCGCCGATGCCGCCGCGATGCCGCTCCCCGCGGACATAGGGAGCATTGCGGCGATGGTCCTCCGGAATCATGGCCCGCGCGAAGTTAAGCGCGGCGCCGGCAACGTGCGTATGAACGTCCACGCCACCGGGGAAAACGATCATGCCGGTCGCGTCGATGGTGCGCCCGCCTTCGACTTCAGAGACGATGCGGCCGTCCGAGATACAGATGTCTTTGATTTCGCCGTTGATGTTGTTGGCGGGATCGTAAACTTTGCCGCCGGTAATTCGGAGCATCAGGGTCTTATTTCCTTCATTTTGTGCCGGGAAACCACGCCGGTTTCTTCGCTACTGCCTTGTAAATGCGGC
>Ga0209061_1001196_pt1 | contig 46211 bp, 40 predicted proteins | sample Coa_R1_10_FD_187157 | JGI IMG/M metagenome (GOLD analysis project Ga0209061, IMG submission 187157) | Surface soil microbial communities from Centralia Pennsylvania, which are recovering from an underground coalmine fire - Coalmine... | ecosystem: Environmental > Terrestrial > Soil >...
CAGGAAGCCTGCGTATAGACCCTCCAGTTGTCCATATTACCAAAGACCAGGCGGCTAAAAGCGCTCTAGAAGCCCTTAAACAGGCCATTACACAAGGTCATACCTTCATACGAACCGCTCCACCCGGGGGAAGAGTACCTCCACGTAACATCATACAGCCAGGAACAAGCGAATTAACAATAACACGTATGAATTTATGCTATGCGGCTGTAGAGCGAAGCCCTCATCGGTTTCGTCTCCATCTATGCTGGGTTGTAGATTTCGACCAAATGGCTCATGGGAAACCGGTGCCCTTGAATGCCTTACAGTATACAACCGAGGTAGACGTGGACGCAGCAACCGGACGTGTTATGCTTATTGAATGGCCTGTACCCTTTTTTACATCACTCAAATAGCCCAGCACCTCTCAACGGGAATTGTAGTTGGAGATACCTTAAAGACACCGACTTCTTAATGTGACACTCCACCCGGTCAAAAGTCTAACGACTTCGCGCAGCTGCCTACGAGCTACGCGAACATGGTAGGGTGGGCACAAACTACCCCTACAGACGCCTCTCCTTCTGAATAAACTGGTACACGGACTGATTGCGCGATACGACCGGATAGTAGGGGCGGGTTTGAAACCCGCCCCTACATGTGGTTCAAACCCGCCCCTACTGCCCCAAGAAGCCGTGCCGTTTTAACGGCTACGGAGTGTCACAAGCACACCCTCCCCCTGCAAAAAGGCCTGCCGTCTTCCGATAAAAGAAAAAGGATGAAGCGATAAACTGACCCAAGGAAGAGGGCATCGGCCTTGAACGCAAACGACATTCCGCTGAGACGCTCCCTCCTCGTTACCGGAGCAGCGGGCTACCTAGGAGCCGTGTTTTGTGAGCAAGCCCTGCAAGCGGGCTATCATGTTGTAGGAGTAGACAACCTACTCTACAACCAACCTAGCCTTCTACATCTCTGCAGTCATCCAAACTTCGATTTCGTCCAAGGCGACATACGCGACAAGCAGCTCATGTGCTCGCTTCTACGTCGTGCCGATGCCATCGTCAACTTCGCCGGCATCGTGGGCGCCCCAGCCTGTGATCGCGACCCTTGGTTGGCGCGTGAGGTCAATTTCGAGGCCGTAAAACAGCTCAATCGCCTTCGTAGTCCTCAGCAACTCTTCCTCCAGCCCACCAGCAACAGCGGCTATGGCACTAAATCCGGTGAGACCTTCTGTACAGAAGATACCCCTCTCGAACCTATCTCCCTCTATGGACGCACCAAAGTGGAGGCCGAGTCGGAGCTGCTGGCCAGCGCAAACGCCATCTCTCTACGCCTAGCCACGGTGTTTGGCCCCTCGCCGCGAATGCGCCTCGACCTCCTCGTGAACCATTTCGTCTATGCGGCCGTTACCGATCGCTACCTTGTGCTTTTCGAAGCAGGCTTCAAGCGCAACTACGTGCACATTCGCGATGTGGCCGATGGCTTTCTGTTCTGTTTAGAGCATGCCGACCGGATGGTGGGGCAAGCCTACAACCTAGGCCTCGACAGCGCCAACCTTTCCAAATACGAGCTGGCGTTAAAAGTGAAGGCGTTCGTTCCCGAATTTCATATTGTCTGCTCCGAAATAGGCTCCGACCCCGATAAGCGCAACTACATCGTTTCCAGCGAAAAGCTCAGGCGCATGGGCTTTGAGACTAAAAGAGGCCTGGAAGAGGGCATTCAAGAGCTGCTGAAAGCCTACGCGCTTTTGGGGCGACGACCCTTTAGGAATATCTAACGGCGAGAACCTATCATGATCATCAGTAGAACTCCCTATCGCATCTCTTTTTTCGGTGGAGGAACCGACTATCCTTCCTGGTTTCGCACCTACGGCGGCGCCGTGCTTGCCGCCACCATTGACAAATACTGCTATCTCTGCTGTCGCTATCTTCCCCCTTTCTTCGACTTTCGCTATCGGGTGGTCTATGCGCGAACCGAGAGCACAACAACAGTGGACGCCATTGAACATCCGGCGGTGCGAGAGGTCCTACGGTTTTTGCAGATAGAACGAGGCCTTTCTATTCAACACGATGGCGATCTGCCGGCACGTAGCGGCATGGGCTCCAGTTCCGCCTTCACCGTGGGATTGCTGAACGCCCTTCATGCCCTCATGGGACAGATCGCTTCACAACAGCAGCTAGCCCAAGAGGCCATCGAAGTTGAACAGGAGCGCCTGAAAGAGACGGTCGGCTGCCAAGACCAGATTATGGCCGCCTACGGAGGCATTAATCACATCACCTTTTTACCGGACAGTCAATTTCTCGTGAGACCGGTTACCCTCGCCCCAGAACGACTCGCGGAGTTAGACGCGAGCCTTATGCTGTTTTACACGGGGGTAAAACGCACGGCTGCTCAAGTGGCCGAGACCTATGTGCAACATCTCAGCGCCAAAAAACAGCAGTTACGGGTTATGAAAGCTCTCGTCGAGGAGGGCCTTTCTATATTAACCGGCCAGCGCGACCTTAAAGAGTTCGGCGAGTTGCTGCACGAGGGTTGGGAGCTAAAGCGCTCCCTCAGCAATGCGGTGAGCAACCCGCGCATTGACGCCATCTATGAGGCCGCACGCAAGGCAGGGGCTCTCGGTGGAAAAATCACCGGGGCCGGAGGAGGAGGTTTTCTCCTGCTCTTCGTGCCTCCAGAACAGCAACCTGCCGTGAAAGAGGCACTTGCCAACCTCATCCACGTGCCTTTCCACTTCGACTTCTCCGGCAGTCGCATTATCTACTTCGACCCAGAAACCGACTACGCCATCGTGGAGCAAGAACGAATGCGGCAACCGCTCACCGAATTTGAGGAGCTAGCCGTCACCACGCCGCCACAGGCTGCTTAGGAAAACCTCTATGAACCTAGATAAACACACAAAGATTTGGATAGCCGGCTCCGATACGTTCCTAGGCGCCGCACTGTTAAGAGCCTTTCAACGAGCCGGCTATACCCATTGTTTGGGCGACCCCACAGGCATAGACCTCACCGACCCAGCCGATGTGGAGATGCTGCTAGCTCGCTTTAGGCCCACCGTCGTTCTCGTTGCGGCAGGGCTTTCCGGCGGGATCGGGTTGAATAAACGTCAGCCGGCCAACCTTATGACACACAATCTTCAGATGATCACCAATATCCTTCCGGCGGCGCACTGCTTTGGGGTAAAGCGGCTGCTCTACTTCGCAAGCTCGTGCATCTATCCGAGAGAGTGCCCCATGCCGGCACGTGAGGAGATGTTGATGACCGGCCCCATGGAACCGACCAGCGAGTTCTACTCCACGGCAAAACTGACCGGAGTGAAACTCTGTGAGGCATTTCATCGGCAGTACGGCGCCGATTTCTTCGGCGTGATCCCCACAAACCTCTACGGCCCTCAAGATGTCTTAGACCCTGAACGCGCCCATGTCGTAGGTGCCCTGCTAAACCGCATTGGCTGGGCGAAACAGATGCAGTTGCCGGAAGTGCAAGTTTGGGGCACAGGCAACGCACAACGCGAGCTGCTGCATGTGGATGACGCGGCCGAGGCGGCTGTGCTGCTAACGGAGCGCTACGCGGGAGGGAAGCCGGTGAATATCGGAGGTGGCGAAGTGTATAGCGTTCGTGAGCTGGCCGAAAAAATCGGCGAGGTGGTTGGCTACACAGGACGCCTCTGCTTCGATACCTCGCGACCGGACGGTGCTCCCTACAAGGCGCTTGATGGGCGTATCCTGGGTGAGATGGGGTGGAGACCGCGGCGCACATTGGTCGAGGGGTTGCAAGAGATGTGGCACCACTTCTTAGAGCTGCTCTCCGGCGAGCAGCGCAAAGTGGCTTAGAATGTGAAAATGAAGGAGAAATCTTTAGAGATGCTGGTGCGTTTCTATCGCGCGCTCTATCGCATACGCCGTGTCGAAGAGGAGATCGCTCGGATTTACCCCACCGATAAGATCAAAAGCCCGTGCCATCTGTCTATCGGCCAGGAGGCCATCGCTGTAGCTGTATGCGAGGCGCTTCAGCCGGAAGATGTGGTGTTTATGACCTATCGCGGGCATGCCCACTACCTTGCCAAGGGCGGCGATTTGAATCGCATGATCGCCGAGCTTTACGGCAAAGCCACCGGTTGCGCCAAAGGGAAAGGCGGCTCGATGCATCTGGTGGATGCCGAAGTGGGGGTTATGGGCGCCTCTGCAGTGGTGGGTACCTCGTTACCCCAATCGGTAGGCTATGCCTATGCCCTTAAAGTACGCAGGTCCAACGCCATTGTGGCCAGCTTTTTTGGAGACGGGGCCACCGAGGAAGGTGCCGCGCACGAAAGCCTCAACTTCGCTGCCTTAAAGCGTCTGCCGGTGCTCTTCGTTTGTGAGAACAACGGCTATGCGATCCATTCTCGTCAGCAAGCGCGACAGGCCAATCCAGACCTCTGCACCTGGGCCGGCTCCTACGGCCTGCCAACTGCAAAAGCCGATAGCAACGACATCTTCGGCCTTTATGAAACGGCTCAACAGGCCGTCGAGTACGTACGACGCGGGCGCGGCCCCTACTTTCTTGAATGCCTTACCTACCGTTGGAAAGAGCATGTGGGGCCAGGAGACGATTTCCATGCCGGCTATCGCTCGCCGGATGAGTTACAGCCATGGCAGGAGAAAGACCCGTTGCGCGTGCTGGCCCAACAGCTAGAGCCTGCGATACGTTGCGCCTTAGAGACGGAAGTCGAAAAGGAGATTGCGACGGCTTTCGCTTTCGCCGAAGAGTCGCCCTGGCCTAACCCATCAGAACTATTTACCGATACCTTCCACGAGGTGCAACATGGAGCGATTGTTAACGTGCGCTGAGGCCATTCGTGAGGCCACCGAACAGGAGATGGCACGCGACCCCAGGGTGCTGGTTTTGGGACAAGGCGTGGACGATTTTCGCGGTATCTACGGCACCACGAAAGGACTGGCGCAGACATTCGGCGCAGACCGCGTGTTCGATACCCCCCTGGCCGAAGATGGGATGACCGGAGTGGCCATCGGCGCCGCCCTTGCCGGAATGCGCCCCATCCATGTGCATATTCGCATGGACTTCCTCCTGCTCTGTATGAACCAACTCATCAACATCGCCGCCAAAAGCAGCTATATGTTCGGTGGCTCGCTGCATGTGCCGTTGGTGGTGCGTAGCGTCATCGGGCGCAGTTGGGGGCAAGGAGCACAACATTCGCAAGGGCTTCACGCCCTCTTCATGCATATTCCCGGGCTAAAAGTGGTGGCCCCAAGCACCCCCTACGATGCGAAGGGGCTTCTCATCGAGGCCATCCGCGACGACAATCCGGTGATCTTCGTGGAGCATCGCATGGTGCATGCCCTTAAAGGCCATGTGCCGGAAGAGAGCTATACGGTTCCATTCGGCCGTGCACGCATCCTGGAGGAGGGAGACGATATCACTCTGGTCGGCATCTCGCACATGGTGGTAGAGTGCCTTCGAGCTGCACGGTGTTTGACTCAAATAGGCCTCCGAGCCGAGGTCATAGACCCCGTGTCGCTAAGCCCCCTAGACGCCGAAACCATTGTAAAATCGGTGCGAAAAACCGGAAAGCTTCTTGTTGTAGATACGGGGTGGACATCCTGCGGCGCCGGTGCAGAGATAGTGACTCAGGTGGCCGAGCGACTGCAGGGCGTACAAGATTTTCGGTTTGCGCGCATGGGCTACCAGCCTGTTCCGTGCCCTACGACACCGGTTCTTGAGGAACTCTTCTATCCAAACCCGCAAACCATCGCTGCCACGGCCGCACGTCTTGTGCGTGGGGAAGCCCACGACTGGATGCCGGAAAAAATAGAAGCACCCGAACTCGTTCAATTCAAAGGACCTTTCTAACATGACCGCCCAACCGAACTACCGTTCCAAAGAACGCCTCCTAGCGAGCGAAACACCCGTCCCTGCTTCGGTCTCAGCTGCCATTGTGGCCTCCCGTCTAAACTGGCCGCTCATGCAGAACAACCTAACACGTGCCGATCTCGACGCCGTCATTGCACTGCTGCAGCAGGAAGACCCCAAGCTGACGCATGGAGAGCACGTTTTGGCCTTCGAGGAAGAGTGGTCGCGTTGGCTCGGTGTTCGCTATAGCGTTATGGTGAACTCGGGCGCGTCGGCTAACTTGCTCACGATGACGGCATTGCGTCTGCTGAAAGGGCCTGGTGAGGTCATCGTGCCCACCATTACCTGGGTCTCCGACATCGCCTCTGTTCTACAATGCGGTTTTACCCCCGTTTTTGTGGATATTGACCCTCATACCCTCGGTATGGACACCCGCCAAGTTCTGCAGAAACTAGGGCCAAACACGCGCGCCGTCTTTCTCACCCATGTGCTCGGCTATAATGCGCTCACAGACGAGCTGCTCGATGAACTAGAGCAGCGCGGTATTCCTCTCATCGAAGATGTGTGCGAGTCGTATGGCGCCACCTTCAAGGGACGCAAATTAGGCACTTTTGGCCTTATGAGCAACTTCTCCTTCTATTATGCGCACCATCTTACCACCATCGAGGGGGGCATGATCTCCACCAACTCCGAGGAGCTTTACGAGATGTTGCGAATGCTGCGCTCGCATGGCATGGTGCGCGAAGCTCACTCAAGAAACTGGCGCCACAGCTATAGTCGGCGCCACCCCGATCTCAACCCCGATTTCATATTCGCCTACCCCGGCTATAACGTGAGGCCAACCGAAATCAACGCCGTCATCGGCCGCTCACAGCTTCGACGCCTCGACGAAAACAACGAAAAACGACGTGAGAACCTGCGCATCTTTCTAGAAAACCTCGACCCCAAAAAGTACTTTACCGAGTTCCGTACGGAGGGTAGCTGCAGCTACGCGCTCACGCTTGTATTACGTGAACCCGATGAGGCGCTCTGCGCCAACGTCATGCTCACGCTGCGCGCTCACGGGGTGGAGTTCCGCCGAGGCACGGCCGGAGGAGGGAACCAGCTGCGCCAGCCTTATTTAGAAAATATCGTCCCCCGCGGCATCTGGCACGACTACCCAGAGGCCGATCATATCCACTTTTACGGTTTTTACATCGGCAACTACCCCTCTCTTGAACGCCAGAAGATCGAACAACTGTGCGCGCTGCTAAACTCGCTTTCGGGCAACTAAGGAAAAGACCATGCAGATACAACGAAGTGGGGAGAAACAGGATTATTTGGTATCGGCTCTGGTGCCGCTCTACAATGCGGCACGGTTTCTGCCAGGCCTCATAGAAGACCTCGAAGCACAGACTCTGGCTCCGCACCTCGAAATCGTGCTCTGCAACACGGCCTCGCCCCAAAATGAACAGTCCCTCCTCGCCGAATATATGCGTCGCTACCCCAATATCGTCTCCATCTATGTAGACCATCGAGAGAACGCTCATGAGGCGCTCAATCGGTGCATTCAGGTGGCAGGTGGACGCTATCTTACACTCGCCTGTGCCGATGACCGGCATCGGCCCGATGCCCTTGAGAAAATGGTGCAAGCGCTTGAAACCCATCCCAATGTAGGGCTTGTCTACGCCGATAGCCTCATTACGAACGGTGAGAACGAAACCTTTGCCAACAACAACGCCCACGCCGTTTTTCGCTGGCCGGAATATAGCCTGCGTCAAGCGCTTATGTACGCTATGTTCGGGCCCCAACCTATGTGGCGACGTGAGGTGCACGAAAAAGTCGGCCTCTTCGACCCAAGTCTTGTGGTGGTGGGAGATTACGACCTGTTTTTGCGAATCGCGCATGGTTGCGGAGCCTACCACCTGCCGGAGATTTTGGGGCTGTTCCGGGCAGGAGGCCTTTCGATGAGCGGCAACGATGCATGCACCAAAGAGACGTTGCAGGTGCTCCGCCGCTATCGTTCCACCATCCCTCTTGAAGACATCTACCCCGGACTGAACGCCGAATGGAAAAACGATGCCTTTGCCCGTGCAGCCGCTCTCATGGACTATGCGCGCTCTCTGCTCGTCGCCTCGAGTGTCCCTGCAGAAATCGGATGGATACAGTCCCTATACGAGGAGGCAAGAACCCTTATAGGGGACCACCCTATTTTACTAAACAATTTGGCGGTTCTCGCATGGCTGAGCGGCCAGATGAAAGAGGCCACGGCAACGCTCGAAAAGCTTGCGCTCTTTGGTGTGCCTCTGGCCTTACAAAACCTTAATGCCGTTCGATCAACTCCCAACGGGCAAACACAAAATCTTGCGGTTGGAACTCTACGCCATCCTGTAGTGCGCACACTGCCCGAACTTCTGCCGCCCAACTTGGTGCAACAACCTTGGAGCAAGGCAAGCCCCCAATCGCTTCTCCTGCCAGATGGACGCAAAGCCGATAAAAGCGCACTCTCTTTTATCGTAATTACCGGAGGCAAACGGCAAAATCTCATCGCCCTGATCGTTCAAAGCATTCGCAAGCAGCACATCCCCAAATACGAGATTTTGATCTGCGGAAACTGCGAAGGGCTTCTGTTCGAGGGTGGAGATGTTACGCTTATTCCCTGCCCAGACCTCGCCGCACAAGGCAGGCTAGGAGCCATGCGAAACTGCGGTGTTGATCGAGCGCGTTACGAGACCCTCGTCTTTTTAGACGACGATTGTCTCCTGGATTCTGAGTGGTATGCTGGTTTCCTAAAAGGCCCCGATCGGTTCGACGTGCTCACCATGCAGGTGCGGATGCCGGACGGTACGCGCTATTGGGATCGTGTTACAAAGGCACCACAACGCGGCCAAATGATTCTCTGTGAAGGGGAAGAGGATCACGACATCTACGCCACAGGCGGGGCCTCCCTCATGCGCGCGGAAGTCGCCCGGATGGTGCGCTGGAACGACCATCTAAAAGTGGGCGAAGAAGAGGATATAGACTTTTCTCGCCGCTGTCGAGCTATGGGCTACTCCATAGGCCATCTCTCCGATTGCCTTATTTACCACGCCGATGCTACCTATACCTCGCTAGGCCGCTGGGTTTATCGTCGTAAAGAGGGACGTACGCACGACTGGATACACACCATAGAAACGCAAGACCCTCTGCAACTCTATTCCGAAGCTTTGGCGCGTATTGAAAGGGGAGAGCTGGCAGAAAGTGTTGACTGTCTACGCTGGGGCACGCTGAATCATCCGATGAATCGCGAGTTTCGATTCGGGTTGTCCACCATTGCCTTCCTTGCCGGTGGGAATCTGCCGAACAACGCCTGGTATCCCAACGGCTGGCCGCGTTTCGTCCAATGGCTGGCCGAACTTCAAGAGGGAACGACGGTGGCCTCGCCTTCGGAACCGGCATTGTGCGTGGAGCACCGAGATCGCCCTCTCGCACCCTATTTCTTCGCCTCCCAACCCCATGAAAAGGCCATACCCCCCCAGTTTCAAACCCTCCCTGAAATGCGAGAGGCTCCAGATGCCCTGCTTTTCGCCTGGAGGCAGGCCGGCATAACTCCTAAGTTATGCGTGCGCCCCTGCAGTTCCCAAGCGCCTCAATATTCTCTGCTTGAGGCAGCTCTAATCAAAGCGCATCTGCTCGAGGAGGGGGTGACCAAAGCCGACCTGCATATAACATTCGCCCCCGATGAAGAGCCATCTGTAGAAGCCGCTATTCACATAGGACGACCGCAATGGCCAACGCTACTTCCATCCTCGGCATGGATTGGTGCCTGCCAAAAGCTCGACCGTATTTGGGTGCCCACCTCCTTTCACCGAGAGAGGCTACTCGAAGTCGGTATAGCGGCCGACAAAGTAAGCATAGTTCCATTTGCTGTTAACTTAGATCGCTATCGGCCGAAGACACGTGGGCATTCACAAACCTCGGTGTTGAAGGGCATGCGCCGCTTTAACTTTCTCGCGCACTTTGAATGGAGCCGCACAAATGACTGGGAGACGCTCGTCCGCGCCTTCCTTCAGGCGTTTCGACCGGAGGAGGATGTCGCGCTGGTGCTCCATCCCTTTGCCCTGCAGGAAAACACCGCCCAACGAATGCGACAGGAGTTAGCCCATTGCCTCCTTCCTATGCTGAGCGCCCGCCCCCACCCTAGCATCGTGTTGCAGACGACGCCATTGGAACCGGAGAACCTGCAGGCGCTTTATCGTGAGTGTCACTGCTTTGTCTCGGTGGCACGAACGAGCGACATAAAACGTTCGGCCATAGAAAGCATGGCCTATGGCCGCCCGGTGATCGCGCCGTCTTGGGGTGCCATGCAGGAGCTTTTTTCGGAGGAGACGGGCTATCCGGTACAGGCCACGGAAACGCCCGTGAACTTCGTGGCGGCTCTAGAGAAGCCGTGGCTTCGCGAAGGGCGTTGGATTGATATTGATGTGGCCGACCTCAGCCGGCAGATGCGTGCCGCTTTCGAGAATCCAACCGAGGCGGATGCACGGGGAGAGCAGGCGCGTCTGTTTCTAAAACAGCACCATGATTATCGCGTGGTCGCTCCAATTCTTCAGCAAGAGCTAGACCGTTTGGGCATGAAGAATCCCTCCGTTGTTATCGAGTATCCGTTATAGCAACACTCCGCTCGGTCTAAAGCCCAGCAGCTTCTCACAGCAGCCTGCGAGCTACGCGGACATGAGGGAGGATAGGCATCTGTAGGGGTAGGTCCTGTGCCTACCCCTACGGTCGTGGATAGCCCATCCCCCTTCTGCTAGACAAATATATGCTTGCGCTCTTGAAAAGAACGCCGTATAATGTATTCCGTCCTATTTCGATAAAATGCGCAGGTGAGTTGTCCATGCGATCTATTTTAACTCCCGCCCAAAAGGCAGCAAATGCCCTTAAGCGTGCAGAGCGTGCGCTCCGCGACTGGCAAGACGACCCGGCCAGCCCACGCCGTGATGTAGATAAGATGCTTGCGGCTCTGGCCGAGTTGCGAATGCTGGTTCAAGCCCACCTTTTGGAGGAAATAGAGAAACGCGCCGCTAGCCCGCCCTCTAATCGCTAGCGCTTTGCACTTTGTGCCCCAACTCTTATCGTTAATGAGGCCTTTCCCTCTAACGCGACGACCAACCTTCCTGTCGGTTGGTCGAAAGTTGTGGTGCCCATCTGTGCAGGCTTGCCGTTAACCAACACCTCTGGCTTTGTTTGAAACCCACTCACAAGCGCATAGTATCTTCCCTTTGGCCAACCGTTCACTTCACAGATCACCTCGTTGCTGGTCTCCCGCACCGCTTCTATCGCTCCTGGTGCTTGCAACAGCAGATGGTGTTTTGGAAAGGCACGCAGTGAATAGAGCGGCGTTTTACGGAAGAGAGAGGGAAGTTCTGCAAAGAGGGTGCAGGGATTAATGGCCGGGTCATTGCGAATTTGGCCTTTCAGATTGAAAGAGTCGGGCAGCAGCCCCTGTCGTAATGGGTCGGAGCCAACCGGCCAGGTCTGTTGAATACCGGAGATCGTGATTCCGTCGGCGATCTGCCGCCATGGACCTTTGGGATCAAACGGGGCCAGCTGATAGAGGGCGCTTGCGTAGACAAGGCCACACCATTGCACCGGTAGGCCCATCCAGTTTGGAGCAACCCAATGCGTTGCTCCGAAAACGGGCGGAGTGGCATAAGGACCAACGGCCTGACCGGTAGGGTTGTAGAGATAGACGAAAGGAAGCCCCGTCCACGCCCACGCTTTGGCGCGTTCGAGAAACGCTTTATCTCCGGTTAGCATGTAACCAAGCACAAACGCATGAACGAGGTGAGCAGACGCCAAAATATCGGGCGTATGCAGCGGTACCTCCCACGACTGTGCCCCTCTAGGCACCGTGTTATCGAACTGTTCAAGAGCGCGCAGATGCTGCAGCGCGAGACCGATGAGCGTGGGATCGCCGGAGGCAATTGCGTTCTGGAGGAGGTTTACCACCACGCCGGCTGTAAGCCCGTTTGCAGTACGTGTGGGGTTGGTGCTCGCCAAATCCTCCCCATGGGGCGGTGGATTGTAGAGGATGGTGCCCTCCGGTGTAAATTGTGATAGAATGTTGCGGGCTGCTGCGGCCGCAGTGTCGGCGTTCTCCATCACATGCCCAAAAACGAGAGAAGGCACAGGAAAGTGAACATGCCCTATTCCCGCACTGTTTAAATCCTGCGGAGGCACAGCAGAGAGATAGCGCTTGGCTCCCGCTTCAAGCTCTTGGGCCAGGGTGGTATCGGCTCCGTGCACTGCCGCATAGAGCATCATAGTGGGCGCATCGGCGACGGGCTGAGGCCCAAAGTTGGGGTATGCATGGCGCAACCTATCTCCTTCAACAATGCCGGAATGGAGCCACCCCGCTGCAGCCAAGTGAAGACAGCCCTGCCAATCGAGATGCGCATCCGGCAGGTGAGGCAGTCCCCAGAGACTTACGTAGCGTTGAATGGCCGGAACAACGGTCTGCCCATCGCCACAGAGAATGTAGGCCGTACCATGGAAGGGCTTTTCTGGTGAAAGGGTAACGCCATCGTATGGAAGCAGACTTCCCTCCTCGCGATTAAGACCGTTAGAGCCGGGGCAGAGAATCCCCATTACCTGTGCGCCGGAGTGAAATTGCCTATCTGGCGTATCGAAGAGAGCGCACACGTTCGACTCCATCTGCCAGGAGAGGGCGATCCAGCGGTGCTGGGCAACCACCACCATCAGCGGGAAAGTTATCTTCTCGGTATCCGGCACCTGACGATTGGCCTGCGGGCCGCGAATATCCGCTTGGCTGCTGGAAGGTTCATCCGGCCCGAGGTACTCTAGTCCAGGAAAGAGCGCCTGAGTCTTGTGTTCCCCAAAGCTGCCCAGCCCCGGAAAAAGCAGAAAGACAGGTAGGAAAACGACGTTGCGGGGCCGGTTGACATTGACCTCTACATCCACTTGAATAAGGTTGGGCGCAGCAGCAGAAAACGTTTGGCGAAACCTCCATGTGGCACCGTCTGGGTCTTGCAGGGTAGTGTGTACCATGAGAGCACCTTCCTCTTTTTGCACAGAGGTGGTACCCTTGAGAGGGATAAAACGGGCCTCACCGTTCTCCATATAGCCGATCAGGGCTTGATTATCGCCGGCGGCCATGGTCTCGCCTCGAAACCTCACTACAAAGTCGCCCATCTGATCGGGATTTTGCAACAGCTCTAAGGAACCGCTTAGAAGACGGAGAGCCTTTGGCGAAAGAACCGGCACTGTGGGGCGCGGCCATGAAGGTGGCTGAAGGATGGCTCGTTTTTCAAAAGCCATCCAGGCCACGGTGCAACTGCCTTGATCGCCCGGCGGGTCGAAACGAATCTGATAACGGGGGCCTAGCGGAGGAACCGGCATCCGCAGTGTATCCCACCGTTTTGCGGGAACAGGGAACCGAACGGAAGCTGGCTCGGTGGGTGTGGTGCCGGCCGGAAAGTAAAAAAGCTGCCCGACACCGCCTTGCTCCGAATAGAGATGGATGGAAAACCAGAGCGGCTGGTTTGGGGGATAGTCGAAAACAGGGCCGAAGAGATAGGGGTCTTCCCCACCAATGCGTATCTGCAAGCCTTCGGGAGTTTGCGAGAGACCGGCAATATCGTGGGTCGGCTGCCATTGCCAGGCATATTGACTTTGGCGAAGATCGAAACGTACGATCTCTTGAGCTTCCGCTTTGGCGACAAGCCCCGTCCCAACGAACAGAAGACAGAGGAAGAGATAGAGGTCGAATCTACCTAGTAACACTTGGAAGCAGTCTGTACCGAGCATTGGTAAAACCTCCTGAAGAGGGGTCTAGTAGTATTTGTGCGGTGTTCCAGATATACTTACATGGGGAAAGACGTTTCTCCTGCCTGCTCTGCTCTTTCAGAAAGGAATAGAGGCCTGTGACGCTAGTCACCTTCTTTTTTTTCGCACATCAGCCGTTTCGTCTTAGCGCTTACGAACAGCGCAGCCCACGTCGTGATCTGGCACCCGAGGAGTTTTATGACACCTATTTCGACGACACCCTAAACCGCCAAATCTTTCAACGAGTGGCCGAAAAATGTTACTATCCAGCTTCAAGGATACTGTTAGAGCTTGTTCGTGAACATAGGGAAACCGAAAAACCGTTTAAATTCGCCTTTGGACTTTCGGGCACGCTCCTAGAACAGGCTCAACGTTACGATCCAGGTGTTATTGCGCTTTGGCAAGAGCTTGCAGCCACCGGTTGTGTCGAATTTACCGGTGAGACCTACTACCACTCGTTAAGCAGTCTCTTCCCTGGAGATAGAACGGAGTTTCATGAGCAGTGCCGGCTTCACGCCGATACCATCGAGCGCCTATTCGGCAGGCGTCCCACCGTCTTTCGCAACACGGAGTGCCTTTACAACGATACGGTGGCCTGGCATGTGCAGCAGATGGGCTATGAGGGCATCATTACAGAAGGGGTGGATTGGGTTTTAGAGGGTTGGCGCTCGCCGGATTTCGTCTACGAGGCGCCCTGTGGCCTGCCCGTTCTGTTACGGAACTATCGCCTTTCCGATGACATTGCCTATCGCTTTCCAAACCGCCACTGGGACCAGTGGCCTTTAGATGCCGAAAAGTTCGCCTTTTGGCTCTCTACCAACACCGACATGAACGTGCTTTTGGCCATGGACTACGAGGCTTTCGGGGAGCACATCTGGGCCGATACAGGCATCTTCGACTTTCTGCGCAATCTTCCCGGAGCAATTAAACGTCACCCGCAACTCGAATTTGTAACGCCCACAGAGGCCATTCGCCGTCTGCCTCGCGTGGGCACCATCCACGTGCACGATTTCGCAACTATTTCATGGGCCGATAAAGAGCGCGACACCTCCGCCTGGCTAGGCAACGAAATGCAACAGTTTGCTTTTGAAGAGATCAAACGCATGGAGGCGCCCATTCGTGCCACAGGCCACCCAGAGTTTTTACGCATTTGGCGCCTGTTGCAGACAAGCGACCATCTCTACTATCTTTCAACAAAAGCCCTAAGTGACGGGGATGTCCACCAGTACTTTAGCGCCTATGGCTCCCTCTTTGAGGCCTTCATACGCCTTCAAACCGCCTTGAGTGACCTGCTTCATCGGGCAGAACGCTATGTCGAGCAAGGCTCCTGACCCATCTGCCCATCTATAAAGCCATCTGCTGCTGCCAAACCCCACAAAAATAAAGGAGGCGTTCTCGCCTCCTTAAGTTCTCTCTCTTCGAAATGTATCTAAACGCACATGGTAGAAGCGACAGCTAAGCTACCTAATCCAACCCAAGCACCTTACGCAAGTAGCGACCGGTGTGGCTTTCAGGAACCTCGGCCACCTTCTCCGGTGGGCCTTCGGCAATGATGCGCCCACCGGCATCGCCTCCTTCCGGCCCTAAATCCACAATCCAGTCCGCCGTTTTGATGACATCGAGGTTGTGCTCAATAACCAGAACGGTATTGCCCGCATCTACCAACCGATTCAACACACCGATAAGCTTCTCCACATCGGCGAAATGAAGCCCGGTGGTCGGCTCATCAAGGATGTAGATGGTACGGCCGGTGGGCCTTTTCGCCAATTCGGTGGCGAGCTTTACGCGCTGAGCCTCCCCGCCGGAAAGTGTGGTGGCCGGCTGGCCGAGCCGAATATAGTCCAACCCCACATCGTGCAGCGTTTTGAGCTTACGCACCAAAGGTGGCAGGTTCTCAAATAGCTGGAGGGCTTCCGAAACCGTCATATCGAGCACATCGGCAATGGATTTTCCACGATACTTCACCTCAAGAGTCTCGCGGTTGTAGCGTTTGCCTTTACAAACCTCACAGGGAATATAGACGTCCGGCAGAAACTGCATCTCGATCTTGAGAATGCCGTCTCCTCTGCAGTTTTCACAGCGCCCTCCCTTCACATTGAAAGAAAAGCGGCCCGGCTCATAGCCGCGCATTCGCGCATCCGGCGTGCGGCTGAAGAGATCGCGAATAAGATCGAAGGCGCCTGTGTAGGTGGCGGGATTAGAGCGGGGCGTGCGTCCGATGGGCGCTTGGTCAATATCCACAACCTTATCCACAAACTCTAAACCGCGAATCGCCTCGTACGCCCCCCATACGGCGTGTGTACCGTAGATATGGTGCATGAGCAGCGGGTAGAGGGTCTCTTGAATAAGGGTAGATTTACCGCTGCCACTTACCCCGGTTACCACCACAAAAAGACCCAGTGGCACGCGAAGCGTCACATTTTTGAGGTTATGCTGGCGAGCGCCGATCAGCTCTAACCAGGCCTCTTTGGGAGCACGTCGCTGTTCGGGCACGGCAATGCGACGGCGGCCGCTGAGGTACTGACCGGTGATAGAGGTAGGGTGACAGCGAATATCCTCAATCGTTCCTTGCGCCACTATCTGCCCACCATGTTCGCCGGCGCCGGGGCCGATGTCAATAATCCAGTCGGCTGCCTCCATCGTCTCCTGATCGTGCTCCACCACAAGCACCGTGTTACCGAGATCGCGCAAGCTCTTGAGCGTGTTGATCAATCGCGTGTTATCTCGCTGATGCAGGCCGATGGAAGGCTCATCGAGAATGTAGAGCACCCCCATAAGGCCCGAGCCGATCTGGGTTGCAAGACGAATACGCTGGGCCTCCCCTCCCGCCAAAGTACGCGCGCTTCTATCCAGTGTGAGATACTCCAGCCCGACGTTCAACAGAAACCCCAGTCGCGCCTTGATCTCACGAATAATCTGGCGTGCGATCATCGCCTCTCTCTCTGAAAGAGTCAACTGGTCGAAAAAGGCCTGCAACTTATCCAACGGCAACGCGCACAGTTCCGCAATGTTTTTGCCACCCACAAGCACGCAGAGGGCTTCGGGTTTGAGACGTTTGCCCTGGCAAGCGGGACAGGGTCGCTCACTCTGATACTGCTCCAGTTCCTCACGGACGAGGTCGCTGCTTGTCTCTTGCAGCCGCCTCTCCAACATGGGGATAACACCGGGGAACTCGGTGTCGAAATGGCGAACCCGCCCCCACCGATTGCGAAACTCCACCGTAACGTTGCCTTCCACACCGTGCATGAGCGCATGAAACTGCGACTCGGAGAGTGCATTAAGAGGCGTGTCCAACGTGAAACCGAGTCGGCGCGCCGCGGCCTCAAACAGGCTTCGTTGGTAATCGTGCAGGCCGCCTGTGCTCGATTTTGGCGTGAAAGGCCGAAGCGCCCCACGATTAATAGAGAGACTGCGATCGGGTGCAATAAGCTGAGGATCGAACTCCTTCATAAAGCCTAACCCATGGCATTCCGGGCAGGCGCCATAGGGCGAGTTGAAGGAAAAGAGACGAGGCTCGATCTCGTCAAAGTTGAAGCCCTCTTCGTCCGACGAAAACTTCTCGCTGAACCGCAACTCCTGCTCCGGTTGCCCCTCTTGAGCCAGCACCTGAACCACAGCAACGCCCTTGCCACGCTTTAGAGCCTGCTCCATCGAGTCGGCAACGCGCGTACGAATACCCTCTCGAATGACCAGACGGTCTATCACGATCTCAATGGTGTGCTGCTTATAGCGCTCTAAAGAGGGTATCTCCTCGCTGAGGTCCACCGTCTCCCCATCAATGCGGGCGCGGGTAAAGCCTTCCTTTCGAATCTCCTCTAGCTCCTTGCGGTACTCCCCCTTCCGCCCACGCACTATGGGGGCGAGAATCTGCACGCGGCTGCCTTCCGGCAAAGCAAGCACACGGTCTATCATCTCTTCGATAGATTGTTTGCTGAGAGGCTGGCCGGTTTTCGGGTCGTGAGGAACGCCGATTCGCGCAAACAGGAGGCGCAGATAGTCGTAAATTTCCGTTACCGTGCCCACGGTGGAGCGGGGGTTCTTGCTGGTAGATTTTTGGTCAATCGAAACGGCGGGGCTAAGCCCATCAATCTGGTCTACATCCGGTTTTTCCTGAAGGCCGAGGAACTGGCGGGCATAGGCCGAGAGGCTTTCCACATAACGGCGCTGTCCCTCAGCATAAAGGGTGTCGAAGGCTAGGGAGGATTTTCCAGACCCACTCAGACCGGTTATCACCACCAACTTATCACGCGGAATGTCGAGGTCAATATTCTTAAGGTTGTTTTGACGCGCCCCACGAATACGGATGAAACTGCTGGCAGCAGCTGCGGTCTGTAAAGTACCTGCCACCACCGCCCTGGATGGATCGGCCTGGCCGTTCCCTACATCTTCTGATAAAGGAGACTCTTCGGGCTTTACCCCCTGCAGCGGCGATACCGTCGGTTCCATCCTAAATGACTCCCTGTGGCAACGATTCACAGGCGAATTATACCTTAATGTTCCACCCCGACTTCAGCGGCCGTTCTGCATGAGGTTCCCCAAGCATCAATCGCAAACTTTTTTCTGTTGGCCAGGCGCGTTCCTACGGGGTTCCGCTGAGACTAAGGGTCACATCCACGGTGCCCACAACCTCCACATCAACGCCAGGCACCACCTCGGTATAAGCTAAAACGGCCAAGTGAGGCAAGCTGCGCTCGATAAGCCTTTTTAACGGCAAACGAATCTGGCCCGAGCAGAGCAGAACCGGTGAATGCCCCTCCTCAGAGGCCTGCTCCACCCGCTCCTTCAAGCTGCGTAAAAGGGCTTGAGCCAGATGGGGGTCAATGGCGAGCATAAGGCCGGTTGGGGTGGGTTGAACGGCACCTCGCAGTTCCTGTTCTAAGGAGGCGGCCAGTGTAATGACCCTTAGCACACCATCCTCATCCTGATACTGCCGGCAGATTTGGCGTGCGAGTGCCCCACGCACAAACTCGTTCAAAGCGTCTATATCGCGTGTGCGAGGGGCGTAATCGGCCAGCGTCTCCAAAATGGTGGTGAGGTCACGAATGCCCACACGCTCCTTCAATAGGCTTTGGAGCACTTTCTGCACCTCGCCCAAAGTTAGAACGTTGGGGATCAACTCGTTCACAACGGCCTCATCGCGTTTGCGCACCTGATCAACGAGTTTTTGAGTCTCTTGACGGGTGAGCAGCTCGGCCGCATGCGTTTTGACGACCTCCGTGAGATGGGTTACAAGCACGGTAGCAGGGTCTACGGTAATGTAACCGGCCAGTTCAGCGCGATCTTTGAGCGCCTTGTTGATCCAGATGGCGGGCGTCCCCATGGCAGGCTCCGTTGTGGGAATGCCCTCGAAGTGCTGACGCACCATGCCCGTGTCCAGAGCCAAAATGTAGCCCAAAAGCAGTTCATGGCTTGCCACCGGCGCGCCCTTGATCTTAATTTGATATTGATTGGGGCGCAACTGCAGGTTGTCCCGAATGCGAACGGTGGGCAGCACAATCCCCAGCTCCATCGCGATCTGTTTGCGCACCCCTCCTACCCGCTCTGCGAGGTCACCCCCCTCCTCCGGCAGGGCCAAAGGCACCAGACCACTGCCGAGTTCAAGCTCGATGGTCTCCACATTCAACAGCGGCAGCACGGCCTCCGGCCCTTTAGGGGCGGCATTGGCAGCAAGCTTCTGCTTCTCGCTCTCTTTTAACGCGCGTTTCTGCTCTTCCTCCGCACGTCGCGTTAAGAAAAAGGCCCCACCGCCGGCAGCCGCCGCCAAAACGAGGAGCTGAAGTTTAGGAAAGCCCGGCAATAGCGCCAGCATAGCCATTAACCCGGAAACGATGATGAGCGGACGTGTGCCCTGAAACAGCTGTTGGAAAAAGGCCTGCGCGATCGGCTTTTCCGAGCCGGCCCGCGTGACGATAAGGCCTGTGGCCGTGGAGATAAGTAGCGCCGGAATCTGACTGACCAGTCCTTCACCAATGGTAAGCAGGGTGTACGACTGTAGCACGCTCATCACATCGCCCCCACGGCTCAGCCCCAAAGCAAACCCGCCTACGATGTTGATGATAATGATCAGGATAGCGGCGATGGCATCGCCTCGTACGAATTTGCTCGCACCGTCCATCGCCCCATAAAAATCGGCCTCTAGCTCGATCTGTTTACGCCGTTCTTTCGCCTGCTCCTCGTTGATCAGCCCTGCATTGAGATCGGCATCTATGGCCATCTGTTTGCCGGGCATGGCATCCAAAGTGAAACGGGCGGCCACCTCCGCCACGCGTCCGGCACCGTTGGTGATTACCACAAACTGCACCACCACCAGAATCAGAAAGGCGATGATTCCCACGATGTAGTTGCCGCCCACCACGAACTTTCCGAAAGCCGCAATCACCTCGCCCGCATGGCCGGTGCCCAAAATCAGCTTCGTGGCGGCCACATCGAGGGCCAAACGAAAGAGCGTCATGATCAACAGAAGCGAGGGGAAGATGCTGAACTGCAGGGGTTCCACGGTGTAGAAGGCCGATAGGAGAATGAGGGCAGACCCCCCTATATCCACCACCAAAAGCAGATCGAGCAACCACTCGGGCAGCGGCACAATGAGCATGCCAAGCACCAGAATGAAAAGAATGGCCAGCACCATGTCGGCACTGCGCGTGATCCGTTGGAGGAAAGAGCCAAAACCTTGTGAGAGCGACGTGGGAGCCGAGGTCATCTGCTAAACATCATCTCCTGTTGGGCATGAAAGAGACCCTAAGGTGGTCTATCTTTCATTATCGGTAAGGAGATGAACCGTTTGCAGGGAGAGTTTAGCTCTCCTGCCAAGCTCCTGCAACCTAGAGCTGGCTGCCTAGGGAGCGAGGACGTCTTGATCACCCAAGGGCTTGAGCCAGCCGCAAGAGGCTAGGCAGGGATGGGGGTAGGGTGCATGGGTAGGCCCCTCGTGCCTACCTTTCTCCAAGCTAAGTAAAGCGCTAGCGCAGAGGGTTGTGCGCACACCATTCAAAAAGGGCGAGCCACTCGTCACGTTGACGGGCCACAAGCTCCGGGAGGTCTCTTCCACCCGCTTTAGCAACGAGGTCTACCAACTCGGCCGGCTTTAACTCCGGTCGCTCACGCAGCAGCGGATGAGAGGCTGCCCGACGCATCCAGTAGTGACTATTGGAGAAGTCGCCCTCCCGCCGATGCATAATGCCATGCCAAAAGGCGCCGGTGGGGTCGGGAAGGTTTTGGCAAATGGCATGACAACGTTCCAGGTCATCCACGTAAAGCCAAAGGCCGGCGGCCAGATCGGGCCGATCACGCAGAGCGGTCTCTTGCAACACATGCTTCACCAACTCCACATGATGCGGATGACTGCCCAATAGATGGGGCATGGCCTGCTCCACAGGCACAGCATCAAAGAGCGGTTTGCAGGCAGCAGCGATGGTCCCAGGTAACGTCAACGGTGTGACCTCCTTTCAGAAACGCTCGAAACGCTCAACATCGAGCACAAAGCAGACAGCACCACCTACCAACACCTTTACTGGGCTTGGCATAAAGGTACCCACCGGCGCCGCATCGGGGGGAAGCACATTCACGAACTGTTCCCGCGTTTTACAACTCTCTCCGATAACCTCAATCACCTTATCTACATCTTTAGACTCGACGCCGATAAGCAGCGTTACGTTGCCCTCTCGAAGAAACCCGCCCGTGCTGGCAATTTTGGTGAACTGAAATCCGTTGCGCAGAAGGGCCTCGGTAATTCGATTTTTGTCACGATCGTGGACAACCGTAATAACCAGTTTCATGCTTTGCTACCTCGTGTTTCCATGGTGCGACCGAGCAATAGTTCGAAAACGAGTGCGCAGACTTCACGATGTATCTCTTCAGGAGGCCGACCGGCATCGAGGACTCGGATGCGCTCAGGATGCTTTTTTGCCAACAGCAGATATCCGTTGCGCACGCGACGTAGAAATGCAATACCTGCCTCTTCGATGCGATTTTTTTGTGTTTGGCGCTCCAGGCCAACCTCGGGCGGCAGATCGAGCAGTAGGGTAAGGTCAGGCACGAGAGAGTTTGTAGCGAAATCGTTCAGCTGCTCTATGGTCTCCGGCTGAAGGTCTCTGCCATAGCCCTGGTAGGCCACACTCGAATCGATGTAGCGGTCGCACAGCACTATGATACCAGAAGCGAGGGCGGGGCGAATAACGGCCTCGGTGTTTTGGGCGCGTGAGGCGAGAAAAAGCAACAGTTCGGCGCGGGGTACCATGGCCTTCTGCAGCAAGAGGCGGCGCACCTCTTCCCCCACGGCATCGCCTCCCGGCTCGCGGGTTACCAGCACCTCATAACCTTTCTGTTGCAGCACTTGGCGCAGGAGAGAGAGCTGGGTGCTCTTTCCTGCGCCATCAATGCCTTCAAACGTGATGAGCCGGCCTTGGGATGACATCGTGAGGCTCACGCGCCGATGGGTAAGATGCGCACACGACGTTGCGGCTCGACCCCCACGCTCTCCGAAGCCAGTTGGTACCGCTCCGCAAGGAGGTGCTGTAGACGACGTATTTGGGGGCTTGCCGGCGACAGCTCCACGGCCGTATGCGTCTGCTTCACGATCTCGATGGCCTCGCGCGCTTCCTGAAGGGCCGCATTCTCCATATCGAACTCCTCCTCAAGCTCCTCAGGCCCCATTTCGCCGGTACCCATGCGGAAAATCTCACGCAAACAACTTGCTATCTGCGCGTAGGTGTTGCTCTTGATCGTGTAGATAGGAAGACGTCGCTGCGCGATCTCCCGCATCTTTGCCGGCTCTCGCTTGTAGGAGGCCTTTAAGGCGATTACGGCATCGGCATCGCTCACATCACGGGCGATAAAGGCCGAAACGTGTAACTCCGCTATCGCCCTATCCAGACGGCTTCGACTTACGCCGTATGGAAAGATGCGAACCGTGGACGGAAGCGGGCGTGTTGGACGTGAAACCTCCTCAACGTCGCGCCCTTTCTCGAAGGAAGCGGCTTTCGCATCCCCGTTGCGGGCCACCCGAGGAATCGTGTAAAGCGGCTCCTCCTCCCTCCCGTCTGCCGACTCAGGCACCTCGTGAATGGTGGGGTGCAGTTCGTTAGAGCGCTGCACGATCTCGATATGGCCATCGGGTGTACGTACGCGTATCTCCGGACGTGGCGGGATTCCACGTAGCATGCGGTCTACCGTCTTCTCCACATCCATATGGATCGCCAACTTATCCACGTCCATGATCTCGATCACCACATCGAAGGTCGGTGGGGCCTTTCGCTCGAGTACCGTTTTTTGGGTGCCGCGCCGACGCGCCTCATCATCGGAGAGCGTAACGGCATGAATGCCTCCCACGAGATCGGAGAGGGTGGGGTTCAGCAACAGGTTCTCTAGGCTGTTGCCGTGAGCCGTCCCGATAAGCTGCACCCCACGTTCCGCGATGGTTCGGGCCGCAAACGCCTCTTGCTCCGTGCCGATCTCATCAATGATGATGACCTCCGGCATATGGTTTTCCACGGCCTCGATCATCACATTGTGCTGCTCCTCAGGCGAACTCACCTGCATTCTTCGCGCACGCCCGATGCCGGGGTGCGGAATATCCCCATCGCCGGCGATCTCGTTGCTGGTGTCCACAATCACCACACGCTTGTTCAGCTCGGAGGAGAGCACGCGGGCCACCTCGCGCAGCTTCGTGGTTTTGCCCCGACCAGGACGCCCAAGCAGCAGTATGGATTTGCCGCTCTCCACCACATCCTGAATGATATCTATGGTGCCGAAAACGGCACGACCGATGCGGCAGGTGAGACCGATAATGCGCCCTTGCCGATTGCGTATGGCCGAAATGCGATGCAACGTGCGTTCGATGCCGGCCCGGTTATCCTTGCCAAACGCGCCTACGCGGCTTACCACATACTCGATCTGCTCGGCAGAAACCGGCTCCGTCCCTAGCTCCACAACCCTTTCGGGGAAACGAGCCTCCGGGATACGCCCGAGGTCCATCACGATCTCCAGCAGGTCGTTCAATGACGGCTCCTGCTCGAGATACTTGCGGATGTCGGGTGGAAGGGTTTCTAGAAGCTGATCGAGATTATCGGTGATCTGTTGTTGCTGCACGGTTAGTGGGCGTCGTAAAGCACCGGAAAGGTCTTGCCCACGATGCAAGGAGGTCCCTTGCGCTTCCGGTTCGTACCAAGACGAGATTCTCTGCATTTGCATGAGAGGGTTCGATTGTCTCCTAAGACTACTCTGTTGAGAAAATTGGGATTTTCGGATTATCTGTGTCGTTTCCTCGTATCAGGAACAATAGGTTTTCGCCAATACTATATCGCCGCAGCACCGCCTCTTTGGTAAGACATAAAGAACATCTTTCAAAGTTTGCGTCCCCCTATTTTAAAAGACCGAAATCGGGCCAAGAAAGTTTCCACTAAGCCTCCAGTACGACGTTTTCATTTTGGAATTTCACGATTCGTCTGCGCGAATCCTGCATCCGTTTCTGAAAAGGAAATAACCCCGCCCGCCGTGAATATACGATCAACTCCGCCTAATCCTTATGGCATCGTTCCTTAGGGTAGGCACAATACGGATTGAGGTAGAAAAGATGCGTCGTTCCCAGCTTGCCATCAACACGGTATCGTTAAGGGGCAGTTTAGAGGAGATTTTGGCGGCCTGTGCCGAAGCTGGTTTTGAGAACGTCGAGTTTGCACTAGGGCCGATTCGCGATCGCCCGGTACCTGAGCTTCGCCATCTTCTACAGCGGCACGGGCTGCGCTGTATTGGGGGGTTTGAAACCGGCTTAGAGGCCTTTTCCGATAAGGAGCAGCGTGCGAACAACCATGCGCGTGTCATCGAGAACGCCCGGCTGCTGGCGCAGCTCGGCTCTCGTTGTTGTCTTGTTGTGGGCACGGACGGGCCGGCGCATTCCGTTGCCGACCCCATTGGCGTGCTCGCAGAGGCTTTTGCCACGGTGGCCGATGCCATTGCCGACACCGATGTGAGACTCTGTTTGGAGTTCAACTGGTCTCCCTTGGTAAAATCGCTGCGCACGGCGGTAGAGGTGGTGCAGCGTGCCGGTCGCCCGAATGTTGGGGTGCTTTTCGACCCCGCGCACTACCATTGCACCCCCACCAAGTTCGAGCAGATCAACGCGCTTTCGGTAGCCCATATTTACCATGTTCATGTAGACGACATGCGCGACAAGCCCGGCGAACTCTCCCACTGCAACGAGGATCGCGTGCTTCCGGGACAGGGGTGTTTAGACCTTCGGGCTATTTTTGATGCCCTAGAGCGTTATGGATATAAGGGCTACTACTCCATCGAGATGTTCAGCAAGGAGCTTTGGGCCCTTCCTCCGCTTGAAGCCGCCAAACGGATGTATGATAGTCTATTGCCTTACTGCCACACGGAATAAGCTCCTACCCCATGTCTCTGTGAACAGAGCCGTGTTTTTGACTAAAATCCTCCCCAACTTTCCTTAAAGTGTCAATTTTGCCTACTCGTAGTATTGACATCACAGAAGTTTGTCAGTATAATGAAACCAACACATCTATTTGAAACGATCATTCTATCCACCATGAGTAACGGATTTTCGATAGATGTGGCTGTAGCGATAAGGAGGATTCTCTTATGAAGTCAAAAGCTTTCACGCTAATCGAGTTGCTCGTAGTTATCGCTATTATAGCGATACTTGCAGCTATTCTGTTTCCTGTTTTTGCACAGGCACGTGAAAAAGCAAGAGCTATATCCTGCCTCAGCAATATCAAGCAGCTGACAACTGCCGAACAGATGTATGTGCAAGACTACGACGAGAAGCTCAACGAACTTGCAAATGGAGCGGCGGTAGGTTTAGCCGGTTGGCCTGGAAACAGCCCTGATGGCGACGGCCCACCACCCTCACAGCAGCTCATCTGGCTAGGATACCTCTACCCCTATACCAAGAACGTACAGCTTGCTTTCTGTCCTTCTCTCCTCATAGTCTGGTAGCAAGCTACCACAATTTATCCTTCACAGGCCTATACTGGCGCAGGGTGGATCGTAAACAACTTTCTATCGGCATGATCGGCGAGATGGCCCCTTGGGACGATTGGCAGTGTACGGTGGATTTAAACAACGGCGTGGACTACTTCCACTCCTACTGTGTAAACGGATTTCACACGCTGCCAAGCTTTCCCTATCCTGCTCAGCAGGCTATCTTTGCCGATAGCGTCCCCCAAGACCCGTGGTCTGGTGGAGGTGGCTACTGGGCAGACCCCTGGAACGGCATCGATCTCAGTTTCGGCTTGTCTGACCGCCACAATCTTGGCACTAACGTAGGATTCCTTGATGGACATGCCAAGTGGTACCGCACTAAGTCCTTGATAAGAGCCGATCAGATATTTGGCACCGGGCAGTGTATTAACTACGATGCGGCCCGGGTCTACTACGATCCTTCCGCCCCTTATCCAGACACACAGCCGATTTGTGAAGGACACGGGATAGGTTGATATGCAAAAAGAAGTTCATCCTGCTATTCTCATCGTCGTAATTGTGGTTGTCCTACTTCTGCTGGGCTTTCTTTTCTGGAGATCGCAGCAGCCCTCCGAGAAGGTTATAGACAACCCAAATGCGCCGATAGGTTTTCAAGGCAGACTGCAGAAGCTGCAGAAGATGCAGGGGCGTCCTGCAATAAGTCCAGGAACCCCTCCTTCTGCAGGCCCTAGCGGCCCCTAGCATATATGAGACTTCCGACCATGAATAATAGGGAAGGTCTCCATGGAGACCTTCCCTCTTTTTATCGCAACTCGAACTAACTCTTATGTCAATTCCTATGTTGACCGGGCGGCATCATCTGCTTACCTAGGCCTGAATTCCTACCCACAGCCGAGGCAGGGGGCGCTTGCGGCAGCTGAATAGGTTTTTCATGACTGCCACAGCCTGTAGAAGATACCACCAGTATTGACAGCAGGGCGACAATGCGTTTTTTGCGTGCTCGTCTCATCTCTCTACGGCCATTGATCGTTATTGCTGATGCTCCACAGGTCCCCTTTCTGCGTTACATCTCCGGTACGAATAGACTTTACATGGCCATCACAGAACACCACCGTGTTGTTCGATTTTGGGTCTGGGGCAATAGAGACGTCAGTCTTGCGATAGGCAGCGTTGTGACGTCCATCGGTCGTGTAGTTTGCTGCATCAGGATGATCGCCCGGCCAATAGTTGTCGAAGTAGCTTAGCGCCAAAGCGGCACCCGGCTCCTTTCCGTTGAGGAACCAGTCATAAGTTTCCACCAACTCCAGAGTATTTGCAGGAGCGACAATCGCGGCCAGTCCTACCGGTATATAAGTGGTTGGTACAGGGTCTGGCTCCCACCAGTTAACGATGTCATCGCTTATACCATAGGAAGAGAAGTTGCCATAGCCGAATTTAGCTGCGGCTACCGGATCGTAGGGTGCATCTGGGCAGCGGTAAACACCGGAAAGGTCTTGCGGGAGAGCCTGACCCAATTTCCCAGACCCATTCGCTTTCTGTATGTAGGGCGAAATCAACTGTGGCCAGTATTGCTGGGGCGAGGTGTAGTTCCCTGTAGTTGGATCGTAACCGCTGAAGTAGGGGCAGTACTTCTCGTCATAGTCCTGGATATACATAGCTATCCCAAGACCAATTTGACGTGCGTTTGAAACACAGGTAATTTTTCGCGCCTGCTCGCGCGCCTGCGCGAAAACAGGGAACAGGATGGCTGCGAGTATCGCTATGATAGCGATGACTACAAGCAACTCAATGAGCGTAAAAGCGTTTTTGCGATTCATGTGTCGTTTTCCTCCGAAGCCGTTAAGCTCTGTTTCGTTAATGCCTCAGACATCTCCTTCTTCTCTTTTGTTACAAGAAAGATAGCTCTCCACAAAAGCGAAAGCTGCCGTCCCTTACTCCCTCGTATACGGAAAAGGAACCGGCAGCTGTGCCAGAGTGCTGAAGGAAACCGTCTGTAGAACGGTTTGATTATACCCGAAAACGTTTTTGCCGTCCACACCCAGTTTCCCTCACATATCTCTCCAAACAGATTTCTGCTTGGCCTTCCCTTTGCAAAGAGCCAGTTAGTATTATAACATGAAAACCCCAAAAGTGCAAGTTTTTTGTTGTTTCCCACCAGATTCTTGTCACATTACTCAAAAGAACAGAAAGAAACATGTCTTTTCCCGTTTCACGTAGGGAACAGTAAGGCTCCCAGCAAAATATTCCACATTGGCCACACTACCGCATAGCTCCATAGGACACGACAGCCTCTTTTGGTACAGACCTGTGCCCAACACATCATAGAGGTCTCGTCTTCCTCGTCCTGCCCCAAAGAAAGCAGGAAATAGGCGAATTCAGGTAGAATGCATGAAGAGATACCTGTCCTTGAAAGAATTGCGCTTGGGGAGCGTGGGAACGTGATACAGAAATATCTGAACTATCTTATTTTTGGTGGAATCGTTCTCGTGGTTGTGGGCCTAGCCGCTCTGCACAGCCATCATATGCATCAACTGCTCTACAATCTCACACACGGGACGCCGACTCAGCGCGCCGCCGCAGCCAAAGAGCTGATCGCCGAAGAGCAGTTCTCCGATACCATCGCCGGTGAGACGAAAGAGATGCGCGCCCAGGCGGCCATCGCCCTTGCCGATCTCGGCAACGCCGACGCCGTGAAACAGGCCGTGCAGATGCTGAAAGACCAGGATAAGATCGTCCGCGATCAGGCCCTGCGTACCCTAAAACAGATCGGGGCCGCCTCAGCAGATAACATCAAAGCCCTTGTGGACGGCCTTAGCGATAGCGACATCAATGTGCGCCAAGGCGTTATCCGCGCCCTCACCGATCCCGACGGCATAGGCCCCCGCCAAAACCCCGACGTGGTGCAGGCGCTCATCAATGAACTCAAATCGAGCAGCGATGCCCGCGGTCCCGTGGGTGATGTGCTTAGCAGCAAAGCGTTCGATCCTGCTGCCAACAACCGCAGTGTTCCTGCGCTGATGGCCCTCCTTGACGATAAAGATGACGGCGTGAAGGTCGGTGCGGCCAACGCGCTTGGGAAAATAGGAGACCCACAGGCTGTGCCCAAGCTTATCGCCGTGCTTCAGAACCCAGCCACCACCACCCAAGTGCGCACGGCCGTTATCGCCGCCATTGGGCTTATCGCCGCTCCCTCCAGCGAGCCGGTACTCGCCAAAGCGGTGCTCGACCCTTCGGTAGATTCCGACGCTCGCGCTCAGGCCGCCGCCGGCTTAGGGCGTATCGCAACGCCGGATGCCATCGCCACGCTTCTCAAAGCGCTCACAGATTACGACCTCAACCTGAGAACGGCGGCCATCTCTGCCCTCTCTGTCGCCGCTCGCCCAGGCGAGGATAGCCCCCCAAACCGTGCCGTGGTACAACAACTTATCAAAGCCTTGTCAAATCCTCAGAAAGAGGTACGCCTTGGCGTCGCCCAGGCGCTCATTCCGGTGCGCGATCCGGAAACCGATCCCGCCCTTGCACGGCTGCTACAGACCGACACGCAAGATGCTGATGTGCGTGCCGCTGCCGCCAAAGCCCTAGGCTTTTCCGGTAATCGAGACGGCATCGCGCCCCTTGTTGCCGCCTTAAACGACCCCAGCGGAACCGTTGCCGAGGCAGCCACACAAGCGCTGGCACAGATCGGCCCCGCAGCTGCCCCTACGCTGATCTCCCTTTTCGCAAAAGGCGGCACAACTGCCTACTATGCCTCCACCGCCTTGGGCGATCTGCTCGATTCTGAGCACGGCTCCGAAATTCTTCTGCAGCTAGCAGCGGCGGTGAAGAACGCCAACCCCACCCTACAACGATGGGCTGCCGTCGCCCTTGGTAACACCGATCTGGCCGGAGCAAAGGACATCCTTGAACAGTTGGCCAAAAGTTCCGATGCGGATGTGGCCTACGTGGCCCAGCAGCAGCTGAATCGCTTCGAGCAAGCGCAGTAACCGCCAGGAGGCCATAGAGAGCGTGGAACAGCTACCCGATCTGCTTTTGCAAACTCCGCTCCCAATAGAACCTTGCTTTCGAACCGAAGCAAGGCTTGTTGCCTTTCAAGGAGATGTAAGCGACTGTCTTAAGCAGATTCCTGACGAAACCATCCAACTGATTATCACCTCCCCGCCCTACAATCTTGGGAAAGAGTACGAAAACCGCAGGGATATCGCGGACTACCTTAAGACCCAAGTGCCTGTCCTACAACAGTTGTATAGAGTCTTAAAAAAAGAGGGAAGCCTCTGCTGGCAAGTCGGCAACTTCGTGGAAGAGGGAGAGGTTTACCCGCTTGACATCTTCTACTACCCCCTCTTCAAGAATCAGGGTTTTAAGCTGCGCAATCGCATTATTTGGCGCTTCGGTCACGGCCTTCATGCCTCAAAACGCCTCTCCGGTAGGTACGAAACCCTTCTCTGGTTCACAAAAAGTGACCACTATGTTTTCAATCTCGATGACATTCGGGTTCCTCCAAAGTACCCAGGAAAACGCCATTTTAAAGGGCCGAATAAGGGAAAACCGTCCTGCAATCCACTTGGGAAAAATCCTTCCGACGTATGGGAGTTCCTTTTAGAAGAGTGGGAAGAAGGTCTGTGGGATATCCCCAACGTCAAGTCGAACCACCCAGAAAAAACGGTTCACCCCTGCCAATTTCCCGTTGAACTCGCAGAACGCTGCGTTTTGGCTTTCTCTAATGAGGACGATTGGGTGCTTGATCCCTATATGGGCGTGGGCAGCGCTCTCATCGCCGCCATCATGCACAATCGCCGTGCCGCAGGTTGCGACAAAGAAGCACGGTATGTTGCTATAGCCAAAGAACGACTCATGGCGCTGTTCTCGGGAACCCTGCGCTACCGACCGCTGGGCAAACCGATCCACGAACCTACCGGAAGAGAACGGGTTACCCAAATCCCGCAGGAATGGATCAGCAACCTCTAAAACCTTCCCTGCATCGAACTCTCTCCTCCCGGCCTTCCACGCAACCCCGCCTCCGCATAAAAAAGAGTCTGCTGCGCCCAACCCGCCATAGGGCCGAAGCGCTCGCGAAAGGCTTCGGCAATAGTCCTATAGAGTCGCGGAGTCAACGAACGCCCCTCAAACTGAGGCAGAAAAAGCCGAACCCCTAGCCGATGGATATGCCTATCCACCGGCACCGCTTCCCACTTGTCGAGCGCGAATAGGCAGATGCAGTCTGCCACCTTTGGCCCCACACCCGGAAACTCCATTAAGGCTTCATGCGCCTCCGCGTAGGGCACCTCTCGCAGCGATTCCAGCCACCCCTGCGGTTTTTGTAAGAGCCTCTGTGCCGTCTGAACAACAAAAGGCGCCCGGTAGCCCCACAGGCCGGCCCGCAAATCCTTCTCGTCCGCCTCGGCAAGCGCACGAACCGAGGGAAAAGCAAACAGAGTTGCCGGCTCATCGAGACCGGTATAGATAGGAGAACCATATCGCTGCGCCAAATAGCCTACGCTCCGTTCGATCTTGGTCACCGTGTTCGTGGTGGCGCAGAGAAAGGCAAAAAGACACTCCTCCGGCGGTTGCCGCAAGACACGTAGCCCGGCAAAAGCACGAAAAACTTCGGCCAGATGCGGCTCCATAAGGCTCCAACGGCAGTAGAGCGATTCGAGGTTAACACGTAGCTGCAGGTAGTCCTCTACCACCTCCCAGCAGTCCGGCTGCGGAAACGTTTGCCAATAAAGTTCGCCATAAGGCGCTCCATCGGGCTGCCACAAGGCCACACCAACCGCCCCTATCGTCCCCCACCAAACGCCGTTTGCATCTCGGCGCCATCGAAAGCTCTGACCACTGTGCAAGGTGGCTTCCAAGTGGAGGGGAGATCGGTGACAATCGAATCGCCTCCAAGCGAGAGGAAGGGCGTCGGCCTTGATGCGCGAGTTGCTCATCGCTATCGGCTGCAAAGTGCCCCTACCCCTCCCCCTTTGTCGCAGGAAACTCGACGGCAGCCCACCACTTCGGGTTCAGATGGGCAAAACATCGGTCGCGCTCTTCCGCCTCTCCAAGAAGGTTCCAATCGTCAACCGAGATAGGCTCTTGGGCGGCAGCGCGTTGAATAAGAGAAGCCAAATGCAAAAAGCGAGAGTAGTGGTAGTTGACTCGCTGTTCGGCATAGTCACGACTGGTGAAGGTGCTGATGTTGAACTGCCAATCCGACGATTCGAGCAACAGCAGCTCACGCGCTGCCTGACGAAGAATGGTTTGCACCCGCCCCATATCTCCATAGGTTTGTGCTAGTTCTATCATCCGCAGTTCGGCTTCATAGACCTTCTCCCACGTCCACGCCGTCCACTCGTTCAGCCATATCCAGTGATAGCCTCCTTCCCCCCACGAGCCTTCGGGCAGCGCCACCACCGCCTTGGGCGGATATTTCTCCAAGTAGGCATCGCACGTGATCAGTTCTATGTGTGGGTGCGCATGCAGCTGCTTCAGGGCATGATAGAGAAACTCCGGCCCCTCGAACCACCAATGCCCGAACAGTTCGGTGTCGTACATAGCGACCACAACAGGGGGTCTGTTCTCCTCCACATTTGCCGAAGTCACCGTCTGGTGCACCAGCTGGGCAAAGTGCTCGGCATGAATATGCACGCGGCCCATTGCCAAATAAGGCTCATAGAGCTGCTTGGCGCCTAAATCCTCCTTTGGCCAGGAGACGCGCCAATAGCGCAGGTTGCCCGGATAGTGCTTTTTGTGAAACTCTAGGTAGAACTCATCCCCCGGATAGCCGTGCGCACCGCTCCAAACCTGCATGCCGGTTTTTGGATCGCGCGCAAAGCAGGCCACCGGCTGCATAGGAAGTCCGCTGCTGTTGACCCAATAGGGCGCATAGGGCGTACGATCCGTTCGTTCTGGGCTATACTCCCGTTGAAACTGTGCCCAAAGCTCTTGCAGTCCCTTGAAGCGCTCCGCATAGACGCCCAGCGTCTGCCCTCCTCGCAGAAGATGGGCATCCACAAAAAAATAGTGCAGACCGCTTTCCGCCAAAAACTCTTCAATGCCTTTTCGCAACTGCGGCTGCAGGCTACGATAGGCCTCTATAGGGGCGTTCCAAGCGTAACGTGGACGATAGGCACACTCCGGCAGCCAAAACCCGCGCGGGTCGCGTCCAAAATGCGCCTCATAGGCGGCCACGCCCAAACGAATCTGCGCCTGCACGCTGTTATCGGTGAGCAAAAGAGGCAGATAACCGTGGGTAGCTGCACTGGTCAGTATCTCTATATGTCCCTCATCCTGAAGCCTCCGAAAGGCCCCAACGAGATCCCCTTTGTAGATATTCAGGAAAGATTCGAGCTTCTGCTGATAGTAGTCCTCCCAAAAGTGGGCCAGGCCACGCATATGGGTATTGCCCTCATAACGAAACTGCCGCTGGTTTTCGCGCGCCGTCTCTATTTTCTGCTGGAGATAGCCCACAAAATCGTGCTGAAACGTCTCATCGGCCAGCTGCTCAACGAGAATGGGGGTAAGCCCTATAGTGATTTTGGGCGAGATGCCTTCGGAGACAAGGCGGAAGAGCACGTCGAGCAGTGGCAGATAGGTTTCGGCGGTGACCTCCGACAGCCAATCGGTGCCGTGAGGTGACCGCCCGTGGTCGAGCACATAGGGGATATGGGAATGAAGCACGAGGGCAAAATAGCCCTGTTTGCGCGGTTTCGCCATGCAGAGAGGCTCCAGATAGGAGAAAGCCTGTCCTCCTTTACGAGGACAGGCCGGTTCAACAACGTTTCAAATCACGCTAGGCCACGAGACCCGCTTCCGCGCAGCATTTGCGGAACATCTGCACTTTACCGCTAGGGGTCAACTGTCGCACCACTTCGGGCTTGCGACCGCAAAAGCGACATAGCTGCTGTTGGGCTTTCGACTCTAAGCGTGCGGCAACGTTCGTTTTGGATGTGTCTTTCTTCTTGGCCATGCAAAAGGCTCCTCCCTTCAGATTTCTCACATAGAGGCATCAATACTATTATACCCTATCTTATGCGAGAAATAGGCCTCTTAAGTTCCTAGAACGGGGCCTAGCGCCTCTGTTTTCTCATTAGGAGATGGGCACATTCGTGGAGCTGAGGATCGAATTAATTGTTGCCGTGTATGTGTTCCCGTCGCTCGCAACAATGGTAGTTGTGCCCGATTCCTTAATAGGAGCATCTCCCATCTCAGGTGCGTACCAGATCGTCTCGTTGGTGTTACTCGACGAACTGGAGTTCGATGTGAAGTTGACCTTCCAACAGGCGAACGTACCTATCGGTGTAGATACGTTCTCTGCACCCACAACGGTAAAGCTATCCACATAGGATATGCCGAAACTCGTGGTCGTCTGTTGATCGATCGAGAGCGCGTTGCTCCATGCGGCCGGAGCGGTGATGACAGGTGGACTGAGGGGGTCTACAGTGCCGTTTTGAATATTGGCCAACCCAACGAGATCTCCGCTCGAATCGCTACTTTCGATCTCCTGTTCATTGACAGCAAGAGTCTGCCCGTTGCTAAGGTTAAGGGTCAAGGCGCTGTTGCGCAGCAGGACGCTGGCCCCGTTATAGTTGGTTTGGCTAAACCCTATCACGAGATTGCCGGTGAAGCTATAGCTCACATTGGTTCCGATGGCCTGCAGCTTCCCAGACAGCGTGTAGTTGTAGGTATCTCCCGGCAACGGGGAACGGAGGTGTGTGGCCGGGGTGGTTCCTCCACCGGAATAGACGGGGCCGCCTCCCCCTCCCCCACATCCTACCAACAACGTTGTGCCGATCAGCATCATCAGCACATGCAGCGTTCGCATTCTTCTTCCGTCTCCTTTTCTTGATGGTATAGAGAGAAGTTTTTTGAAGCCAATCTCGATAACAGAACCGTAGGGCGACTTCTATTTGAATTAATGCCTTCACAATTTTAGAAAGCGGAAAATTTTGTATAAAAAATCAACATGTCCACACCGATGCAGGCTTTAGAGGAGGCAGCAATGAGATCGAACTTTAGAACTTTCAAACCTGAACCAAGAAATTCTGATGTCTGATGGCAGAAGATTTGACTTTTTTTGAAACCCGATGTAGAATAGAGCCGTAATCCTCTGGTAAGGAGGGGTGCATGGCGGGTTTACTTACCCGTTGTCCTGTTTGTGGTGGCAGCTTGCAAGTAACCGAACTGCACTGCCCCCAGTGTCAAACGAGCGTGCGGGGGGTCTTCGACAGCTGTCGGTTCTGTCGGCTTGCTGAAGAGCATCTGCGGTTCATCGAAACCTTTCTGCGCTGTGAGGGCAACTTAAGCCGTGTGGAGCGGGAGTTGGGCATCTCCTATCCTACCGTGCGCAATCGTCTGCAGAATGCCCTCGCCGCTTTAGGGCTTCAAGGAGGAGGGGCCGTTTCAGACAATGCGCCCTCCGCCGCAAGCGTCCGTGCACAGCGCCTTGAGATTCTCGAAGCCTTAGAGAACGGTGAGATAGATGCAGAAGAGGCAGCCGAAGCGTTACGCCAACTCATTTAGGGGTTACACAATCCCTTAGAAAGGAGCCTTAAGATGGATGAGAATGTCATGCGGGTTCTAGAGCTTCTGCAGGAGGGCAAAATTACGGCCCAAGAGGCCGAGATGCTGATCGCGGCTTTGCGTGGTGGAAGCAAAACGATGACCTCCTCAGAAACCTCCAAAGAATCCCAAACCAAAAGCGAACAGAAAGCCGAAGAGAAGCGAACAACCTCCGCTCAATCTCCCTTCGCCGGCCTCAGCGACCTTGGCGAGCGCATCTCCAAAGCGATTAGCAAAGTGGATGTTGACAAGATCGTCGAGCGCGTTCAGGAACAGTTGCGCCTAGCCACGAAAAGTGGGGGGCGCTTCTCCTCCACTTTCGTTGCCCGTATGCGCACCTGGACGAAACCGGGGGAAGTGCGGCCGGAGAACGAGGGCAACCTGCCGGAACGCACAGAAACCCACCAACAGGAGTTCTATCTTGCGCCTGGGGCGAATGTCTCTATTGAAAACCCGCTTGGCAATGTGAAGATCACCGGTGTTGCCGATGCGCCCGCAAAAGTGGTGGTCGAACGCACCGTTTGGGGCCCCAACGAAGTCGAGCTTAAAAACCTCCTAGAATCCATCGAGGTCGCCATCAGCGGCACCGACTCGCGCCTCGAAGTGCGCATAAACGCCCCCGAGAACTTCGATCAGGGCACGGTAGACCTTGAAATCACCGTTCCACGTGCGCTTGGTACTACCCACGTCAAAACGCGATTCGGCGACGTGGAGATAGCCCACGTGGATGGCGCCGTAGAGGTCATTACAGACCACGGCCAAGTTACGCTCGAAGACATCGGAGGCAATGTGCGCGCCCAAACCCACTCCGACTCCATTCACCTCAAACAGATTCGGGGCATGGCCTCGGTGGCCACAAAGAGCGGAAATATCGAGGCCTCCAATATAGAGGGCGGCCTCGTGGCCAACACAGCAAGCGGCGATATACGCGCCAAAGCCATAGAAGGCGAACGACTTGAATGCAAGTCGGTCTCCGGCGACGTGCGTGTGGAAGAGGCGGGACATCGAAGCCCCATGGACATCGTCTGCGAGTCGATCAGCGGCCAGGTGTATCTCAACAATGTTCACGGACAGATAGCCCTCAAGATCGTCTCCGGGAACATCTTTGCCCACATAGGTCGCTCAGAGAGATTCCAGGCACAGTCGGTGAGCGGCGACATCTCGGTAGATTTTGAAACAGCGTTCTCCGGAGCGCTTCAAGCAAGCACCGTTTCTGGCGATGTAGATATCTGCCTGCCTACCGAGAGCCATCTGCGCGTCACCTTAGGAACCATCTCCGGCACCCTCCGCTGCGAGCACGATGCCCATGAGGTAACCGCAACCGAAACCCTTTGGACGGGAAAACTCGGTGAGGGCACGGGAACCCTCAACGTCCAAACCACCTCTGGCGATGTACACATTACCCGAATACAGCATGGAAGCTTGGCATAGGAAGGAGCTTGCGCAATGCCAGAGACGGAGAAAGAGCGTATTTTACGGCTTATTGCCGAGGGCGTGCTCACGCCCGAAGAGGGCGCTCGCATGATCGAGGCGCTTCAGCGAGCGCAGCAGGCCCAACCGACGGCAACGAGCGCGCCTGAGCCTCCTAAAGAAAAGCCGAAAACCAACGATCGCCAAAACCTTCAGAAGGTGGAGATACCCCGCCCCGATGGAACGCACGAAACCATCGAGGTGCCGCCCGCCTTGGTGCCGGCCGTCATGAAGGTGATAGGCGCCTATATGAAAGAATCGGCAAAAAGCGCCGCAAAAGATGTCTGGGGCGGCTTTAAGGTGGTGGCAAGCCGCAGCTTAAACGACATGAAGTCCAACCTGCGCTCCCGCCTTAGCGGTTCGCCACAGAAAGACTCGGCGCCGAAAACGCCTTCCCCAGAAGAGATTCAGAGAAGGGAAGAGCGACTGCGTCTTCTACAGATGGTAGAATCGGGGCGACTGAAAGCGGAAGAGGCGGAGCGCATCTTTGAGCAGCTCGACGCGCTCCATCAGGAAAAACGCAGCGCTCCATCGGGCCAAACCCATTAGATAGCTTGGCCACGCAGCATCGGGCAACGAAAACCCTCCTCAAAAAGAGGATAAGAGTGGGATAAAGTTGACACAGCGCCGTAACTAGGGTATTTTAAAATAAGCAGCGAATACGCCGAGGCGTTTCGCTCTTTTTGTGCGCCAAAAGACGAACGACTCACGTAAGCGCTAGAGGTGTAGAGTAAGTCCATGCCTAAAGACGAGGTCATCCTCACCGTAGAGAGCAAAAAAAAGCTTGAGGAAGAGCTTCATCGCCTACGCACCGTGGAAAGAGCGCGCATTGCCGAAGCCATACGTAAAGCACGCTCCTACGGCGATCTCTCGGAGAATTTCGAATACCAAGCGGCACGCAGAGAACAGGCCATTCTCAACGGCAAGATCGCCGAGATTGAGGCGATGTTAGAGCGGGCAAAAGTTATCGAAAAGGGAGCTACGCCCGCAGCCCAAAATGGATCCGTAGACGTTGGCTCTAAGGTGACGGTAGTTGATGCCGAGGGCAAGCGGTTCGAGTATGTTATTGTAGATGCAAATTCGGCCGATCCTACCAAGAATCAAATCTCCTACAACTCTCCTATAGGCCAAGCGCTGCTCAAGCGCAAGGCAGGCGAACAGGTGGAGGTTCGCCTGCCTAACGGGCGCACGGTGGTCTATATCATTGAGGAGGTCAGTTATTCCTAACCGTTCGCCTGCCGTCTCGCTCTCCTGGCAAGCGAACGGTTCGGGCGAAATCTATTGTGTGGCGAACGAGGTAAAATAGACGGCCGCCACGTCCTGCCCACCTAATGCCTCGTTGACCCTTTCTTGAATCTCCTTCTTAAGAGCCTCTTTCGCCCCCTCCTTTGAAACATCGGCCAGCGTCTTGTGGCTGAGAACCGTGATGATGGCATCCCGAATAGGGGCGGTTTTGTCTTTGGCTTCGTCCTGCGACATGTTTTGAGTCATGCCCAACGTGATGCCCGCTTTCAAATAGTGGTCATCGCTCCCACTAAGGTTCACCAAAAAGTCATCGAGCGGGAGGTAATAAGAGACCTTCAACTCTTTCTTAACCTCCCCTTTCGTTGCCCCCTTCTTGCCACTTAGCATGTGAAAGGCGAGCAGGCCAACGACCAATGCAACCACCAATCCAAAGAGCAACAAGAGAGGGCGTTTTGATCTCTTTTTTGGCGCCTCCTGAACCTCCTCAGCAGGCTGTTGACGCATTTCCGGCTTCGCTACCATAGATATCTATCTCCTCAAAAACGATGTTTTGCTTGCATTAAGGCTCGGCCACACTTCCCTCATCCGAAGGAGCGACCAAACGAGAGCGGCTTCCTAAGGAGTTCGCTCCCGAAGCTGCCTCTTGTTGCCGCGGATTCGCCAGCACAGAGGGCGGCTGTCCCGACGGTTCTACAGAGCTCACATTACCGCCGTCGGTAATGCGGGCGATCTCTTGTTGACGTTGCATCTCGGCTTCAGCTTCTTGTTGCGTGCGCAGCAGCACGATCTCCACCCGGCGATTGCGCGCGCGATGCTGTGGGGTATCGTTAGGATAGAGAGGGCGCGTATCGGCATAGCCGGCGGCCGAGAACCGCCGTATGGGCAAACCCTCCCGCGAGATGAGATCGCGCACCACCGCCCCGGCACGTGCGGCGGAAAGCTCCCAGTTCGAGGCGAACTGCAGGGTGTGAATGGGTCGGTCATCGGTATGGCCTTCAACCACCACGTCGTTTGGCAGCACCCGCAACAACCCCGCGATCTGGTGTAGCAACGGCAGGCTCTGAGGCTGTAAGGTTGCCTGCCCGCTTTTGAAGAGCAACCCGTCGGTAAGCACGCTGATCACGATGCCACGGCGGTCGTTGCTCATATGGATAGCGCCTTCCAAATGGTGTTGTTCCACATATTGCCGTAATTTTTGCAAGGACTGCATGTACTGCTGATAGGTTCTCTCTGCAGCCAAATCGGTGCCGACACCAACCCCCTTTGCCGCCTTGTCGCCGTCGAAACCCTGTCGCACGGAGATCGCCATCTGTTGAAACTTGCCCCGGCTCATCACCGACATCGAATAGAGCATGAGGAAGAAAGCCATAAGCAGGGTGATCATATCGGCATAGGTGAGCAGCCACCGTTCTAAGTTCTCTCGGTGTTCAGGCTGTCCCCGACCTCGCAACAGAGCGCGATTCATCGTCGTGCTCCCGCAAGGGCACTCTGCCCTCGAAGCCGTGGGGCCAAATAGGCTTTTAGCTTCTCCTCCACAAGGCGTGGATTATCGCCCGCCTGAATAGAGAGAATTCCTTCCAACATCACCTCTCGTGCAAGCGCCTCCTCTGAAGAGCGCATGCGTAGCTTGTTGGCAATGGGCAAGAAGATTAAATTGGCGCTGGAAACGCCGTAGAGCGTGGCGATGAAAGCGCCTGCGATAAGTGGCCCCATCTTGCCCGGATCGCTGAGGTTGGCCAACATGTGAATTAGCCCCATTACGGTGCCGATGATCCCTAGTGTGGGTGCAAAGCCGCCAAGGGTAATGAAAATCGACTCGCCGGCACGATGGCGTGCCTGCAAAAGCTGTATCTCCGTCTCCAAAACTCCTCGAAGAAGCTCGGGGTCGGTACCATCAATGGCGAGACGCAGGCCACGTTTTAAGAACGGGTCATGAAGGCGCCGGCTCTCCTCCTCTAGGGAAAGCAGACCGTCGCGACGCGCCTTCTCGGCTAAGCGCACCAACTGCCGAATAACATCCGGTAGCTCCAGTGCCTTTTCGCGGAAGGCGATGGAAAGAATGCTGGGCACCTCCATAATCTGGTTCATTCGAAAGCTGATAACGGCGGCTCCAATGGTTCCACCAAAAACCAGCAGCGCGGCGGGGAGATTGATCATCACCCGTAGCTCGCCACCCTCCATGAGCAAGGCGCCTAACAACGCCCCCCATGCCAAAACGAGTCCGATAATGGTTGCAAGGTCCATGCTGCTTTCTTAACTCCCTTTCGTGTCGAAACCTTAGCGAGGCGCTGCCGTGGTTTCGTCTTTCTCCTCCTGCTCGGCCTCCGGATGAACGATCCCTGTGCGCAAAAGCAGCGGCCCAACCTCCTGCCGATAGGCCAGAATTTTGCGACGCACCTCCTCCGGCTTTTCCAAAACGAGCACCTTACGCCCGCTTATCATCGAGATAACGGTGTCGGGTGTGCTTTCAACGAACTCGATGAGGTCGGCATTGATGTAGAGTTCGGTATGGTTAAAACGGGTCACTTGTATCATGCTTTACTCCTTCAAAGGGGTTCGACAAGCGGGTGCTTGTCGAACCCCTTATGGCTCTGTTAGGACACCTAGCCTCCCTGTTTCAGGTTGATAACATCCTGAAGTAGGTTATCTACGGTGGTGACGATACGCGTGTTGGCTTGGAAGCCCCTCTCGGCGATGATCAGGTTGGTGAACTCCGTTGAAAGGTCAACGTTAGACATCTCTAAAAAGCCCACGTTGATCTGGCCGCGCCCGCCCTGGTTGGGCACACCCACTTGCGCCAGGCCGGAGTTGCTGGAGGCCGAGTAGAGGTTTTGCCCCTGTTTCGCCAGACCGCCTGGGTTGGAGAAGATGGCGGTTGCGATCTGCCCCAAAACGCGCGTCTGTCCGTTGGAAAAGACCCCTGTGATGGTTCCGTCCTGTGCAATAGAGAAGCTTTGAAGCACCCCCATCGGCGCCCCATCCTGAGAGGTGGCCGCCACGCTGGAGTTGCCCGCGATCTGGGTAAGACTACCGAAGTTGATGCTGATACTAAACGGCGCCGCTCCGTTGGTTGGAGTAATATTGACCGTTTGGTTGTTCGTGTCAATCAGGTTGCCGGAGGAATCGAAGAAGAGCGCCTGATTGCCGGAGCTGGTGCTACTAGAAATAACATGTCCGTTCTCTGAAGCCGTCCATTCCCACCGAGCGGCAGCATTGGAGGGCGCCCCGGAACCTACTAACGCACGGGTGAAGTTGAAGGTGATGAGATGACTCATGCCCAAGCTATCGTAGACTTGCACGGCCGTTGACCACGAGGGCTGGCTACCGGTGCGTCCATCAGCCGTTCCGGTGGTATTGGTGGTCGAGAGCTTGCTCAGATCCACGGTAAGCGGCATGCCGGCCACCACCTGCGCCCCTGTGTTGTTCGGCCCATAGGTTCCGGGGGCGCTGCTTAACTGAATGGTGTTGCCTAACACGGCACCGGTTGTGGTGTTGGCCAGCACAAAGCCTTGGCCGGGGATATAGTAGGCTTTCGATTCGTTGTTGCCCGCCACCGTGCTATCGTAGAGCGTGGTGCCCGTCGTCAAGTTTTTGATCTGCACATCATAGGCCGCCGTCGCCCCGGCAGGTACATTCGGACCGGTGGGGTTGTAGGTGGGGTTTAGAAAAGTTGTCTGAATCTGGTAGGCGTTGCCCGCCGAGTCGTAAACGGTGGTTGTGATAGGCGCCGGAGGGTTATCCAAATTCATGTTGCCCGACAAGCTCATGAGCGTTGAGGCGATCTTCGTCGGCGTGTTCTGCCCATTCGCGCTGGCGGAAACGCTGGAGGAATCGGAAAGCCCGCTGAAATCCACCGTGATCGGGAAGTTAGGTGCCCCCCCACTACCGATCACGTTGAGCACCTGCGACGATCCTAAAACAGCCCCAGAGCTGTTGGCGAAAACGAATTTGCCTCCAACGGCATAGATCGTGGAATTGGTTGTGGCCCCATCCAAAGTAAGAGCGACCTTCCAGGACTGTGTAGCGCCCGCAGGCACTCCGGCTCCGGTAGGGTTGAACACGGGGTTGGAAAAAGTAACCTGCAAGGTATGGGCGTTGCCCAGCGAGTCGTAGATGGTGGTATTGATGGCAGGGGGCGTTTGCGAGACGTCCAGATTCCCCGTGAGTTGAGCCGTCGTGGACTGTAGCGAAGAGGAAGCGTCGAGATTTCCCTGGAAGGTTGCCTCCGTCGTCTGCTTCACGGCTGTGAGCGTGCCTACAGGTATCTTGATAACGCTGTTTGCGGTGATAGGTTGTGTGGTATCCACTTTACCGTTCGCATCGGCCTGATACCCCAACAACTTCACTCCGTTTGCCGGGTTCACCAGCTCGCCGGCGCTATCGAGGTCGAACGAACCGTCGCGCGTGTAGTAGACGGTGCTTCCATCGCCGACTAAAAAGTAGCCCGCACCTTGAATGGCTAAGTCGGTGTTTTTCCCCGTCGTTTCGAGGTTTCCCTGCGTCTGCAACGTGTCTACCGAGCCTAGCATAACGCCAAGCCCCACTTGGGCGGGATTTTGGCCGCCTACATTGGCTCCGGGACTTGCCGCATCGCGAATCGTTTGAGAGAGCTGATCCTCAAAAGTGACGCGACCGGCCTTGTAACCTACCGTGTTGATGTTGGCGATGTTGTTGCCGATGACGTCAAGATCGGTTTGGTGAACTTGAAGTCCGCTTACGCCTGAAAACATAGCTTGAAGCATCTTGCTATAGAACCTCCTGTTGTTGGTAAATGGATGCGCTAAGCGCTTTTTCACGATATAGCTCCCCTCTATCATTCGGGGAGTGTGCTTTCAGGCCTCCGCGGAGTCCATCCACGGTCCGGCCTGCACGGTGCGGCTCTCTAAGCGATAACCGCACTATCTATGTTGGTAAACACATTTTCCTTGAGATGGTCGCGATCCACCACGGTGACCACGGTGCGATTTTTAATGCTCACCACCATCGCCATGTTGTCCATAAGGATGAGCGCATCGCGCGCCCCCTTGCCCTCTGCACGCTGCACCGCATTTTGCAACCGCTCCACATGCTGCGCTTCCAGCGTGATCTGCCGCGAATTCATGCGGGTCTGAGCATGCGCCGAAAAGCGTAGCCCAGGCACTTCAGGCGCTCCACCGGAACGCGCAGGCTCGAGAGGAGCAATTCCCTGCTGAGCGCGCAGGAGATCGGCAAAGGAAGGCTGCTGCGCCGTCCTTTGCTTGCCTGTACTTTCTTGAGACCTATCGGGAGCGGCAACTCCCTGTCCTACGGGCGGAACGCGAACTGGCTCAGACATGGTGTCACCTCAAGAGACCTGTGTTATCTCATCGAGTGTTACTGATGTGTTATTATCTAACGTCAGCGAGACCTTACTCCCGTTCCAACTCACCCCAACCACCTTCCCGCTGACCAGCTGCGGGCTGTTGTTGGTATTTACCAAAGCCTGCACGGTATGCCCAAGCAGGTTGATGGCCTGTTGTTGGGTTTGCGAGGTCAATAGGTTGTTGACCCCCTCCACGGTTGAGAACTGGGCAAGCTGAGCTAGCATCTGGTTCTCATCTATCGGCTGGGTCGGGTCTTGGTTTGAAAGCTGGGTCGTTAGCATTTGCAGAAAGTCCTGCTCGCTAACCTGCTGGTTGTTCTGCACCTGTTGCACGGCGGCGCCTATTTGAGTTGTGGCGCTGTTGGTCGTGCTGTTGGTTACCTGGCTAATAGCCATCTTTCTGATCTCCTAACCTTAGGGTTGTTTTTACGCCAAGAAGTTAAGGCGAGATGTACCTACGAATGGCATCGCAGAAAGGCCACTCGTTTCATCATTGCCGGCTTCCGCCGGTTCGATGGACGAAACTTGCCTAGGGTCTATAGCGGTGTAGTTTGTCCTCGAATAACCGTTCGTCTGATACTGCATCTGCAAGGAGCCACTAAACGGAGCCGGGTTTTGTTGGCCGGTGCTGCCGGCGCTTATCTCTAACGAATGCACCTTCAGCCCTTGGGCTTCGAGAGCGGCATGTAGTCGGTGCTGTTCGTCCATAAGAGCGCGCTGCACCTGGCTGGTTTCCGCAACAAGATGCGCCGTTACCCCCTGAGCACCGCTGCTAAGCGCTATGCGCAGTGTGCCCAGTTCCGGTGGGCTTAGCCGCAACGTAATCTCGCCACGACCCACCATCGAGCGGGCTGCTTCGAGATGCTGCACCACCTGTTGAGCTACTTGAATGCGGTCGAGCGTGCTCTGCGCTGCCCCCGCAGCACCAGGCGCGGCGGCGTCCGCGTTTGATGTGCCGTTCGATTGGCTTTGCTGGAGCGACGCGATGGTCACGCTTGCATGAGCCCACGGTTGCGGAGTGGCGTTGCCGTTAGCCGAGTTGCTGCTGTCTGCGCTGCCGCTCGTGTTTTGCGAAGTTGGCGCCGTATCCACCGACGGTACAGCTGTCTGCACATCGGCAGCGCTTTCATGGGCAGTAACGGTCGAGAGTGGTTTTGTTACAGCCTCCGTGGAGAGCGCGTTCGGGTTTGTGGCACCTCCGACGGCTTCATGCAGTGAAAGTGCCTTTTGCCCTTCCGCCAAACCGTTCTTGGCAGCGTCGTCGGCCTTAGCCGTCTCAGAGCCGACCCCGGAGAGTTCAGAAAATCCCCCGACTTTCTGGGGTCGTGTGCTGTTCGCTTCCCCTAACACGGCGCTGCGAAGAAGCCTCTCTTGCAGCGTTTGTGCAGGATGCAATGCCTCCGTTTCAGACATCGCATGAGCTTGCTCAGGCTGCCCCGTATTTTGTACGGTAACCTCCAACTCCGGTTGTGAGTCGGTATCGTTTCCTGCCGCAGCAACGTGTTGCGATGGCAAGGTGCCTTGCGCAGCACCATCGCTCTGCGTGAGGACGATGCTCTCGGCGCTTGCCGTGGAGACGGCCGTCGTCAGCGGGATAACCTGCGTCTGCGACCCTACAACACCCGATGTCGTGTTACCGGCAACCGCGACGGTCGTGCTGACCGACGCCCCTAAAATGGTCGTTGGAGTTGGCGTCACGTCCCTCGATCCATTCGGTGCGCCTATCTGAGTTGCGGACTTCGGAAGAGCGGAATAACCGCTAGTCTCCGAAGCAACGGTTCTTGATGCCAACACAACCGTCAGGGGCATGGCTGCAGGCTCTCCTGCCGCCTGCTCCTTTAGCGGCAGTGGCGCGGAGGCTGAAGTTGCTGGTGTTTCGTTAAGGGTGGGGGAAATCTCCTGCTCCGACGCCACCAAGGCAGCGAGCGCATTGGTTTTATCGCTTAGGCCAGGTGTTTGCGAGCTGCTGGTCACCGCACTAGCCGCTTCTGCCGCGCTGTTTTGGCTTGCAGCATTGGGAGCGGGTTCGGCCGAGACAGTCGTTGGCGGAAGAGCCGCCACAACGGAAGCCATCGCTAACATCGAAGCCGGTGCCTGCTCCGACAAGCCAGAAGCCTCCGCATCTGGTTTTGAGTGAACCGGTTTTTTAACGGCTTGCGGGTTCGGCTCTGTCGTATTTTCAGCCGTTTGGGCATCTGCACTTGGCTTAGAGGCGTCGTCATGGATGGGCAGCTTCACCGACTGCTGTGTTTGAACCGCGTTTTGTTTCGGCGTCCCCGAGCCGGTGCCAACACCTTGTGGCAAAGTTCCTTGGAGGTGGTCGGTAAAGGACGGAATGCCAGCCGCATCGCCATTGGAGCTTCCGGCTGACGGAACAGCCGTCGCGGCGGCCTGTTGCGGCAGCGAGGGTAGAATAGTTACCACGATGGTATCACCTCCTTTCACCGTAAAAGATTCCCTCGCTTCTATTGTTGGCGTTCTCAGCGCGATTCTGCACGAATTTTTACGGGGAAAGGCGCACCACGACTACAGCAGACTAGGGTGAGATAACAGTATGCCTCTTAATCCACAAGGCTGCAGACAGCTATCCCTAAGAGGGGAAGGCATTGGCCTTGTACGCAGCACTCTCGGCCTTGAGGGGGATATTATTGGCGACTAGGAATTGACATAGGCCGCTGAATAGAATATAATTTGATGGACTGAAATAGGCAAGTGAGTAGATAGATGCTTCTTCCGCCTTATAAAAGGGTCATCTTCAAGAAAAATCCGCTGGTCAACGTAAGCTGTCATCTTCAATTTTACGAGCCTCTCACCTTTGATGAAGCGTCCTTGAACAAGCTTTGGGAGTCACTGCGCTCCTTCTTTCCCTATTTAAAGCTCCAAAATGCACTCTATTTTGCTTCTCTTGACGAGGCAAGCAAATTTCCGCAAACGATCCCTAGATTCGCCTCATGGTCTGCTGCTTTCCTCTCTAAGGACAACTGTTGGCAGCTCAATGTTATGTCGAATCAGTTCTCTCTGTTTTGCACGACCTACGAGCGCT
>Ga0209061_1001197_pt1 | contig 46197 bp, 37 predicted proteins | sample Coa_R1_10_FD_187157 | JGI IMG/M metagenome (GOLD analysis project Ga0209061, IMG submission 187157) | Surface soil microbial communities from Centralia Pennsylvania, which are recovering from an underground coalmine fire - Coalmine... | ecosystem: Environmental > Terrestrial > Soil >...
TCGTGCTGAGCTTGGGATGGGCGTTGTGGGTTTGGGGATGGTTGGCCCAGGAGAGGAAAGAAGTGTGGATGGGGCTGAGCGGGTTGGTGCTTGGAGGGGTTTACGGGGTGCGCGGGCTTGGAGCTTTAGTGTGGGGGGTGCCGTTGGCCCTGCTGGTGTGGGAGAGACGATGGCGGCTGTTGGCCTGGTGGAGTGGGGGACTAGCAGCCTCCCTCCTGTTCTATCTGCTCTGGTGGTATCTCCCACATTATGCACAAATTCAGCACATGAACCACTACTACATTAGTGTACAACTCGAGCCGCACAGCATGGCTCAGCTTTGGCATAATGTGAAGGAAGCTTTCTTTAGCTGGGGTAGGGGACTGTGGCCCTATCTCATGAAACATATGCCAATTGAACTGTTGATGGCGATTTATCTCCTGGTAAGTGCATGGAGACAAACCCTTCATCATCTACAACCGAGACGTCTCTCAATACAGGAAATAAATATTCTCTATCTACTGGGGTGGATCGGCGTCTTCGTACTCTTCCTCTGTGTCGTGAACTACGCTCCATCTCGCTACTATGTGCTGTTCTATCCAGCACTATCTATACTTGCTGCTGTGGGGCTGAAGCGGGTGGCAGAAACCTTTCTTCATGGCAAGGTCGTACTCCTAGGTCTGCTTCTTCTGTGGGGGCTGGTGAATACCTACTGGACAACTGATTGGCTTACTCACCTAACCTATCGTCAAGAGGCGGCAGACAGATGGCTAGGAGAACATCTCCCTGCCAATGCGGTGGTCTTCGGTGCCGTGGCCCCTGGGTTGTGCATCAACAATCATCTACTACCCATTTGCATGATCGCCGGTTTGTGCAACGATCACCATCCTGTAGAACGCTTTGCGGGAAGGCCAAGGTACATTCTTATCCTTGATAATAACGGCAAAGACCATCGCTGGAGAGAACAATGGTGGGTACAACACTATCCCGATCTTGTAGACCCTAAGAGACGCATACATGCTTTTCGGCACATACTGCGTCCATTTTTTACTATAGGGCTCTATGAGGTACCGCCAAATTGGCCTTGAGAAAGGGCACTTTTGCAGGCAAAAACAGGGCACACCAAAAAAGAGTAAAACGCCATAAAGCGTCTTAACAAAAAAGGGGTTTGTGTGCTATTCTGAAAGGGTATGTACGTGCGTGAACTTATTCGAACTCATATCCCAACCGCCAGTCCAGAGATGAGCCTACAAGAGGTGTTGGACATAATGGACATACATCAACTCCCTCTGATTCCCGTTGTGCGGCCCGATGGCACCTTATTAGGAACCTTCGGGGAAGAAGATATTGAGCGTCTGCTTAAAGTGCTATCTGACAACGTAACGGCTCAAACTCATATTATGCAGCTGGTGAACCGGGATGTGTCTGTTCTGAAGGAAGAAAGCAGCCTAGGAGAGGCAATAGAGTATGTACGATATCATGGCCAGCATCGCCTCGTGGTGGTAGATGATAAAGGGAGAGTGGTAGGCCTTGTGTCTATAGTAGATATCTACCGTGCTATGCTAGGAGAGATGAATGTTGATGGATAGTGCAGCTCTTCGCCAAAGGCTGCTTGATGGGGATAAGCTGTTCAGCGATGGCGCAATAGGCACCGAGCTTATCGCTCTCAATGTCTCGCCGGAGGCGATACTTTTACAAAACTGTACGGCGCCCGCCCTTGTACGCCGCCTGCATGAGAGATATCTGCGAGCTGGGGTAGACCTCATCACAGCAAATACGTTTGGCTTGAGACACAGTCGTTCTTGGCACAAGACCGTAGAAGCTGGAGTAGAGCATGCTCTCCACTGCGCCCGGCATGCAAAGCATCCTGTTGGCGTTATGCTCTCCTTAATACCCGGCCTAGTACCCTTGGAGATCGAATTTCTTGGAGAACTTATCCAAAGACACCAAAGCGAACTGGCTGTCATTCTCCTAGAGACGAGCACCGATATAACTCAAGCCATTAGGGCGGCAAGCTCTCTTCGACGCCTATGGGAGGGCCTAATCGCCGTCACCTGTCATTTCGATACAAACCTGCGAATGCTCGATGGGACTTCAGTAGAAGATGCCGTGACGATTCTGAATGGAAACGAGGTAGATATTTTAGGTGCAAACTGTGGCGATGGATTGGACTTGTTTCCTACAATAGCTCGACGAATGCGCCCACTTACCTCGAAGTGGCTTCTCTTACAGCCAGGAGCAGGTATAAAAGATAATAGGACATCGGTGACCGTCACTCCTCAAGCTTTTGCGAAGGTGGGAATGCAGCTCTATGAGGAGGGAGCTAACGTCGTAGGCGGCTGCTGTGGCATTGGGCCAAAGCATATAGAACTTCTTTATCAAACCTATGTTCGTTCTACAGGAGGACACACTTGTCGAAAGTCACGCGTAGACAACTTAGCGTAGTGCTAGGATTCGTAGCAGCCACACTTGCACCGATAGGATGCAAAAATAGTCAAACGGCGACGAATGCGGCCACGAGCAATACCATTTTGGTAGGCGAATATGGCTCGCTTACAGGAGCGCAGGCTTCGTTTGGTATTTCCACCAACGACGCCATCCAGCTGGCTGCCGATCAGATTAATGCCAAAGGAGGTATCAAGGGGAAGCAAGTAGTTGTTAAAGTCGAAGACGACATGGGGCTACCGGCTCAGGCAGCGGCAGATGTCAATCGCCTGATAGATGAAGGCGCTATCGCCATTCTCGGGGAAGTGGCGAGTAGTTGTAGCTTAGCAGGGGGACGGGTCTGTCAGCAGCGCCATATCCCCATGATCTCCCCGTCGTCTACAAACACCGCAGTTACCGAACTAGGGGATTATATCTTTCGTGTCTGTTTCATTGACCCATTCCAGGCAGCGGTTGTTGCTCGTTTTGCGCATGATGGCCTTCATGCCACACGCGTGGCCATTTTCACAAATAAGGATCAGGCCTACAGCACCGGATTTAGTGACAACTTCAAAAAAGCATTTACGGCTATGGGTGGGCAGATCGTTATCGAGAAATCCTATAGTGGTTCCGATACGGATTTTCGTGGTGCTTTGACAGCAATAAAGCAGGCCAATCCTCAAGCTATTCTAATACCCGGCTACTATAATGACGCGGGCAGTATTGCGAGACAAGCCCGTGCTTTGGGTATTACTTGCCCCCTTCTAGGAGGGGATGGTTGGGATTCGCAAGACCTCTTCAAGACAGGCGGCAGCGCAGTGAACGGCTGCTATTTCTCCGATCACCTTTCAATAGACGATCCAAACCCCAGAGTGCAGAATTTCGTGCGGGCTTTTGAGGCCAAGTATCATCATAAGCCCGACGCCCTCGCTGCGCTGGGCTACGATGCAGCTAATCTGCTTTTCAATGCGATGGAACGCGCGCCTTCGCTTAAGCCGGAGGATATCCGAAACGCCATAGCCACGACAAAGGACTTTCCGGGTGTTACCGGCAACATCACCATCAATGCCCAAAGAAATGCCGATAAACCGGCCGTGATTATCAAAGTGGAAAACGGCAAGTTTCGCTTGGCAGCAACGATCACTAATCCCTATGCCCCCCTGCCACCCGGCAGCGTAAAGCTTTGAGGAGCGGAAGCAGTTGAGCGCTGTTCAGGGGTTTCTTCAGCAACTTATCAACGGCATTCAGATAGGAAGCGTCTATGCCCTCATCGCCGTGGGCTATACCATGGTCTATGGGGTTCTCAAATTTATTAACTTCGCCCACGGCGATGTCTATATGGTGGGCGCTTATATAGGGTTCTTTGCCGCCAGCGTGTTGCTTGTACACACGCCTCCGATTGTGCAGGGAGGTGCATCGCTATTGCTGAGTATGCTAGGGTGTGCGCTTCTTGGCGTTTTCATCGAGCGGCTCGCATATCGTCCCCTGCGCAATGGGCTGAGCGAAAAAGATGCCGTGCCGTGGGCTTTATTCTGGAGCCTTTATGTGGCTCTTTTCGGTAGTATGGTCGTTCGGCAGCGCGCCCCCCAACTACCCTCGTGGGCTCTGTTTGTGATTTTGACTTTGTTTGCCTTTCTTATTCTTATCCCCATCCTCCGTAAACTGCTATCGAGCATTAGTCCTTTCATTAAGCCCGCGAAAGGGCGCTTGGCGGCGTTGATTACGGCTATTGGTGTATCGCTATTGTTAGAGAATCAAGGGCTGGCCATTTTCGGGGCGAACCCTCGGGCATACCAAATACACGGCGTTGCCGGAGAGACGCGAATCGTGTTGTGGAAAGGGACAACACCTCAAAACCGACTTACACTTCATATTAGTGAGGGTGAGCTGCTTGTGTTACTTGCTGCCGTTATGCTGACTATCCTTTTGGTATATCTCATCCACAAAACGCGCCTAGGACGCGCCATTCGGGCTGTTTCCTACGATCCAGACGCGGCTGCTCTTATGGGTGTGCCAACCGATAGAACTATCGCAATCACCTTCCTCATCGGATCGGCTTTGGCCGGGGCAGCCGGCTTTTTGAACCATCTTCTTACTCACCTTACTTTTGACACCAACGTTGGTATTGAGCTTGGGCTGAAAGCTTTTATTGCGGCTGTGCTTGGAGGAATCGGAAACATAGAGGGGGCGGTGCTAGGAGCGCTGTTAATGGGTATGGCAGAAACATTTACTGGAGGGTCCGTGCTTTCATCATTTCGCGATGCCGTCGCTTTCTCCATATTGATTATCGTGCTGCTTTTTCGACCGACCGGTCTTTTGGGTAAGGGATACGTGGAGAAGGTTTGATGAGGGAAAAAGAACCAGCCATGCCTACGTCGTTAGGAAGAATGCTCTCACGAGTGGGAATCGTTCTGCTGATCCTAATAGGTGCCTATGTTTTTAATCTCATGGTCAATAATGCAATTAATGACTACGTGGCAGAGATTATCAGACAATGTGGCATCGCCATCATCCTAGCCGTCAGCCTCAACATCGTTAATGGGCTTACGGGGCAGTTCTCGATCGGGCATGCAGGCTTCATGGCCATCGGTGCCTACACAGGAGCAAGCATTACCTACTGGGTTGAAATGGCCTATTTTCATGGCAATAACCAAAATCTTAGTCTTCTGTGGCTCCTCATGGCAATGCTCGGCGGCGGCGTCACAGCATGCATTTGCGGCTATCTTGTTGGAGTTCCTAGCCTTCGCCTACGGGGCGATTATCTCGCTATTGTAACCCTTGGATTTGGTGAAATTATTCGCGTTCTCATCGAAAACTCCGCAGAGATCAGTCCCTCTCTGAAGTTTTTGGGAGGGGCTGTTGGATTTGTAGGTGCGGATGGTTCCTACCAAGTTCCCCTCATATCAAACGTGTTTATCATTTATGCGACAGCCGCCATGGTTATTTTGTTGTGCTGGAACCTCAAGTTTACGACTCATGGGCTTGCGTTTATGGCGATTCGAGAGGATGAGGTCGCGGCCGAAGCCATGGGCATCCCAACCACTTATACAAAAATAGTTGCTTTTGTGCTTAGTGCCTTCTTTGCAGGCGTGGGGGGTGCCCTCTATGCCCATGCTGAGTTTTTCCAGCCGATTACATTTAATTTTATTCTTTCGATGAACTATGTCATCATGGTTGTGTTGGGAGGTTCGGGCAGCATTACCGGTACGACCTTAGCGGCTATATTCCTTGTGGTTTTACCGGAGTTTCTGAAGCCGGTGCAGCATCGTTTTGGACTACCCGATGCCTATCGAGTTGTAATCTATGCGCTCTTACTCATTTTAACCATGCTGCTGCGCCCACAAGGAGTCTTTGGAACTGGGGAGCTAACCCTCAGACCGCTGCTTGGACGTTTCGGCAAGAAACGGAATTCGCATCCAGCAAGCAATGTAGATAACGGCATCACAGCCGGCACCTCAGTATCCGTGGCCCCTGCCTCCTTGAAACGTACATGGGATACTGCCACCGATGCAGCAGGCGATCCAATACTCGTTATAGAGAATCTCTCGAAGCGATTTGCCGGGCTTTCCGCGCTATCAGAAGTCAATATGTGCTTGCGCAAAGGGGAACTTGTCGGGTTGATCGGCCCTAATGGCGCCGGCAAAACGACCGTTTTCAATATTCTTACCGGCGTGTATGAACCTACCGAAGGACATATTGTCTTCTGCGGGAAAACGATTGCGGGGAAACGGCCTAGCCCCTTTGTGCCTCGTATAACACGCGTATTACGTGACACGCTTTTCGGCGGAGTTGGCGGCTGGATTCTGGGTACCATCTTGGCCACTTCAATTTTACCGTCCTCAACACATAATGCTCACATCTTGGAAGTGGAACATGTCTTAGAGGGGATCATCGCTTTTGGTGTCACGGTTTATGCGTTCATTGTGAGTTGGCGTTCCAATCGCTACTTACCCGGCCTGCTGCCTCACCAAATGGCGGAGCTTAGAATCTCAAGAACGTTTCAAAACATTCGGCTTTTTGCCAACCTTTCCGTACTCGATAATGTACGGTTAGGAGCTTACCTAAGAAGAAGTACTCATCTTGGCGATGCCCTGTTTCGTTCCGAGAGATTGCGAAGAGAGGAGCAGGAAAGCATTCATAGGGCGAGAGAGCTTCTCGCTAGGTTTAATCTGCTCCGATTTGAACATGAACTTGCTTGCAATTTGCCTTACGGAGACCAGCGTCGCCTCGAGATCGTGCGGGCGTTAGCCACCCAACCGAAGCTGCTGTTGCTAGATGAGCCGGCTGCAGGGATGAACCCGCAAGAGAAAATGCAGTTGATGGAGCTTATCCAGCGCATCCGTAATGAATTTGACTTGACGGTTCTATTGATCGAGCACGACATGAAGCTGGTTATGGGCATTTGCGAACGCATCTACGTTTTGGATTATGGACGCATCATTGCAGAGGGCAAACCGGAGGATATCCGTAATAACCCAGAGGTGATAGCGGCTTATCTGGGTGAAGATCATCTTAGCACGCCGGCCGAAGATAGTAACTCGAACCGCATAGGTATTCATGATGTCGAGGAGGCTTCCTGACATGCTGAGCGTTTCAAGCCTTTCGGTTTACTACGGGGCCGTACGCGCTCTAGATGAAGTGTCGCTGGAGGTTATGCCCGGCGAGATCGTCGCCATGATAGGCGCCAACGGAGCCGGAAAAAGCACTACCATGCGCGCCATTTCCGGCTTGATAAAGCCGCGTTCGGGCGAGATAACCTTTTTGGGTAAACCCATACATCGCATGGCCCCGCACGAGATCGTGCAGTTGGGGATATCCCAGGCTCCAGAGGGAAGGCGTGTTTTTGCCGAAATGACCGTTATGGAGAATCTGCGCCTGGGGGCCTATGTTCGTGAGCACAATAAAACCGCAGTCCAAGAGGACCTTGAGCGGATGTTTACCATTTTCCCACGATTAAGGGAACGTCAAATGCAGCTTGCCGGCACGTTATCCGGTGGCGAGCAGCAGATGCTGGCCATAGCCAGGGCACTCATGGCGCGTCCACAGCTGCTTCTGCTCGATGAACCCTCTCTAGGACTGGCGCCCAATCTGGTGCAGACAATTTTTCGAGTTATCCAAGAGATCAATGCAAACGGAGTCACCATCCTGCTGGTGGAACAGAATGCGAACCAGGCCCTTCGCATTGCGCATCGGGGCTATGTTATTGAAACAGGCCGTATAGTACTAGAGGATAGGGCGGCCAACCTGCTGAATAACCCGATGGTGAGAAGCGCCTATCTAGGAGAAGCATGAACGATACCTTTCTAGATATCAGTATGGCGCTGCTCGCTCTATTGATCATTCATATCGGTCTGGGACGTCAGGCCTATATGGATGTACGACGACAGGCGGCACTGCTTTTTAACACCGGCAGCTCTCCGATTCGGGTAAATATTGAGCCACGAGGCCTCTTCGGTTTCGAGGTAAACGCTCTCTACTCCATCTCCATAGAAACCTCACACGTTGCGCTCAATCGTCCACCGTTCTATCTCTATCCTAAATCAGGGTGGAAAGGCTCAATTCGCCACCTCTTTGTAAGACTTCGTGATGTAACGGTCTCCGGATATCCGGTTAGGGAGTTTACTGCGGATATCCCTTCCCTTACCTACGATCTGGGGTACGCCTACTATCAAGGCCGCCTCGTGGTACGAGATGCCGGGCGAGGAGCAGGGGAGATTGTTCTCTCTTCGGCCGATCTGCACGATTTTATTGCTAAGAAATATCAAGGGCTTTTTTCCAACTTTTCCGTTGCCATCCTGCCTCATGGGGATATCCGCTTGAGTGGCGAGCTGAACTTTCTTGGCGAGCAACTACCGGTTGATATTCAAGCGAAACTCATCATCATGACACCTACGTCGGTTGGCCTTACGGCCGCGGAGGTCAGGCTCAACGGGCGTCCTCTTGATGTTCCGCAAACCGCATTATTGCTCTCTCGCATAAATCCTGTGGTAGATTTAAACTCGGATTTAGGAATAGGGGATTTTTTTATGATCGAGCAATTACAGTATAAAAGGGATATGTTGATAGTTAGAGGAGACTGCCAACTGCCGACCGCATCGGCAAGCCAGCATCCTTAGAAAAGGCGGTATGTGTAATGAACCAAACGCTCTGTAGAACTCCCCTCTACGAGGCCCATCTGAAGCAAGGTGCACGCCTGATACCGTTTGCAGGCTGGGAGATGCCTTTATCCTACAAGTCCATTTTGGAGGAGGCAAAGAGTGTGCGCTCCCATGCAGGTATCTTCGATATATCTCACATGGGACGCCTCAGGATTGCGGGTAAAGGTACCGTCTCTATATTGCAGCTTTTGACTACGAACGATATCGAAGCCCTTTCTGTAGGTAAGGCGCACTACTCTCTGCTGACCAATCCGCAAGGCGGTATCAAGGACGACATAATTATTTACCGAACAGGTGAGAACGAGTTCTTAGTGGTAGTTAATGCCTCAAATACCTCAAAGGTTATCGCATGGATCGAGTCGTTCCTACCGCAAACGGAAGAGGAGTTACATATCGAGAACATAACACCGTATACGGCCATGGTCGCCCTGCAAGGTCCTAAGGCTCAAGCGGTTCTCGAAGCAGTACTAGGCACTCCGGACTTGATAGGGCTTGAGAGGTTCTCACATCGGACTATTACATTCAAGGAGGATGAGACGAGCGCTGAGCTGCTATGTTGCCGCACTGGTTATACCGGCGAGGATGGCTTCGAGCTGATTTTCTCTCAAGAGTATGCTCCTCTCGTTTGGAATGTCTTGCTGAATGCAGGGGCAACTCCGTGTGGGCTAGGGGCTCGGGATACACTGCGTATTGAAGCCGGCTATCCGCTTTATGGTCATGAGATTGATGAGAGCATTTCTCCCGTGGAAGCGGGACTTATGTGGGCCGTTAAGTTAGACAAGGGGAACTTTATAGGGCGCGATGTCATCCTGGAAGCTAAGCGTTTAGGCCCTAAGCGTCGGCTCATGGGACTGCTGATGCATGGGCGAGCGCTCCCGAGGCAAGGGTATACTATCTATCATGAGAATCGAGAAGTGGGTGTTGTCACCAGCGGTACCTTCTCGCCCCTACGAGAGGCTAGTATTGCCATGGGTTTTCTTAATACGGAGGTGGCACGCCCCTATACAAAGGTGGAGATAGAGATTCGTGGACAAAGGCACGAGGCCACCGTAGTACCTAAGAAAGAACTGCTTCAGAAACCACACGCGGAGGAGAAAAGTTGACTCTCATTCCTGAGAACCTAAAGTATAGCAAAACGCACGAATGGGTGCGTGTAGAAAACGATGTCGCCGTAATCGGTATTACCGATCATGCCCAGTCAGAACTAGGTGATGTGGTGTACTTAAGTTTGCCTGAAGTAGGGCGCATTCTCAAGTACGATGAGCCTTTTGGGGAGGTGGAGTCGGTCAAAGCGGTTTCGGAACTCTACTCGCCTTTGAGCGGAGAGGTTATTGAGGTGAACACGACCATTATAGATAGCACAGAGGTCGTTAATGAGGACCCGTATGGGCGAGGGTGGTTGATAAAGGTGCGGATGAGTGACCCGAGCGAACTTGACAAATTAATGGATGCCGACGCCTACGCAAAGCATTGCGAGGGGAGCTAAATGGGCTATATTAGCAATACTGAAAACGATCAAAAGGAGATGCTCGCTGCCATTGGAGTAAGCAGTACGGAGGAGCTGCTTACTCCAATACCCGAATCGGTTCGGCTTAAGCGATCTCTTGACCTTCCCGGCCCCTACGATGAGCTATCGCTTTTACGTCACTGTAGGGAGTTGGCTGCGCTCAATACAGATATCGATTCGACGCTCTCATTTCTGGGGGCGGGTATCTACGATCACTTTCGACCGGCGATCATTGAAACGCTGGCAGGGCGTGGAGAATTTCTAACTTCCTATACGCCCTACCAGCCGGAGATGAGCCAGGGTATGCTCCAGGTTCTTTATGAGTACCAGACGCTCATCTGCGCGCTAACCGGTATGGATATTGCGAACGCCTCGATGTACGATGGAGCCACGGCGACCGCCGAGGCCGCCATGATGGCGGCAGATATTACCAATCGCAAGGAAGTTTTGGTTTTATCCTCCGTTCATCCTCACTATCGGCAGGTGATGCGTACTTATCTCCAATGGGCGCATTTTATCTATAAGGAGATAGCACCCGAATCGGAGGCTATCGGTGAAGCGCTTTCTGAGCGCACCGCCTGCATTATTCTTCAGCAACCTGACTTTTTAGGTTATGTGGCTTCTGATATCACAGATGTTATAGATGCTGCCCACGCATCTGGTGCTTTGGCGATCACCGTCGTTGATCCCATTTCTTTAGGCATTTTATGTGCTCCTGGAGATTTAGGGGCGGATATCGTAGTGGGGGAGGGGCAGGGCCTAGGCATCGCCCCTGGGTACGGTGGGCCTTTGCTAGGTTTCTTCGCTTGCCGAAAGGAGTTTATGCGCCACCTTCCCGGAAGAATAGTTGGGGCGACGACGGATCAGCAGGGACGTCGAGGGTACACTATGACGCTCCGCACACGTGAACAAGATATCCGTCGTGAAAAGGCAACAAGCAATATCTGTACCAACCAGACGCTGCTTGCTTTGGCGGCGACGATCTATCTCTGCGCTTTGGGAAAAAACGGCTTGCGAAAAGTGGCCGAACTCGTTATCCGCAAAGCGCACTATGCACACTCGGCGCTTTGCGGCATTCCAGACATTACTGATCCGTTCCCCGCCAAGCCTTTTTTCAAAGAGTTCGTCATTCAGCTTCCCCTACCTGCCCGAGATGTTTGTGACAAACTTCTCACAGCAAGAGGTATCATAGGCGGGCTACCTTTACGGCCCTACTATCCTGAACTCGGCAACGCGTTGCTAGTGTGTGTTACGGAGACAAAGTCACGTGAGCAGATCGATCACTATGTGGGGACGCTGCAGCGTGTAGTTGCGGAAATGACGACCTATGCTAAATAACAACCATTTGATGAATAACACTTCTCCTGTGGAAAGTTACGAACCGCTCATATTTGAGCTTAGTCGTACAGGGAGAATCGGCGCCAACTTACCCGAGGAAGACGTGCCAAACTACGATCTCACAGCGTTGCTTCCTTCCCATCTTATTCGGGAAGATTTGCCCCTTCCTGAGGTATCAGAGCTAGATGTCGTGCGCCATTTTACCCGTCTGTCTCATCGTAATTACGGTATTGACGTTGGCTTTTATCCGCTTGGCTCTTGTACGATGAAGTACAACCCGAAGGTGCATGAAAAAATAGCGAGCATGCTAGGCTTCGCCATGCTGCACCCCCTCCAGCCAGAGGAGACAGTACAAGGAGCGCTTGCTGTGCTATGGAGGATGCAAAACTTCTTATCCGAGATCGGTGGGATGGATGCAACGACACTGCAGCCTGCAGCCGGAGCACATGGAGAGCTGCTCGCCATGATGATAACACGGGCTTATCATGTGGAAAATGGGGATGATGAGAGGAATGAGATTATTATTCCCGACTCAGCCCATGGTACAAATCCTGCGAGCGCAGCACGCTGTGGTTTTACCGTGCGCTCTATTCCATCCGGTAGTGACGGCTGCATTGCGTTAGAAGCGTTGGAGAAGGTGCTTAGTGAGCGCACAGCAGCCCTTATGCTTACAAACCCAAATACGCTCGGGTTATTTGAAAAAGAGGTTGTAGAGATATGTGCTCTGGTGCATAAGGCGGGAGGGCTAGTCTATTGTGATGGAGCCAACATGAATGCCTTACTGGGCGTCGCGAGACCGGGAGACATGGGTTTTGATATAATGCATTTCAATCTGCACAAAACATTTAGTACACCTCATGGTGGCGGCGGACCGGGAGGGGGGGCAGTGAGTGTCAAGCGACACCTGGAACCGTATCTGCCCATACCGGTGGTCGAACGTCGAGCGGAGGGCGAAAGCGAGCGCTATTGGCTCAATTACGAGCGCCCGCGCTCCATCGGTCGTATCCACTCATTTTACGGTGCTTTTCTCGTTGCGCTGCGAGCCTACGCCTATATCCTTACTTTAGGTCCGAAGGGGCTGCGCGAGGTTGCGGAGAACGCAATACTGAACGCAAACTATGTGCGCGCGCAGCTTAAAGATCATTACGATGTTGCCTACAACTCATCTCTGTGCATGCATGAGGTCGTTTTATCGGCTAAGCGCCAGAAGCAAGAGTCCGGGGTGCGGGCACTAGATATATCGAAACGATTAATGGATTATGGCTTCCACCCTCCGACGAACTACTTTCCACTGATCGTGCCCGAGGCGCTTATGATCGAGCCGACGGAGACCGAGAGCAAACAGACCTTAGATAGGTTTGTTGCCGCTATGATCCAGATTGCCGAGGAGGCAAAGCAGAATCCTGAGCTGGTGAAATCTGCCCCTCACGAAACGCCGATATCTCGACTTGATGAGGTAAAGGCGGTTAAGGAACTCGACGTACGATACGAGCCTCTGTTCATCAAGAAGAACGCTTGACTTGAGGCTGTTTCTGAGATATAATGTTGTTAAATGACGCGCCGCTATCGTGCTGTGGCGCTGAAATGGGGAATTCGAGGATATGCCGAAGAAGATACTAGCAGTAGATGACGAGCGGGCGATTGTACGCCTTGTACAGATCAACCTTGAACGTCAGGGTTACCAGGTGGTAACGGCCTATGATGGCAAAGAGGCGCTTGAAAAGATAGCCACAGAAAAGCCAGATTTAGTTGTTCTTGATGTGATGATGCCGTATATGGACGGTTTTGAAGTGCTGCAGCAGCTTAGAAAGAACCCGGAGACGCGCGATCTGCCGGTCATTATGCTAACCGCTAAAGCACAGGATACCGACGTTTTCCGCGGTTATACGAGCGGGGTTGACCTCTATCTTACCAAGCCCTTTAACCCTATGGAGCTTGTCTCTTTTGTGAAGCGCATTTTCAGCTCTATGGAATCGAATGACGGTGGCAACGTTCTCGATCTTGGCTAGCTGTCTGGAGATAGGATAACGTTGAGCGAGACAAGCTTGGGTCGGCGAAATACGGTAATACTTCTTTCCAGTGCCGCAGCCTCCATCGGCGGCGCCATAACGATTTATGCGATGTGGCGTTGGCGTACGCGACAGCAGGCTACACGGGATGTCGCCCATCGTCTGCGCGATGCCAATTCGATTCTTCAGGCATGTTACGAGAAGATCAGTGAGATAGAGGCTCGGTTGCCCGATATTGGGGATGTTCTGGATGAGAAACCGTTGCGTGGGAAGAGAGGGCGTCGTCGACGGCGCACTATGTCGCGTGTTGAAGGTGATGATTAAGTATGTTTTAGTTTAACAAGCAACGTCCGATAAGACAAGGTATGTAAAAAATCACTCACGTGCCGGAAATCCACGCCTCTCACAGCAACCTACTAGTCCGATTGCACCGCCTCAAGCACCGACTCGGCTACATAGATAGGTGCATCAAAACGCAAGGCTAGCGCAATAGCATCGCTCGAACGCGAATCGATCTCAATGAGCTTCCCTTCATGCGATAGCACGATTTTGGCATAAAAGATGGATTGGTACAGGTCGTCAATGATCACATGGTCTAGGGTGGCTCCTAAGCGCTCAATGACGACCTTCAAAAGATCGTGGGTGCCGGGCCGATCGGGCGTAGCCCCCTGCAAAGCAAACGCAATGGCAAAGGCAACCCCTTTTTCAATGTGAATGCGCAGACGCCTTCCAAGGTTGTCTTTTAGGAGAACAAAAATCGAGTCCGCCCCGACATCAGGGAACATACTGTGGGTCTCTTGAAAAACGTTAACCACTTGTACCTGCCTGGCTTCAATGGGTCGATCGGCGGAACGCGCGGGAAGTTCTGCACTTTCATCATCGAGGTTCCACTTGCGGAACAGCTCCCGCATAGCCTCCTCGATAGACTCCTTATCGGGCCCTGAGGAAGACTCGGGTTGCTCCTTTCCTTCTTGAGGCTCGTCCCCATATCGATCTCTGTAATCACTCTCTCCCATAAGATCGCCTCCTAACGCCTAAAGCGCTAGTCCACATCCTTCTTCAACGTGCGCTCTACCATTGCCAGAAACTCTTTGTTGGATTTTGTATGCTGCAAGCGATCACGTAGCAGCTCAAGGGCTTCGGCCGGATCAAGGCTGTAAAGAAGCCGGCGCAGCTTTGTGATCTGCCTGTAGGTCTCTTCATCATAGAGAAGTTCATCATGACGTGTGCCCGACTTAACGATGGAGATAGCGGGAAAAATCCGGCGATCCGCCAGGCTCCTATCGAGTTCAACCTCCATATTGCCGGTTCCCTTGTATTCCTCGAAAATCAGGTCATCCATACGACTACCGGTATCTACCAAAGCGGTAGCCAATATCGTTAAGCTACCTCCCTCTTCTATGTTACGTGCTGCTCCGAAAAATCGTTTCGGCCTGTAGAGGGCGGCAGGGTCAAGGCCACCGGCCAATGTGCGTCCACTCGGATTCACCGTAAGGTTTGAGGCACGCGTATAGCGTGTTAGGCTATCCATCAGGACAACCACGTCTCGTTTCCCCTCGGCAAGGCGCTTCGCTTGCTCAAGCACCATATCGGCCACGCGCATGTGGTTTTCCGGTGTTTCATCAAAGGTGGAGCTGATAACCTCTCCCCGAACGCTACGCCGAATATCGGTTACCTCTTCAGGGCGCTCATCAATAAGCAGCACGATAAGAACGCATTCCGGATGGTTGGTAGTAATTGCATTTGCAATAGTTTTAAGCAGGGTTGTTTTGCCGGCTTTCGGTTGGGCGACGATGAGACCGCGTTGCCCTTTCCCGATAGGACAAATGAGGTCCATGATGCGACCGGTCATCTCTGTACGGCTCGTTTCAAGCACCAGTCGCTCGTTGGGGTAGATCGGCGTAAGGTCATCGAAGTTGACTCGATTTCGGGCAACTTCCGGGTCTACGCCGTTTACGGTCTCTACGCGCAAAAGCCCATAGTACTTCTCAGTATCCTTAGGTGGCCGGATCATGCCTGCCACCTCATCGCCGGTTTTTAGACCGAAGCGCTTAATCTGCGCTTGAGCAACGTAGATGTCCTCGGCGTTCGGAGAGAAGTTGCTGCGACGCAGAAACCCCCACCCTTCCGGCATGATCTCCAGGATGCCCTTGGCAAATATCATGATGTTTTTTTCGGACTGCACCTGGAGTATCTTGCTTATCAGTTCGTCCTTCCGGACGCCGTTTGAGCTAGGTGGAATGCCAAGTTCCTTGGCGAGTTCCTGAAGCTCAGCTAGGCTTTTGTTTTCTAGCATGGATAGGTCGAAACTAGTGGTCGTTGTGTCTTCCATAGATACTGAATCACCTCATGATTAAGAAAAGATAAGTTATGGATTTAATTTCGAAAGAGACTCGTTGAACTTACTGACATGAATGCTTATCGTCGCGCCGATAGCGCAACGCCGCAATAGTTCCTGCAATAGACGCATGGGTAAGAGTATTGTTCTACCACTCCATCGGGGTGTTGAAAGTGCTTATGGAAATTTGGGAGAAATCGGTAGATTCTGAAATAACCAACCGAGGAGCTTACGAAAATATTGACTGTTGGTTGTGGATAGGTTTTTCCCGCTTGGCGCAAGCTTATCGCCAAAGGAGTTGGAACTAGAACCGTTCCTACTAGTATTATATCATATTTTCTCGCTCTCCACAGAGCGTGTCTCTTCTATCGCTAGTATGTTATTCTCACTTATATCTACGATTCCTATGTAAGGAAGGTTTCTATACTGCTCGGCATAGTCCATGCCGTAACCTACCACAAAATGGTTGTCAATCTGGAATCCGCAGTAGCGCACTTCAATCGGAACCTGCCTTCTCGAGGGTTTATCAAGAAGCACACATACGCATACACTAGCAGCATGCCGATTGCGTATGTTCTCCATCAGGTAGCTAAACCGCAGAGTTAGGCCGGTATCCAAAATATCCTCTACGATAATCACGTCCTTTCCTGCAACAGAAGCATCAAGGTCTTTCAGAATGCGAACCTCTCCCGACGTATGCGTCGCCTTTCCATAAGATGAGATGGCAACAAAGTCGAATTCCACGGGTCGTGCGATGTTCCGTACAAGGTCTGCCAGAAAGATCGCAGCTCCCTTTAAGACCCCTACTAGCAACAAAGGCCGATGAACATCCCGATAGTCTTCGGTGATCTGGTTCCCGATTTGTTGTACTCTGTGTTGTATCTGCTCCTCGGTGATAAAAGGCATCACTCGATGTGGAGGCAGAGATTCGACAGTATGAGACATGTTGCTCATTCCCACTCGATGGTCGCCGGCGGTTTCGTACTGATGTCGTAAACGACTCGATTGACACCAACCACCTCGTTAACGATGCGACGACTCACTTTTTCTAGAAATTCGTAAGGTAATCGCGCCCACTGGGCTGTCATAAAGTCTTCAGTTGTCACGGCTCTAAGAACAATAGGATAGGCATAGGTTCTCTGATCGCCCATTACCCCCACGCTATAGATGGAGGTAAGCACGGCAAAAGCCTGACTAAGAGAACGATATAGACCAGCCTTCTGCAACTCTTCGATAAAGATAGCATCTGCCTCTCGGAGAATATGCAGTTTCTCGGGGGTTACCTCACCAATAATACGAATGGCTAGGCCAGGGCCGGGAAACGGGTGACGCCAAACAATACTTTCCGGTAACCCCATGGACAGCGCTAAAGCGCGAACCTCATCTTTAAATAACATGCGCAAAGGCTCAATAACCCCAAGCTGCATGTCCTTGGGTAGTCCCCCAACATTATGATGGGTCTTTATAACATGTGCTTTGCTACTTGCACCACTCTCGATCACGTCCGGGTAGAGCGTACCCTGTGCGAGAAACTTCGCATCTCCAACTTCTGCAGCACATTCCTCAAAAACGCGAACGAACTCCTCACCGACGATCTTTCGTTTTTGCTCTGGGTCCGTCACGCCTTGAAGCCGCGAGAGAAAGCGATCACGCGCCTCTACATATATCAGATGGATGCCAGAAGCTTCTGCAAAGTCCCGACGTACCTGCTCAGCCTCCCCTTTCCTTAGGAGACCGTGGTCAACAAAAATGCACGTCAACTGCTCTCCGATAGCCCGATGAAGCAACGCGGCGACGCAACAGCTATCTACTCCACCCGACACACCGCATATGACGCGACTGTTTCCCACACGCTCACATATATCGCTAATTGCCTGTTCCAGGATGGAACGGGTATTCCATCCTCCCTCACACCGACATATCTCGTATAAGAACGTGCGAATTAACTCCTTGCCGAAGGGAGTGTGTTCAACCTCAGGGTGGAACTGCACACCATAAAAATGCCGGTGTTCATCGCCCATAGCAGCCACAGGAGTAGCCGATGTGACAGCTAGCACCTCAAAGTTAGGTGGTGGGGCAAGCACCTTGTCACCATGGCTCATCCAACACGACAGGTGGGAACCCTCCTGCGCGATCGCTTGAAACAGAGGGCTTGACTTTACTAGGGTTATATCGGCCGGCCCGAACTCACGATGTGAGGCCGCTTCCACTTGCCCCCCAAGCTGGTAAGCCATAAGCTGAAGTCCGTAGCAGATGCCAAGGATCGGCACGCCGAGTGTATATATTCCCGGGTCGGCTTTAGGAGCTTGTAACTCATACACGCTGCTAGGCCCACCGGACAAGATAAGCCCCTTTGGGCGCCGCGCAGCGAGTTTTTGTACCGAGGTATCACCAGAAACGATCTCACAATAAACTCCACACTCTCGCACGCGACGCGCGATGAGTTGGGTGTATTGGGCGCCAAAATCAAGCACTAAAACAATCTCATTAGTTTTACTCATTGTCTTCCTCTACGCTATCCTCTTCTTGCATCAGACCAGCACGCTCGTCACGCTCCGCTAAAATGACCTCAATTGGAGACTGATTCTCTAATCGCTCTTGCGGTGTGCGCGCCCAGCTCGCGTAGGCGGAGAGAAGTATCTCGCGAATATCCGATTCCTCTAGGTTCGGGTCGGTCAGTAGCTCCTGCCGCAACTTAAGCCATAGCCTTAGCGCTTGCCGATACAAAGCAGCCTCGCGCCAGCCCGCCGGTTCGTTCCACAAGATACCCTCTACCAGTACTTTCGGAAGCAGAAGGAGGCGATTGTCCAAATCTTCCAAAAGCTCCTGATTCCAACGCGAATAGGCCAATTCGGCGGACTCGATATCAAGCGTAGAGAGCTTCTGGTAATCTACTAATCGTGTCTCGAACCAAGCCTGATTCTGCAGCGCCTCCAATGTCCAGTGGGGTATCTCCCATCCTGCCTCTTCCTTAAGAAATTGGAAAAAGAGAGCTAACGAGGCCGGAAGGATATGCCTAGCCTCTTCTTCCATATAGGCGCTATCATGACGAATATAGTAGTGGAACAAGAACCATCTTAGGTCAAATTCGTTCAGATTGAATGCTGCAATTTGAGCAACAGTAGACAGGTAATCCAAAAAGGCCTCCACGTTCGCATAGTGCCATCTTATTTGAGACGAAGTGTATCCCGGTAATGCAGCCATCCAGTTCAGGAAGGCTTCTAGAGCACGCTCGTTTTGCTCAAGGGCATCATCTGTATTGCCGATCCCTTCCTCATCAACAAAGGAATAGTATGCCTCACCCCGCCCGTCTGTCATCTCACGAAGTAGCGTGGAGTTCTCTGCATGCGTACGCATAATAGAAGAAATATTGCCGGGCTTACCCCTCCCTCCACGCTTCCCTCCTTTCTAGACAAATTGCAGCATTCAATGGATGACACCTTCCCACTCTTTATGCTACCCGATAAACCTCTAAAATGTCGGCACATTTGCCGACTGAATGGCGCTCAACAAAATGACCGACAGCGTACCCAGCAGGGCTAAGAGGAGATAGCTGGCCACTTTAAAATAACGCTCAGGAATGATACCCCACCAACCCAAGCTCATCAGTACCCCTATAGGCAGAATTACCGGATACATATAACGGCCTTGAACCTGAAAGTAATGCGAGAGGAAGAAAATAAATGAGATGCCTACAATCCCTACTGCCGCCATCAGCAGCCAGACGCAGTGAATCTGGTAAGGAGCGAACTGCAGGCGCTGCACATGCACTTTTACCAAACCCACCAACATAAGAGCACTAATAAACGCCGTTAGCAGATAGAATGTGCCGGGCAAGTAGGCCGGTATCCCTTGCGCAGCAAGCTTTGGTGTGCCAAAAACGGCCCAGAAGCTCATAAAACTCCATACAAGGCAATGCCACCAATAGCTTCCCCATCCTCCAAGGTGTTGAGCGATCACGGATGCCTGCGCTGTTCCGGCAAACGTCTGTGAAAACTCTTTTAGAGGAAACAGCGCACCATATACAACTATATTTCTTACATACCACCAGCCCGCCACCAAGATGCTAATAAGAATCACCACAACGGCAGAGAACGCCAGTTTTCTAGGTGGTTGACTCGAGAGATGCATAAGCCACAAGAAAAAGAGGAAAAGCGGTAAAAGAAGCACCCCGGTCACTTTTGTTATTAGCGCACACCCTATACTCAGTCCGATCCAACTATTTCGAACCATGGTAAGCCCTTCTTTCATACTTGTCACCATGGCAAGAAAAACTGAGGCAAAGCAGACCTCAAGCAAAGCATCGTTATTGACAACAGAAGTTAGCATGATATGACCGGGAAGTAAGGCCACAATGCCTGCCCCAAGAAAAGCAAGTAGGTCCCTACCTGGAAACAGCTTCCTAACAAATAGATAGGTCAGGACGATTACGATCAGGCCGCAACAGATGGATAGCACGCGCACGGCCCTATATCCTACGGAATAGAACGGCAGCGCCAGAAGGTAATACAGCGGAGGCTGATGCCATTCATAATTTTGCTTCTTCGAATCGTTCTGCCAGTCACGAAACGTAGGTAGATGCCCCGCCGACAGGGATCGAATATATTGCACATGGGCGTTTTCATCCGGTGCATCCTGATAGCCCGTCTGCCCTATTGGTAGCAGCCAAGCGTGGGTCAAAGCTGTACACAAATAGACTAAGAGCAGGATCAGCAATGGCACGTGCTGTACACTGCGGCGCCCCGACTGGTTTGAATCAATGCCCATTAACAAACCTCAGGACCACACATCCGTGGCTTACATAAACAGGTACCCATAGGTGTTGACTGATTGCCTCACCGATTAGCTGTCTCCAGTGGTTTAAACTAGCCGAAGGAGTTGTATACCACTGAAAGAGCAGGGAGAGTGCGCTATCCGATGGAATGGGGGTATGTTGGGTGTTCATTGGAGACCAGTTGAGATTGATGATCGCGTAATGGTAATCATGCATGAGAAACCAGGAAGTAAGTTGCCCAGCATTTGAAAACCTCTGATAAGGGATATACGCAGAGTGCTCAGCATCACCCCACAGATAGGGCCTATCGAGATAGTACCCCCTATCTTCTTCATATAACAGGATACCCTCCTGAGGCAGCGTATGGTGATTCACCCACTCTTCGGCATCATAAACGTCTATCGTGTCTTGTAAAAATTCCTCCTCGTGACGCCTGCTCGACACAACATCGAGTACTTTCTCAACGTTGAGATCGGAGGCAGGCAAACCGGTCTGCTGCATGAAAGCGAGAGCGCTCGGCCCATTGAACGGAAAGACCGTTAACCCGAGCATCAAGTAGACCACCTGACCACAAAGCAGCAAGACCACAGCCGTTTTAACGATGGCGTCGAGAGGTGTATTTGGCATTTGCCGCAAAAGTTGCCAGGCACAGTATCCACCACCCACAGCAAATAAGGGCATCATTTGGATGAGGTAGCGCCCTATCTGTGCGAGAAAGAACCAAATGATGAGTTGGCATGTGCCCAAAACAAGGATGATCCTCAAAGTACGAGGGATTCTGCGAAAAAGAAGAAGCGGTAAACAGAAACCCTGGTACAACCCACCAATTAAAGCACCAAAGTTATACTCTCCCCCGTTGAAATATCTCGGTACGCTCACCAGAAGTTGCCATGGCACGAGCAGCAAGTTAATCAGAGCCTCATGAGGATTATGTAGTAGCATATGAGGAAAGCCGAAACGATTCTGTTCGGAATTATAGGCCTTCTCTCTGCCAAGGCTCCAATACAGGCTATGTGGAAAGAGCCGGAAGTAGAAAGGGTAAACAGGGTTGTGCAATAGAACGGCGTTCTTGAGATACCATGGAGAACCTACCAGGAGGGAAGCGATAAAGTAGATCAAGGCGTACCGCAAATACGCACGTCGAAGTAGGAGCAAGCAACCAAGGAGACCAAAAGGAATTAGCCCCAGATACTTAATTCCTAAGTTGAAACCCATAAGTATCCCGGCAAGCAGGCTACATTGAAAGCAACTCCGAGGATCGAAGGGGCGATTATCCCAAAGCGGGAGTAGGACAAACACAGCCAGCGTCGAATAACAGGCACCGGCTATGTCAACATAGGCCGTAGTTGCCTCCCACAAGACAAGAGGTGTGGTAGCGAGGATGAGAGCGGCAATAAACCCAACCGGCGCTTCGTAGTACCGGGCACATACAGCGATGATTCCTAAAACAAGCAAGCAGAGCGTCATTAAGTGAAAATAGTTTGCCAGAGCTGAACCACCCAGTAGAAGGCCAACAACATAGAGCATCTCCATGAGCATTGGGAAGTTGCTGTGGTGGTCGGTAGGCAGAGGAGCTAGGCGGTGGTTGGCAATAAAAACTTTTGGGTCGGCTAGATGATACGCTAAAACGTCCCACTCCATTGCCGAAGGAGGACGGAGGGCCAAAACGACACTGGCAATGGCAATGAAACACAATGCGAGTAGACAAAACCGGTTTACGATTGTACCTACGGCAGTTTGAGAATCTGCATGCACAGAGCGTTCTGTAACGAGCCACCGCTTTAACTCCTTAAGCTGCACAATAAGGCCTGGAGTGCCTACCAACGCCGCTACAATTACCCAAGCCACCACAATGGGCAAATAGAGAACCCCCATGAAACCAAGCGAAAAAACTCCGTAACCGATAACTCCTAAACCGAGGGCGGTGGCATAGACGAAACGCTCTAAGGGGTAAGGCTTTAGCGCATCTAATTGACGAAGAAGAGTTTGGCCCAATCCTGATGCTACACCAAAAAGAAGTAGAGCTAGAAGAAGTGATAAGAGGTGGTGAGCGATCATAAAGTCTCAACCCAAGCCGTTAGACGCCGCTTATCTCCCCTATCTCGATCGGTATCCCACTCAACATACCCAACATGCTTCGCGTAGCAGCCTGCCTGAACAATGAGAGTATCTCCGACCCATTCGCCATGTGTGAGGACTTCATGAGTATGACCTCCAATGATGAGATCAAGAGTGGGAACCGACTTGGCCAGCATTCTATCCTGTGAGATGCCGATATGGGTCAGCGCGATGGTAAGATCGGGTCGAGCCCATGCTTGGAGTTGAGGGACAATCTCTTGAGCGACCTTGAGGGGCTGTTCAAATAGATAGGCGGAAACATGTTGGCTCGCCATTCGGCGTGTGATCATAGGCACAGAGAGACCTATAACGAGTACTTTCTGATTTAATGGCGTCGTTTTGACGAAAGCAGCCTGTAGAGGCAAACCGGATGACGGCACGAAATAGGAATCCATCGGTTTGGAGTATGCTAAGGAACCATCCTTTGGATATAGATTAGCACAAAGAATGGGAAACTTAGCACGTCCGATTTTACAGCGTAGCCCTGTCTTTGTAAAGTGAAACTCCCGATTCCCAAGAGTCATTGCGTCGTAGCCGCAAGTGCCCATAAGGTCGAGAATGGGCTCGCCCTGAAGATGGTAGTTAAGGTTTCCTGCAGAAATAGCGTCTCCGGCATCTAAGAGCAGGAGACAACGCGCTTCGAGAGTTAGCTTCAGGTTCTTGATACGTGTTGCCTTCTCGGGAGTCAGCTTGTTATGGAAATCGTTTGTATGTAGGATAAAAAATCTCATGATCCGATAAGGTTGGATTCGGATGAAAAAGTACGAAAATAGGCGTCTTCTAAGTAAACATACGCCTGACGTAATACAGAACTCTTCGGGTCGCGAGACATCGCATGGTAAATATCCGACAACGCCGAGGTAATGTCCGCACGAGAGGCCACGGCCAATCCCGCACCGTATGCGCGTTTCGCACTCCCCCAATCCCCCTTTACCGCATAAATAAGACCGAGATTAAATTGCACGTACGCCAGCGTCTTGTCGAGTTGAAGTGCCTTCTCACTTGAAGCTATAGCCGCATCGTACTCGCCGGCGTTATACTGTGCCCAACCTAAATTTCCCCATAAAATCGCTTCTTTTGGATTAAGGGCCAGGGCCTTCTGGTACGTTTCAATCGCCTGCATGTGCTTCCCGACTGTATCATACACCTCGGCAAGTGTCGCCAAAGCATCCGCATTCTTCGGGTCCTGCTCAACGAGTTGTTTTGCAAGCATCTCCGCCTGCTGGTAACGCCCCGTACCTGCCAAAGCGTTAGCCAGCCCCATCTGTATTTGTTGGCGAAGCTGTTGCCCAGGCGGTGTATTGGCTATAGGGCTTTGTGCTAGCAAACGGAGGGCGGCTTCATACTCTAAAACGGCTCGATCGTGTTCATTCAACTGCTCATATACGTCGCCTAAGGCAGCATGAGCTTGCAAACTATCCGGTGACAACCCTAAGGCATTCAAGTAGGCTTGTGCCGCTTCACGATAGTTCTTCGATTGCACATAGGTGTTACCGAGCCTTAGCCAGAGAGAGGCATCAGAAGGCTCGAGCGCAATCGCCTTGTGCAGGGCCTGCTCGGCAGCTGCATATTTTTGTTGCCCTGACAGCGCCTCGGCAAGAAGCTCGTAAGGTCCGGGCTGATTCTCCGCCAATGCAATGGCTTTCTGTGCTTCTGATTCCGCCTCGGTATAGTTCTTAAGCTGCAAATCAACTGAGGCTAGCAGTTCATGCGGCGGCAGTTGATCGGGGTAGAGTTGCGAGGCCTGGCGCAGGACACTGGCCGCATCCTGCAGCTTGTTCTGAGCAAACGCCTGCCGCGCAGCATTCATTAACGCCTCAAAAGAGGGTTTTGTAGGCGCCATGGATGGGGCCGACTTTGTTGAACCGCCTGGAGGTTGACAAAAGGCTAAGTGTTCCAACAATATGAGAACGCTTACGATAATCACCGTATAAAGAAAGTAACGCACTTAATACCCCTTCTGTTTGTCTATGTGGCTAATCTACAAAAGGATGAGCCGCTTTGTCAAGATTCGACTAGTAGGATTTCTTCGAGCTATCGGAGAATGTATAAATTATGAAGGATAAGAGCTGTTTTTATGTTCTCCATAGCCGCCACATTTGTTTGCTCGTTCTCTTTTTCCTTTGCCTCTTCACAGTCTCCGTATATGCTCAAGAAAGTCGCACACCCGATTCGACACTGACACATACCATCAGTGCTATCCTCGATGACTCGGTATTTCATACGGCGTTCGAGGGGGTATTTATTCAAAGGCTCAAAGACCAGTATGTACTCTATGAACGTAATGCCGACAGAGTCTTCTTGCCCGCCTCCAACAATAAGATTTTGACATCTCTAGCAGCACTTACCGAACTCGGCCCCGACTACACCTACCATACAACGCTACTTGCCGCCGGGCACATCACTCGAGATGGAGTGCTGCATGGCAACCTTATTATCCGAGGATCGGGAGACCCTACTCTTACCGATCAAGAGCTACAGGAGATGGCACAAGAGGCGAGAAAACATGGCTTGCGGCGGGTCCTTGGCACCCTCCTGTACGACGATAGCCTCTTTGACAAGCAGTGGCTCGGTGACGACTGGGCATGGGATGATGAACCCTACTACTACTCTGCCGAGATTAGCGCGTTGAATGTAGATGGCAATCTCATCACCGTGCATCTGATGCCCGGCAAGAAAGTAGATGCACCCGTACGAGTTGAAATAAGCCCGATAACGAATTATCTGCGCATTGAAAATCAAGCTGTAACAGGCCCACCAAAATCTCAAAATACGCTCTTTTGCACACGTCTAGAGGGACGTAACACCCTGCTGATAACCGGACGGTTGCCATTAGATATCAAATCCGGTGACGAACCTACCGTTCGGTTAACTATCGTTGATCCCGCACGCTATACGGCTACCATTTTGTTGAAGGATTTGCAGGACGCAGGCATTCACTTCGATCACACGCGTGTTCTCGACATCCCTCAAGAGCCGGATAATGCTGTGCCATTCATCGATCATGAATCGGTGCCCCTCTCAACAATCCTCCGCCTTATGAACAAACCGAGCAACAATCTCATTGCCGAGTGTCTACTAAAAACCGTCGGTGCAAAAGCAACAGGCAAGGGAACCGGTGGGGTCGATGGCAGCGCGGTGCAAACAGCACGGAACATATTCCAAAAAGCCGGGCTTATCATGGATGAAGTACGCCAAGCCGACGGTTCTGGTCTCTCACGAATCAACTTTGTCTCACCACGCGATCTTGTCATCCCACTCTCCTACCTTGCCAAGCAGCCCTATTTCGGTGTATTCTACGACTCTCTGCCTATCGCCGGTGTGGATGGTAGTCTCTACTATCGCATGAAAGGAACGCTGGCAGTAGGAAACTGTCATGCTAAAACAGGCTACGTTTCGCAAGTAAATACTTTAAGCGGATATGTCACGGATAAAGACGGGGATATCATCGTGTTTTCCATCATGTTCAACAACTGCCTGGCTCCCTACTCGGTCTGCACTTCCGCCCAAGACCGGATCGTAGAGGCGCTTGCCAATTGGTCGGACACAACTGCTCTCAAGAGGCCTTAAATAGATGCCAGAACGATACTCACGCGCCCTTGTTTATCCTGCGCCTAATCACTCCCCTGAAATAAGGCGTTATGCTATTCCCGATCTAGAGCCTGGCGCTGTCCTTTTACGTGTGCTGGCGTCGGAAATATGTGGAACGGATGTCCATCTATTCCACGGACGCTTGCAAGGCGTCCCCTATCCGCTTATTCCCGGGCATGTATCCGCCGGCACCGTGGAGGCAAAAAACGGGGTTGTGTATGACGTCGAAGGTCGTCCGATTGAAGTGGGTGATAGGGTGACTTTTCTAGACGTTCACGCAACATGCAATCATTGTTGGTATTGTCTTGTCGCAAAAGCCTCTACACGTTGTCCTCACAGAAAAGTCTACGGGATCACCTATGGGGCTGAGGACCCTCCTGGCCTTTCAGGAGGTTGGTCGGAATATCTTTATCTTCGCCCACACACGAAACTCCTCCCGCTGCCTGCGGAAGTCTCCACCGAAACGTGGATGGGAGGCGGGTGCGGCTTGCCAACGGCCACTCATGCCATCGAGCTTGCTCAAATTCGGCTCGGAGATCGTGTTCTTATTCAAGGGAGCGGCCCTGTTGGTCTCTCCTGTGCGGCCTTAGCCCTGCTTTCCGGCGCAGGGTGGGTCGGAGTCGCCGGTGCGCCTGAGCTGCGGCTAAATCTTGCCCGCTCCTTTGGAGTAGACGCTACTTTCAATATTCAAACGACGCCTTTGGAAGATCGCGTCAGCGCCATCAAGAACCTGACGGGAAATCGGGGACCCGATATCGTTATTGAAGCTAGCGGTAACCCCCAGGCTATTCTTGAAGGCTGTGAGCTTGTACGCGACGGTGGGCGATACGTTATTGTAGGGCAATATACCGACAACGGCGAAATGTCGATCAACCCACACCTACACATCAATCGAAAACACCTTGAGATAAGGGGATGCTGGGGGTCGGATTTCTCGCACTTTTATCGAGCCATAGAGATATTAAAGCGCTTTGAGAGCCGAATCCACTGGGCGCGTTTTATCTCCAAGGCATATCAACTTGATGAAGCGTCGCAAGCCATTGAAGATATGGAGCAGCAACGCGTTATCAAAGCGCTGATTACTCCTCACGGCCCTATAGACTCTTAGCGTCCCGGAGGCTCGTAGCCGAGCACCGGCGCCAACCATTGCTCTATCTCCTCAATGGGCATCCCTTTACGCTTGGCATATTCAATCACCTGATCACGTCCAATCTTGCCTACAGGAAAATAGCGTGAGGCTGGATGAGCAAAGTAAAGCCCGGCAACTGAGCTACCTGGCTTCATCGCAAAACTCTCGGTTAAGCAGATGCCTGTGTGTCTCTCCGCATCGAGAAGATCGAACAAGGTGCGCTTCTCGGTGTGATCGGGACAGGCCGGATAGCCCGGAGCCGGCCGAATACCACGATATCGTTCGCGAATCAGGTCTTCATTGGTCAAGTTCTCGTCTTTTCCATAGCCCCACTCGGCACGCACACGTTTATGCAAATATTCTGCGAAAGCCTCGACGAGCCTATCGGCCAACGCCTCCGCCATAATGGCGCTATAGTCATCATGCTGTGCCTTAAAGCGTGATACAAGCCTATCTAGTCCATGTCCGGCGGTCACCGCGAAGGCTCCGATGTGATCGGGCAAGCCGGTCTCGGCCGGAGCCACAAAGTCGGCCAGGCAGTAGTTTATCGTTCCGTCCTCGCTGTCGCCTCCCTTATCTATCTGCTGACGCAAGAAGTGAAACCGTGCGATCTCCTGGCGCCGCGTCTCATCGGCATAGATGGCCACATCATCTCCGAATCGCCATGCAGGAAAAAGTCCGTAGACCCCATGAGCGGTCAGCCACTTATTTCTGACAATCTCATCTAGTAGATGACGAGCATCCTCATAAAGCTTACGCGCCGCTTCGCCAACTACGGGGTCGTCGAAGATGGCAGGAAAACGTCCACGTAACTCCCAAGCATGGAAGAAGGGAGACCAATCAATGTACTCTACCAACTCCTCCAAAGGAAGATCACGCAGCACCCGTACCCCAATAAATTCAGGGATGGGGATATCTTCAGCTTTCCAAACAATCGGAATAGCTCTCTTACGTGCTTCCTCGAGAGTCAGCAATCGCTTCTCCGCCTGGCGAGCGGCATATTGATTTCGTAGCTGCTCCTGCTCAGCACGCACCTGCTGTAGAAAGCTATCTCGTTGCTCCTTAGACAGCAAACTACTGACTACGCCGACTGCACGAGACGCATCGAGCACATGAATAACCGGGCCATGATAGACCGGGGCGATCTTGAGAGCTGTGTGTGTACGGCTTGTTGTAGCACCCCCAATCAGCAATGGTATCTCAAACCCCTCGCGTTCCATCTCTTTTGCTACATGTACCATCTCGTCTAAAGAAGGAGTAATAAGGCCGCTTAAGCCGATCATGTCGGCATTTGTCTCTCTAGCAACCCGCAGTATCGTCTCAGCCGGCACCATCACACCGAGGTCAATAACCTCATAGTTGTTGCAGCTCAGAACAACACCCACAATGTTCTTACCGATGTCATGCACGTCTCCTTTCACCGTCGCCATCACGATCTTGCCTTGCGGCTCGACATTGCCACCTTGCGCCCTCAAGGCCTCTTTCTCGGCCTCCATGTAGGGCATCAGAACGGCAACAGCTTTTTTCATGACACGTGCGCTTTTCACTACTTGGGGCAGAAACATCTTTCCAGCCCCAAACAGATCGCCTACTATATTCATTCCATCCATCAAAGGCCCTTCAATAACGGCAAGCGGGCGCTGATACTTTTCAAGAGCCTCTAAAACGTCCACTTCGATATAGTCTGTCACTCCTTTAAGGAGGGCGTAGGCAAGTCGCTCTTCCACGCTGCTCTGTCGCCAAGCTTCCTCTTTATCGGCCCCCTTCGTTTTTTGCCCCTTCACTTCTTCGGCGTAAGCTAGGAGACGTTCGGTGGCATCTGGACGGCGATCGAACAGAACGTCCTCTACCCTTTCAAGCAGTTCTGGAGGTATCTCTTCATAGACGGCAAGCTGCCCGGCGTTAACGATGCCCATATCGAGACCGGCTTTGATGGCATGATACAAAAAGGCACTATGCATCGCCTCGCGAACGATGTTGTTGCCGCGAAAAGAGAATGAGATATTGCTGATACCCCCGGAAACCTTGCAGCCAGGAAGATTCGCTTTTATCCAGCGGGTGGCTTCGATAAAATCAATCGCATAACGGTTGTGTTCCTCAATCCCTGTAGCAATGGTCAGTACATTCGGGTCAAAGATGATATCCTGGAGTGGGAAGCCAACCTCTTGCGTCAAAATGCGATAGGCACGGGCGCAGATTTCAATCTTACGCTCAAAAGTGTCTGCTTGACCTTGCTCATCGAAAGCCATGACTACGACTGCGGCCCCATAGCGACGCACTCGGCGTGCCTGTTCCTTAAACTTCTCCTCGCCTTCCTTCAAACTCAATGAGTTAACAACACCCTTCCCCGGTGTGCACTTTAATCCGGCCTCGATCACAGAAAACTTGGAGCTATCAATCATAATCGGTACAACGTTGATGTCCGGCTCTCCCTGAATGAGTGTGAGGAAGGTTCGCATGGCCTGCTCGCCGTCGAGAAGCCCTTCATCCATATTGACATCCAGCATCTGTGCCCCATTTTCCACTTGCTGACGGGCCACTGCCAAGGCCTCCTCATACTGGCCATTCAGAATCAGCTTAGCAAACTTCGGAGAGCCGGTTACGTTGGTACGCTCCCCGATGTTAACAAAATTGGTCTCAGGGCGAATAACGAGCGGGCGGGTACCGCTTAGGCAGGTGTACGGCGATGGGGAAACAGGTTGCCGAGGGGCAAGGCCGTGCATAACCTCTGCAATGGCTCGAATATGCTCTGGCGTTGTTCCACAGCAACCTCCAACGATGTTGAGCCATCCGTTCTCTGCCCACTCCCTCAGCATGGCGGCCATCGGATCGGGTGCTAGATCATAGCCACCTAAAGCGTTAGGTAGACCTGCATTCGGATAAGCGCTTACATACACATGCGCCAAACCCGACAGCTCCTCAATAAAGGGTCGCATGAGGTCTGGGCCGAAAGAACAGTTCAAACCCACGCTTAGCAACGGAGCGTGCATAATGGAGTACCAGACAGCTTCCAGAGTTTGCCCGGAGAGGTTGCCACCAGCCAAGTCCACAAACAATGAGGCCATCACGGGAACACGGCGCACCCCCTCGTCGAAAAGCTCTTGGATAGCAAACAACGCGGCCTTCAAATTCAAAGTATCAAAGGTTGTTTCACAAAGGAGGATGTCAACCCCAGCATCTATGAGGGCATGAGCTTGCTCTTTGTAGGCCACAACAAGCTCATCCCATGTAATGGCACGATATTCAGGATGTTCGGCATCTACGACCACCGAAGCGCTCCGTGTTGTCGGGCCTATGGCTCCGGCAATAAAGCAAGTACGATCGGGGTTTTGGCTCTTCGCCGTTTCCACCGCCCTACGGGCGATCTCCACCGCAACATGGTTGAGTTCGGTAGTCAAATCCTCAAGCTGAAAATCGGCCAGGCTAATGCGATTGGCGTTGAATGTGTTCGTCTCTATGATATCGGCTCCCGCCTGTAGATACTGCCAATGTATCTCCTCGATCACTTCGGGATGCACGAGCATCAAAGCTTCATTACAGTTTTTCAGGTCAACAGGATGGGCGACAAAACGCTCCCCTCGATAGTCGCGCTCCTCAAAACCGTGGCGCTGGATCATGGTGCCCATCGCGCCATCGAGAATAAGAATTCGTTGTTTCAAAAGAGCATGCAACTGTTCTTCTGTTGTCATGTTTAAGTCCTCTATACCTGCAAAACAAATTTCCTCTAGAGCCCAACTTGAGTAATACGCCCGCCCGTCACCGGTATGTAAGCACCGGTAATATAGCTTGCTAGGTCACTTATTAAAAAGGCACATGCGTTCCCTATCTCCTCTGCACTGCCATGACGACGCAAAGGTAAAGAGCGAGCGAAGTTTTTTGATCCCTCCGATTGCGTATCTACCTTCTCATCGGCCATCCATCCCGGAGCCACCATATTCACCGTAATGTTTTCTGGCCCTAACTCACGTGCTAGGGAACGCGAGATTCCTACCATCGCCCCTTTACCGGCCATATAAACCGACCACTCTTCAGGTGCCAAGTTCCACAGCTCGGTCACAATGTTGACAATGCGCCCACCTCCCTGTTCCCGCATCACCGGCCGCACAGCTCGTATCATATAAATAATTGCCATGCATCCGAAATCGAATGCCGTTCGATAATCCTCATCACTTGCCTCAGCCAAAGATCCGTGCTGCCGTCCGGCAATAGCGTTATTCACCACCGCATCTAGACGTCCGAAATCCTTACAGATTTGTGCGATCATACGTTGTACTGCCTCAAAATCACGAACATCGGCGGCGTAAGCTATTGCCTTCCCACCTCCCGCTGTAATGCGCTGCGCCAACGCTTCAGCCTGCTCGCCGCTATGTGCATAGTTGATGGCCACTGCCGCCCCCTCGCGGGCTAACACGCGCACAATAGCCGCGCCAATTCCACGCCCTCCACCGGTCACTAAAGCGACCTTACCCTCTAATAGCATTTACGAAACTCTCCTGCTCCCTATGTTCGCTTAAATTGTGTTTCTATCTCACGAAGAGTTACCATCACGATAATAGGACGGCCGTGAGGACACAGATACGGGTTCTCGGTCTCTGCCAATTGGGCGAGGAGGGCCGTCATCTCTTCGATGGTAAGTGGGTCTCCAGCTTTGACCGCCATTTTACAAGCGTTCGTGATCGTTACATGGTCTTGTTGAACGAGAAGCCGCTTAGAGATAGATTGATTGACCAACTCATCTATCATATCCCTTAAAATCTGCTCGTAGGGCTTCCGCACCAACAAAGCTGGGATAGCGCGCACCACAAAACTTTCTTTCCCGAACGGCTCGATCTCCCAACCAGCCGATGCAAACGAACGGTAGTGCTCGGCAAGCAGCAAAGTCTCCCGACGTCCTAACTGCAGCGTCAAAGGAGGCTCTAGTCGCTGCACGGGTATCCCCTCCAACTTATGTTTGACAGTAAGGCGCTCATAAAGCACCCGTTCATGGGCTACATGTTGATCAACGATAGCAATACCGTCCGGCGTCGCTGCGATAATGTACGTATTTGCATATTGCCCAAGCACCCGAAATTCGCGTAACTGTTCCGCGAAGGGCTTGGGACGCTGGGGCAGCAGTAAAGTGCAATCAGCCTCAAGACCCCCATCTTCTCTCTCATTCCCAAAGGGGATGCTCGCAAAAGGGTCGCCTTGCGCAGTTTGGGAAGCTTCCGCACCTTGTCTCACCGCCTCTTTCGTTTCTGGATGGAGAATGGAGAAGTTTCCAAAGAGCGACCTTCCAAACGTTTGAGAGGCGGCGTGCGATGGAACCGATATTCGCGGGTGAGGTTTGATTCCGTAGGCCGTTAGCGCCCCTTTGATGCTTTGGCTTACTGCATGATGAACCTCCCCTTCTCGGCGAAACTTTACTTCGGCTTTTGTTGGATGAACGTTCACATCCACCAGGCTTGGGTCTAGTTCAACAAAAATCGCTGCGATCGGAAAACGCGATTCTGGAGTGAGCGTACGCATTGCCTCCTCAAGAGCATGAGCGATAATACGGCTCTTAACCGGACGCCGGTTTACAAAGAAAAGCTCATGGCTTCTGCCAGGTCGGGTGCAATCCGGCGTTGCCACAAAGCCGGTTACTTTCACCGATGTCCCAATGTACTCCAACGGAATCAGTTTTTTTGTAATATCACGGCCCCAAACGGCTGCCAGGGCCGGCAACGTCTCGCCGGTGCCAGGGGTCGAAAACACCTCATGCTCGTCGCTTCGCACCCGAAAAGCGATATGGGGTTGCGCGATAGCGTGCTGCCCGACCACATCTAGAGCGCGTGCGATCTCTGTGGGTACCGACTTAAGAAAATGAAGCCTTGCCGGTGTATTGAAGAAGAGCTGTTTTACATTCACCGTGGTGCCATCACGAACCGCCGCTTCTTCAATAGATACGATCTCACCTCCTCTAACCTCGATATGTACCCCCACCTCCTCATCTTTTGGCTTCGTCGTCAACTCGAGCAAGGAGACAGAGGCGATAGAGGGCAACGCCTCACCGCGAAAGCCCATACTTCGAATGGAGAATAGATCGTCCGCCGAACGAATCTTGCTGGTCGCATGGCGCTGCAGCGCCAATATTGCGTCGTTACGCGTCATGCCACAACCGTTATCGGAGACGACGATCTTTTCTCGTCCTCCCTCCCTAATCTCTACGGCAATATGGGTAGCCTCGGCATCAATCGCGTTTTCCACCAGCTCTTTTACAACAGAAGCCGGGCGTTCCACTACCTCTCCGGCGGCTATGCGATTCGCCGTATTTTCATCTAGCAAAATCACCCTGTCAACAGCCATTCCTGCTCTCACTCCAATCAACCGCTCGCGAAGAGCATCTATTAGCGTAGCATAAAACAGGCCAAAAGCAAAAACGAGAGAGCTTCACGACCTGGCTCTCTCGTCCGACCCGGAGTATAGACCCCACTTAGTGACGCTGTACATGCGTGCCTGTCTGCTGGGTTTTGATCTCACCCCGGTTGATTGCCATCCGGATCATCTGTCGCATCTCGGTGTAGTTGCCGGCGTTGGCCAAAGCATCCTGCTCGGTGATAAGACCGGCTTTGAGGTATCTCAGTAAGCACTGGTTCATGGTCTGCATGCCCCAGTAGGCTTCCATGCCGGCTTGCCGAATGGCGTTATATATCTCGTCAGAGCGGCCTTCCTCTAGCAATTTAGCAATGGTGGGCGTCACGTCCATCACCTCTGTGGCAGCGATACGACCGGTTTTATCCGCACGCGGTATGAGTTTTTGAGACACCACCCCTCTCAAAGAGACGGATAGGCGCAGCCAAAGCAGTGGGCGCTCATGCGGCTGAAACATGTTTGATAGACGGTCAAGCGTCTCAGCCGCACTGGCCGTATGCACGGTCGCAAAGACTAAGTGTCCGGTTTCGGCCGCCTGCAAAGCAACGTTCATCGTTTCGAGGTCTCGCATTTCGCCGATGAGGATTACATCGGGCGCCTGACGTAACACGTGGCGCAGAGCCTCATTAAAGCTTTCGGTATCAATACCGACCTCGCGTTGGCTGATGATCGCTAATTTATCCTTATGCACAAATTCTATGGGGTCCTCAATGGTAACGATATGAACCCTCCGGCTATTATTCAGCAGATCGATCATCGCCGCCAAGGTGGTCGTTTTTCCGCTACCGGTCGGACCGGTTACGAGCACTAACCCATCACGATGCGTGGTAAACTCTTTGACCTTCGGCGGAATTCCAAGCTCTTCCAGAGATCGAATCCGTGTAGGAATAATTCGCAGCGCTGCCGCTATCTCACCACGCTGCATGTAGACATTCATACGAATGCGGATATCCTCGCCCACGGAGAAAGCGGCATCCATCTCATGGGTCTCCTCGAACACACGCCGCTGGCGCTCGGTTAGCTTTGCATATACAAGCTCCCGAATTTGATTGGCAGAGAGTACCGGAAACTCTGTGGGCGCAATCGCCCCGTTAAGCCGAACATAAGGCGGCGTATTGGCACGGATAAACAGGTCGGAGGCGTTCTTACCCCCTGCCCATAAAAGCATCTCATCAAGACTTAGGCTCATGGTTATTGTTTCCTTTCTCAGGTCTCTTTCGCATCTTGGTGTCACCGCAGACAGAAAGTTACCGATGCACTTTCTACCAGAAGAACAGATGGCACTTACCTATGGTTCCCATCTTTCTTCACCGACGCTTTAACAAAAGATAGAATGTCACAAGAATCAGTAAAACACCCACACCTACTACTACGCCTCTGACAAGAACGATTCCTTCTCCTTTTTTTCCCGGTTCTTGGTGAGAAGCAGTTTGGTAGGAAGATTGGGTTTGAATAGAAGGGCCTACCAGTGAACTCAAGTCGGCTAGTAGCCCCACATGCTTTTTAATAGAGACAATATACCGATAGACACCATTCTCTGCTAAGAAAATAGCATCGTAATCTTTTGTCCGTAACTCCTGGCCGCTCTGCGCAACAGCCCCTGGCCAGAGGAAGTCTACTTCAATCGTGTTGAAGCGCTGAAAAGCCTCTAGGTAGGGCTGTACATCCGGGCCCGATTTCAGCATCTGTGGCGCGTGCTGTAGACTGATAAGCACCGCCGTAGTCGGAGGCTGCTTTGGAAAAACGGGGGTGTTATCTAGTTGCATAGATGCCAGCTGCCAGTGGGTGGCAGTAAGAAGCCGATTTAAATCCGCCTCTACATCGCGTTTTGGCTCAAAACGGCGGTAGGCGATCCCAACGCGCGCGCTATCGCCCATTGTATTGATAAAAATAACAACATCTACCTTGCGTGATAAGCCTAGGTTAGAGGCCGCAACAGGAGCTGCCCAAAGGGGTTCTGCCCCTAGTAGGGTTAATGCAACAGCTCCAAGCAGAAAGAGACCCACACGATGAACAGAAAAGGCCTGATGGATTCCATCAGACCTCTCGCCGAATGTATTGGGGCACATCTTTATCTCACTATGGAGCTGAGGAGGCTCGAACTCCTGACCTCTTCAATGCCATTGAAGCGCTCTCCCAACTGAGCTACAGCCCCACCTGTCTGTTTAGTCCTATTATACCAAAATTTCCTACACTTTTCAAGTTGCTAGGGGACATCTGCGTATCTTACCAGCGCTATGTGACGAACCATCAATGTGACGTCATTCTGTTGTGTATTACACCCAAGTAGCAGACGCTCAATATGATGGAGATCAAGACGATTTTGTGGTGCTGGTGGACTAAAATCCCCCCAAACAAAAGAACGGAAGGGAATAATAACCGTTTTCCATTCCCTAGTTGGTTCAAGACCTGCCGGGTTCAAAAACAGAGAACCATTAGGATTTCCAAGCATCAATCTTAAGACAGTAGTGGTATCGGTAGAAAGCAACTTATAGTCAAATCGAATGGCATCGTAGTGATTAAAGTCAACAGGAGGATGAAAGCTCACATAGGGGTAAGCCCATCGATCTCCTTCTCCGTGAAAGGAAAAATGAAATTCGATGCCTTCGTCAGATAGTGGTCGAATATCTGTCGTTCCACCAAGAGAAGTGTTCTCGCTCCAGCGAGAGGCATCATCGAGTTTAAGAAACTTCTCCTCCATAGGTTTGAGTGTGCTTAAAAGCGGAGCTAGAGACAAGCTAATAGAGGAGCCTTCCCTACCGGTTCCCTCTTCAATCGTGAAACCGCTTAGCAAAACTGGATTAGGCCCTACCCCAGAAGGAACAGCAACTGATCCAGCAATATCAGTTAAACCCATTGGGGGTACTATAACCGTTTTGTGCTGCAAAGAGAGTTTCCATGGGAGCGGAAGGTGTAAGTCAATATCTCCGTGAAAAGGATGCTCAGAGAAGTTATACACCTGCAAGGAAAACGGGGTTTTTTGGCCTGCAGGCAAATCGTAAGTATTGTTTGTTCTATCAATAGTATTATCAGGAAATATGGCACGGAGCACAATTTTACGTATTTTGTTGCCGTCTTTATATGGTGGTCGGGAAGACACCTGAGAGACTTGCTTTCCAATTATCGCACCCTTCAAAGCTTTTAGCGATACCTCTACAAAGAGAGGTGACTGTCCTAGGGTGAGACTTATAGGTGGTGCACTAAGGATAAGCGGAGTGCCGACAGCGTTATAGAAGTGGGCTCCATTGAAAAGGGACCTCGGCAGCCCGAACGAGCGATTTTGTCCTTCCCTCCACATGACCAGCACACCCGATAAACCGTTAGAAAAAGCCTGTGCCACAACATCCGGTTGCCGCGGAAAGCTCACACAGCCGAGGTAGCGTGCCTCTCCCAAAAAGTGGGTAACTGCAGCCAAAGCGCAATAACCGGGATAAGGTAGGTAGTTCGCCGTCAGTACACCGAATTCTGACCCAGCCTCGAGATAGTGTGGAAAAACAAAGAAAAAGTGTTTTGTCGTCCTAGATGCTAAGGACATAGCATAAGACTTCGGAATAAAATCTGCTTGTTGCTCGGCCTCCTTAGGTGATAGCTCTCCGTTGAGCGCCTGCAAACTAATGCCTGCTTCAGTAACCCAAATAGGCTGCCTATCGCCGTCCTTACGACGCATCAAGGCTATATGGCTTTCAGCACGCAGAGGATACTGCATTGGGTCGGTATAGACATGATAATTAAATAGGTCAAAGTAGTCTTGAGTATCGTTGGCAAAAAGGCTTTCAGCGTAGGAACCGGAAGCGTAAGCTAGGGAGGCTTGGGCAACTTTTATATGGGGATCACCGGCTTTGAAACCGAGATAGCACGCTTTTAAAAAAGCGGCATACTGATCGGCAAGGTCCACCGAAAAGTTGCCATCCGGCTCGTTCCATACCTCCCAAGCCTTCACACTATCATGAAAGTGCTGAGCAAGAGCCTTAGCAAACCGATAGGCATATCGCAGATCGTCAGGGAAACGATTACGCGTTCGATCTCTACGCACCCAAATAGGACAATCATGAAAAACGTCATCAATTGTTAGACCGGCGCTCCTCTCGATGGTGATACAGTCATCGTATTTTCCCCATTGGAACAACCCAGGTTTTGGTTCAACCTCGCTCCAAGAGAGACGCTCACGTATGTAGCCGAAACCTGCAAGATGCAAGAGTCGAGCAATAAGCGAAAAACGCCTTGGCGGAACTAACCAAGCTGCTGCAACATCTGTGGCAATGGATCCGTGGTATCCCTTTCTAGGTGGGTAGACAACGGCGATTGGAGTAGTCGCCTTGAGAGAACCTTGAGATACTGTTAAAGTGTAGTAACCTACAGGAAGCATATTGAATCGTATCACAGCATTTGGCGCAACACCAGAACGCAATAGTTCTCCATGATAATTGGAAAGTGTATAGGAGACCGTTTGATTTTGAAATCCAATCCCTGTGATGACCACAGGCTGACCTAGAACGAAGACATTGGATGGTGCTTGAGATTGAAGCATGGGCGCCTGCGCACAAGAAAAGAAACAGAGAAGTGGCAGAAATTTCATTATTTTCACCTCGCCGCCTGCTTGGAAGCGTTTACCGGTTCTGCAGCTATGGCTCTACCTAGTTACATATTGTACTCCGAACTTGATCATCCCTGCACTCTCTCCTCTGTAGAATGTGTGACAAAAATAAAACCTCCCGAAGGCTATCATGGTTAACTTAGCATCGGGAGGTCTATAGCTTACTTTATGTTTAGGAGAAGCGTTCCAAACGGCTCAAGTACTAATTCCCTATATCGGACGTACCCGAGCTAGAATGGGTCTGAATGATCACGGTCTGGCTCGCCTCATCGTACTGTACAGGTTGCCCTGTCACAGTCTCAAAGAAGCGCATCGGAACATACAGCGTACCGTTTAAAATCTGAGCCGGAGCTTCTAGCAACTTGCGCTCGCCATCGTTCATGATAGCCACGCGGCTACCCACCGCGAGACGCACAGTTCGTCCTGTCGCCTCCACACTAAGCACGCGACCGTCGAACTTAAACGGAATACCTGCCGTCTCAAGCACCGGACGTATGGGTATGAGAATCGCTTTCCCACTTCGCACAGGCGTCGCATTGGATGTAAAATCTACGTTTCGGTTGCCGATCAGCACGCCGATATCCGCTGCCGGTGTAAAGGTGTGACTGGTATTCGTGATTGGAGTGACCTCTCGATCAACGGCAGGCCGTGCCCGAGGCGTGCCCTCCTCGTGGAAACGATAATCACTCTGCTCATCCATATTATTGAGCGCAACTTCACGGTCTAACCGAACTCCAAGCTCTGTGCCAGATTTTAGTACCACGTCGCGCGCGGTCTCATGAGATTTCTGCAAGGAGCCGAAGAGATAGCCCAAGCCACCACCTATCAGGAGGTCTTCAAAAGTGTGCTTGGTGAGAAGCCCCACGAGCAGCCCTGCTCCGGCCCCATAGCCAACGTAAGTCCACCGTTTATCGGTGTGGCCTGGTGTGGCAACAAGACGGCCATCCGAAGTCCTTTCTACGCTCTTGTTATCAAGCCCTATCAACGCGCCGTCAATGAGGTATGTGCGCCCATCAGGGAGTCGAATACGTCGAAAGCTCAGCGCAAGCATTCCAGGCTGATTCCCCTCGTGCCGGCGCACGTCGTCCACGTAGCCATCAATACGCGTCCCTGGAGGCAAGCCGTAGTTCACACCGGTGTCGGTAACCACCGTTGTGCTGAAAAGGTCACCCTTCACCGCAGTGGCAGAGCTAAGCGTTGTGTTGAGCTTTACCGGAATTACCGAGTTGGCCGGCAATACAACACGACCCCCCGAATCGGCTCGAGCTAGCGTTGAACTGATAAGCCCAACGGTTAGCACCCCATATAGCAACCCACTCTGAAATAGGTTGGCTGCAAAACTGTTCTTCATCTGTAGACCCTCCTTACTCGAGTCTTTCTGTTTCAAACTGACGATAATGAGCCTCTAATCGTGACGTTCTATTTCCACTCAATACGCAGCTTCTAATAGATTGACTAGCTTGGAACGAAATTAGTTCCTCATTACAAGTCCATGAGAACCAAAACAGGCTCTTCTCCAAGTAAAATTTATGGCTGGAAACTCTTATTGGGAGATGATCATGGTGACACTCTACGGACAATCTTTTACGAGGGAACAGCTGCTAACTCACGTTGGCGATATATCGCAGATCGCCCGTGTTCTTCCCTATAAACTGCAAGAAGGCAAAGAAGAGGGCGTCTATGCGCTTGATGTGTTTAACGGCTCAGGATTGCGCTACACAGTGCTGGCAAGTCGGGGAATGGATATCTCTTCGGCCTCTTTCAATGGATGCCCACTTGCCTGGCGTTCTGCAACAACCGACACCCACCCTGCCTACTTTGATCATGAAGGGGAAGGCGGGCGTGGGTGGCTTCGTAGTTTTTATGGTGGGCTTGTGGTAACTTGTGGCCTTACCTACGCAGGCGCAAATGGTGAGGATGAAGGCCGGCTCTACGGCCTTCACGGTCGCATTAGCAACCTCCCTGCCTACAACGTCTCCTATGAAACGCGATGGGAGGGGGATAAGTATGCGCTTATTGTGCGCGGAAAGGTGCGGGAAGCAACCGTATTCGGCGAAAACCTCGAACTTACACGCTCGATAACGACCTACCTCGGTTCACAATCTATCCTCATTCACGATGAAGTAGCGAATCTCGGATACCGCACAACGGAACACATGATTCTCTATCACATCAATATTGGCTTTCCCATCATTGCCGAAGGTGCCAGACTCATTGCGCCTACACTTAAAGCGACTCCACGAGATGATGATGCTACAGAAGATGCCGGACGATACGCCGAGTTCGATGCCCCCAAGCCCGGATTTCGTGAAAAGGTCTATTTCCACGAGTTTCCATCCCAAACCGACCAGGTTGCTGTCTCTCTGGTAAACCCGAATATGTTGGTAGGCGGCTACAAAGGGCTTGGTATCCGATGCCGCTACCGCCAGTCCCAGTTGCCGCGGTTCTCGGAGTGGAAAATGCTCGATGCCGGCACCTATGTGGTGGGGCTTGAACCGGCCAACTGTCTGGTTTTAGGTCGCGCCTATGAACGTCAGGCGGGAACGTTGCAGTTTCTTGAGCCGGGCGAGGTTCGCCAATATGACCTTGTGTTAGACGTTTTATGGGGCATGGATGCTATTCACGATGCGGAACAAGAATGCCAGCGTATCCTCAAGGCAGCCGGGCACTCGGCATGAAGGCGACCGTTTTTCAAGAGAGCGAAGATAGATGGGCTTTGTGGATTACAGGCCTTACGCTTTTGCTAACAATCATACCCTACCTTATTGGGTACAGCCTCTCGAATGGGCGCCACTATCTCTGGCTGGGATATAACCTCGACGACGCCTGTGTCTATCTCGCATGGATGCGACAAGCTGCACAAGGACACCTACGTCAGCATAACCTTTTTACAACGGTGCCACAGCCGGGCATGTTTCCTAACCCACTTTTCTTTCTAATGGGGCTTATTGCACATCTTCTCCATCTTCCTCTCATAGCGGTTTTTCATCTTGCACGTATCGTGGCAGGTTTCGCACTGCTGTGGGTTGTCTGGCTGCTTCTTAAAAGTACGCTCTCTTCTATGCTTGCACGCAAGGCTGCCTTTCTCTTCGTCTGCTTCTCAGCCGGATTTGGTTGGTTGCCTCTTTTTTGGCCATCCGACGGCGGTGTGAACATCTTCCGCACACCCGTTGATGCCTGGCAGCCGGAAGCTATTACATTTCTATCTCTTTATCTTAGCCCCCTATTCGCCTTCTCCATGCTGCTGCAGGTAGCATTTTTACTGCTTCTTCTTAGAGCAGAGCAAGCACAGAGTTGGAAACTGTCTGTTGCGGCTGGCCTCATTGGCTTGTTAATCGGTCTCACGCATACCTATGATGTTGTAGGATTAGCCCTTACCTGGGGATGTTTTCTGCTGGTTAGAACACCCTTTGTTGTATCACGGGAAAAAATCTCTTCATGGCTACGAGCAGGATTAGCTGCTCTTATCGCCTTGCCGGGAACCGCTCTCATCGCTTATGAACTCTATGTAAACCCCATCTTCCGCGATCGGGCGAACGTTCCAACGCTATCGGCTAGCCCACCATGGGTCTTCTTAGGGTATGGTGGCGAACTGCTGTTAACCTTATATGTTCTGCATCTTTTGACCAAGGCGAATACAGAGAAGAAAAGCTTACCAGTGACCTCCTATTTCACGGATCGGGATGCTCTTCGACTCTACTTCTGTTGGGCTGCGGCCCAGTTCGGCGCGGCCTATCTGCCCGTCTCTTTTCAGCGAAAGATGTTGCAAGGAGAGCACTTTCCTCTTGCCGTCTTGGCAGGGGTAGGAATGGCCTATCTACTAGAACAGAAGTTCAGCGAAAAAGTCTTACCACGCCCTCGTATGCTGGTCATAGGCGCTGCCACAGTGCTGCTTAGCCTAACCAACATTCGGTTTGTAGTGAGAGATATCTATAACGACACGCGCAACAAGGTGCAAACCGATCTACAGCGGGCCTATATAAGCCAAGGGGAGTTACAAGCACTCGGCTGGATAGTCCGTCACACACGTTCTACCGATGCCGTTCAACCACTGCCTTGGGTACACATTCTTCATTCACCGGACGGCTCACACCAATACCTCGCTCCTACGGATATGACAATGGCCTGCATTCTTCCAGGATATACCGGTCGCCACGTCTATTGTGGGCATTGGGGCGAAACGCCAGACTATGGTAACAAGCTGAGAGAGCTTGTGAATTTTGGTCTGGCGACAACATCCGATCGAGATCGCATCGCCCTCCTCGGCAAAATGCATGTACAGTATCTACTCTTCAGCCAAAAAGCCCTCGATGACACGGACGCCGACAGCCTCTACCCTATTTTCCGAGGCCTTGCACCATTACCACCCTATCTAAAGGAAGTCTATTCAAACGAAAACGCTACTATCTATCGGGTTCAGCTTGGACGGCAATGATAGTAGGATAGTAGTAAGTTTGAAGGTACGAATTTTATAATCCGATAATGTTTGTTATTGACCGGAAATATATCTCTTCAAGGCCTCCTCTAAACGCCCCTGAGCCTCTAAAATTAACTCGCACACCTCCCGCACGGCTCCGTAACCGCCAGGCCTTACCGTCACATAGTCCGCAAACCGCTTTACCCAATCCGTCGCATCGCAAGGCGCAAGACGCACCCCAACAACCTGCATCACACTGTAGTCGTTCCAATCATCCCCCATATAGGCTACCTTCGGAAGCTCAATACCCCATCGGCCCAATATATCGCGCAATACCAGAGGTTTATCGTGGACACCCTGCACTAAATAGACCCCTAACTCCTCTGCCCTCGCCTTTACCCCATCGTGCTGTCGGCCCGATATCCACAACACTCGTACCCCAACACGCTGAAGCAGTACAAGCCCTAGTCCATCATGCACATGAAAGCGCTTGTACTCCTTACCGTCATTCCCAAGATAGAGCCCTCCATCGGTCAAAACGCCATCCACGTCTAAGGCCAGCACCTGCACAACCGCGAGTTTAGCACGCAACCGCTCCTCCATGTCGCTTCCTCCCAACATTAATGGTACATTATATAGTTGGGTTTCTGCCCGCGCAAGAGCTAAGCAGAACACCCTATAGTCTTAGCACAAAAGGAGTATAAGACCATGCTTTCTCGCGATACCGCCATTACGTTTCTGGGACATGCCACGCTTCTCGTTGAAACACCCGGTCACAAGCGCATCCTCATCGATCCTTGGCTGCGCTCCAATCCGGCATGCCCCGCCGAGTGGCACTCGCCTAACAGACTTGGAAAGCTAGATGCGATTCTCGTTACCCATCTTCACGGCGATCACGTTGCGGATTTTGAAGAGGTCATCCAGGCGAATCCGGACGCTACTGTAGTGGGCATTATTGAGACGGTACGCTTCCTGACAACCAAGGGTGCCAAGAAAACCGAGCAGCTCAATATCGGCGGCAGCATCAATTTCGACGGAGTGCGCATTACGCTTACCCAGGCCGTTCACTCAAATGGCGGGGAAGACGCCCACGGCAATACAGTCTATGGGGGTTTTCCTACTGGCTTCATCCTTAAAATGGAGAACGGCTTTACCTTCTATGTCGCCTCAGATACGGGCGTTTTTGGAGATATGGCGCTGCTCAAAGAGATTTACGCGCCGGAACTGGCTTTTCTGCCCATCGGAGATCGATTCACAATGGGCCCCTTGGAGGCTGCATATGCTACAAAACTTCTCGGCGTTCGCCATGTGGTCCCCTATCACTACAATTCGATGCCCTTACTCACCGGAACTCCAGAGGAGTTTCAGAAGCATCTTAGAGAACTGCTTGTGAACGTTAACGTTCATATCCTGCAACCTGGCGAGACCCTTAAGTAGGAAACGATCCTCCTCCACTCCACCGATAGGGGCGCCAATAACGCCCCTATCCATCTCTTTCTTCTTGTTCCCAAAACACCATGCGTGGAGATCTACGCATTTTATCATTTAAAGTTTAAAGTTGTTCACCGCCACAGTTCCTCACCGCCGCTTGACAAATCGTATCCCCATGGATATACTCAAAACAAAAAAGCTAGGAAAGCCGCAGTGGCTGCTCGCTCGAATGAATCGTCCTATCATTGTCATCACAGGTCCTACAGCTGTCGGTAAGACAGATGTCGCTATAGCTCTCGCAGAGCGTGTCGCCGGAGAGATCGTGAGTGCCGACTCGATGCAAGTCTACATCGGTATGGACATCGGTACCGCCAAACCGACGCCTGCCCAACGTCAGCAGGTTCCCTTCCATCTCATAGACATCGTTCCCCCAGACTACCCATTTAGCGTTGCCGAGTGGAAAGAGCGTGCCCTTGCAGCCATTACAGATATCACTGCGCGCCATAAGCAAGTCATCCTATGTGGTGGAACGGGCATGTATCTTCGTGCCCTTTTAGAGGATTGGAATCTAGCAGCAACACCTCGCGATCCTCAGTTTCGAGAACAGCTCCATCGTTACGCGGAACAGTACGGGCGAACAAGCCTACACTCTCAACTTGAGAAAGTTGATCCCGAAACCGCGCAGCGTCTTCATCCAAACGACCTTGTGCGAGTTGTTCGCGCTCTAGAAGTCTACCACGTAACAGGGAGACCCCTTTCTGATTGGCAACGTGCAAACAAGGCAGAAGCAAGACCGCTTCAAGCGCGACAATTTGCCCTTACCATGCCTCGTCCGTTGCTTTATCAACGCATTGAACAACGAGTGGAGACGATGCTTGCCTCTGGCTGGGAAGAAGAGGTGCGTCAGCTACTTGCGCAAGGCTATTCCCCTAACCTAGCACCTATGCAATCTCTGGGGTACCATGAACTTGTATGTTATATAATGGGTAAAATAACTAGGGAGCACGCTGTAGAACTCATCAAGCAGAATACCCGCCGATTCGCCAAGAGACAGCTAACTTGGTTTCGCGCCGTTCCCTATCTAGAATGGCTGTCCGTCGAAAACAAGGAACCCGAAGAAGTTGCAAAGGCTATCATCGAACGTCTATCTGAACTAGACACCATGTGCGCGGTGTGTTAAAAATTCTATTTCCCTTACATCTTTTTGGGGAGGAGCAAAAATGAACAAGTCGCCGTTAAATCTTCAGGACATGTTCCTGAACCAAGTTCGTAAAGAAAACATCGGGGTCACCATCTATCTCATCGGTGGCGTCCAGTTGCGAGGACATGTGCGCGGTTTTGATGCCTTCACCATCCTACTAGAATCGGTAGGGAAACCCACACAACTCGTGTACAAACATGCAGTTACCTCGATCGTCCCCGCCCGACCAGTTCCCAACTTTTACTCGGAAGTACATCGAGAACTCAGCGGAGAAAAAACGGAACGAGAACAACAACCCGCTTCCACAACAACCTCACAGAGCTGACTTTTGAGAGACGGTAAGGCCCTATGAAATTCACAAAAATGCATGGCATCGGCAACGATTTTATCGTAGTGAATGCCATTCATCAGCCTATCGAGGAAGCGATACTGCCGGAACTTAGCCGACGCATGAACCATCGCAAATTCGGCATCGGCGGTGATGGCCTCATTCTTATCTTGCCCTCCCGCGTGGCAGACTATCGCATGCGTATGTTCAATCCGGACGGTAGTGAGGCGGAGATGTGCGGCAACGGAATCCGCTGCTTTGCCAAATACGTCTATGAACACGGCCTCCACCCCGAAACCCAACTGAAGGTGGAGACGCTAGCAGGCATCAAGAACCTAAAACTACAAACCCGTGCCGGCAAGGTGGAGTCGGTTCGTGTAGACATGGGCACCCCACGACTGAGGCGCTCAGAGATTCCGATGCGCGGCGATGACAGCGAACAGGTGCTCAACGAACCACTGAAGGTAG
>Ga0209061_1001199_pt1 | contig 46172 bp, 30 predicted proteins | sample Coa_R1_10_FD_187157 | JGI IMG/M metagenome (GOLD analysis project Ga0209061, IMG submission 187157) | Surface soil microbial communities from Centralia Pennsylvania, which are recovering from an underground coalmine fire - Coalmine... | ecosystem: Environmental > Terrestrial > Soil >...
GGGGCGGTGATACGCTTAATTACTCCTTGTCTGGTCTCTAAAATGAGCGATCCTGGCGTGTTAGCTGTGGATGAGGCCGGCCATTTCGTCATCGCATTATTGTCCGGCCATCGAGGTGGTGCCAACGCCTTTGCCCGCACCGTCGCCGGCTGCCTGGGCGCCACACCGGTCATCACCACGGCTTCGGACGTTCTCGGCGGCCTCAGCATCGAAGAATTGGCGAATACGTTCGGCTGGATCGCCGAGCCGACGGAACGCCTTAAACCCACGGCAGCAGCACTGGTGAACCATGAGCCGGTGGCTATCGTGCAAGAAATCGGCAGCCGCGGTTGCTGGCTCGATGAGATCGAATTGCCCGATAATGCAATATTCACTCACGAGATTCGCCGCTTGCAAGGCCGACGCTTGGAGCGCATCCTGTGGATCACCGATCGCCAAGTGCAGGATTGCCACGGTTGGGACGAAGAGCGCATTCTTTGGCTGCGTCCGCCCAGTCTGGTTCTCGGTGTTGGCTGTGAGCGCGACATCTCCACGGAAGCACTGGCGGATGGTCTGGAGCGCTTTCTGTACACGCATGGTATCGCGCGGGCCAGTATCCGCACCCTCGCCACGGTGAACATCAAAGACGATGAAACGGCTCTTCTCGAACTGGCGAAACAACACGGCTGGCAAACGGTTTTTTATCCGGCTGAAGAACTGGCGCGGGTGAGCCGGATACCAAATCCATCACCGGTGGTGGAACAATGTATCGGTACACCGGGCGTGGCTGAGCCGGCTGCTCTCTTGGCCGCCGCTGCGGAGCGATTGCTTGTGGAAAAGCAAGTTGTCGTTTCACCGTTGTCGCCGCGGCGGATGACTTTCGCGCTGGCCCGGTTCGCTTCGTTTCAAGAGCGGACGACGGCAGGCCGAGTGATCTTCGTCGGCGCAGGGCCGGGTGATCCGGAGCTGTTGACGCTCAGGGCTTGCCAGGCCCTTCGCCGCGCCGATGTGGTCATTTATGCTGGCTCGCTCGTTCCTGAAGCGATATTGCGGCACGCGTCGGCAGCAGCCAGGCTGCATAACTCGGCGTCTCTAACACTGGAACAAGTGATGGAGATAACAAAAGCAGCCGTTGATAACGGCCAGTGTGTGGTCCGCCTCCATTCGGGAGATACCAGTCTTTACAGTGCCATTCAGGAACAGCTTGCCATTCTTGAAGATGCGGGAATCGATTGCGAAGTCATTCCGGGCATTAGCGCGTTTCAGGCCGCGGCCGCCGCTCTCAAGAGTGAATTGACACTGCCGGAGATCGTGCAGACTGTCATCCTCACGCGCGGCGAAGGGCGGACGAAAATGCCGTCCGGCGAAGCTCTGGAATCGCTGGCACAACATAAAGCGACTCTCTGTGTCTTTTTAAGCGCTCGATTGGCCGAGACGGTGCAGGCGCAGCTGTTGACGGCCTATCCTCCTCAGACGCCGGTAGCCATCGCTTATCGCGTTAGTTGGCCAGATGAACAAATCATTGTCACGACGCTGGCAAACCTGGCCAATGAAGTTCGCCGTCAGCGCCTGACACGGACCACGCTCCTTTTGGTAGGCGAGGCCATCGGTGGACGCCGCAATCGTTCGCGGCTTTACGATCGCAATCATGGACATCTGTTTCGGGCAAGGGACCGCGATGAAAGGCACCATCCTTCTGCTTAGCGGCACGAGCGAAGGTCCGCTCCTGACCCGTGCTCTGCTGGACGCCGGTTTTCGGGTCCGTGCCACTGTCACGCGCCTGGAAGCCAGGAACAATTTGTTCGGCTCTTTGCTGGATGCGATTGAGGTGGAAGTCTGCGGCTTCACGGAACAGAGTCTGATAGAATACCTTGCCCGCGGGGAAATCGCTCTCGTGTTGGATGCTACACACCCCTTCGCCGTGCGGATCACGCGCATCGCTCAGAGTGTTTGTAAGCGTATGCAGATACCTTATGTTCGCTATGAACGCCCCGATTGGGCGCCTCCCGCTGGCACCTATTTTGCTGAATCGTACCTTGCAGCGGCTGCTATGTTGCCGTCCCTGGGAGCGCGTGTCCTGCTGACCATCGGCGTCAAGCAGCTTAAACATTTTGCTCCTTTGCAGGGCCGGGTGACAATGTATGCGCGCATCCTGCCCTCGCCCGTGTCGTTGCGGCAAGCCTTGGAAGCCGGTTTCGCGGCGGAAAACCTGGTACATCAGCGGCCGCCGTTTTCCATCGAGCAAAACCGCGAGCTGTTCCGCCGCTACAACGTCGATGTCCTGGTGACAAAGGCATCGGGGCGCGAAGGCGGCGTGGTCGAAAAAGTCACCGCCGCCCGTGAATTGGCCATGAAAGTCCTGATGATCCGCCGGCCGGAACCGGCCAGCCCTGACGGGGTGACTACGATCGAGGATGCCGTGCGCGCCTGCCAAATGTTGATGGGAGAATAAAACGCGGACTATCACGGAGAGCAAACGATGGGACGGCTGAGTGAAAACTTGCGTTCCGGTTACACAACGGGCGCCTGTGCCACGGCCGCGGCCAAGGGCGCACTGCTCACCTTGATCTATCAGCAAGCCTTCGATGACGTTTCCATTCGTTTGCCGCAAGGCCAGGTGGTGAAGTTCCCGCTTCACACCTGTTCATTCACGCCGGATGAAGGACGGAGCAGTGTCATCAAAGATGCAGGCGATGATCCGGATGTCACCGATAAGGCAGAGATTTGTGCGCGCGTTCTGTGGAATCCTACGCCTGGCATCACTTTTCGGCGCGGTCCTGGTGTCGGTCTGGTGACCAAACTTGGACTACCCATCCCCCCAGGCGAGCCGGCTATCAATCCGGTGCCGCGCCGCATGATCGCCGAGACACTGCAACAAGTTCTCGATGAAGCCGGTTGGCCGCCTGCCGGCATGGCCGTAGAGATCGCCGTGCCGGGCGGCGAAGAAATGGCCCGCAAAACTTTCAATCCACGCCTGGGCATCGTGGGCGGCATCTCCATTTTGGGCACGACAGGTATTGTCACGCCATACTCGACGGCGGCATGGTTGGCCAGTGTGGTGCAGAGCATCGATGTAGCGGCAGCCCAAGGCTGTCGGCATTTGGTCCTAACCGTGGGTGCGCGCGGCGAACGTATAGCCCGGCAACTATTTGATTTGCCCGACGATGCCTTTATTCAAATCGGACCTTTTTTTGCTGACGCTCTGCGCCACTGTGGCCAAGCTGGCATCGATAAAGTCAACCTCGTATCCATGATTGGCAAACTCGCCAAATTTGCCGCCGGCAACGAATCCGTTCACAGCACAACCAGCGCTCAGGATTTCACTTTCCTTGCTCGCATCGCACAAGAATGTGGCGCCGGGGACGATTTATTGGCTCACATTTACGCCGCCAACACGGCCCAGGAAGTGGCGGAACGGATTGCTGCTGCGGGACTTCAGCCATTTTTCTCGTGTCTGTGCCAAAAAGCCTGGATGTTCGCCCGCAGCTTGGCTGGCGAAGCCCTGGTAGTGGACATTCTGCTTACCGGGGTTACGAGCGAGATCTTAGGACGATATCCATAAAGGAAAATAAATATCGTGAATACATTTAATTCGGACAACGACGCTTTTTCCGAAGCGGAACGCCAAGTGATTTACCGGGTCATGCGCTCGCGCCGAGACGTGCGTGAGTTTCGGCCCGACCCTGTTCCTTTCGAGGTGCTAAGGCGCATCTTGGAGATGGCTCACTATGCGCCGTCTGTGGGGTTCATGCAGCCGTGGAACTTCATCCTTATTACGTCTCTGGAAATTCGTCGGCAGATCAAAGAATTATTCGAGATGCGGAATGCGCAAGAAATAGCCCTTATCGCAGATGCCCAGCGGAGACAGCTGTACGGGCAGCTCAAGCTGGAAGGGATCTTGGAGGCGCCCTTGAACTTGGCCGTGACCTGCGATCACCGCCGCGACAGTCCTTTTGTCCTGGGCCGTGGCCCCATGCCGCAGACCGATCTTTACAGCACGTGTCTAGCCATCGAGAACATCTGGCTGGCGGCCCGCGCCGAAGGCGTGGGCATCGGCTGGGTGAGCATCCTCGATCCACAAGCTGTTGAAAACATTCTGCAATTGCCGCAAGGCGTAGAGTTGGTCGCGTATTTGTGTGTGGGGTATCCCATTGAATTCCGCGCTCGGCCCATGTTGGAAGAAGTCGGTTGGAAAGAGCGAATGCGATTGGAAGACCTCATCTATCACGATCGCTGGGGAATTCGATTTACAGAATAGCATCCTCATTCCCACGCAGAGCGTGGAAACGCCTGTTTGGAAGGCAGAGCGTCCCCTGCCTTGTGAACATACGAATAACCTCATCACGGATTTTCCCTTGCCGTCTTCGGTAACAAGGGAAAAAACCCAAATACCTGTCCGGGCCGCGTACGCAGCGTAGCAGAGTAAGCGGACAGAAAATCACTTACTCTGCTACGCTGCGTACGCAACTCGGATAAAGCCTTTCCGCGTTCCCAAACAGAGTTTGGGCACCAGAGCGACGACCAGAGCAACCTTTCGCCATTGATTTTTGTGGCTACGTGTTCCCGGCCCCTCATCCACGTTTTTCGTATTGCTGATATATATGATGCCAAGCGGACATCCAGATGACTCTTGATGCGAGGACTTAGCGATGGCACATCTTTCACGGCGCGGTGCGATGAAGAAATTAGCTGCCTTCACGGCCGCAGGGGCTTTTTGTGACCTGCGTTCTCGGGGTGGTTCAAACGGTGAGGCCCGCACCGCGATGACCGTCACGGTGCGGCTCAACGACACGATCGGCACGATCAAGCCGACCATTTACAGCCACTTCGCTGAACACATCGGCGGCGTCATCTATGACGGCATCTGGGTCGGCCCGCAATCGAAAGTGGATAATATCGATGGGATTCGTCGCCGTCTGATCGAGCACGTGCGGCGACTGGGGCGTGTGGTGGTGCGTTGGCCGGGCGGCTGTTTCGCCGACAAGTACCACTGGCGCGACGGTATCGGGCCACGTGACAAACGACCACGGCGCTTCGGGCGCTGGAAAGAAGTCACCGAGCCGAACCAGTTCGGCACTCACGAATTTATGCATTTCTGCCGCTTGTGCGGCGTCGAGCCCTACTTCGCCGCCAACGTCGGCACCGGCTCGGCCGAGGAGTTTCAGCAGTGGGTAGAGTATTGCAATGCACCGGCCGGCACAACCAGCCTGGCCGAGGAGCGAGGCAAAAACGGCGACGAGAAACCGTTCGCTGTCCGTTACTGGGGTGTCGGCAACGAGAGCTGGGGCTGTGGCGGCAAGTTCACACCGGAGGATTACTGTCGTGAATATCGCAAATTCACAGAATGGGTACCCGGCTACGGCGTGCCGTTATATCTGATCGCTGCCGGACCGGATGGGAACAATACAGAATGGACACAGCGTTTCTTCAAGAAGTGGACCGATTTTGCCCGCGCCCCGCTGCGCGGTTGGGCGCCGCACTACTACTGCGGTACGACTGGCCATGCCCTGAAATTTAACGACGATCAATGGTACGAGATGCTCGCCAAGGCCAATCGCATGGAGAGATTGATCGTCGATCAATGGGCAGCCCTCGGCGAGTTCGACCGTGAGCACAAGGTCAAGCTGGTCATCGATGAATGGGGTTGCTGGCATCCGCCGGGCACCGAGATCAACCGGGAACACCTATTCGAACAGATGGGCTGTCTGCGTGATGCCTTGGCGGCAGCATTGACCCTGGACATATTCAACCGCCACGCTGACAAGGTGGACATGGCCAACATCGCCCAGCTGGTCAACAACCTGCATTCGCTGTTTTTGGCCGATGGCGACCGCTTTGTGGCCACACCGACTTTCTACATCTACGAGATGTACAAGCCTCATCACGGAGCGAAAGCGGTAAAAATCGATGTGCAAGCGCCGGAAGCAACGTTCCGCGCCGGTGGCCAGGAATACAAGCTGTTCCGCGTGGCTGGTTCCGCATCCGTGCGCGAGAAGGCGCTGACGCTGACCTTGGTGCATACTCATGTGCGTGAACCGGCAGAGATTAGCGTGCGGTTGTGCGACGGCAAGGCCGACAGAGTACAGCAGACGGTTCTGACGCATGATAAGCTGAATGCACACAATACATTTGAGGAACCGAATGTGGTGACCCCCAAAACAATAGAAGGGAAGGCAAACGGCGAGACAATTCGGTGTGTGCTGCCGCCAGCGTCGGTAGTGCGGTTGGACGTGTGGCTGGGGTAAAAATGATAACCTTGTTTACTCTTGCTACCGCCATTGGGCAGGACTGTGAGGTTTTATCCGTCAGTCTTTGAAAGAGGCCAGCTTGAGGATCTTATCGCCGAGGCCCGGTTTTTTGGCCAGTGCTGCACTGCCGGACTTATGCAACAAGTCTGCCCACGCCTCGGCGTTGGCCGGCAGATCTTTACCGGTGATTTCACGCAACGATTCGGTGGCTCGATCGCGCAGAGCCACGTCCTGTTCGTTGCGCAATACCGAGACCAACGCTTCGGCGGCCTGGTACTGTGGGAAATGTCCCAGAGCACGGGCGGCGCAGATGCGCTGATTGAGGTCGTTCTGTTTGTCTCCCGCAGGGCCAGTCCCCGGCGGTGCTTTGAGGATGCGCACCAGCAGATCAACGGCAATGGGATTGCCGTTGATGCCCAGAGCTTGCAGCGCCTGCTCCTGAATGGTTTCCATAGCTTCGGGCCGATCACGCTGGAAATACGAGGCGCGTTCGTAAGCATCGATCAGAGCCGGGGCGGCACGCGGATCTTTGAAATGCTGCAACGTCGAGATGGCGGCTAGCCGGCACAATGGCTGTGGATCGCTGGTGGCACTTTGGATCAGTAGCTTGACGATTACATCTTGTTGTTGTTGGCTGCCGCCATGTTGCAGCGGCTCTTTGAGCGAACGCAGCGCCTTGCTCTTTTTATCGCCATCATTACTGTTGCGGATAACCCATAGTGGATCAGGAGCGGGTTTGAACATATCCTTAAATTTGAATTCCCGGCTGGTGACTTCGTCCCAAAAGCCGGCGCAGCCACACAGAGCGCAGGTAGCCAATGTGGAACTCAAGATACCAGCCCGCAGCGCCAACAAGGGGTGTCTTTGCTGGCCCTGCGGATTGGTATTCGGAGTTTCGCATGGTTGACGCCGCTGCACAGGCTCCCTCCCTTTCCTCTTCCCACTCTGTTGCGACGTCTGCTTTCGCGCAGCGCAGGACGATACAAGCAATAGCATCGCGCAATCCCAGCCAGGGAAGCAGGAGGCAGGCATATAACGATTGGCCACGAACCGAGCAAGAGCAAAAAAGTTAAGCCGTCTGATTGGCCTTTCCAAAATCGAGCAAATCGGTTCCAATTCGCCTCGTTCGCCCATGCGTGCAGGCTGCGAAACCAGGTCCATCCCATGACCCAAGCGTCGTCTCCCTCTCGACCACCGCCGCTCGATAACGGCGACAACGCGCTGGCAATGGTTCGGCTCGAAGTGCGTCCAGGCCGCGGCCGGGCCGTCACTTACGAAGTCAGCGACGGCGGCTTCCTCATCGGCAGCGTGCCGGGCTGCGACTTGCGTCTGCCCGGACCGAATCTGCCTCCTCTCATTTGTCTCATCGGCCGCACGGCCGACGCTGCCACGTTGCGGCGCTTGGCGCCCGTACTGCCTATCCTCGTCAACGGCAAGGCTGTCGCTTCCGCCTATCTCCGCAATGGCGATACGATCGCTCTCCATACTGTTGAGATCGTCTTGACCGTGCAACCAGCGAACCGGCTGCCCCGGCAATCGCGTGCGGAATCGACGGAATTCGAGGAATACGAACAGAAATGGCAAGAGCGGCTCGAACAGTCGGAAAGCGAGCGTGCTCTCTGGACACGCCGTGGCGAAGAGCTTGAAGCCGAATGCCGGCAACAAAGGGAGCGTTTGCAGCAGCAAGAACAAGAGTTGGCAGCGGCGCGTGCCGAATGGGAAAAGCGTGAGAAAGAATGGAACGCCGAGCGCGAGCAATTGCAAACACAACTGAGAGAAATCGCAGCACGGGACGGAGCGATCCGCAAACAGAGTGAAGAGAATGCCTCGCTACGGCGTGAGCTGGCGGAGATTCGGCAGCAGCTTTATCAGCGCTATCATGAGCGGCGCGAACGACTCATCAAGCAGCAGCAGGCCATCCACAAGACGGCCCGGCGCTTGCAACAGCGCAAGCAGCGCCTGGAAGCCGATGAGGCCGAGTTGGCGACGCGGCGGCAAGAACTGGAGCAGAAACAGATCGAGATCGAGGGGCAGAGCGAACAGGTCCAACGCGAACGGCAACTGCTGGAAGAGCAGCATCGCCTCATCGTCAGTCGCCAACAAGAAGTGCAGCGCGATTTGAGTGAACGCTTCCAAGAAGTGCAACAACGCGAGGCAAAATTGACTGAGGCAGAAGCAGCCTTGGAGAAGGGACAGAAACAACATCAGGCTGATCTGGTGCGGCTCGATCGTATCCAGGCCACGTTGGAACAACGCGAGAAACAGTTGCGGGCCACTGCCCTGGAGGTGGATCGCCGCTACGAACAATTGCAGCGCGACAGCCGCGACCTGGAAGAACAAGCGGCACAGCTCGACGAATGGCACAATCGCCTGGTAAGCGAGACGGAAGAACTGGCCAAGCAGAAAAAAGAGCAACAGGAGCAAAGCGCGAAACTGGACCAGCGTGCGGCAGCGCTGGAAGGGCAGCAGGCCATGCTGGCGACACTACGCACGCGACTGGAACGGATGCGTGAAGAATTGCGGCGGCAGGAGCAGGCGCTCAGCGACCAGCGCGTTTTGCAGGAAGCAACCGAGAGCGATCTGCGAGTTCGGCTAGCCGAGGCGGAAAAAATCCGTGCCGAGGTGGACAATGATCGGCAATTACACGAGGAAGAGCGGCGGCGCTTCGAGGAGCATCGGGCCGCACTGGAAGCGGCCGTCGCCCAATTACGGCAAGCACGCGCGGCACTGGACGAAGAAGAGAAGCAACTGCATACGGAGCAAGAGCAGGTGCGGACGATGGCCGCCGAGCAGGCCGAACAGGCCGCCCTGTTGACGGCGCGGGCCAACCAATTAGAAGAAGAGAAAGAAAAGCTCCAAAGCGAGCGGCAAGCGTTGCACGAACGCGAGCTGGCTCTGGCGCGGGCCGAACAGGCGTTGGCTGCACTGCAAGAACAGGTGCACCGCCGCGATGAGGAAATCCAGGTCAAACTACACGTGCAAGCAGCAGAAGAACAGCGGCTCCGAGACGAGGCAGCCCGGCTGAGCGAGCAAGCGAAAATCATCGAACAAGACCGGCAGCTTGCCGATTCGCGTCTGGAGATGGCGCGGCAAGAATTAGGAACACGGGCGGCGGACCTGGATGAACGGGCGCGAAAACTTGCAGAGGTGGAAGAGAAATTCAAGGCCGAACAACAACGCATCGAGGAAATTCAGGTTTCACTGGGGGGACAGCGGCAAGTGTTGGCTGCAGAGCGCATCGCCTTTGAGGTGGAGCGGCAGAAGGCGCAGGATGAGGCCGCACGCCTCCGCGCCGAAGTGGAGGCAAGCCGACAAGAGGTCGCGGAACTGATCCGGCAGTTGCCAGAGTTGGAGGCGCGGGCGGCGGCGGCACTGGATCGCTTGACTCAGGCGCGCGAGCAGCTACGCGACCATCTCTCGGAGATTCATGGCTACATTCGCCAGAGCCGCGACGATATAGAATGGATGCGCCGTGATTTCCAGGCCGAGGTCGAGCGCGTCCGCCAGCAGGAACTGAATTTGCATGTGGCCCGCGATGAGCATCGCCTGGCTGTGGCTGCCTTCCGCCAGCAGGTCATCGAGTGGCAGGGTCGATTGGCCGAGATCCGGCAATCGATGCAGTTGAATGAGACGCGGCTGGAACGGCGAGCTAGCGAGGTCCACGAACAGGCCCAGCAAGTCGCCGGTGCTTCGGCACGTTTGGCTCAGCAAGCCGAGCAATTGCACCAGCAAGAACAGATCGTTCGAGAACGTCGCAGTGAGGTCGATCGCCATTTAAACGATATGCAAGAGTGGTATCGTCGTAAAATGCGTGAATTGGCCGGTCTCGATGCTGCCGTCCCTGCCGGTCCGCAGCACCAGCAAGGACCTCCAGAGGACGACGAGCGCGGCATCCTGTCGATCATGGGCGAACTGGATCCGGGCGATCAGCACCTCGGCGATTTGTTGCGTTCGCTGGAATTGATCGACGGCGATACGTTGACGGCGCTGTTGCTTGAAGCACGGCGGCAGCGGCGTTCGCTGCGACAATTGCTCCTGGCCGGCAATTATCTGACGCTCTTTCAGATGGCTCTCATCGAAGTGGGCAACCTTGAGGGTCTGGTACTTGGCCCGGTGCGTGTCATCGATCGGCTGCAAGCAACGCCACGCGAGGCTGTTTATCGCGTTTTCGATCCTCGCCGCAATTGCGAATTGCTACTGCGCCATCTGGCCGAATCGGAGATGGAAGATGCGGTTCGTCCAGACGAGTTTCGGCAGCGTTTCGCGGCGGCAGCGGCGGTGCAGCACGAAAACGTAGCCGCCACACTGGAAGTGCTGGAGATTGCGGGACGCCCAGCGGCGCTGCAAGAATGGCTGCACGGTCTGCCGAGTACGGAATGGCCCGTGCTGGCCGGCGCTCCGGGCGTGTGGCTGCGCTTGCTAACACAAGCCGCCCAGGCTTTGTACGCTGCTCACACCGCCGGACTGGTCCATGGCCACTTGCATGCATCGTCTTTTGTGTTCACACGCGAGGGCGTGCTGAAATTGTGCGGCTTGGGGGAGCCACGTTGGTTGGCCGTGCCGCCGCCGCAGGAAGACGACGAACCATCTGTAGCCCGTGATCTCGCCGCTTTGGGCCACATCGCCGCGGGCTGGGCCGCTCCTCTCACCCTCCCCTCTCCTCCTGGAGGAGAAGGAAAGGTGAGAGGGGGCGGCAAGATTAAGGGACTGCCGCCTGTACTGCAAAGCATCCTGGTCCGTTTCCATCATGACGACGAATCTCAGCGCTACAGCAGCGCGGCGGCGCTGTTGGAAGATCTGGGCCGCGCCAGCACCGAAGTGCCAGCCAATACCGCCGCTTGGGAGCGCTTCATCCGTCAAGTCCGCGAAGAGTCCGCTGCATCCGCCTTGCGTGAATCGGCGTAAGTTTAACCGCGAGCCGGAGACGAGCCTGAGAAACTTCTCGCTCATCTCCGGCTCGCGGCTAAACGAATATGGGCATCGTTATTGCGCCGGCACGGGCGCAATCGGCGGGGCCGGCGCCATCGTCGAGGCGGGCTTGACAAGTGGCGACGGCGTGCCGTGATCAAGAGGGTAAACCTGGCAATCGCAGCGGCCTTGGCAGCAGTGACAGCCGGTCAGCAAGCCCAGCAAGCCGGAACCGAGAAACAGCAACAATCCACGACGCATCATAGCTTCCCTACCTTTCCCGTTTCCTGTATACAACAGGGACATCTGGCGAGGGCCATCCTGGCGCTCGCCGATTGCATCGACGGGGTAAGCAATGCCGCTTGACGGAACCTTGCCCATACGGGCAATCCTGAGAATATACAAGCCGATCTTTCGGCACAGTTTTCCAGCCTGACAGGAGCAAACTGATGGATGCGATCCTTTTGGCGGCCGGCCTGGGCACCCGTTTGCGGCCGTACACGTTGCAAACACCCAAGCCGCTTTTGCCTGTGCAGGGCCGGGCCATCCTCGACTGGACGTTGGGCGTTCTGCCCCGACAAATCGAGCGCGTTCTGGTTGTCGTTCACTATTTGGGGGAGCAGGTGGAAGCGTACCTGCAACAGCAAAAGCACTTCGGGCAGTGGCAGATAGTGCGCCAAGAGACGCCGCGCGGCACTGGCGATGCTGTGCTGGCCTGCCGCGAGCACCTGCGCTCGCCGCGTTTCTTGGTCCTCAATGGCGACGATCTCTTCGCCGCCGCCGACCTGGCCAAACTGGCCAACTGTTCGGCCGGCATTCTCTGCCATCCGGTGGACGAGCCGCGCCGCTTCGGCATCGCTTTCCGCAAAGCCGACGGCACGCTCGATCGCCTCGTCGAGAAACCGGACCTCGAAGGTCGTTATTTGGCCAACACCGGTGCTTACGTTTTCCCGCGCACCGTTTTTGACATTCCCTTGACCCTGTCGCCGCGCGGCGAATACGAAGTAACCCAATGGGTCCACGAGTTGGCGAAGCAGCAAGCGGTACAAGTGATCGAGGCGAGTTTTTGGCTGCCAATCGGCACGGTCGAAGTATGGCAGGCGGCGCAAACAATGGATCTCACGCCGATCTATGATTAAGAACGGTGCGAGTGGGGCATGTTAACGCTTCGGTGGAGGCGTTAACATGCCCCGCTCGTCTGGGACGGGAGATTGCAGCCGCTCCAGTGCGTGGGCGGCAGCTTTGCGCAGGTCCACATCGGGATCGTTCAGTAAGCGCGTGAGGTCAGCGCGTGTCTGCGGTGCGGCCGCGGGGCCAAGCTTGCCCACCGTGCGCACCGCCGACCAGCGGACAAAGCGATCGGGATCGCGCAGGGCGCGTGTCAGCGCCGGCAGAGCTGGCAGGGCTAAGGGACCGGACATTTCCAGCACGTCCAGAGCACTGCGGCGCACACGCACATCGGGATATGCCAACTCCTCGGCCAAGTGCGGGACGGCCTCGTGCAACAGTTCGCCCAGCACTTTTTCATTGATCTCTTCCTGCCGCGCGGCGCAACGGTGCAGCCAGCGGTTCCGCGCTACGCCTAACTCCTCCAGCACTTTATGTGTCAAAATTCGCATTTCGGGATCACTATAGTGTAAAAAACGCTCCAACTCCGGACCTAGAGTGTGCAGGGCTGATAACAGGGGACGCAACTCCTCATACTCGGCTTGCAACGGCCGACGCGTGGATGGATCATCGTTGCCGATTGGTTCATCCATGAGGCGGGTCAGGGCAGCGCAGGCCAAGCCGATCGTTTCCAGACAGCGGCGGCGAACTTCCGGGCGCCTATCATCTAACCCTGCACGTACCACTGGCAAGATGGTGCTAACTGCCAAGATCAAATCGCTGCGTGAAGCGGGGTGAAAAGCCGGACCTGCCGCGTTCAACAAATTCTGGAGTATCAGTACGAAGCTATCGGCAGCGGCGCAGCGCAATTCCGTATCCTCGCTGCGAAGTAATGCCGTCAAAGCCGGCACGGCGACGCGGAGGGGCGGCTCAATCTGGGCCAGGGTGCGAGCAGCGAGGCCGCGCAAGCGCGGCGGTCCCTGAACCGCCAGGTCGGCCAAATCGTTAGCAAAACTGCGGACCAAGGTCAGCGATTCCCCGGCGGCGCGTGCCTGCTCAGCCATCCGACCGAGCATTTCCATCGTACACTCCGCGGCCGTATTTCCCTGACGTAAATTGCGACGAGCCGAGGCGATGAACCCTTCGTTGACCGTTGAGGTCTCTTCCCCAGATTGCGCCCAGAGCGAAAGAGGTCCAGACGAATAAAGATAATTGCAAAAGAAAAATAGAAATAGCGGCAGGCCTCTCATTTGCCAACTCGTCCTTTTTTCACCAACATCTCTTGCTGGCGCTGCGGGCTGGCGAAGAATGCGCCGCGCAACGGCATAGCGAATCGGCAAGCCTTGCGGAAGGCCAATCTATCGGCGGCTTCCCTCTCCCCTTGTGGGAGGGAGTGGAAAAACTTACTCAGCGACTGGTGCAACCTCGATCGCCAATATCTAGTAAGGGATATCTGTGGCAGAGAATCGGTCTTGACCTGATTGCAGGTCATGGCTATAGCCGCATCGCTTTTCCGTCCGAAACTTGAGTGAAACAAAAGACCAAAGTTTCCGAATCGGGCTGGGGAGGCCTGGTTCGAGACGGTGCGGAAGGCTTACGGGGACAGCATGGGGGCAACGGGGGTCTCCTTCGGTTGATTTCCTGTCAGTCCGCCAGAGTTGCTTGCTTTGGTTAAGTAACCAAAGCTGCTAGCTTTGGCGGACTGATGGGGGGATTGACCGATGGAGAGCTGGTGCAATCAATGAAGGAGGCCATGGTGGCTAGGGCACAGAAGCGAAAATGGATCGATTTTGTCGGTAGTCTTCTGGTAGGGGCAGCGACCCAACCGCTGGCGTTGCTCGCCAGCCCGGACACCGGCCTCGTCTCGCTGCCGGCGGCCACAGATAATCCGGAGCAAGTGGTCGCGCAGCTCGGCGGCCGAAGCTCGCGGGCGCGGATGGCGCTTAACGCCGGCATCGATGCGGAACGGCTCGGCGATTACGATAAGGCGGCCTCCCTTTACCATGAAGCGCAAAACCGTGCCAACGATTTGACGCCGGAGGAGCGGCGTGAACTGGAGCGTCGCATCGCCGCCAATACTCTGGCCCTTCAGGCGCGGCGTGAGGCCCGCGAACAACTCGGCCTGGCCGATTCGGCCTTCCAGCATGGCCGGTCCGCGGAAACTGCTGCCCTCCTCAAGAAGATCATCCCCAATGAGCTATATCTCAGCCCTGCTGATAAACAGCGCTTCCAGGCGTTGTGCCAACGCATGCACGTTCAGCCGGGCGCATCCCCGACAGCCTCGATCAATACGGAAAAAGCACGCGCCCTGGTACAGCAAGGACGGCAAGCGCTGAGCCGCGGCGACATCGCCGAGGCGCGCAAGTGTGCCGAGCAAGCCTCCGCTCTGAATGCGGGATTGAGCTGGAACGAGGACAATCCAGCCCGGTTGCTGGAGGACATTGCCCGCACTGGCGGCGGGACTGGTACCGCGCCAGTCGCTGGTTCAGCTGGGACTGGCACTGCGTCGGCCAGTTCCATCAAGACCAAGGAAGACGCCCTGGCTCTTTTGAAACAAGGACGCGAACAGCTCGCCAAGGGGCAGTTGGAAGAAGCCAACAAAACGGCCGCACGGCTTCGCGCGGCTCGTCACATTCATTGGGGACTGTTCTTTGAGGACACGCCCGATAAACTTCAATCCGACGTGGACCGCGCTCGTTCGCAGCGCGACAAGCATCAGTCTGTGGAGCTGCTCGCTGAAGCGCGGCGACGTTTTGAGAAGAAAGACTACGATGGTGCCGAGAAGCTGGCTTACGAAGCACGCACCAAACATGGGCCGTATAGTATCTGGGACCTCGGCGATCGGCCCGATAAACTGTTGGCCGACATTCAGGTAGCGCGTCAGAAGGAGCGGCGTGTCAAGTTGCCGGAACCGCCAACGACGCCGCGTCAAGCGGCTGATCTGAGCCGCGGCCCGCTCGCTCAAAACAACAACGCTGTTGCTTCGAACAATCCGGCGCCTTCCGTTAACGCAAGCGGCATCGTGCAAACCAGTCAGATCCAACAGATGTCGCAGCACTCGCAGGGGAACGGTACGCCGGCAGCAGCGCCCTATGCTGCTAACAATCCGCAGCCGTCTTCGCCCTATCTGGCCAACCAGCCGATCGACAACGGCAAGACCGTCTATCCGCCCACCGTGCAAACCACCTACCAGCCTACAGCGCAAACACAAACCACCTACCCGCCCGCAGCGCCAGCAAAGGACGGGCAGATGCGCGCCCGTCAGTTGATAGCGGAAGCAAAGATGTTGCAGCAACAAAATCGGCTTCTGGAGGCGCGCGACAAGATCGCCGAAGCCCAGCAGCTCGGCGTGTCTTCTCGGCCTGGCGAAGAAACGCCGAACCAGGTTTATCAACAGCTTGTCTTCCAGGCGCGTCAACGCATCGACAGTTTGGTCCATCAGGCCAACGAAACGCTCCGCTACGGGACCCAGGCGCCAATGGTGCGCTGCCAAGGCGCCGAGCGCGATCTGTCTCAAGCCCGACAGCTGGCCGTTGCCTTCGGTCTGGACTTGCAGCCGATCAACGCCGCCATGCAGATGGTCAATCAACTGCGCGGCGGCGGTACCACTCTCGTCCGTGCCGAGTCCCACGTTCCGGGGTCTGAGAAATCACAGCTTAGAACTCCGAATTCCGAACTCCGAACGCAGAACTTTGAGCAGTTGCTCGATCAGGCCCGTTTGGAGCTACGCAGCGGTCAGACAGCCAACGCGCGGCGTTTCGCTGAGGAAGCTGTCAAGCTCGGCGCCGGTGAGGCCGGCCTGGCCGTGCTGCGCACCATCGATGCCGAGGAGGACGCGCAGAATCGGCGGCGAGCTAATCGCACTTTTGATGAGGCCGTTGTGGCCTATCAGCACCGCGATTATCGTCGGGCTAATCTGATCCTGGCCAGCATCGATACCAACAAACTCGACGAACGACGCCGCGGCCGGCTACGTGAGATACTCAACACGCCGGAGATGCAGCCCGGTGCGCGCAGCAACGGCATTGCCCTCACCAGTGCCTACCAGTCCGAAGGGCAAGCAAGGGAAGGACAAGCCCGCGCCACTGATGATCCAGGACAATCGCTGCTGGCCCGTACACGCGCTTTGCGCGAAGTCAAGTTCCAGCAACTCCGCACCGAAGGGCTGAACGTTCAGGCGCAAGCCCTGGAACGCTTCCGCACCGGACAGACCGATGTGGCCGTGGACATGCTCCAGGAATATCTCGCCCGGCTGGCAGAGGAGCAGCTGGATCCGGCTCAGCTGGCGATGCTGCGGCGGCCGATCGATTCGCGCCTGCAACAGTTCCAGCTCCTCAAGGCGCAGTCCGAACTGGCCAACAGCCGCTTCGATGAACGATCACGGAAGGTCAAGAGCGACATGGCCAAAGCCAAGAACGCCGAGCAGGTCAAGCAGAAAAACATCGCCCAGTTGATGAAGCAGTACAACGAGTTGTTCCACGACGCCAAGTATCCCGAAGCGGAAATGGTGGCGCTGCGGATCAAGGAGTTGGATCCGGATAATCCGATGGCCACCGCCGCCATCACCATGGCCAAGTACCAGCGCAACCATTCTCAGTACGAGAATGACAAGGCACGCAAGGAAGACGTGTTCATCGAAGCGATGCACGGTACAGACGACATCGGCGATCCGGATGCGGTCTCGAACGACATCACCTTCACCAAAGATGAAGGGCGTCGCCGGAGAATCCAAAGCCGCAAGTCGCTGGAAGGCGTATCTCCGCAGCGCATCTCGACGGAAGAGCGCAACATTGAGCGCAAGCTGACGGCACCGATCAGTCTCAGCTGCACCAACCAGCCGTTGCGCGAGGTCATCGATTACATCCGCGGCGATCAGGGTATCAACATCTTCATTGACGAGCCGGCCCTGGCCGACAAAGGGATTCAGCTGGACGCGCCGGTGACGATCAAACTTGACAATATCTCTCTCAAATCGGCGTTGAAATTGGTGTTGGGTCTGGTGCACCTCACCTATGTCGTGTCCGACGATGTGTTGAAAATCACCACGGAAGATCAGGCACGCGGCAAGCTCAAGCAAGTGGTCTATCCGGTGGCCGACCTGGTCATCGCCGTGGAGAATTTCGGCCAGGTTGGTACGACGCCGGACGCCACAACGCAGCTGGGCATGATCAATGTCAATCAAGCGCTCAGCGCAACGATGCCCCCGACTGCCATGACCGGAATGCCGGGCGGCCAGCCGGTCAGCCTGCCGGCCGCGCCGCCTGGCAGCTCGCAGGCCAATGCGTCGCCGAGCAGCTTCGCCGAGGGAGCATCGGGCAGCAATGTCCAGGTGACCAAGCAGCGTCCGCAGACGCATGAAGAGATGCTCATCAAACTAATCACCAACACCATCGCGCCGCACAGCTGGGCCGAGCAAGGCGGATCAGGGACCATCGATTTCCATCCGCTGACCCTGGCCTTGGTTGTCAATCAGACGCCAGACATTCAGGACCAGGTTCAGGATCTGCTCAACGCCTTGCGGCGCCTGATCGATCAGGAAGTGGCCGTCGAGGTCAAGTTCATCAGCATCGCTGAGGATTTCTTCGAGCGTATTGGCGTCAACTTCAACATGAACATCCTCAACAAGAGCCGGTCCGCGCTGCAAGTCCAGCCGGAATTGGTCTCCGGCCAGTTTGCCAATCCGGCGTACATCAACTTCTTCGCCCCCAACAACCTGGTCTCCGGTTTGACGCCGGCTGGCACCCTGACGAGCGACCTGAACATTCCGATCACGCAGCTGACCTATCCGCAGGCTGTGCCACCGTTTGGTGGCTACCCCGGCATCCCCGGCTACGGCGGCCTGACGATGGGCCTGGCATTCCTCAGCGACATTCAGGTGTTCCTGTTCATGGAAGCGGTAGCTGGCGATACTCGTACCAATGTTATGCAGGCGCCCAAGCTGACGCTGTTCAACGGGCAGACGGCCAACATCGCTGTCCAGGACTACCAGTTCTTCACGATTGGTGTCTCGGTGGTCAACGGCGGCTACGGCCAAGTGGTGTACAATCCCATCACCACGTTGTTCCCCTTGAATATCATCCTGACCATCAACGCCGTCATCTCCGGCGATCGCCGTTTCGTGCGTCTGTCGCTGGCGCCCAGCTTGGCCAACGTAGTCAACGGCGAAGTCAACCTGTTCCCGGTAGTGACGCCGATCTTCCCTCTGTTCGACGGCACAGCAACCGGCCAGCCCGTGGTGTTCACCCAGTTCATCCAGCAGCCGCGCCTGTCGCGTGTCTCGGTGAACACAACCGTGGCGGTGCCGGACGGCGGCACCGTGCTGATGGGCGGTCTGAAACGTTTGTCCGAGGGCCGCAATGAATTTGGCCCGCCGGTGCTGAGCAAGATCCCCTATCTGAGCCGTCTGTTCCGCAACATCGGCTACGGGCGCTCGGCCGAGAGCTTGCTCATCATGGTGACGCCGCGCATCATTATCCAGGCCGAAGAGGAAGAAACGCAGACCGGCTATCGGCCGCCGCCCGCCGTCACCGAGTAACGAGCCGGAAGCGTTCGCGACGGTATAACGAGCCGGAAGTGTAAGTGACGGATGTTTTGCCATCGCTTACGCTTCCGGCTCGTGGCCATTCCTCAATCGTCTTGCAGGGTTGCAGCGAGACGGGCTACAATGCCTGCCATGAATGTCAGCCGCATTACGTCTGCGCGCCGCCGGATTGTCGTTCTTGGTTCCACCGGTTCGATCGGCACTAATTGCCTCGACGTCGTGGACCATCTGAGCGGCCGTCTGGAAGTGCAGGGACTCAGTGCCCATTCCAATAGCGACGCCTTGTTGCGCCAGGCCCAGCGTTATCGGCCGCGTTGGGTGGCGCTGACCGATGCCGCGGCGGCCAAACAAATGGATGCTTCCCAGTTGCCGCCTGGCTGTCGGCTGCTCTATGGCCCCGAGGCCGTCGCCGAGATGGTGCAAGATCCAGACGTGGACATTGTGGTCACAGCCATCGTCGGCGCGGCGGGGCTACTGGGTACCTGGGCTGCCCTGGAAGCTGGCAAAACCGTCGCTGTCGCCAACAAGGAAACGCTGGTCCTCGCTGGCGCGCTTGTCACCGACCTGGCTGCGCGCCGCGGCGGCCGGCTCTTGCCGGTTGATAGCGAGCATAGCGCCATTTTCCAGGCCATGCAAGGCAGTCCGTCCGATGCCGTCGAGCGCATCGTACTAACCGGCAGCGGCGGCCCCTTCCGCGGCCGAACACGAGAAGAATTGGCTGACGTTACGGTCGCGGAAGCTCTGAATCATCCAACCTGGCGCATGGGGCCGAAAATCACCATTGACTCGGCCACACTCATGAACAAGGCGCTGGAGGTTATCGAAGCCCGCTGGCTGTTTGGTTTGCCGCCGGAGCGCATCGAGGTCATCATCCATCCAGAATCAGTCATTCATTCCTTCGTTGAATTTCAGGACGGCTCGGTATTGGCCCAGCTGTCGCCTCCAGACATGCGTTTGCCGATCCAATACGCCCTGACCTATCCCGAGCGCGTGGCCGGCCCAGCGCGACGGCTGAACTGGCGCGAATTGTCGGCCTGGCACTTCGAGCAGCCCGATCACGAAACGTTTCCGGCCCTACAATTAGGATATGAGGTTGCCCGCCGCGGCGGAACCTGCGGCGCTGTGCTCAACGCTGCTAACGAGGCGGCTGTCGAACGCTTCCTGCGGGGCGACCTGGATTTTCTCGATATTTCCCGCGCTTGCCGCGCGGCTTTGGATCATCATCATTACAGCCCGACGCCGACGCTGGCCGAGTTGAGTGCTTGCGATCGTTGGGCGCGACAGGAGGTAGGCCGTTGGATCAGTCTCCGAACCCAAACCACATCGATCAAGTAAAACCGGCTGAGACTTCATCTCCGGGCGCGGACACAACCCGGCTCGCCGAGGCTCCGTCTTTGACGCCGGCCGCCTGGTTGGCCAACAATGCCGTCTATCTGGTCCTTCTGGGCGCTGCTGTCGGCCTGATCTGGTATAAGCTTGGACTGGAAGGCGTCTGGTCCGCTGCCAAGGTCGTTTTCGGCATCGGTTTTGTCATCTTCATTCATGAGCTGGGGCATTTCTTGGCCGCCAAATGGTGCGATGTCCATGTGCAGACGTTCAGCATCGGCTTCGGTCCCGCTCTGCCCGGTTGCAGCTTCCAGCGCGGCGAGACTACCTACAAACTCGCCGTACTGCCATTGGGTGGCTACGTCAATATGGTCGGCGAGGGTCTGGAAGCCGAAGAAGACGAGAACTATCCGCGCTCATTCAAGAACAAGACGGTCGGTCAGCGCATGCTCATCATCTCGGCCGGCGTCCTTATGAACGTGTTGCTCGGCTGTATTTTGTTCATCGTGGTGTATTATTATCACGGCATCCCCGATCAGCCTGCCGTGGTCGGTCGTGTCGATGCCGGCGGAGCGTTGTGGCAAAAAGGTATTCCCAGCGGCACCCTCATCACCAAGCTCGCTGGCATCGCCAATCCCACGTTCAAGACGCTGAAGCGCAAGGTGGCTCTCTCGAGCAAGGGTGAGGAGTTGGCCTTCACCATCAAGAAATACGGCGACAACGGCGAAGAAGAGGGCGAGCAAACGGTCCATTTGCTACCGCGCCGAGAGGCCAATGATCAGGTTCCGGTTGTAGGCGTGTCGCCGCCGCTGCAACTGCGGCTGCCGCCCAAACCGGAAAGAGAGCTTGATGTGTTTCCCGTACTCAAAGACAGTCCCGCTGCTGCGGCCCGCCCTGTCCCCGTCAACCAAGACGAGATTATCATCGCTACTACCGATCCCGATAATCCAAAATCGATCACGGAGATCAAGCACGATCCCCAGGCCGGTACATTCGATTATCAGGAGTTGAGCCGGCGCGTCTTGGCGTTGCGTGGCAAGAAGATGATCGTTCGCGTTTTGCCAAAGGGAAGCAGCGACAAAGCCAAAGCTATTGACCGTGAAGTGCCGTTGGAGGGTTTCCAGTGGAACGACGCCATCATCGGTTGCACCGAAGTGCAAGAGGCCGGCTCCTATAATCCTTTTCGTATCCGCGAACTGCCACGTGATCCACGGCGCGGCCGGCGAGACACCGGTTCCACCCGCAGTAGTGATCTGCGCGATCCGTTCGTTTTTCAGGCTCGTCTACGGCAGCTGGCCGGAATGCCGATCGTTATCCAGGTTCGGCGCGGCGATCCCAACAACACGTCGCTACGCCAGCCGCCGGCCAACGGAGACCTTGTCAACCTGTTTGTGCCGCCAGCTTATCACTTCACCTTCGGCATGCGCATGAAGATGGGCAAGGTGGCCGCCGTCCGCGAAGGCTCGTCCGCCGCCCGCGCCGGTGTCCAAAAAGGCGATGAACTCATCAAAGTGGTTATGATCGGTGCGGACGGCGAGAAGCTGTACGCTCAAGAAGATCTCGATCCTGAACGCTTGCCTTCCGAACTGGTGCAGGCGGCCCGGCAGCCGGGCAAGAAAAAAGTGATCCTGACGTTGCGCCGCGAGGCGGAGCGCACCGCCAAGGACATCACCTGCGAGCCAGTCGATTGGGATGAGCGCTGGAACAACGACGCTGAGGCGCCGCTCGGGGCGGCCTCGCCTTTACCCATCCCTCAGCTCGGCGTTGCCTACTGGATCCTCAGCCAAATTGTCGAGGTCAAGCCGGGTTCGCCGGCAGCCCAAGTCGGACTGAAAAAGGACGATACGCTCACGGAGTACCGTGTTTGGGAGCATTCGCGCTTCACCCGAGAGTTGGGCTGGTCGCTCTGGTTCCCGTTGGTATCCGAACAGAATGGCGACCTGGTACACGATCGTTGGGCACAGCCCTTCTGGTACCTGCAGAGAAGCGAGTATAAGAAGATGCAGGTCAAGGTCAAGCGTCCGGATGGGGATGTACCGGAACCGCTGACTCTGACCGCCGAGGAGGACCGTAGTTGGCCGTTAGCTTCGCGTGGTCTTAACTTGCTCAATGACTATACGCTCCAAAAAGCCGACAGTCTCGGCGAAGCACTGATTATGGGCGGTCGCGAAACGCGTGACATGATTGTCCTCATGTACTTGCAGCTGCGCAGCTTGGCCACGGGACGCATACCGCTCAAGGGGACGGCCGGCCCAATCGGCATAGGCATGGAGGCTTTCGCCAACGCTCAGGCCGGCAATTTCGAACTGCTCTTGTTCTTGGGCATTATCAGCATCAACTTGGCGGTGGTCAATTTTCTGCCCATCCCCATTCTCGATGGCGGACACATGGTATTCTTGATTTACGAGAAGCTGCGCGGTCGGCCGCCCACCGAAAGGGCGCGCGTCATCGCCACCTATATCGGCCTGGCCGCCATTGGTTTCCTTATGTTGTTCGTATTTTACCAGGACATTCAGAATTACGTCCTCAAGATGTTCGGCAGCTGATAAGATTCGTGGCACGCTGCCAGCGTGCCCCCCTACACGTTGCCAGTGTGCCACGAAATCGAAGGAGACGCACCTATGACTCGATCTGCTGCTCGTCGCACCAGCGCCGTTCAGGCGGAAAAAGCCTCGCTGCCGACGCCTGCCGCCGTTCAACTCCAGCGAGACGCGGGAACGGCTGCCGACCTCCGCCGTGCCGTGGTATTGGCGTCTGGCCCTGTTTCTGTGGGTCACCTCGTTTGCGTTTCTGCTGCTGTATGAATGGCTGGCAGGCATCCTCAAGGCATTGCGTCAGCCTTGACTCGCCTTCGCCTCGCATTCGCGCAGATAACGCAGACTCTCGCGTGCAATCGTCTCCGCATCGGGAGAGTAATCGAACACCTCAACCGATACCCAACCTCCATAGCCACTATCGTGCAGGGCGCGGAGGATCGGTACGAAATCGACGTGTCCGAACCCCGGTCCACGACGATTGGCGTCGTTGGCGTGGAAATGGCCAGTACGTGCAGCGTAACGGTGAATCAACTCCGGGACCGGCGTATTCTCTGCGGACATTGCCTTGACATCGAGGTGCAACAGGAAATTTGGATGCCCCAGCCGATCGAGGATCTCGACGGCCTCGGCACAGGTGTTGATGAAATCGGCCTCGGCCGGCGCCAGGGGCTCCAGGCACAGTTTGACGCCGCTGTCGCCGATGCCGTTCTGGGCACGGCGAAAGGTATCGATGGCGTAATCAACCGCCTGAGCGCGGCTGGCTCCGGCAGGGATGCGCCGCTGCGCTGGGGAGCCGAACACCAGTACAGCGCCGCCGAGATCGGCACAGCAGCGCGCCAATGCTACCAGATAATCAGCAGTCCTTTGGCGAACAGCTGCATCGGTCGCCGTCAGCTGCAACCCCTCCGTTTTCGCCAACAACCAGTGCAACCCCAGGAGCGTCAGCCCGTGGTCCTCGGCCTGACGGCGCAATTCGCGGCGACGCTGGGCGGACACTTCCTCGATGGAGGGCGCCAGGGTAAAAGGAGCGATCTCCAAGCCCTGATATCCCAATTCGGCCACGAAACGACAAATGCGCTCGTGATCCCAACCTTCGAACGTTTCGTTGCAAATAGCGTAGCGCATAAGAATAAAGAGCTAACCCCAGAATCATCGAGAACACAGAGAAGATAAAGAAGAAAACAGTAAAAGGAAAGGGACAAATAATGAACTTCTTCTGATACTTTCTCGTTTCTGTTTCTCCTCATTTGATGTTGATGGTGACACGGTCCTCACCGTTTTGGTCCACCGTGCCGAGGATCAGCTCGACGGGGCCATGGGCTTTCTCCATGACGTGGTAGAACTCGGCGGGGGTAGTCACTTTCTTGCCATTGACGCTCTTGATAATCATGTCCGGCTGAAGGCGGGCATGGAAGGCGGGGCTGTCAGGCAGTACTTCGCGGATCAGGACGCCTTCCGGGATACCGCTGCGGGAACGGTGGCGCGGCAGCAGGATGCTGGTCCAGTCCACGCGCAGTCCGCCGCGTGCCGGTGGCCGCTTCGAAGCGATGACCGGCTCAAGCGATGGAAACTTGGCCAACGTCACCGAACAAGGGCGTCGCGGTCCATCTGGACTTTCCGATACTTCGATGCGAACTGTGTTGCCGGCCAAGCTCATACCCACGGCGAGAAACAGGTCGTCGTTGCTATGTATGGGAATACCGTTGACGGACAGAATGAAATCGCCGCCGCCCTCGTTGCGGAACAGCAAGGCGCCCTCGCGGAAGGTCGCTCCATGTATTCCTCCTCGTGCGGCGGGACCGCCAGGAATCAGGCTGCTTATCTGAACCGCGCCTTGGGGCAACTCTTCCGGCCGTTTCAGGTAGACGCCGAGAAAACCGTACTCGACTTCTTCACCGCGGCGCAGCACATCGAGAATGCGGCGCATGCCGTCATCAAATGGCACCGCGAAGCCGCCAGGCGTTTCGCCGCCAGCGATGCCGGCCAGCGATGAGGTCAAGCCAACCAACTCACCTTGCAGGTTGAGCAAAGCGCCGCCGCTGCATCCCAGGTTCAGCCGCGTATCGGTCTGGATCAGCGTATTGAAACAGTACAACGGCAGCTTGGCGTTGCGTTCGGTGCTGGGAATATCGCTGAGCACGCCGGTGACCCGGCGGCGTAGATTGCTGACGATGCCCCAGGAAGCGCTGGGGCTGCCGTCACGAAAGCCAGCAGCGAATGGATTGGACAGCGAGAGGACAAAATCCCCCTTGCGCAGCTTGCCGCCGTCGCCGAGCTTCAGCGCCTTGAGGTCCGGCACACGTTCGATCAAGCGCAACACCGCAAGATCGCTGCGTGGATCCAGGGCGTGGATGTCGGCCCAGCTGCCGCGGCTGGCGGCACGGCGGCCCTGACCAACGTCGCGCCGGTCAGGCACAGGCGGCAGACGGACGTAAATTTTCGTGGCCTTGCGAACAACATGGGCCAAAGTGAGGATCAGGCCTTCCTTTTCGTCGATGACGACCCCGCTGCCGTAGGATTCCGGCACCGTATCGGGATCGCTGAGGTCGAGCCGGGCCAGCGCATCGAATTGCGGATCATCGCGGTTCAGGCGAATGCGAGAGGGATCGAATTGCCCCAGCTGACCCGGTGCGTGGGGACCAACCCCCTCGAAAGCGCGGTACTTGTCGCTGCGCGACACGAGGATACAGGCAATGGAGGGCTCGGCCCGCTCAATCGATTGATGAATCGCCTCTTGCAAGGCAAGCAGGTCGGCGAAGCGATTGCCTTCTTCTGCTGTTCCCTCAGCCGGCAACAGCAGAAGAACAGCCAGCAGAGTTAGGAGAGTCGTTCGATGCATGAGCTGGCTCCTTGTATCATCCGCCACCGCGGCAGAAGGGGAAACAAGCGATCTTATGTTTTGTATCGCCTGGAAGCGCGGATTTCCAGTTTTTCCTCATCTTCGCCCGAGCCGTTTGAGGTTTCCAGCCAGGGCCGCCGCAGGGTAGCCCTTGCTTTGCTCGTCTCCCTGTGCGACTACGGCTTTTCGATTATCGAACAGCCCTGATTCGCGCCTCCACGCACGAATTGTTGCCTGTGGTCCGCCGCAAAGAGAGTTGCTATTTTTACTACGGATCACGAACTACCAACCGCGGGCGAAAGGGGGGACAGCATGGCACATCGCATCTTGCGCGTTGGCCTGATCGGCGCCGGCGCGAATACTCGTTTGCGTCACCTTCCAGGCTTGCAAGCGTTACCGGACGTGGAGGTCGTGGCCGTGTGCAATCGCCGGCCGGCTTCGACAGTCGCCGTGGCCCGCGAGTTTAACATCCCGCATACCTACGAACGTTGGGAAGATCTAATCGCTGACCCGGAGATCGATGCCGTGGTCATCGGTACCTGGCCGTATCTGCATTGTCCCATTACTTTGGCCGCGCTGCAAGCTGGTAAGCATGTCCTGACCGAGGCGCGCATGAGCATGAATGCGGCGGAAGCGCACCAGATGTTGGCGGCGGCACGGCGTCATCCGCGCCTGGTCTGCCAGATCGTGCCTAGTCCCTACGGTCTCAAGGGTGATACCGTCATGCGCGAGCTGCTTCGGGAAGGCTTTATCGGCCAACTGCGCGAGGTCCATGTTTACAGCCGTAATGGCGACTTGGCGGACCCTGCTGCTCCACTATCCTGGCGACAGGATGCGGCGCTGTCGGGCGTCAATATGCTGACCCTGGGCATCGTTCACGAGACGCTCTTGCGCTGGGCGCCGCCGCCGGTGCGTGTGCTGGCTCAAGCACATGCATTTACGTTGGAACGCATCGATCCAGAGAGAGGCGTGCGTCGGCCGGTGGGCACGCCGGACAGCGTGCAAGTGCTCAGCGTCTTGGCCAACGGCGCCCGCGCCAGTTATCACCTCAGCGGCGTGACGCCTTTCGGCCAAGGGGCTGCCATTCAGTTATATGGCACCGATGGCGTCCTTTATTACGATTTGCTCAACGACCGCATTCTCGGCGCTAGCCGCATGCACGGCGCCGAGATGGCGCCGGTGGAATCACTGCGGGAAATCCCTATCCCCAAGGAGAAGGAACGCGGTTGGCAAGTGGAGGCGGATTTCGTGGACTCCATTCGTCTGGGCTTGCCGGTGCAGTTAACCAACTTCGAGACCGGCGTCTCTTACATGGAGTTCACCGAAGCCGTCGCTCGCAGCGCCCGCAGTGGCATGACCGTGAAGCTGCCACTCAGCACAGAAGAATAATTGGCGAGCAGGGCGTGTCAACATCCCGGTGAAGATTCACCGGGGCATGGACATGCTCCGCTCGCCAATCTTACCCAGAACATGCAACGCTTTTGGCACTAAATCGATCTCCAAATCGTGCACATCATCGGTATGTACACAAAACATTTCGCCGTCGGCGTGAACGACCAGAGGCGCTTCGGCGTGCAGACGGACCTGACGACAGCGGCCCAGCCATAAATTCGGATAATCGTGCGGCAATCCCCGCCCCAGGAGGATCCTCGGCAACAGGCGCACACAATCGCGGCGGCGCAGCGGTCCGGCATGGATGTAATCGAACAGTCCGTCATCCAGGGCCGCTTCCGGGGCCAATACGAAATTGCCCTCGAGTCGGCCCAATTCTAAAGTGAACGCCAGTGTCGGCGTCGTTCGCTCCGCCCCGTCGATGCGGACGGTCATGGGCGTTTGTTGATAATGGGAAGAAAAAGTGCGCAAAGCCGCGAGTCCATACAAGGGCAGGCCTTTGAGCCAACGAATACGGCACGCTTCCTGAGCCACTCTACCGACGAACCCCAGTCCCATGCAACTGATGAAATAACGGCGGCGTCCGCAGGCGCGCAGGATGCCGACATCGACGGCGTGCGGCTGAATGGTGGGATCCTCGTGCTGCCACCACTGTCGATCCAACCCCAAATCGGCGGCATAGTCGTTGGCCGAACCGGTAGGGATGACGGCCAAGACAATGTCGGAGCGCTCGGCGCGGAGCAGACCATTGGCCACTTCATGGACGGTGCCATCGCCGCCGGCAGCGGCCACGAGAGTGAAACCGGAATGTGCCGCTCGCAGGGCCAATTCCTCAGCCTGGCCCGGCGCATTGGTCGGCCAAAACGTAGCACGCTCCGCCCAAGCGCGGCGCAACTCTGCGAATCGATGCGCCGACCAGCCGCGCCCGGACGCTGGGTTATAAATCACGCACGTTTTGGATGACGTCATGAGGACCTCGACTCTCCTTCTCTATCTTTATTATTACTCGAAAAAAGAAGCATTGCGCAAGCATTGACGGTCCGTTCATGCACACGGCGAACTCGTGGGAGCGCAAGGGATTGCGCGGCTAATTCGCATGTGGATCAGCGTCTTCTCTGGAGGAACAAGACAAATTTGTTTGACAGGACAATCACGCAGGTGTACCGTGAAACTGTTACACCTGACGGCCTAACAAAAGGAGGCCTTCCCATGTCTCGTTCCGCGTTCCTCCTGTCGCGCCGGGAATGGCTGACGCTGTCTATTTCCGGATTTATGGGATATTCTATGTCTGTTTGGTTGGAAAATCTGGCTGCCGCGGTAGCGAAAAGCCCTGAGCGCAAGCGTGCTTGCATTTTGCTGTGGATGGCCGGCGGTCCCAGCCAGATGGATACCTTCGATCTGAAACCCGGACACGCCAACGGCGGCCCCTACAAGGAAATCGCCACCAGCGTCCCCGGCATCAAAATCAGCGAACACCTGCCCAAGATCGCCCAGCACATGCACCACATGGCGCTAGTTCGTTCCATGAATACGAAGGAAGCCGATCATAGCCGGGCCACTTTCTTTCTGCGCACCGGCCGCGTGCCGGGTGGGCCAATTCAGTATCCGCCTTTGGGTTCGTTTGTGTCCAAGGAGTTGGAGCATCCCGGCGTCGAATTGCCCGGCTTCGTCAGCATCGCCCCCTTCCGTTTCCTCAATGCAGCCGCCTACTCTCCCGGTTTCCTGGGGCCACGTTATGCTCCTTTGATTGTCGGCGAAAATACTGCCGGCGGCGACATCGCCCAGGCACTGCGTGTGCAAGACCTCGATCTGCCCAGCGATGTGAACGCCAAGCGCTGCGAAGCTCGTCTGCAAATGCTCGAAGAGATAGAACAAGAGTTCCTCGCTCAACATTCCAGCGTCACTGCCGAGAGCCATCGCACCGCTTATCGCCGTGCCGTCACCATGATGCGCTCTTCCGCCGCCAAGGCATTCCATCTCGAAGAAGAACCAGCCAAGCTGCGTGATGCCTATGGCCGCAATTTGTTCGGCCAGGGCTGCCTGTTAGCCCGACGGCTCGTTGAACGTGGCGTGCCGTTCATCGAAGTCACGCTCAACGGCTGGGACACACACCAGCAGAATTTCGAGCAGGTCAAGCGACTTAGCGACATTCTCGATCCGGCTTGGGCGACATTGATGAACGACCTCAAAGATCGGGGAATGCTCGATTCGACGTTGATCGTGTGGATGGGCGAATTCGGCCGCACGCCCCGTATCAACGACAACACGGGCCGCGATCACTGGGCTTCTGGCTGGTCCACGGTGCTGGCCGGCGGCGGCATCAAGGGCGGACAGGTCATCGGCAAGACCAGCGGCGACGGCATGACTATCGAGGAACGCAAGATCGAAGTGGCTGACTTGCTCGCCACTATCTGCCTTGCGCTCGGACTCGATCCGCGCAAACAAAACCAATCTAACGTCGGCCGGCCGATCCGTCTTGTCGAACCGACGGCCAAGCCGATCGCGGAGATCGTAGCGTGAGTGTGGATCGCATACCTGACATGTCTTTTGTTCCAGAAGCCTGATTGGCGAGCGGGATGTGTGGATGTCCCGGTGGAAGCAACCGGGAGGCTCACACGCCCCACACGCATCAGGACTCATCGTCGCTTGGAGATACAGATGCCCAGAAAACTCCGAAATTCGATAATCGTTACCACGGGTCATCGAACGGGCTTGGTTGGGCTGCCGCCCTGGCGTTCACTGATGTCGTATGTTGGCCATCGAATACTCACCCTTTGATAGAACTCCCTCTAATATAGAGCTGTTGGCAGGGCGGGTGCATACATGATTTTTTGCGTTGTTTCAACAAAAATCCTTTGATTGCTTGTCTGCGCCGTCTACAATGAGGCACATGAACACCATCCGTGTGCAAAATATCCGGCGCGATCCCTCCGCCTTCCTGCAGCTATTGGAAGGGAGAGAGTCGTTCCTCGTGGTCCGAGCAGAACAACCTTTGGTAGAAGTGCGCCCAATTGCCAAGGCGGCCGCGCAGCTGCGCCCTTTCGGCCTTTGTGCCAGCCAGTTTACTGTTCCCGCTGGCTTTGACAGTCCATTGCCCGATGAAATCCTTAGAGATAGCGGACCAAACCTCCTCCCTCCTTGTGGGGGAGGGCTGGGATGGGAGGTGTCAAGGCAATGGAGCCAAGGAGTTGTGTCCCCCCCACCCCAACCCTCCCCCACAAGGAGGGAGGGAAAAGTCCGTTAGCCCTTAAGGAGTTCGAGGGGGAATGAGACTGTTGCTCGATACTCATGTCTTCTTGTGGTACCTTGACACTGATTGACTGTACTCACGGTAGATGACGCCGTTCGAACTTACTCCGTCCTGCTTCTGTCGTCCGTTTGAGGAAACACCATGAACAGCTACGTCACCCATCTGGAAAGCGCCCTCGATGGCACTCAATTTCCCGCCGGGCAGGTCCACACGGTACATCAGGGACGCCCTCTCTGGGTCCGCTACAATCTGCCGGCTGTGCGCCGTGCCGTCACGCCGGACACCTTTACCTCTCGGCCACCGAGCCTATGGCGCTATCGGGAATTGCTGCCTTTGCCGCTGGATGTGGAGCCGGTGACGCTTGGCGAAGGCATGACGCCGCTGTTGCCCTGTCCACGTCTGGGGCAAGCGTTGGGATTGCGACGACTGTTCATCAAAGATGAATCGCAGCTGCCAAGCGGCAGTTTCAAGAGTCGCGGGATGACCATGGCGGTTAGCATGGCCAAGCATCTCGGCCTGCGTCGCTTGGCCATTCCGACCGCGGGCAATGCCGGCGGTGCTCTGGCCGCTTACGGCGCTCGGGCCGGCATGGAAGTTTATGTGTTCATGCCGCAAGATACGCCGATCATCAACCAGATTGAGGCACACCTGGCGGGGGCGCGCGTTTTTCTCGTCAACGGACTCATCACCGATTGCGGCCGAATTGTCCGCGAAGGTACGGCGAAACTCGGTTGGTTCGACGTATCCACGCTCAAGGAGCCGTATCGCCTCGAAGGCAAAAAGACGATGGGCCTGGAGTTGGCTGAGCAAACCGAATATCGGTTGCCAGACGTGATCCTGTATCCAACCGGTGGCGGCACCGGCCTGATCGGCATGTGGAAGGCGTTCACTGAGTTGCGCGAATTAGGTTGGCTGCGCTCGGAGCGCTTGCCGCGTCTGGTCAGTTGCCAGAGCGAGGGCTGTGCGCCGATTGTGCGGGCCTTCGAGAAAGGCGAGCGCTTCGCCGAGACATTTGCCAATGCACATACGATTGCCAGTGGTCTGCGGGTGCCGGCAGCAGTCGGCGATTTTATGATGCTCGATGCCATTCGCGCCAGTGGCGGTTGCGCCAGCGCCGGTCGCGAAGGACGCATCGTCGAATGGATGCGTCGCGGTATGAGTCTGGAAGGCATCTCTATCTGTCCGGAAACGGCGGTTTGTTTCGATTGCCTGGAGCAGTTGATCACGGCCGGCAAGATCGACGCCGATGAGGAAGTGGTTGTTTTCAACACCGGGGCAGCGCAGAAATATCCAGAAGTCATCTCACTGAACTTGCCGCGTATCGATAAGGAGCATCCTGTCGATTATGAGGCGCTTGTCCTGTAATGTTGCTCCACAACTTGGTAATGGAGAGAAAGCTCCCTCCAAACGACTCGACTACTTCATTTACCGATGCGATTTTCGACGCTTTACTCTCCTTGGCGGCCCTGCCAATAGCAACGGCATTGCCGCCACAAGCAGTACAGCGGCGTCAATCAGACGAGTGGTCTCCGTTTAGGAGGCTCCTCTATCAGTATGGATTAGCGTCCATCCAGCCACGCGCGCCAGGCCAAGAATCCCAATAACAGATACGTTGTCAGCGTTGCCAGCCATGATTTCGAGAAAAATTTTAAGGCACTGCCAGCGTATTTATTGGGATGCAGCCGTGCTCCCAGGAAATCGACACTGTAAATCTCATCGAGGATCAGATGTGACAAAAAGCCGAGCATGGTGGCGCCGCTCAGGAACAGGCGCCGCCGCACGTCATCGCTGGGATAGAGCAGATACGTCGCCAGGCCAGCGATCAGAAGCGCAGGAACGCTGTGAAACATGCCGCGATGGACGGTAAAACTTTTGAAAATATACGACAAAACGTAGCGGATAAAGAGGTAAAGAACCGCCAGGACAAACAGGGTTTGCTCGGTGGATTGCTGGCACAGGTCTTTGACGCGATCGAAGAGCAGGATAGGAACGACAGCAGCGGCAGCGCCGAATAACTCGCGCACCGGTACGCCGCTGTCGCTATCGAGATCGGGCAGCAGCCCGCCCAGCGTCGTCAGTCCCGCTGCAATCAGGGCCGGTCCCCAGTCCCCGTTGCCTTCGAGCAAAGCGAGACTGCCGTAACCGGCGCCGAGCAGACCAGCGAAGGTCAGGTGTCCGCGATAACTGGCCATCGGGCGATCCTCCTCTCCTCAGCCTGCTGCGGCTGCCAGGGATGCCCTGGCAGCCGCAGCAGGCTGAGGAAGAATCCTCGCCTTACATCAGGCCGAGATCGAAGGTCTCGTTGAGCCAGCGCCACAGCCAGTGGACGCAAGTTTCCGGCTGACAATAGATCTTCACCTGCGCCGCCGTACCTGGCATGATCGATTCGTCTGGATCGACGATCTCAACGTAAACCAAGAATTGCTGTGTGGAGGGAACCAGTTGTTTTTCGTTGCCTACGGTCGCCTTGACGGCCACGGGACCGCCTTGGCGGTTGGACAGCATCGGCGGCACAGTCTTGGCCTCCGATTCGGGCAGTTGGCGGATCTTGCCCTTCCACGTCTGGCTATCGCGGCCCTTGATACGGATGGTGACGTCGAGGGCGGCCAGCGGACGACCGCCCTGCGGCTCACCGCGCTCTGACCCAGGACGGACCAGCAAATGGCCATCTTGTGGGCTGTCTGGCTCTGAAACGATCACAAAGCCGAGCCCCATGCGCCCAAAGAGGGCGTCGAGCACCATGCCCAGACGTTGCTCCTTGGCCTGGTAGGAAACCTTCAGATCCTCGATGGCGCCGGCACCTTTGTCAAACGTCCATTTCAGGTCCTTAACTTGCTTCTTCAGATCGGCCAGAACATCGGCCAGGCGCGTGTTATTGTAAGAAACAGTGACGCGGTGTCTCATCAGCCGGCGTGTCTGGACGGCGGCGGGTGACAGTTGTTCGAGGTCTTGTCGCAGTCGATTGAAGTCCGGCGTGATCAGTGGCAGGCACACGCGAACCTGACCGGGATTGTTGATGGTGCAGAAGGGATTGAGGGGATCAGCGGGGAATAAACGCGTGATGTCCTCGACCGAGGGGGCCACGCCGACTGTGCCCGAACAAGGCGCACGCAGCTTCAGATCCTCATCACGTATCCACTCCAGAGCACGTACCACTGCTTTGGCTGCCTCATACTTCGCGTCCAGTTCGCTCATCTTTGTGATGATTTTATTCTTCTCGTCGGGATCATGGGTCTGCCGCAGCTTGTCTTCCAGCTGCTTCAGGTGCCAATCTGCTTCCTCGCGCTCGATCTGGGCCTTGAGTAGCTCGGCTTCCAATTCGGGATCGCGGAACTCAGCGATGACCTCGTCTTTCTCGACATGATCGCCGGGGCGAACGTTGAGCTTGGTCAAGATGCCGTCGCGGCGGACATACACTTTGCCAGTGGCCGACGGGTTTGGGTCTGCCAGCACCAGGGCCGGGCCGCGAATGCGGCTGACGGGCACAGGTACCAGGCAGGCGAACAACACCAGGCCGGTCACGACCGTGGTGCTGGCCAACACACGCCATTTCTTCATGTCCGGGATTCTCCCACGCTTGTAAATCGCTTTGCCCAGGCGATACAGCGGCCAGCCGGCCATCGATGCCGCCGCACCCAGGGCCAACATTTGGCTGATAACTTCCAGTTTGTAAGGCCGAAGGAACGAATACAGAAACCACAAGATGGCGAACGTAACTACCCAGCGGTAGATGTAGCTGCCGATGGCATACGAGACGAACAAGATGCGTCGCCACAACGCCATGTACGGCTCCGGCACCACTTCGATCCCCAGGCAATATTGCAGCACCAGGTTCTTGAGGAAGCGATTAGAGCGCTCACGCAGGTTGGGAATCTCCAGCCAGTCGGCCAGAACGTAATAGCCGTCGTAACGCATCAACGGATTGGCGTTGAAGACCACCGTGCTGATGCTGCACACTACCATCAAGCTCAAGGCCAAGTTATTAATGAACGGGTAAGCAGCGCTATTCCACCACACGAATGTGGCGATGGCAGCGATGACCAATTCGACATAGATACCAGCAGCGCTGATAATGATGCGGTGCCATTTATTCGGCAGTGTCCAGGCATCGGAGACGTTGCAGTACAGGGCCGGCGACAGACACAACAATAGCGCTCCCATCTCGTGGACTTCGCCGCCAAACTTCTTGCAACTAAGTCCATGGCCGAATTCGTGAATGATTTTGACCGCACCCAGGGCCGCCCACATGTAGGCAATGGTCTGGAAACGGAAGAACATATGCTGCTCCGGCAGCTTGGCGCGGAATGTCTCGAAGTGGGTGGCCACCAGGCCTGCCGCCGCCAACATCAGGCCGACGCTGAGAGCGAAGAACCAAAACGTGAAGATCCAGCCCAGCCACCGGAGCATGCGCTTCAAGAGCCAATCCGGATCGAAAACAGGGATTTTGATATAGAGAATGTTGGTCAGTGTTTGCATCCATTCGTTGCGCCGCCGTTTTTTGCGCTGCTCGTAGAGCTGCTTGCCGGCGCGTGGCGATTCATTCTGGGCCAGACCAGCGTTGATGAGTTGTTGGCCGAACGCTTCGACATCCTCCAGTTTGAGGCGATCGGGACGATAGCGTGCCTCGTATTCTTTCTGTGCTTCCTCAAGGGTGTGTTTCCCATCGAGGAATTGCAAGAGGAAATACTCGTTGTCTTTGAGACGATAGTAGCGCAGGCTGACGGGATCTTTGACGACATGGTAGGTACGGCCTTCGTACTTCTGTGCTTCGATGATGAGATCCCGGCGCAGGCGCAAGCGCAATTGTTTGCGTCGTTCGAGTTCCGATGCAGGGGTGGTGGTTTCCATGCGTACAGGATTCCAGCAGGGCCGCGACTGTAAGGGAGCGGTAAGCAGTCTGTTCTCTTACGGTCGCGGCTCGGTTCCATTTCGATTATTTTCGCGGCGGCAGCACGACCATGGTGGCCCGCATTCCAGGGATGAGCCATTCAGGCGCTTCCAGCTCAGCCCAAACACGAACGTCTCGATTTCGTGTGTCAATGTATTTTTCCACCAGTGTCAGCCGCGCTTCCAGTCGACTATCGATCTCTTCCTTGCTCGGCATCGTCCAAACCAGCACCTTATGGTCCTCGGTGCCGGTGACGGCGAACGAACTGTCTTCCGGAGCGAAAGCCCCACAGGTGACCGCGCCTTGCCAGATAAACTGGCGCAGCTCCGAGCCGCGCCGCGTTTGCGTCATCGGCGTGCGCCACAGTTGCAGCTTCTCGGGTGCTGAGCCGGAGCGATTGGTCAAGATGGTCTTGCCGTCTGGCGAGAACAAGGCCATGGTCGAAAAGTTCATCTCGTCGGAAGGATTCCGCAATGTGCCGACCAGATCCTTGTTTTCCAGCGTCAAGAGGCGTATCTCCTTGCCTTGATCGAACAGCACAGTTTTGCCGTCCGGGCTGACGCCGAGGGTCCAGACTTGACCGGTGCGGCCATCGAAACGCGGGGCGATTTGGTGTGTCCGATTCACATCCTCCACGTCCCAGACGATCAGGCGACCGTCTTTGCCAGCCGATACCAGCCGTTTGGCCGAGGCGAACTGGACCGACGTGACGGGACCTGCATGACCGGGCACAACCCGCAACAAATCGCCGGTCTCCGTCTTCCACAAACGGATCAGGCTATCGTCGCCGCAGGTAGCGATCACCTCGCCATCGGGACGGAAGGCCACGCCGAGGACAGACCGAGTATGACGCTCGGACATCTCGCGCAGCTTTTGCTGCTCCGGATGGTCCAAGTCAATCAGGCGAACGGTGCCGTCGGCACAGCCGAAGCAGGCCAGGTTATATTTGCTGGTTGGCGGCGTGCAGGCCACGGCGCGGACAGACGAAGGCAGTGGCCACACTGTCCACAACAAGTCGCCGGTGGCAGAATCCCAGCCACGCAGCGTTTTGTCATCACTGCCGGAAACGATGATCGGCCGTTTGCCCTTGCTGACAGCCACACAGTTGACCGTACCGAGATGGCCGCTGAGGACCAGTCGCGGCGCCTCCGGCCGGCTGGCCTCGATGAAAGCCGTCATGCCTTCCGCGAGCTTGAGTGCTTCTTCGATCGGTAAGCGGCCTTCCGCACGCAGACGCCCCGGGTTCTCAATCCGCAAGATCGCTTCATACGGCTTGACCGCATCGCCTTGGTGGTTCTTGTAAATCTCCTTGATCACACCGTCGATGGCGGCCCGGATCTCGTGCATTCTCAGGTCGGTCCAGGCCGCATTAAGGGTGCGTTGAGCTTCAACGATCTCAGCTTTCTTGACACTTTCTTCCGAGTCGGCTTTCACATACTGCAAATGGGTCTCCATCAGCGTGTCTGTGGGGATGGCGCCCGGCTGACTCCGATTGGTTGCTCGGTAATTCTCATAGCGGCGCCCATATTCCATTTTCATCGAGTGCGCGGATTGACGGGCAAACTCGACGGCGTTCAGCTTGGCAATTTTCACCGAGACATCATCGGAAGACTTGGCGGGATTGACCTGGGCCAGCAGTTGGCCGCGCTTGACATGATCGCCGACCTGGAGCTTCCGCACCGGCTGCCTTTTTGTTAGCAGAAAGACCTTCTCCGGCTCAAACGAGTCTGTGGCGCGAGCACGTCGATAGTATCGAGGATCGTTGGGAATCTGGACGCACTCTTCTCCCTCGATCGGTTTGTCTCCCACCAAAACGGCCAAAAAGCCCAATTTCGCTTCGGGAAGCTGCTTTTCCGGCGGCACAGTCTCTCCCATCAGCACTTCGGTGCCGATGAACAGCAACACGCCTTCTTTCTCGCTTGCCACTTCTTGCCTCTCGACAATAACGAGAGGACAGTCCGGGATGAGGACAGGCTCGGCTAGGTTCTGCGAACCTTCTCGGTGATGGATGTAGACCGCAGGTTGGCTGTGTGTTGCCATCGATGCGGCCGTTTGCCGCGGCAGCGGCGGCAGTGCTTTTTCGTGCGGCGCGGCTGCCGGTTTTTTCTTCTCCGGTGCCTCGCCTGCCGGCGCCGGCTGAGTCGCCGATAGCGAATTCACGTGCGGAACTAATACCCACACCGCCACGACGGCGCTGGCCGACAACAGAAGTGTAACAAATATCCAGCGAAACATAGATTGAGCCTCCAGGAGCGGCAGCAAGTTCCGGCGAGTGGGGCGTGGGAACACCCCGGTAGAAAAAACCAGGGCGTTCCCACGCCCCACTCGCCGGGGAGTGCAACAAATTTCTCAGAAGAAGAACACGATTTTTTCGTAGATGAATTCCCACACGCCATAGAACAGCGAATAGCCCATACAGTGCTTGCCGCAGCGGACATGGGCGCGGACCTCGGTGCCGCTGGTCAACGCCTCGCGCGACAGACGATAGGCCGGATCGATGCTCGGATCATCGATCGTGACATAGGCGATGACCTCTGGTTCGGATTCGTCCTTTTCATCGCGGTTGGGAATAGCCTCACTGGCGATGCGCTCACGCTTGAGGAGGCCGCGATACTTGCGCGTCGGATCGCTGCGGAGGATAAAGTTGACATCAAGCGTATCGCGGTGCAAATACTCAAAACCCTTGAGCACCTGACTGATGTGTTTTTGCGGAATACGCAACTCGATTTCCCAGGGGCCGTCTTTGGCGCCCAGCTTCAAGATCGGATCGGAAGGCTTGGCCGTTCTGAGATGCCATTCATCTTTGAAGTTACCAGATAACACCGTCCACTCCAGACGACCGACACGCAGCTTCTCCTCCGGCGTGAACTCCGGCGCCCGCAAGTAGTATTCACCGGGCCTGCCGGGATTGGCATTGTTATCCTCGATGAATTTCTCAAGCTCTTTCTTTTTACGTTGCTCGAGCTGTCTTTTGAGTCCATCGTCTGTATCCCTGCCCTGATCTTTATTGGCCGTCCCTTGACGGCGGAGAAGATCCGCAGTCTGCACCTCTTTGTGAGTTCCCTCAATTGCAGATTCCAACTCAAGGAACTTCTTGAACAACTCGGGAGAGTTCAAGACGGCCAACTCCATCTTCTCGCTGACAGTGCTTCCGGGATCGACCTTGAACTCCACGATTTGTCCGGTAGCCGGCGCATAGACGACGCGCCGCGCCCACGGCACCAGTTTGCCGGTCGAATCCATCTCCAGCTCGTAGGGCACCAAGAAAAGCATGGCGACGAGGAGACTCACCAGGGCGATGACGACAGCAGAGATGGCCTTGGCCTTGCCACCGATACCGTCTTGCACTTTGGCCAACGGCTGCCAGACCCAGCGGCCGGGAATGCGACGATGTTCAACGGCGTTGTACAAGGCCGGTGTGGCGTGACGGGCCACGACATCCAGGCGTGCGATCAACTGTTGCGGCTCGGCAGGCGGCTCGAAGCACTCCATCACTAACGCCGACCGCGGCGGACGCTTGCCTGTCTCCCGTTCGTCGCGTAGCGGCTGCACGACCAACAATTTGCTATTGCTCTCAGCCAAATAAGCGTCCAGCGCCGCCAGCACTTTGGGCGGCAAGCTGTCATCGCGGACGCCGTTGAAAATCAGCTTCTCGCCCCATTTGATGACCTGTTCGCTCAGCTTTTGCATGAGGCGAATCAGGTTGGAGCGTCGTTCTACCACGTCGGCGCCGCTGACGGCCTCGATACGGGCCTTGGAGCCGTATTGCCGAACAGCCACGCTGAGGCGATCGCATTCGATGAGCCGCCGGCCTTCGTTGGCCACCTGATAGGCGACTTCTGTAGGATGCAAACTGCTGTGGATCTGACGGGCAAACGCTTCCAGCTGTGTCCATACCTGTTGCTGCCCCGTAAGATGCCCCATGACCTGATTGCGTTGATAGCGCGAGGACAATTCGGCCATGTAGGTCATGAATTGCAGATAGCCGGTGGTCGCCTGGGCGGGGCGGTTGGCGCTTTGCCAAACCTCGATGAGTCCGGCACACTGCTGATTGACGATGACAGGAGCGATAAGCAGCAGATAATTGGTGAGGTTGCCGGCCGGTGGTTTGCCATCATTTTGGACGCCGACGCCGCTACGCGGCGGCACATGAAACGGCCGCGGCTGTGTCACGGCTTGCCGTAGCAATTCTTCATGGCTAGCTCGTGCCGCCTCGTTTTGATCGAGGCCAATCTCTTTCAGGTTGATCTGATACTGCAACTGCAAATTGCCTTGAGGAGTGCGCGCCCAGACGGCGCCAGCCGGGGCGGCCAGCGTTTCCAGCAAGCGCTTGAGCATCTCGCCGTAGAACGTCCCCGCGGGGACGTTCGATTCGCTCAAACGAGCGACTTCCTCAAGCCGAGTCGCGATTCGTCGGCGTTCCTGTTCCAGATCGGATCCGATCTGTGTATTAGGAGCGGCATTCACGGCCCTACTACCTCACTTCCGAAAACGGGGTGTACCTGCAGGGAGCAAAATCCAAGGGACAAATGGAAAGCTATTCCACCATAGACGTTTTGTGCGCGGCTGGCAAGCTCCCCCTTGACCTATTTTGTCTTTTTTCAAAATCCCCCGGCAAGGAACGCTGCCGGTTCGCTCGCTTCACGCTACTGCTTTGGCTCGGCGGCGTTGCCAAAACTGATCGTTCTCCCAGGAAACGATGGCTTGCATCAATTCGCAGGGATCGGCTCCGGCTTTGGGCAAGGGCCAGGCGAAGCGCTCGGCCGCAGCCAGCTGTCCAGCGGCGCCACGCGATCGCTCCAGACACCATAGACGCACAAAGCGCGCCAAGGCCCGGCCGCGCCGGCATAACCACTTTACCTCCGCCGCCGCTTCGGTTTCACCCGTTTGTTTCATCAGATCCTCGGCTTGTTCGACCAGCCATTCTACCAAGATACGTGCTTCCGCATCCCCCAAACCCTGTGTCAGCCGCTCGTCGCTGAGGATGTGATGGAGCAACGGATTGGCCACCATAGGAATCGTCCCCCTTGCCGCAGCCGCGTGTGCGCGGCTCCCCCGCGGCCCATCCCCCCGTTATCATCCCACGAGAAGGAGCGTCCTATAGCGATCCTCCTGCCACATGGCAACATCAATTTAATCGGCTGTCCTTCTTGATTTTGGCGAGCGGGGTTGCGCCAGCCCTCGAGGAGGTTTTCCCCCTCTCTCCTGGCGGGAGAGAGCTGGGGTGGGGGAAGGGAGAAGCACCTGGCACGTAAGCCCTCCTACACGCCCAAATCAAGCGGACACCCTTTTAATCAATCGGGCATAACCCCTATTTTTATTTCACCATGAGCCGTAGGCGTGTCCACGGCTCATGGTGAAACTATCCACCAAATAATACGCTTTCTGCTTCCCTTTGTGACGGGTTTCGGCCAAAATAGTGCCTGAGATTCCGCCTCCAGGAGAGCAAGCTTTATGCCGTCTCTGCATTTGACAACGTTTCAATCCGATGCCACGCCGCCGTTGGGACATCCCCTCTGCGGCGGCTGGATCGAGCCGGTGCGCGGCGTCGATGATCCGCTACGTGCTTTGGGTATCGTCCTGCTTGGTGCAGGAAGGCCGGTGGTGCTGTGTGCCGTAGACTGGTGCGGTCTACGCAACGAGGCGAATCGAGCCTGGCGTCAAGCCTTGGCGCAAGCAGCGAACACCACACCGGAGCGCGTCGCCGTTCACTGTGTTCATCCGCACAACGCGCCCTTTGCCGATACCGAGGCCGAGCGCCTGTTGCAAAGTGTTCATGGTGCGCCGTCGCTGGACCTTGCCTTTTTTGATCGTGTGGTTCAGCAATCCGCAGACGCGCTTCGTACAGCATTAAAGAAGACGATGCCCTTTTCGCACCTGGGCATCGGACAGGCACGTGTGGAGCAAGTCGCTTCCAATCGCCGTATTATCGGCGCGGACGGCAAAGTCCGATTTACGCGCTACAGCGCTACCAAAGATCCCAAGATCCGCGCCGAGCCAGAGGGGTTGATCGATCCGTGGCTGAGAACGTTGAGTTTTTGGAACGACGAGCAGCCGTTGGCAGCCCTGAGCTATTATGCCGTGCATCCGATGAGCTACTACGGAGATGGTCGGGTCAGTGCCGATTTCTGTGGCCTGGCGCGGCAAAAACGGCAAGACGAGGAGCCGCCGATTTTTCAAATGTATTTTAACGGCTGCGCCGGCAACATCACAGCCGGCAAGTACAACGACGGCTCCAAGGCCCATCGCCCCGTGCTGCGCGATCGCGTCTACACCGCTCTGAAAGCGGCCTGGAAGGCGACCCAACGCTATCCGCTGACTTCGTGGGAATGGCGCGTCGAACCGATCCATCTGCCGCCACGCCGTGAAAAATCCTTCGGCGAAGAAGAAAGCCGCAAAGTGTTGGGCGATCCCAAGGCCGTTAAGGCGCGGCGCGGCAACGCTGCCTTCCAGCTGGCCTGGTTGAAGCGCCTGGAACGGCCCATCGATTTGACCTGTCTCGATCTGGGCAAGGCGCTGGTGCTGCATCTGCCAGGCGAACCGTTCATTGAGTATCAATTGAAGGCCCAAGAATTGCGCAAAGATGCGTTCGTGTGCGTGGCAGGTTACGGCGATGGGGGGCCCGGCTACATTCCGACGGACCAAGCGTATGGGGAAGGCGGCTATGAACCAACCGTGGCCTTGGCCGCACCGAGCGAGAAACAGCTAACAAAAGCGATCGCTAAAGTACTGAAATCTCGTTCGTCCGTTTAAAGGCGAGGAAACAAAGGACAGGCGGACAAAACTGTAGGGCAAGGGGGCCGTTTGTCCTTTTCAGACACACTGCCCCCTTGCCCTACAGTTTTGTCCGCTAGCATTTATACCTTCGCTTCGCTGCCGGCGCCGACCAGCTCGGGCGTGGCGGTCGTCGTGGCATCGAAGTACAGCTTCTTCTCGCCGCCTTCCTCCTGAACACGGACGGTGACCGTGTCCTTACCGGCGAAGCGGCCATGCAGTAGATCCTCGGCCAGCGGGTCTTCGAGATAATGCTCGATAGCCCGACGCAACGGACGCGCCCCGTATTCCAGACTGGTGCCCTTCTCGATCAAGAAGTCCTTGGCTTCCTCAGTCAGGACCAGCGCCAGTCCCTTATCGGCCAGGCGCTTCGACACCTTGCTCAGCTCGATGTCGATGATCTTCTTGAGGTTGTCCTTGGTCAAGCTGCGGAAGACGATGATGTCGTCCACGCGGTTGAGGAACTCAGGCCGGAAGTTACGCTCCATCTCGGCCTTGAGCTTCTGCTTCATACCCTCGTAGGTGGATTCCTCACTACGCCGCGCGGCGGCATGGATACCGAACTCCTGTCGGCCGGCGATCTGCTCGGCACCGATGTTCGTCGTCATAATGAGGATGGTGTTCTTGAAATCGATGGTGCGGCCGACGTTGTCGGTCAGTCGGCCTTCTTCCATGATCTGCAAGAGCATGTTCCACACTTCGGGATGGGCCTTCTCGATCTCATCGAGCAAGACCACGCTGTAGGGCCGACGGCGGATCTTCTCGGTCAGCTGACCACCCTCTTCGTAGCCGATATAGCCCGGAGGCGCGCCGATCAGTCGGCTGACGTTATGCTTCTCCGAGTATTCGGACATATCGATCTGCACCAGCGCATTCTCATCGCCGAACATGAAGTGGGCGAGCCGCTTGGCCAACAGCGTCTTGCCGACCCCAGTGGGTCCGGCAAAGATGAAGCTGCCGATGGGCCGTTTCGGATCTTTCAATCCGGCCCGGCTCTTACGCACCGCCTTGGCGATGGCGTTGATCGCCTCGTGTTGGCTGACAACCTGCTTGTGCAACTCGTCCTCCATATGGAGTAGCCGCTGCGTCTCGTTGTCCTCCAGCCGCTTGAGCGGCACGCCGGTCATCTTGCTGACGACCTCGGCGATCACCTCTTCATCGACGACGCCGTCGATTTCTTTCGATTTCTCGCGCCATTCGCGGGTGATCGATTCCTTCTTTTTCTTGAGTTTATCGGCCTGATCGCGCAGGTGAGCGGCCTTCTCGAAGTCCTGCTCGGCGACGGCAGCTTCCTTTTCCTGATTGAGCTGCTCAATCTGAGCGTCGATCTCTTTCAGGTCCGGCGGCCGCGTCATGGCCTTGAGCCGCACACGCGCTCCAGCCTCATCGATCACGTCAATAGCCTTATCAGGCAAGCAACGACCGCTGATGTAGCGATCCGACAGCTCGACAGCGCTATTCAGTGCTTCGTCTTTGATCTGGACACGGTGATGCGCTTCGTAACGATCCCGCAGGCCGCGGAGGATCTCGATCGTCTCTTCCTTGGACGGCGGATTAACGATGATCTGCTGGAAGCGGCGTTCCAGGGCGCCGTCTTTCTCGATGTATTTGCGGTACTCATCGAGTGTGGTGGCACCGATGCACTGAATCTCGCCGCGTGCCAGGGCCGGCTTGAGTACGTTGGACGCATCGATGGCCCCCTCGGCACCGCCGGCGCCGACCAACGTGTGCAGTTCGTCGATGAATAGAATGGTATTCCGCGCTCGGCGCACTTCATTCATAACGGCCTTGATGCGTTCCTCAAATTGGCCGCGATACTTGGTGCCGGCGACCATCATGGCCAGGTCAAGCACGACAATACGGCGATCACGCAGCAGTTCCGGTACGTTGGCATCGACGACCAGCTGGGCCAGCCCTTCGACGATGGCCGTCTTGCCGACGCCGGCCTCGCCTAGCAACACCGGATTGTTCTTGGTACGGCGGCTGAGCACTTGAATGACGCGCTCGATCTCGTTATGCCGGCCAATGACCGGATCGAGCTTGCCCTGACGGGCCAATTCGGTCAAATCGCGGCCAAAACTGTCCAGGGCCGGCGTCTTGGACTTGCCCTGCTTCTGACGTTCTCCTGTGCCTCCGCCCGCTTGTTCTTCCGCTGCCATGTTGTGCCCCAGTAAATTCAGGACCTCTTCTCGTACATCTTCCAACTTTAGCCCCAAGTTCATAAGGACTTGAGCGGCCACCCCTTCCTGTTCACGGAGCAAGCCCAAGAGCAGGTGTTCGGTGCCAACATAGTTGTGATTGAGGTTCCTGGCCTCTTCAATGGAATATTCGATAACTTTTTTGGCCCGTGGTGTTTGCGGCAATTTGCCCATCGTCACCATGTCCGGGCCGGATTGTACAATCTTCTCGACCTCCAGGCGAATTTTACGCAGGTCGATGTCAAGGTTTTTCAGGACGTTGGCGGCAACGCCTGAGCCTTCCTTGACCAAGCCCAGGAGGATGTGTTCGGTGCCAATATACTCGTGGTTGAAGCGCTGGGCCTCCTGGTTGGCCAGCTGCATCACCTTGCGAGCACGGTCGGTAAAACGTTCATACATCCGATGATCTCCCCGCTGCTTTCCTCAACACCTTGCGGCATCACTGAAATTCTATGCGAGTGTGGTCAGTAAATCGTTCCTACATTTCCAGATGTTCAACGCCTTTCGGCGTTACGGAGTCCTATGGGGACAAGGGTAGCAGAAAGGTGTGGCTTTTTAATAGCGACCCATGACCCTATCGAATTGTAGTGAGAAAAGTGAAACAAATCAATCCAGGGAAGTACCGCCATACCCCTCCGCAATCCAGGCACCGCACCACAACCGCCACGAATGTCCTTCGACCGCCAACGCCCCGACGTATCCCTCTGCCGGAGACAGGCTTCGCAGCGACCAGCGCTGCGCTTCTTGCGGATCGTGCTGCGTGGCGATCAAGGCGGCCGGCTCATCGGGATGCAGCGAGACATCGAACTGATCCAGCGGCAGCGACAAGCCCTTGCCTTGGGCCTTGATGTAGGCTTCCTTGCGTGTCCAGCAGTGAAAAAACGCTTCGCGCCGCCACTGCGGAGGTAGCGACCGCAACACGGCTGCCTCACGCGGCGAAAAAAATCGCTCGGCCAACAGTTCGCCGTCCTGTTCCATGTCCCGGAGGCGCTCCACATCGACGCCGATCTCTCGACCACGTGTCACCGCCAGGAGCGCCAAGCCGTGTGAATGCGTGAGATTGAAACGAAGAGGGCTTGCGTTGTTCTCGTCTGTAAGTCGGGGCTTGCCGTAGTTGCCGTAGGCAAAGTTCACTTTTTCCGGGCGTCGCGTCAGATAGCCGGCCAGGAGGATGCGCATGGCAGCACGGGCGACGGTGAAGTGCCGACGATCGTTCTCGAAATAAAAACGCTCGGCCCGTCGCCGTTCGTCATCCGCCAGGATTTCGTGCAAGCGCGCCAGCAACGGATCGCCGACTTCCAGGGCGATGCGCCAGACGTGTACGTCGTCTGTCGTCAACGGCGGCGGATGCGCGGCCGGCTGCCATTCGGGGTGCGCTCGCAAGACAGTCTACTCCGCACTTGGTTCACCTGTGCCTTGGGATTGACCAGGTACCGCGGTTGAAGGGTCCAGGCCAATCTCGTTCAGATACGACTGAACGACCAGGGCTGCCTTGGGATATTTTCCTTCCAGATGCCGTGCTAGCGCCATCACCCGCCGGGGACTGGCCAGTTCCAACCAACGGGTGAACAGATAAGCCATCAGGCAAAGGAACGCCACCACAGTCGCAGCTACCGCGATGTACCGGGCTTGAAGATTACTTGTGTCTCTAAAGTAGACCAGGTACATCAGAGGAGCCAAGACGCCGCCAGCGCTCCCCACAAAGGCGAGCACAGCGCGAAACCACGCCATCAGGATGGACTTGAAGCTCCAATAAATCGAAAAACCGACGAATGATCCCTTGCGGAAAATGGTCGGATCGACCTGAGTGCCTTCCAGCACGAGGTAACTACGGCCAGGGAAGATAGGGAATTCACAGAAGAAAAGGAATGGCGTCGCAATGTAAAAGCGACCGGGAACACGATCGACCCTTCCGAACAATTTCTCACCCGCAGTGATAAACATAGGTGCCCCCCAACAAAGATTCGATGTGTCGATTACTCTGCTACAGCCTGTCCATGCTCCAGTGTACCCGTTGGAAGTTGCCAGGCAATATTGAGAATGATGAATGATTTTCAGCGCCAGACGGCATACAGCGTCATGGCTTGATAATCGCGCACAAAGCCGGCTGCTTCCAGTAATTCGCGGCCTTCTGATGATGTGATGGGTTGACCATTCCACTCTTCCACGGTCAACTTGTGCCGTG